>Ga0111538_10004274_pt1 | contig 19889 bp, 17 predicted proteins | sample SoiMethybrSBSTD1_FD_79669 | JGI IMG/M metagenome (GOLD analysis project Ga0111538, IMG submission 79669) | Bulk soil microbial communities from a Populus tree surrounding site in Tennessee, USA - Soil MetaG P. TD hybrid SBSTD1 (version 2)... | ecosystem: Environmental > Terrestrial > Soil >...
TACGTCTTCCACCTCTCGACCTACCACGGCAACCAGAGCTCGATGGCCGACCCGCTGGCCGACCACGAGCACAACACGCTGACGACACTCAAGCTCTACGAGGCCCTCAAGGACCACGAGCAGATTAAGCGCATCGTCTACGCGTCGGCCGGCTGCACGGTGGCCGAGAAGACGTTCGAGGGCGCCGAGGCCACGCAGGAGGACGCGCCGGTCTCGCTGTGGCTGGACAGCCCGTACCAGATCTCGAAGATGATCGGGGAGTACTACTCCAACTACTACTTCTCACGGTACGGGCTCCCGACGGTGAAGGCGCGCTTCCAGAACGTGTACGGCCCGGGCGAGGTGCTCGGCGCCGGCCGCTGGCGCGGGACCGTGAACACGGTGTGGCGCAACGTCACGCCGACGTTCATCTACAAGGCGCTCAACCAGGAGGCCCTGCCGATCGAGAACGGCGGGATCGCCAGCCGCGACTTCATCTACGTCGGCGACATGGCGCAAGGGCTGATCGCGTGCGCGCTGCGCGGCGAGCCCGGCGGCGTCTACAACCTCGCCAGCGGCGTCGAGACGACGATCCGCGAGCTCGCCGAGCTGATCAACGAGCTGACCGGGAACCCGACGCCGATCGCGCTCGCGCCGGCCCGCGACTGGGACCACTCGGGCCAGCGCTACGGCGATCCGTCGAAGTCGCGCCGCGAGCTGAACTTCGAGGCGGCGATGCCGCTGCGCGAGGGTCTCGAGCGCACGATCGAGTGGACGCGTGTGAACCGCGCGTTCATCGACCGCTGCATCGCCAAGCATGCTGCGCGGATGCAGGAGCTGGAGGGCGTGCCGGCGTGAGCGCCGCGGCCGCCCCGGAGTCCCCGGCGGTCACCGTCGTCGAGCCGCCGAAGGGTTGGGCGTGGCCCGACTGGCGCGAGCTCTGGTCGCACCGCGACCTGCTCTGGGTGCTCGCGCGCCGCGACGTCGCGGTGCTCTACAAGCAATCGCTGATCGGCGCGGCGTGGGCGATCATCCAGCCGGTCCTGCTGGCCGCGGTGTTCTCGCTGTTCTTCGGCCGGCTGGCCCACATCGGGACCGGAAGCGACGTGCCGTACCCGGTGTTCGCGCTGCTCGGGATGGTCACGTGGCTGTTCTTCGCGGTCGCCATCGGGAAGGTGGCGTCGAGCACGGTGGTGAGCGCACCGCTGATCTCCAAGGTGTACTTCCCGCGGCTCGTCATCCCGGCCGCGGCCGTGTCGGCGCCGCTCATCGACTTCGTGGTCGGCTTCGTCGTCGCGCTGGTCGTCCTGCTGCTCTACGGCGTGATACCGCCGGTCCAGGTGGTTCTCAGCCCGCTGCTCGTACCGTTGCTGCTTGCGGTCACGCTCGGCTTCGGCCTGTGGCTGGCCGCGCTGCACGTCAAGTACCGGGACATCGGACCGCTCGTGTCGTTCGGCGTGCTGCTCGGCCTGTTCATCACGCCCGTCGTCTATCCACTCAGCAACGTCCCGGACGCCTACCACCTTCTGTACTCGCTGAATCCCATGGTCGGGGTGCTCGAGCTGATGCGATGGATGACGTTGCCGGGGTCCGAGTTCCCGGTCGTGCCCCTGAGCGTGACGCTCGTCGAGTCGTCCGTGCTGCTCGCCACCGGGATCCTGTACTACGGCCGCGCGGAGCGCGAGTTCGCGGACGTGGTGTGAGCCATGAGCGCGCCGGCGATCCGCATCGAGAACCTGGGCAAGCGCTACTACCGCGGGTCTCCGGGCATCCGCGGCGCGCTCCTTGCCGAGCGGATGGGCAATGCGCTGCGCGGGGTCCGGCGGCCCGCCGAAGCGGCGCCCGCGATGGAGCCCTTCTGGGCGCTGCGGAACGTGTCGCTGGAGATCGCGCAGGGCGAGGTCATCGGCCTGCTGGGGCCGAACGGCGCCGGCAAGAGCACGCTGCTCAAGCTGCTGTCGCGGATCACGCTCCCCACCGAGGGCCGGATCGAGCTGCGCGGCCGCGTGGCCACGCTGCTCGAGGTCGGGACAGGCTTCCATCCGGAGCTCACGGGCCGCGAGAACGTCTACCTGAACGGCGCGATCCTGGGACTCCGCCGACAGGACATCGCGAGGCGCTTCGACGCGATCGTGGACTTCGCGGGCGTCGAGGAGTTCATCGACACGCCCGTGAAGCGCTACTCGAGTGGCATGTTCGTGCGGCTCGGCTTCGCGGTCGCCGCCCACCTCGACTCGGAGATCATGTTCGTCGACGAGGTGCTGGCGGTCGGTGATGCCGCGTATCAGCGCAAGTGCATCCAGAAGATCCACGACCTGACGGTCGAGGAGGGGCGAACGATCGTGTTCGTCAGCCACAACCTCGCATGGGTCGAGCGGTTGTGCGACCGCGCGGTCCTCATCGAGCACGGCGAGGTCCGGGCGGAGGGCCCCGTGGCAACGGTCACGGCCGGGTACCTGAACTCGATCGATCCAGCGGAGCACGGTGGCGTCGTCCAGATCCCCGACGGGTCGCCGCGCCTCGGCACCGGCGAGGCGCACTTCCGCAGCGTCCGGCTGCTCGATGCCGAGGACAGCCAGCCGACGCACTCGCTGATGCTCAACCGGCCCGTGATCGTCGAGGCGATCTTGGAGGTGTTCGAGACGATCGAGGAGGGCGTCTTCGAGGTCGGGATCACGGCCGCCGACGGGCTGCGGATCGTCACGGCGCTCAGCACCGACGGCGGCGGTGAGCCGTTCCGGCTCGAGCCCGGGTTCCACGAACTGCGAGCGGAGCTTGCGCCGCGTCTTCTCCCCGGGCAGTTCGCGCTCGACATCGGCGTTCACGAGCGGCTCGTGTACCTCGCGGACGTCGACCTCGTCGAGCGTGTGCTGCAGTTCGAGATCGGCGTTGCCGACGGCGACAATGAGACGTACCTCCGCACGCCACGTGGATACCTGCGGAGCGACACGCAGTGGGAGGTCGGCAAGCCGGCGGTCAGCGCAGCGATTCCAGCGTCCGCGCCAGGCCCTCGTCGAGTGCCGTCCGCGGTGCGATTCCGACCTCCTGCCTGAGGCGCGTGACGTCGGCCACGAGCCGCGGTGGATCGCCCTCGCGGTCGGGCAGGGCGCCCGGCCGCAGCAGGTCCTGACGGCCGACCTGCCGAGCGATGGTCTCGACCACGTCGCGGACGCGAACGGGATCGCCCGAGGCGATGTTCACGGCGCCCGTCGTGTTCCCGTCCGCGAGCGCCGCAAAGGCGGCCGCCGCGTCTTCGACGTACATGAAGTCGCGGACCTGGTCGCCGCTGGTCGTGGGCACGGGCTCGCCGGCGAGCAGGGCCCTGCCGACGGACGGGACGAGCCGGCCCTCGGGCTCCCCCGGTCCATAGACGAAGAAGATCCGGCCCCACGCCAGCTCGAACCCCGCCTGCTCGGCGTACGGCGCCGCGGCCGTATGGAGCGCGTGCTTGGCCGCCCCGTACAGCGTCGCCGGTCTCAGCGGCGTGCGCTGCTCGTGGCAGCGTCCCCCCAGCGCCTGCCAGTCGTACTCGGCCGATGTGCCGGCGAGCACGGCCCGGCGACCGCCCGCAGCGGCGAAGGCACGCAGCAGCGCGAGCGACGCCTCGACCCAGCGGACGTTCTCCGGTGCGGTCCAATAGCGGCCGGGCTCCACGTACCACGCGAGGTGCACGAGCACCTCGGGCCTGACCTCGGTCACGATCGCCGCGCTCGAGAGCAGGTCCGCCCGATGCCACGTGACGCCGTCGCCGGCCGGCGACGCGTGCGTCGTGACCGCGTGGACGTCGCCCTGCAGCCGCGGGAGCACGTGGCGTCCTATGAACCCGGTCGCCCCCGTGAGCAGGATCCGGCTCATGGCGCGAAGTCGGGGTACTGCGCGTCGCGCTCGGCCAGCGTGCGCCCGCCGGGCGGAGCGGGCGGCCACTCGATGTTGAAGGCGGGGTCGTCCCAGCGCACGCCGCGGGCCGCCTCAGGGACGTACGCGGTGGCGATCTGATAGAGGACCTCGCTCGCGTCCTCGAGTGTCTGGAACCCGTGGGCACAGCCGTCCGGCACGTACAGCGCGTGTCCGTTCTCGGCGGTCAGCTCGGTCGCGACCCAGCGCAGGTAGCTCGGCGAGTCGGGTCGCAGATCCACGGCCACGTCGTAGATCGCGCCGCGCGTGCAGCGGACCAGCTTGGCCTCGCCGTGAGGCGCCGCCTGGTAGTGCAGGCCCCGGAGCGTGCCGCGCTTGGCGTTGAACGACGTGCTGCACTGGTCGACGCGAGCGTCGAGTCCGCGGGCGGCGAACTCGTCCGCCGCGAACGTGCGGGCGAAGAAGCCGCGCGCGTCCTCCATCCGCTCGGGCTCGACGACGTAGCTGCCGGCGACCGGCGTCTCGCGGAACCGCATCAGTCCGCTTCGCGGCGCCGCAGAAACCCTCCCTGGCAATACGTGACGGCCAGGCGCTCGTACGAGCGGTCCAGCTCGAAGTCGTCGTTGCCGTCGAGGAACTCGCGCACCGCCTCCAGCGGGTTGTCATGGTCCCACCCCTCGCCCGCGGCCGGCGCGTCGGCGACCAGCGCCATCACCGCGTCGAAGACGACGACGTAGCTGTTCGGCGTGACGAGCGGGGCGTAGCGCTTCAGCTCTCCCAGCACGTGCTCGCGCGAGTGGGCAGAGTCGAGCGCCACGAGCACGCGCTCCCCGGGCCGGATCCGGGAGCGCACGGCAGCGACGGTCTCGTCAGCCAGCGAATCGCCCTCGATCATCTCGATCCGATGGCTGAGCGGGTGGGCTTCGATGGCCAGCCGGTTGTACTTGCGGATCTCGACGTCGACGCCGATGACCCGCCCGCGGCCGAGCAGCTCGAGAATCGACGCGTAGAGGACGAGCGCTCCGCCGTGGGCGATGCCGGACTCGACGATGACGTCGGGCCGCACCTTCCAGATCAGCTCCTGCATGACGGCCATGTCCTCGGGGAGCTGGATGATCGGAATCCCCAGCCATGTCACCTCGTACGAGAGGCGGTTGTGCCAGTTGCTGCGCGTCCACAGGTGTGCGAGGACGCGGAAGCCCTCCTCCGAGTAGATGTCCACTTCGCGCTCGCCGGTCGGGGTGGTCACGCGCACGAGTGGCCCGAACTCGTCGGCGGAGGGCCGGGGAACGTTGGTCATGGAGCGATCTCCAGTTCGGGAGTCCGAACCAGGAAACGGCCGCCCCAATCACGGACGAAGGCCAGCTGGTTCATGATCTCGTCTTTGAGGTTCCACGGCAGGATGAGGACGAGGTCCGGCCGCGTGTCCTGAAGGGCATCGGGCGAGCGGATCGGGATGTGGGTGCCCGGGAGGAACAGTCCTTGCTTGTGCGGGCTGAGGTCCACCGTGTAGTCGAGGAAGTCGGGGCCGATCCCGCAGTAGTTGAGCATCGTGTTCCCCTTCGCGGGGGCGCCGTAGCCGGCGATGCTCTGCCCGTGCTCCTTGAGCTCGATCAGAGTGGCGAGGATCCGGCGTTTGTCCTCGGCCACCGTGACGCCGTAGTCGAGGTAGGTCTCGAGCTCCGAGTAGCGGGCCGCGTCCTCACGCGCGATCAGCTCGGCGGCCCGGTCGGTCTCGGTCTGGCCGGCGTCGTCGTCGTGGCATCCGTAGATCCGTAGCGAGCCGCCGTGCGTCGGCAGCTCCTCGACGTCGAACAGGCGCAACCCGTGGGCCGCGAACACGCGTCGCGCGGTGGTGAAGGACAGATACGAGAAGTGCTCGTGGTAGATCGTGTCCCACTGCCGCTCGTCGATCAGCCGCATCAGATGCGGGAACTCCATCGTGATGACGCCGCCCGGCTTGAGCAGGATCTTCATCCCGCCGACGAAGTCGTTGATGTCGGGGACGTGCGCGAGCACGTTATTCCCGATCAGCAGGTCGGCGCCGGAGTCGGGCGCGAGGCGCTGCGCGCTCTCGACGCCGAAGAACTCGACGAGCGTGGGGAGACCTTTCGCGACGGCGACCTCGGCGACGTTCGCCGCCGGCTCGATGCCCAGCACGGGCACACCGCGCTCCTTGAAGTACTGCAGCAGGTAGCCGTCGTTCGACGCGATCTCGACGACGTGGCTCTCGGCTGCGAGGCCGAAGCGCTCGATCATCGCGGCGGCGTAGCGCTGGGAGTGCTCGAGCCACGAGGTCGAGTACGACGAGAAGTACGCGTAGTCGGAGAAGATGCTGCTCGGCGACTCGTACTCCTCGAGCTGTACGAGGAAGCACCGCTCGCACACGAGCGCCCGGAGCGGATAGAACGGCTCCATCGCGTTGGTCTGCTCCGGCGTGAGAAACGAGTTCGCGAGCGGCGACATGCCGAGGTCGGCGAAGACCGCATCGAGCGGGGCGCCGCAGAAGCGACACGGCGTCATGCCGTCCTCCACGCGGCCTGGGCGAAGCGCGTCTGCACTGGCGACGGCTCGCGGAACACCAACGACCACGGCTCGGGGATCGGGTAGCGGTCGAACTCCATCACCACGTCGTCGACCGGGTTGTGCCAGCGGTCCCACTGCTTGAGGAAGACGACGCCGTCGACGACCTTGTCCAGTGTCTGCAGGTGGCCCGAGACCTGCTCGGGCGTCATCTCGTGCAGCGACGAGATCGACACCGCGAGATCGATGCCCGCGGCGAGATCGGGCTCGCCCTGCGCTGCGTCCACGTACCGCACGTCGCGCTCCGGGTAGAGCGCCGTGAGGTAGAAGCGCGACAGCGTCAGCGCCGGCTCGATGTCGACGATCGTGTAGCTCGCCGTGGGGAACAGGCCGAGCAGCGAGTACGCCGTGCGCCCGTATCCGGCGCCGATCTCGAGGATCGACGCCGGCGTGCGGCCGTCGAGGGCGCGCACGATCGCCTCGGCCTCGAGCGCGCAGTTGGCCAGGTCCTGCGACACGAGCTGCCCGTCCCACAGCACCGGCGGCGGGTTCCCGAGTGCGGGCTCGCCGAGCGCGAGCACGCGCTGCTCGCCGTGGGCCTCCGCGTACAGCCACAGGAGCCGTGTCGCCAGCGCGTACAGGTAGCGGTCGCCGCGACCCCACGAGAGCCCGCGCCACAACGCCGGCGACAACGGCTGCGGCGTCACCAGCGCTCGCGCCAGATCGCGCTTCGGCGTGTGGGCGAGCAGGAACCGGAACTGCTCGCTGCGGCCGATGGCGCGCCATCGCCACTGCCAGGTGAAGTAGCGCAGGGCCTGCCTGCGCTTGAGATCGCTCAAGCCGTACTGAGCCAGCTGCTCGGCGTGCTCCCGCGCCAAGTCCTGCCAGAACAGCGACGGCCGGCCTACGCCCATGCCGCCGCCCACGGCGCGCGCCCGGACGCCCAGATCTCCTGCAACTGGCGCATGTCGCGCTGCGTGTCCATGGGCTGCCAGAACCCCGAGTGCTCGTAGACCGACAGCTGCCCCTCACGCGCCAGCGCCTCCAGCGGCTCCCGCTCCCAGACCGTCGCGTCGCCGTCCAGGTAGCGCCCGACCTCGGGCGAGAGGACGAAGAAGCCGCCGTTGATCCAGCCGCCGTCGCCCTGCGGCTTCTCGGCGAACCCGGTGACCCGCCGGCCGTCGATCTCGAGTGCACCGAAACGCCCGGGCGGCTGGACCGCCGTGACGGTCGCAAGCGTTCCCTGGCTGCGATGGAAGTCGACGAGCGCGCCGATGTCGACGTCTGCGACCCCGTCGCCGTAGGTGAAGCAGAACTCGCCGTCCTCGACGTAGCGCAGTGCTCGCGCCAGGCGCCCACCGGTCATCGTCGCCTCACCGGTGTCGACGAGCGTGACCTTCCACGGCTCGGCGTGGCTCCGGTGGACCTCGACCGAGTTCTCCGCGAGATCGAACGTCACATCGCACGAGTGCAGGTAGTAGTTCGCGAAGAACTCCTTGATCATGTAGCCCTTGTAGCCGAGGCACACGACGAAGTCGTTGATGCCGTAAGCGGCGTACAGCTTCATGATGTGCCAGAGGATCGGCTTGGACCCGATCTCGATCATCGGCTTGGGCCGCACCTGCGTCTCTTCACTGATGCGCGAGCCCAGCCCTCCGGCGAGGATCACTGCCTTCATAGCGGCGCCACGCTAGCAATCGACCCGCCTATACTCGGGCCGCTGATGCCTCGCTTCAGCGTCGTCGTGCCGACGCGCGACCGCCCCGACTTGCTCGCGTTCTGCCTCGAGAGCCTCGCCGCGCAGACGTTCGCGGAGGTCGAGGTCGTGGTCGCGGACAATCCGACCACGGCGCCCGCCCGCGCCGTGTTCGACCGCCTTGCCGAGCCGGGATGGCGCTACATCCGGCCGGAGGCTCCGTTGGCCATGCACGACAACTTCGAGCGCGCGGTCGACGCCGCCACGGGCGACTACGTCGCCGTCGTCATCGACAAGACGCTGCTGCACCCGTCGGCCCTGGCGGTCGCCGACCGGGCGCTGCGGGCCCAGCCGGCCGACATCGTCACCTGGCAGAACGAGCGCTTCATCCCCGTGGACGAGGAGCGCAACCTCGCGCGCGGCCGGTTCGCACCGATCGACACGCCGCGCGCGCCGGTTCTCTACGACGCCACCGCGGAGCTCGCGACTCGCTACGCCAACGCGAGCCGCCGCGGGGTCGACCGCGTTCACTACGTGCGCGGCAAGATCGTGTTCGGCGCGTTCTCGCGACCGCTGCTCGAGCGCATCCGCGCGCACGCGGGCCGCGTGTTCCACCCCCTGGCGCCCGACTACACGTCGATGGTCCCCGCGAGCGTGCTGGCCGAGGGGGCGCTCGATCTCGGGCGGCCGCTGCTGTTGTCCTACAGCTCGATGCGCTCCAACGGCCGCCGCGTGGCCGCGGACCCCGGCCAGAGCCGGCGGTTCATCGAAGCCGCCGACCCGGCGCTCATCGAGGCGCTGCCGATCCCGGGCCTGTACACGTCCGTGCACAACATCGTGGGCTACGACCTCGCGTCCTCGGGCGCCCGCCTGCCGGCGGGCTCGACGCCGCCGCTGGACATGCCGAACCTCGTACGGCGCGCCCGCGAGGACCTGGGGGAGGTCGGGTGGACCGACGAAGCCGAGCGGGCGGCGCAATTCGAGCTGCTGGAGGAGGCAGAGCGCCGCTACGGCGTGACCCCGGTCACCGAGCCGGCCGCCGAGCCCGCCGGACCGGCGCGGCGGTGGCTCGACGCGGCACTGAGGCACGACCCGGTGCGCCGCGTCGCCAGCCGACTGACCGACCGCATCGGCCCGCTGCCGCCAACCTATGCCTCGCCGGTCGACGCGGCCGCGGCGGCCGACCGCCACTACACCGAGCTCGCCGTCCGGTGACCACGGCAGTCGACCAGTATTGGGGCCGCCACACCGTCCGCGCGAAGCGGTTCCGGAGCCGCCGCGCGTCCGAGCGCAACCTCGAGTGGCGGTTCGACGAGTACCCCCTGTTTCGCGAGCTCAGCGGGCTGTGGGGCTCGCACGACGGCGAGGTGCTGCTCGACTACGGCTGCGGACCGGGCAACGACCTGACCGGCTACGCGCTCTACACGGGCGCTCGGCGCATCATCGGGTTCGACGTGTCGGCGACAGCGCTGGATCTGGCCCGGGCGCGTCTGGATCTGCACCGCGTGGACCCGGAACGCACGGAGCTGCTGCAGGGCAGCGACGCCACCGTGGAGATCCCGCTCGACGACGAGTCGGTCGACTTCCTCCAGAGCCTGGGCGTGCTCCATCACACGAGCGAGCCCGGCGCGATCCTGCGCGAGCTGCACCGCGTCCTGCGCCCCGGCGGGCGCGGGCTGATCATGGTCTACAACCGCGACAGCCTCTGGTTCCACCTCTACACGGCGTACGAGAAGATGATCGTGGCCGACGCGTTCCCCGGCCTGGACGTGCACGAGGCGTTCCGCCGCAACACCGACGGCCCGGAGTGCCCGATCTCGCGCAGCTACCCGCCGGGCGAGTGGGTCGAGCTGTGCGAATCGGCCGGCTTCGACGCCGAGTTCGTCGGCGGCTACCTCTCCAAGAACGAGCTACGCGCGCTGAAGCAGTCGTGGGGGAACGCGATCGGCGACGAGCGACTGGCCACCGACCACCGCGACTTCCTGCGCGCGCTCACGTTCGACTTCGCGGGGCGGCCGATGCGCGACGGCTTCCATGCCGGCATCGGCGGCATGTACCACCTGCGCAAGCACTGACCGCCATCGTGCGAACGATCCTCGTCGTCTACGGATTGATGCAGCATCCGCTGCGTTCGACGGTTGAGGATCACCTGTACTCGTTCCGCCGCTACTCGAAGGCGCGCGTGTTCTACGCCAACGCGCTCGTCGGGCCGGTCCCGCGGTGGATGCGCCGGATTCCCTTCGACGCGATCGTCTTCCATACGAGCTTCCTCTCTTCACTGCGCTGGGGACCCCAGGTGGACGAGACGCTGCGCTCGCGGGCGCTCGAGCTCGACGGTGTCTCCGGCGTGCGCGCGGCGATGCCGCAGGACGAGTTCCTGCGCTCGGGCGCACTGTGCGACTTCATCCGCGACGCCCGCATCGACGTGGTGTTCTCGGTCTCGCCGGCGTCCGAGTGGCCGAAGATCTACGCGGGCATCGACCGCGAGCGCGTGCGCTTCGAGCCCACACTCACCGGCTATCTCGACGAGCGGACGCTGACGCGGATCGACGAGCTCGCACGCACGGCAGCCGAGCGACCGGTGGACGTGTTCTACCGCGCGGGCGCCGAGCGCCCCTATCTCGGCCGGCACGGGCTGCTGAAGACCGGCATCGCCACGGCGGGCGCGGCCGAGGCGGCCGCGCGTGGGCTGACGACGGACATCTCGCTCGACCCCGGCGCCACGCTGCTCGGCGACGACTGGTTCCGCGCGCTGGTGCGGTCGCGCTGGACGCTCGGCGTGGAGGGCGGCGCCAGCATCCTCGACCCCGACGGGGAGCTCCGGGCGGCGACGATGCGCTACGTCGACGACCATCCCGCCGCCACCTACGACGAGATCGAGGCGGCGTGCTTCCCGGGGCGCGACGGCGAGCTCGCGTTGTTCGCCGTCTCGCCCCGGCACCTCGAAGCCTGTGCCACGCGGACCGGCCAGATCCTCGTCGAAGGCACCTACAGCGACGTGCTCGAGCCCGGCAGGCACTACCTGTCCGTGCGCGCCGACCTGTCGGACCTCGGCGCCGTGCTCGAGCAGGCCAAGGACGAGACGCGCCGCCGCGAGCTCACCGACGCCGCCTACCAGGACATCGTCGCATCCGGCCGCTACACGTACCGCGGCTTCGTCGACCACGTCGACCGCGTGCTGCTCGCCGGCGCCGAGCGACGGCCAAGCCCGCTGCTGCGCATCGCCGAGGCGGCGGGCCGTGTGCACGACCGGCTCGCCTGGCGGCGCGTGTGGTGGCGGCTCGCCAAGGGCCGGCTGCTGCGCTTCGCCGGACGGCTGCGCCCGCCGGCGCTGCGACGGACGCCCACGGGCGATGCGACCGTCGTGTCGGTCACGCCGCTGTCGCTCGACGCTGACAGCCGCACGTTGAAGGAGGCGGTGTCGCTGTCGCGCACCGGCATGCGCTCGATCGTCGTCGAGCTGATCGGCAGCACCGAGTCGTGGGCCGACGTTCCGATCGAGGTGATCAGCCTGTGGCCGCCGGCAGGTCCGGTGGTCCGCTCCCGCGCCGCGGAGGAGACGCTGCCGGGCCCGGTGTGGGGCGCGCTGCGCCCACTGGTCGACGTCGTCGCTCCGTTGCTGTCGCTCGCGTCGATCAACAGCAAGACCGCGAGGGCGCTGCCGGCGGGCGACCTCTACTGGGTCCACAGCGCGGTTCAGCTGCCCGCTGTCGCGGTGATCGCCCGCTACCGCCGTGTCCCCTTCGTGTACGACGCCCACGACTTCTACTCGGACTCCAAGAACAACGACGGCCTGACGTGGGCCGACCGCTGGCGCATGTGGGTGTTCGAGCGCGTCGAGCGCCTGTTCGTCCGCTTCGCGGCCGAGCGGGTCACGGTCGGCGTGGGCGTCAAGGAGCTGCAGGAGCGGCACTTCGGGCGCTCGTTCGAGGTGCTGCACAACGCGCACGACCACCGGCTCGACCGGGCGTCGGCGGTGAACGTCCGCGAGGCGCTCGGCCTCGCCGACGACGCGTTCCTGGTCGTCGCGGCCGGCAACTCGAAGGAGGGCACGTCGTTCGAGCCGATCTTCGACGCCCTGGCGGCGCTGCCCGAGCACGTGCACCTGGCGTTCGTCGGTCGCAACTACGAGGGCCCGAGTGCGCTGGCGCGCGACCGCGGCGTGGACGGGCGCGTGCACTTCCTGCCGCCTGTGCCGCCCGCCGAGGTCAAGAGCTTCATCGCCGGCGCCGATGCGGCGGCGATCCTCTACTGGCCGATCACGTCCAACTTCCTCAACGCGCTGCCGAACCGCCTCTACCAGGCGATCGCCGCGGGGCTGCCGCTGCTGTATCCGCAGACCATGCGGGCCATCCGCGCGCTGTGCGAGGAGCACGATGTCGGCCTGCCGATCGATCCGCGCGACGCAGGCTCGGTGCTGGCCGGCATTCAGCGGCTGCTCGACGACCCGCCCGAGCTGGAGCGCCTGCGGGGCAACGCGCGCCAAGCCGCCCGGCACGTCAACTGGGAGCGGGAGGAAGCGAAGCTCAACGCACTCGTACGCGACCTCGTCGCGCGATGAGCGTTCTCGTCGCGTATGCGCAGCTTCAGCCGTGGCGCGGCACCGTGCGCGACCATCTGTACAGCTTCAGGCGCCACGGCACGCGACCGTACGAGTACGTGAACCTGGCCGTGCCCGGGCTGGCGCGCGCCTACGCTCGCCGCCGCTACGACGCCGTGCTCTGGCACAACACCGTGCTCGCTTGGCTCCGCTGGGCGCCCGAGAGCCAGCAGCAAGGGCTCTTGACCCGCGCCCGCGCGCTGCGCGCCACGACGGATTGCCACATCGCCCTGCCGCAGGACGAGTTCATCCACAGCGACCGCGTGAACGCGTTTCTGGCCGAGCTCGGCGCGCGCCACGTCTTCTCGGTCGCCCCGGCATCGGAGTGGCCGGCGATCTACGACGGGCTCGACGGTGTCGAGATCCACCCGGCGCTCACCGGCTACCTCGACGAGGCGACCGTCGCCCGTATCGACGCGATCGTGGCCGAGGGCCGGCCGCGGACGATCGACATCGGCTATCGCACCGTGCCCGCCAAGCCATACCTCGGCCGCCACGCCATGCTCAAGGCCGGCCTGGCCGAGGTCGTGGCCGCGCGGGCGCCAGAAAGACAGCTGCGCGTGGACCTCTCGACCCGCGCCGAGGACACGTTCTACGGCGACGACTGGTATCGCTTCCTCGCGGGCTGCCGGTACACGATCGGCATCGAGGGCGGGGCGAGCATCCTCGACCGCGACGGCTCGGTGCAGGCCTGCGTCGACGCCCGGCCCCCGGACACGCCGTTCGAGGCGCTGGAAGCGGCCTGCTTCCCCGGCCGCGACGGCGAGCTGGCGCTGTTCGCGATCTCGCCACGCCATCTGGAGGCGTGCGCCACCCGCACGGTGCAGATCCTCGTGGAGGGCGCCTACAGCGGCGTGCTCAAGCCCGGCATCCACTACATCGAGCTGCGACGGGACCTGTCGAACCTCGACGCCGTGCTCGACCAGGTCGCGCACGAGGACTGCCGCGACATCGCCGACCAGGCGTACGCGGACATCGTGGCGTCGCAGCGGTACACGTACCGCGGGCTCGTGCGGGAGGTCGAGCGTGTGCTGCCGGGGTCCGCGGGCCGGCGCACGGTGGGCTCGGCCGCGTCGCACGTCATGGACACCGCCTCGCATCCGTTGATCCCGCTCGCTACACGCGTGCTGATGCCCGCGCGCCGGCGGCTGCTCGGCTCGCTCGCGCGCCGCTGATGCGGATCGCCCACCTCGTCGCGACGTTCCCGCCGTACTACGCCGGCTCGGGCAACGCCTGCTTCTACCAGGCGGAGGCGCTCGCCGCGCGCGGCCACGACGTCGAGGTCTTCACGGCGTCGTACCCCGGCGTGGCGCACGACCCGGTGGGCGTGCGCACGCACCGCTTCCGCGCGCGGCTGCGGCTCGGCAACGCGCCGTTCATCCCGCAGCTGGCGCTGCTGCGCGGCTTCGACGTCATCCACCTCCACCAGCCGTTCATCTTCGGGGCCGAGGCGGCGCTCGCGGCCCACCTGCGGACGGGTACGCCGCTCGTCAGCAGCTACCACAACGAGCTGCAGGCGCCGGGCGTGAAGGGTCTGCTGTTCGCGGGCTACGACAAGGTCGTCACGCGCGCGGTGCTGCGGCGGTCGGCGCGACTGACCGTGCTGTCGATGGAGCACGCCCGTGAGGCGCCGCTGCTGGCGGCCGAGCTGGCGCGGCGCCCGGACGCGTTCGCGCCGGTGCCGAACGGGGTCGACGTGGAGACGTTCCGGCCCGACGCCGAGCCGGAGCTGCGCGCCGCGCTGGGCATCCCGGCCGACGCGATCGTCGCCGCGTTCTGCGCCAAGCTCGACCCGGCACACCTCACCAAGCGCCCCGATCTGGCGATCGAGGCGACGGCGCGCGTGGACGGGCTGAGGCTGCTGATGATCGGCGGCGGCCCGCTGCAAGCGCGCTACGAGGCTCAGGCCGACGGCGCTCGCGTGATCTTCGCCGGCGACCAGTCGCACGACGAGGTCGCGCGCCATCTGCGCGCGGCCGACTTCCTCGTGATGCCCTCGACGCTGGAGTCGTTCGGGATCGTCCAGCTCGAGGCGATGGCGTGCGGCCTGCCGGTCGTGATCTCGGACCTGCCGGGCGCGCGGGGCGTCAGCCGCGACGGCGAGCACGGCGTGCACGTCGCGCCCGCCGATCTCGACGACCTCGCGCGCGGGATGCGCGCGCTCGTCGACGCCGGGCCCGAGGGCCGCCGGCGGATGGGCGAGGCGGCGCGCGCCCACGTGGTCGAGCACTACTCGTGGACGCGCTGCGCCGAGCTGCTCGAAGCCGCGTACGAGGCGGTCGTATGAAGCGACTGCTGCTCGTGACCCAGCGCCCGCTCGACTACGGCGGCGGCGGCAGCGTGCGCTGGCAGTTCCTGCGTGACGCGCTGCCGGCGCACGGCTGGGAGGTGCATCCGGTCAGCGCCCGCCCGAACCCGACGGCGAACGCGGCCAGCACCGACCCGCGCGCGGCCCGGCTGGCCGCCGCTCGGACGAAGGTCATGACCGCCGTCGGCGCCGCCGCGCGGCCCGCCTACCGGCGGCTCGGCCTCCAGCCCGAGGCGTTCCCGCCGAACGCGCTCTGGTCGCTGACGGGGCGGCCGGCGGTCAAGGGCGCGGCGGAGCGCGTGCGGCCGGACGTCGTGTGGGCGACGTGCCCGCCGCCGTCGGCGCTGTTCGCCGCGCAGGGCGCCGGCGACGCGCTGCCGTTGGTCGCCGAGATGCGCGACCTGTGGGCCGGCAACCCCTACTTCGACGCGGGCGGCACGCTGCTGACGCGGATCGAGAAGCGGGCGTTCGCGCGCGCCGGCGCGATCGTGACGGTGACGCAGAGCTGCGCGGACCGCATGCTCGCGCTGCACCCGGAGATCGCCGCGCGGCTGGAGATCCTCCCGAACGGCTTCGACCCCGTCCTGCTCGCGTTGCGAGACGACGGCGCCGGGGGTGCCGGGCCCACGCGCGAGCGCGCGACGCTGGTCCACGCCGGCACGCTGTACGGCGACCGGTCGGCGGTGCCGCTCATGCGCGCGCTCTCGCATCCGGACCTGGCGACGCGGACACGGCTCGTGCTCGTCGGCGCGGTCGACCCGGCCACGCGGGCGGCGCTCGGCGATGCGCGCTGCGAGGTGGTCGTCGAGCCGCCGGTGCCCTGGCGCGCGGCGGTCGAGCGTGTGCGCGACGCCGACGTCGCGGTCGTCATCAACAGCCCGGGGACCGGCGGCGACATGGCCGCCCCGAGCAAGCTCTACGAGGCGCTCGCGCTCGGCACGCCCGTGCTCGCGCTGACGAACCCGGGGAGCGAGTCGGAGCGGCTGCTGCAGCGGCTCGGCCACGACGCCGGCTGCGCGCCCCCGGGCGACGAGGAGGCGATCGTGCGCGCGGTCACGCGCCTGCTCGACGTTCCGCCGCCGCCCGTCGACCCCCCCGCGCTCGCGCCGTTCAGCCGCGCGACGGTGGCGGAGCGCCTGGCGCGGCTGCTGGACCGTCTGGCCGCGTCCTGAACCAGAACGCGCTCGCCTCCGCGCCGGGCTGCCACGTCGGCGCCAGGCGGGCCATCGCGTCCGGCCGCTCGCGACACAGCGCGTAGGTCGCGGCCAGCACCTGGACGCCCGGGTTGCCCGCCAGGTACGCCTGCAGCAGGTACTGCTCGGCCCAGTGGAAGCCGGAGTCCTCGTGCCAGTGCCGCGGATACTCGTACGGCAGGAAGATGTCGTGCACGTGCACGAGCACGCCCGGCGCCAGCGCCGGAAAGACGTCGAGCACGATCCGGTTCACGTCCGAGTCGACCTTGACGGTGTGCGTGGTGTCGACGAACAGCACGTCGCCGGCGGCCAGCCCCGTGAAGACCTCGAGCGGGACGTCCTGGGCGCGCACCGGCTCGAGCGACGCGAGGCCCGGCAGTCCGGGCTGCGCCACCGTCGGGAACGGATCGAACGTGCGCAGCTCGGTGTCCACGCCGTCGGCGCGGTTGCGCTCGGCGGCCGCCGCCATGAACAGCGTCGAGTGCCCCGAGCCCAATTCGACGATCCGGCGTGGCTTGAGGCCGCGGACGACGCCATGCAGCAGATCGGCGCCGACACGGCCGTACGAGGCGTTGTCGACCGCGTCGGCCGGCGCCGAGAACTCGCGCATCGCGGCCGCCAGGTTCTCCTCGATCCACGCGAGCTGCTCGTCGAGGTCGAAGTGGATGCCGCGCAGGTCGCTGCGGCGGTCGAACACCGCCGGCGACAGCGCGTCGAGGTCCGGGATCGGGCTGTAGTAGTTCTTCGGGACCACCTGCAGGCCGGCCCGGCCGGCGGCCGCGCGCAGCGCTTTGAACGCCCGCACCTTCAGCGCGCGGGTGTCGGACATCAGCCCGTCAGCGCGACCGACCGCGCGACGCCGTTGCGCCGTGTCTCGTCGAGCGACTGCTGCAGCGCCTCGAGCACCTTCACGACACGCAGGCCGGCCTCGCCGTCGGAGATCGGCGTGCTGCCCGTGCGGATCGACTGCACGAAGTGCTCGCACTCGGTCCGCAGCGGTTCGGTGTTCGGCAAGCGCGGGCTCCAGATGTCACCCGAGCGGGTGATGTACTCGCCGTAGGAGCCGCGGCCCGCGGGCTCGTCGAAGCCCTTGTCGTAGATCGTGATCTTGCCCTCGAGCGCCATGTCGTCGAACGTGGCCATGCGGCCCTCGCCGACGACCGTGAAGCGGCGCTCCTTGTGCGGGTCCAGCCACGACAGGTGCAGGTGCGCGGCGAGGCCGGACGGGAAGCGCAGGAAGCAGAACACGACGTCCTCGACGCCCTCGCGCATGTAGCTCTCGCCGCGCGCCTCGACCTCGTACGGCTCCTCGCCGGCGAGCCGCAGCAGCACCGACACGTCGTGCGCGCCGAGCGACCACAGGGCGTTCTCGTCGGCGCGCAGCTTGCCGAGGTTCAGGCGGTTGCCGTAGATGTAGAGGACGCGCCCGAGCTCGCCCTGGTCGATCAGCTCCTTGAGCTTCATGACGCCCGGGTGGTACTCGAGCAGGTGGCCGACCATCAGCGTGCGGCCGGCGGCACGGGCCGCGGCGACGACCGCCTCGGCGTCGGCCGACGACTGCGCCATCGGCTTCTCGACGAAGCAGTGCTTGCCGGCCTCGATCACGCGGATCGCGAGCTGCGCGTGCGTCGGCACCGGCGTGGCCAGCGCGACCGCGTCGACGGAGTCGTCGGCCAGCACCTCGTCGAGGTCTCCGGTGAAGCGAGTGCGCGGGAACATCGCGGCGGCGCGGGCGCGGTTGTCCTCCAGGGCGTCGCAGCACCACGCGAGGTCGACGCCGGGCAGCGCCGCGAGGTTGCGCGCGATGTTCGGTCCCCAGTACCCCAGGCCGGCGACGGCGACCTTCAGCGGTCGATCGGTCGTCATGGGGCGCCGAGTCTAGTATGGCCCGCCCCATGAACCCCGAGGACTGGCCGCCGGCGACGTTCACCGCGCAGTTCCGCGGCACGCCGGCCGCCCTGGCGCCCGACGTGCGCGCGCAGCAGCTCGCGGCGCACGAGGGATCGCTCGCGTTCAAGCTCACCAAGGCGGTATCGCGCGTGCCGGTGCTCGGCCCGCGGCTCGGCGTGCCACGCGCGAACCCGTACGGCGAGCCGGAGGTCGAGCGCGTGCTGCGCGCGCCGCTGTACCGGCGCATCGAGGCGCTGCGTTCGACCGCCGCCTACCGCCGCTTGTGGCGTCGCGAGCCGGCGTCGGTCGGCACGGCCGAGGCGCGCGCGACGTCGGCGCACCACATCGACGACGCGCTCGGCTTCCTGCGTACGGTCCCGTTCCAGGAGCTGCAGGCGCGCGGCTGGCACCTGCAGCCCAATCACTACTACTGGCCGCTCAACGACGTGCGGTTCCTGCGCGAGCACCCCGAGCTCTGGCACGACCGCCCGCTGCCGGCCGGGATCGACTGGGACCTCGACGGCCAGGTCGCGTTCGCGCGCGAGCTGGCCGGCGTCTACGGCGAGCTCGCCGACGTGGCCGAGCGCCCCGCGGCGGTCGACATGAGCAGCGAGGTCACGCTGATCAACGGCTCGTTCAGCGGCGCCGACGCGTGCGCCTACTACGGCATCGCGCGCTCACGGCAGCCGCGGCGCGTCGTCGAGGTCGGCGGCGGCTGGTCGACGATCTTCCTCGCCCACGCGCTGGCCCGCAACGACCGTCCCGCGGCGGTGACGGTGATCGAGCCCGAGCCGGACCCGCGGCTGCTGGCGCGCCTCCCGCGCGACTGGGACGTGCAGCGCGCGCTGCTGCAGTTCGCCGACCTGAGCGCGTTCGACGCGCTCGCGGCCGGCGACATCTGCTTCTACGACGGCTCGCACGTGGCGCGCACGGGCAGCGACGTCAACTGGTTCTTCTTCGAGGTCCTGCCGCGCCTGGCGCCGGGCGTGCTGATCCACGTCCACGACATCTACTGGCCTGACGACTACCACGACCAGTGGGTCTACGGCGACGGCCTGAGCTGGAACGAGCAGTACGTCTTGCAGGCATTCCTGATGCACAACCAGGCGTATCGGGTACGTCTGGCGAACCATCTGCTGTGCCGTTTGCGCGAGGATGATGTTCGTGCCATCTACCCTGGATGGCCCGACGGCGGCAGTGTCTGGATCGAGAAGACCGCAACAACCACGCCGTGACGCGTTCCTACACACACATGGACCGCCCCCACACCGCTGAGGCCCGGCCCGTCACCGCACCGCCCGCGCTCCCGCCCACGGCGGAGGTGCTCGGCGTACCGCTCGCGCTGACTGACTACGACCAAACGCTCGCCTGGATCGACGACGCGGTCGCCAGCGGCCACCGCGGCTACGTCTGCGTCGCCGCCACGCACACCGTGATGGCGACCCAGGACGACCCGGCGCTGCGCGCGGCCGTCCTCTCCGCCGACTTCACCGTCCCCGACGGCCAGCCGCTCGTGTGGGCGCTGAAGGCGCTCGGCCATGACGTCAGCGACCGCGTGTACGGCCCCGACCTGATGGAGCAGGCGTGCGCGCGCGCCGCGCAGACCGGTCAGCGCTTCTACCTCTACGGCGGCCGCAACCCCGGCGCGCTGGCCCAGCTCGCGCGCTCGCTCCGGCTCCGCTATCCCGGGCTGCGGATCGTCGGCGGCCAGGCGCCCCCGTTCCGGGATCTGACCGACGCCGAGGAGGAGGCGGTGGCCGCGGACATCAAGCGGTCCGGCGCCGACGTCGTCTGGGTCGGCCTCGGCGTGCCCAAGCAGGAGAAGTGGATGGCGCGGATGCGCCA
>Ga0111538_10004275_pt1 | contig 19887 bp, 15 predicted proteins | sample SoiMethybrSBSTD1_FD_79669 | JGI IMG/M metagenome (GOLD analysis project Ga0111538, IMG submission 79669) | Bulk soil microbial communities from a Populus tree surrounding site in Tennessee, USA - Soil MetaG P. TD hybrid SBSTD1 (version 2)... | ecosystem: Environmental > Terrestrial > Soil >...
CGATCGATCCCATCGGGAAGTCGATGACCGGCCGATCCGGACGAGGCGTCGGAATCTCCGGCAAATGGTTTCGCAGATAGAACTGATGACCGTTGACGTGATCGAACAGGAGCTGATTGAAGAACGTCAGCGTGCGCACGTACCGGCCGTTCTGCGCGACCAGCGGGGGATCGAGCGCCCCGTTGCCGGCCTGGCCGAGGTCGTCGATGCCGGACGGCGATCCGATCGTCAGGTCGCCGAAGGCGGTCGATTCACCGCAGGGGTTGAATCGCGCTTCGTCGTACTCGCCGAAGACGCGCGTCGGTGGCGATCCGTCGTGGTGAAAGATCTCCCAGATCGGTTTGAACGTCTCGAACACGCGCGGGCCGGGCGACTCGATCGGTTTGCCCGGCGCCGGGGCGCCGCGATGGTCCCGGTCGGCCGGCCAAACCAGCGACACGAACGCCCGCCAGGAGAAGTCATCGAAGTAGTCGAACGGCAGGTCGGTAAACCCGTCGGGAATACACACATCTGCCGGCGTTTGCTGGGATACCTGTGGCGTGGGCTCGATGGGGCAGGCGCGGGCAGCCGGCCGCGGGGCCGCCCGTCCGCCGACGACGGTCGCAAGCACGACCGCGCCCCCGGCGACGGCCATCGAAGCCCATCGCGATGTGGCCATGGCGGATTATAATGTCCGGCACCTACCAATATGGCGACCGTCACACGGCGTGAGTTCGGGCGAGTCGTGATCGCGGGTCTGCCGCTTGCGGCGGGACTGCGCGCCACGCCTCTCTTCGGCATGGACAACGCGCTGACGCTCGGTGTCAGCACGTCGAGCTTCAACGACCTGGCGCGCGTGCCGGGCCGCGACAACGTCGACGATGTGATTCGCGCGCTGAAGAACGTGCGCGCCACGCACATCGAGCTGGCGCTTGGCAACGTCGAGCCGCCGGCGCCGAACACGGGGCCGACCAAGGGCGGCTCAGCCGCGTATCCGACGCTCATCATTCTGACGCCGCAGCAGATTGCGTCGATCACGGCCGCGTACCGCCGCGACGTGCGAAGCTGGCGGCTGCAGACCAACACTGCATTCTTCGATCAGGTGCGGCAGAAGTTTGAGGATGCGCGCATCACCGTGCACGCCTGCGCGCTCGAATACAACGACTCGTTCACTGACGACGAGATCGACGCGACGTTCCGGCAGGTCAAATCGCTCGGTGTGGCCACCGTGAGTTCGCCGATGACGCTGGCCATGGCGCAGCGGCTGGCGCCGTTCGCGGCGCGTCATGGCGTCTCCGTCGCCATCCACAACCAGGTGGACGGCAATCGCGCCGGTGCCATCGCCACGCCACAGCTCAAGGATGCGCTGGCACTGTCACCCGCATTCGCGCTCAAGCTCGACGTTGGCAACCTGACGGCGTCCAACTGCGACGCAGTCGCCGAACTGCGCACGTATCAGTCACGCGTCTCGCACGTGCTCGTGAAGGACCGGCTGCGCAACGGCGGCACCAGCCAGCACCTCGGCGAGGGCGACACGCCCATCGCCGGTGTGCTCGCGCAGCTCAGAACGTCCGCTCGCTCCATCCCTGCTTTCGCCGAGTACGACTACGTCGGCGTCGGCTCGTCGCAGGACGAGGTCGCGGCGTCGCTCGCGTACCTGACGGCGCTCGCCAAATAGCGAGACGACGCGAGCCAGGTCAAAGGTCAAAGGTCAGAGGTCACAGGTAGGTTGGAGGTCCGGGGTCAGAGGTGATGAACCTGGCACGGCCGCCTACTTCTTTAGTTCTTGCCTTCTGCCTGGAACATTTTGACCTCTGAACTGACTTTCGACCTTCTAGTTCCGAACCGCCTCTAACCTGTAACCTCCGCCTTGCTTCTAACATCTGACCTTTCACCCCTGACCTGATCACAGCCCAAGATCGTTTAGGTGTGACTCACGAAGGAGGCCCAACATGAAGCTGCGCGGTGTGCTCATTTTTTTCGTCGGTCTCGGCACCGGCATGGCCATCACGACCGCCGCCGCTCAGGAGCGGCGCGTCCCCGGAATGAACGGGGTGAATCACCTCGCCTTCGCCACGCCGAAGTACGCCGAGATGCTCGCGTTCTACACGCAGACGCTCGGGTTTCAGGAAGCCTTCACCAACCGGAACGCGGCAGGCGAGCCGACGCTGACGTACATCCAGGCCAGTCGCAATACGTTCATCGAGCTGATGCCCGCCACGGCCGGCCGCGCGGCCGGGTTCACACACTACGGCCTGCACGTGGACGACGTGGCGGCAGCGGCGGAGAAGCTGCGTGAACGCGGACTGCAGGTCGGCACACCGCGCGTCATCGGCAGCGGATCGCTCACCGTCGCGATCACGGACCCCGACGGGAATCGCCTCGAGATCAGCGAGCTCGGCCCCGATGCGCCTGCCCGCAAGGCTATGAACGCCTGGAAATAATGATGCCGCCATCGATCGAACTCGGTCTCGATACGTTCGGCGACGTGACCTTCGACGCCGCGGGTCAGCCGCTGTCGCAGGCGCACGTGCTCCGCAACGTCGTGGAAGAAGCGGTGCTGGCGGATCAGCTCGGCGTGGATGCGTTCGGCGTCGGCGAACACCATCGCCGCGACTTCGCGATTTCGGCGCCGGAAGTCGTCCTTGCCGCCATCGCCGCGCGCACGACGCGCATCGTGCTTGGCTCGGCCGTGACCGTACTGAGCACCGATGATCCCGTGCGCGTGTTTCAGCGGTTCTCGACGCTCAACGCGATCTCGAGCGGACGCGCGGAGGTCATTCTCGGCCGCGGGTCGTTCACAGAGTCGTACCCGCTCTTCGGTTACGACATGGCGGAGTACGACGATCTGTTCGAAGAGAAGCTGAGCCTGTTTGCCGAACTGCTGAAGCCCGGTCCCGTCACGTGGACGGGACGCCTGCGATCGTCGCTGAGAAACCAGATCGTCTATCCGCCAATCGAACAAGGCCGGCTGCGCACCTGGGTCGGTGTGGGCGGCAGCCCGGAATCGGTCGTGCGCGCCGCCCGCCACGGATTGCCCCTGACGCTCGCGATCATCGGGGGCAACCCTCAGCGATTCCGGTCGTTCGTCGATTTGTATCTCCAGTCACTCGAGAAGTATCGACAGCCGGTGCAGCCGATTGCCGTGCATTCGCCGGGTCATGTAGCGGCAACCGATGACGAAGCGAAGAGCGCGCTGTGGCCGCACTACGAGGCGATGATGACGCGCATCGGCGCGGAACGCGGCTGGCCGCCGGCCAGTCGCGCGCAATTCGAGCGCGAGGCCGGGCCCGAGGGCGCGCTCTGCGTCGGATCGCCCGAAACCGTCGCCACGAAGATCGTCCGTACCGTGAAGCTGCTCGGCCTGTCCCGGTTCAACCTCAAGTACAGCAGCGGCACGTTGCCGCACGACCTGCTCATGCGCAGCGTCGAGTTGTTTGCTACTAAAGTCGCCCCCAGGGTCAGGGAATTGCTGGCCGAGCCGGCCACCGAGACGCGCAAATAGCGCGAAAACCTCGGGTCCTGTCCGTCGAAGGATTCGATTCGTGGCCGTACGCTGACTTCGTGGCGGGCCGGGGTAATACGGTCCGGCGAACAAGAAGCCAACCAGCACCAGCATGTCGGTCGTCAAATAGGGGCCGTGAGTAAGCGGACCGCGGTGCCCTTCGTATCAGGAGAACCATGACGCTCTCCAGGCGGCACCTCCCAGTACTCCTGTTGTGTCTTGCAAGCCTTCCGTATCCAGTGACGGCCGCGGCTCAGGCAACGTCCGCGCGCAGCGCGAAGCTCACCGTCACCGTCGTTGATCCCAGCGGCGCCATCGTTCAGGGCGCCACGGTGACGACGGTTGGTCTCGAGGCGGCGACGAAGGCCGATCCGGCCAGGCCCGCCAGGACCTCCGACAAGGGCATCGTCGTGATCGAGGCGCTCGCGCCCGGCCGGTACAGCATCCAGGCAGAGTCTCCCGGTTTCGAGCTGGGGTTCGTGCGCGACGTCCGCCTGCGCGCCGGCGACAACAAGCACGCGATCGTTCTTCCGCTGAAGGGGTTCACGGATTCCGTCACGGTCTCGAGCGACGGGCAGGCCGCCGCGTCGAGCCGAAGCGGTCCGGCGTTCGGCGCCGCCATGACGCGCGACCAGCTCGAGGCGCTGTCGGATGATCCAGGGGAGCTGGCGCGGCAGATCAACGACTTTGCCGGGCCCGACGCGATCATTCGCGTCGACAGCTTCGAGGGCGCGCAACTGCCGCCGAAGTCGCAGATCAAATCCGTGCACGTGACGCGCGATCAATTCGCGGCGGAAACGTCGCAACCCGGCTCGACCTTCATCGACATCATCACGCAGGCTGGTGTCGGGCAGCTGCGCGGCGGGCTCGGCATGAACTTTCAGGACGGACGATGGATCGCGAGGAGCCCGTTCGCCTCGGCGCGCGGTCCGCAGCAGAACCGCGGCTTCAACGGCAACGTGAGCGGCACCCTCGTGAGCAACAAGCTGGACTTCGCGGTGGCGTTGAACGGGAACAACAGCTATTCGACGCCGCTGATCAATGCCAACCTGCCGTCCGGGCGTGTTTCGGACGTGCTGAACATGCGCCAGCCGTTCAACAGCGTCGGCGGCAATGCGCTGTTGAACTGGGCCGCGACGCGCGACCACACGGTGCGCCTCGGGTACAACCAGAACGGCTACACGGCGCGCAACCAGGGCGTCGGGCTGTACGACCTGCCGGAGCGCGCGTACAGCGAGGACTGGCGGAATCAAAACTTCCGGATCATGGAGGCCGGTCCGCTCGGCCGCCGCTTCTTCATCAACACACGCTTCACCGTGAACTGGTCGAAGGACGACTATCACTCAGCGACCGAGGCGCCGACGATCGTGGTGCAGGACGAGTTCACCCGCGGCGGCGCCCAGATCGGCGGGGAGACCACCAACGTGAACTACACCATCGCCTCGGACGTCGACTACGTTCGCGGTCTTCACTCGTGGCGCGGCGGCATCGAGATCGTCGGCAGCACGTACCGCACGAATCAGGCGACGAACTACCTGGGCACCTACACGTTCGCGAGCCGCGCAGACTTCGATGCGGGCCGGCCCATCCTCTATACCCGCGACGTCGGCGATCCACTCATCAGCTATGAACTCGTCACGATGTCGGGCTATTTCCAGGATGACCTGCGCATTTCGAAGAGCCTGACGCTCAGCCCGGGTCTGCGCTACAGCCGTCAGACGCACGTCACGGACAACCTCGGCTTCGAGCCGCGCTTCGGCATGACGTGGGCGCCGTTCAAGAGCGGGAAGACGACGCTGCGGGCAAGCACGGGTATCTTTCATGGGTTTCTGGGAGGCTTCATCTTCGATCAGACCGTCCGCTACGACGGCGCGCACCAGCGCCAGCTGATCATCTCGAATCCGTCGTTCCCCGACGCGGGAAACATCGGCACGAACCCGCCGACGAACAAGTACCTGATCGACGAGTTCCGCCTGAACAAGAACCTTCGTCACAGCGTCGGCATCGATCAGGTGATCACGCCGCGCCTTCGGGTCAATGTGATCTACGCCTACCTGCACCAGATGGCCCTCCCGCGCGGGAAGAACCTGAACGCGCCGGTCAACGGCGTGAGGCCGGACCCCAACTTCCTGAACGTCATTCAGAGCGTGACCGATGCCGAGATTCGCCGTCACGATCTGAACGCCACGTTCAGCTACACCCTGGCAGCGGGCGGCGCTGCGGCGAATCGCACGTTCTTCAACTGGCGTCGGCTGACGATGAACGGGCGCTTCACGAGGATTGGCGGCCGCCGGAACGGCCTCGGGCCGTTCAGCGTGCCCGCCAGCGGCACGCTCGAGACCGAGTGGGGGCCGGCGCCCGCCACGCTGCCGTGGGGTACGCAGGTGTCGCTGAACAGCACGCAGATCCGCAACCTCAACGTCAGCCTGAACTGGAATGGGCGCGGTCCGGGCGTCTTCACCGAAACGACCGGCCGTGACGACAACCACGACGGGCTCCTGAACGATCGACGTCCCGGTGTGGGGCTGAACAGTCTGCGCACAACGAGTTTTTCCACGTTGAACCTGCGCGTTGCTTACAACTTGGGCGTCGGACACGCAGCCACGCCGGCCGGCGGGCCGGCGGCCGCCGCCGCGCCGCGGTACCGGGTCAATATCTTCGCCAACGTGAACAACGTCACGAATCGCGCCAACTACACCGGCTACAGCGGCGTGCTGACGTCCTCGAACTACATGAAGCCCACGGGCGTGCAGAACCCACGCAGCATGAGCATGGGCATGAACGTGAGCTTCTGATCGAGAGGAAGGGGACGCCGAAGGCGACCACCGCGCTGGCGCGACCAAACCGGCGTAGGATTTGCCGGTGCCCCCGACAATCCTTCGCACGCTCGCCCTCTCGATGGCGACCGTCGGTGTAGTCGCGGCGACAGCCGCGACCGGACAGAGCCCGGCCGACGCGAATCCGCAGGCTGACGCCGCCGCTATCCTCGCCGCGGCGCGACAAGCGCTCGGCGGCGATGCCACGCTGAACGCTGTCGCGTCCTTCTCAGTGACCGGGTCCGCACAGGTTGATGCCGGTGGACGCGCGACCTACGACGAGTCGGTGGAGTACCACTGTCAGCTTCCAGACAAGTTCGTGCGGATCTCGCATCGCACGATTGACCTCGGTCCGCTCGGCACGTCCAGCGCGACCCAATGGCACGGCTTCAACGGCAACGATCTCATCGACGACGACAAATCGAGCGGTCCGGCGCCCTTCCCGATGGTGATTCGGCCTCAAGCGGCCACCCCGGCCGCGGCCGCCGCCGAGCGCGCGCGCCTCGTCGGGTTGCAGAAGCGCGCGTTCGTCGAGTTCGTCACGCCGCTCTTCGTTCTGCCGTTCGTCACTCAGCCGTTGACGATGTCATCTGCAGGACGAGTCACCGGACCCACGGGTCCGGCCGACGCGATCGACGCGGTCGGCACCGACGGTTTCACCCGGCGGTTCTTGTTCGATCCGTCCACGCATCTGCTGGCCGCGATGACGTGGATGGACAAGCCCATCGTGACCGCGTCTTCGTCACAGATGGTGATGGTGTCACCCCAGCGAGGCACGGTCGGGATGTCATCGCCAGGACCACTCCTGCCGGCCAACCCGACGGCGGGCCTGCCCGACGTGCAGTGGCAGCTCGTGTTCACGGACTACCGCGTGGACGACGGTGTGAAATGGCCGCACCGCATCGCGCGTTCGTACCCGGGTCGCGACTATGAGCTCGTGCGCCTCGGCAAGTTCAGGATCAATCCGAAGATCAACGCGTCGGTGTTCAAGCCGGTGAAGTGATCGACACCACAATGAAAAGATGACGGATCTGCGACGACGGCTGCCATGGCTCGTGGCGGTGTCGCTGTTCATGGAAAACCTCGACGCCACGGTCGTCAACACCGCGACGCCGACGATGGCGGCGAGTCTTGGCATCGAGCCCCTCAACCTGAAAGGCGTGCTGACGAGCTACACGCTCGCGCTCGCCGTGTTCATTCCGATTAGCGGCTGGGCGGCGGACCGTTTCGGCACGAAGCGCCTCTTCACGTCCGCGGTGCTGCTGTTCACGTGCGGATCGGTCCTGTGCGGCTTTGCCGTCAGCTTGCCGATGCTCGTCGTCTCGCGCCTGCTGCAGGGGATGGGCGGCGCGATGATGACCCCCGTCGGCCGGCTGGCACTCGTGCGGAGCTTTCCGCGCGCGGAGATGATCACGGTGCTCAACTACGTCGTGATCCCCGCGCTCATCGGTCCGCTGCTCGGACCGTTCGTTGGGGGCGTGATCGTCCACTGGGTGCACTGGCGCGCGATCTTCTTCATCAACCTGCCGCTCGGCCTGCTTGGCCTCTGGCTGGCGCGGCGCTACATGCCCGACTACCGCGAAGCTGACACGCCGCCGCTCGACTGGAGCGGGTTCGTGCTGTTCGGGACCGGCGTGCTGCTCCTCTCGTACGTTCTCGAGGTACTGGGCAATCACTCGCTGCCGCTCACGCTCGCCTTCGAGCTGTTTGCGATCGCGTGCGTGCTGCTCGGCGCATACGGGTGGCACGCGATGCGCGTACCCGCGCCGCTCCTCGCGCTGCGGCTGCTCCGCATTCGCACGTTCCGCGTGTCGGTGCTCGGCGGGTTCGTCACCCGGCTGGGCGTCGGCGGCATGCCGTTTCTGCTGCCGCTCCTGTACCAGGTCGGGCTCGGGTATCTGCCGTGGCAGGCCGGGCTGCTCACGATGCCGCAGGCGGCGTCGGCGATCGGCATGAAGTTCGTCGGCAAGCCGCTGCTCGAACGCTACGGGCATCGCGCCGTGCTGCGCGTCAACACGGTGATGATGGGCGCGTGCATCGCGACGTTCGCGCTCGTCGGGCCCGGCACGCCCGTGTACGCCATCGTTGGGCTCAGCCTCCTGCAGGGCCTCGCGTCATCGACGCAGTTCACGAGCATGAACTCGCTGGTCTATGCGGACGTGAGTGATGCCGAGGCCAGCCGCGCCGGCAGCATCGCGAGCACGGCACAGCAGCTGGCGTTGAGCTTTGGCGTTGCGCTGGGATCGGTGACGGCGCAGTGGTTTCTCGCCGGCGTACCGGAGAGCAATCGCCCGGCCTTCATGACAGCGTTGCACCACGGCTTTCTTGTACTCGGCGCACTCACCGTCGCGTCGTCGCTGAGCTTTCACGGCCTTCAGCCGGCCGACGGCAGCAACGTGAGCCAGCACAGACCGCCAATCCAGCCGCTGGCCGAGAAACCGGCGATGTAATTGGAAGCCCGAAGCCCGAAGCCCGAAGCCCGAAGCCGGAATCTCACCCTCGCTTCGCGAGCTTCCAGAACTGCAATTCGTTGATCAGCGTGATCCGGTGGCCCTTCTCACGCAGCCGCTTGATCTCCATCAGCTTCAAGCCGCCGGCGCGGCCTGCGGCCTGCAGCGGATTCGGGCGGCCGCGTACGACGACGTTGGTTTTCGCGCTGGGCATGCCGTGGACGGTGGCGCCGGCGCGGCGCGCGGCCTTCTGCGCGTCGCGACGAGGCCGGCTCAGGATACCCGTGAACGCGATGTGCGCACCCTCGAGCGTACGTAGCACGCCGGGCTTCAGCCGCGCCGGCGGACGATTCAGTGCAGCGATCAGCTCGTCGGCGCTCTCGTATCGCTTGCGCCGCTCACCGATGCAGCGATAGACAATTTCCTTCAGCTCGTCGCTGCACGAAAGGCGCCTGACGTCGTGCGGCCGGATGCGTGCCCGCGCGTCGCCCTTGACGAGCATCGCCAGCAACTGTCCGACCTGGTAGACGTCGTCGCGCGCGCGCCACTTCGGTGCGCGGCCCTCGAGTATGTCGCTCGGCACCATGCCCGTGTTGAGCGTCCGCGCCGTGACGCCACGATGATCGTTCTGTTGCCGGACGATACCGAAGTCGCCGAGCTTGAGACGATGGCCGTCGCAGACGAAGACGTTGACGGGCGTGAGGTCGCGATGGAGCAGTTGACCGCGATGCAGGCGCCCGAGCACCTGCAGGATGCCGGCGATTTCGCGCCGCGCCATCCGCTCGTCAAATCCACGTTCCGCGCGCTCGAGAAACGCGCTGAGATCGCCGTGACGCGCGTACTCGAGCGCGAGCACGTACAACATGCGGCCTGTGGGATCGGGCACCGGAAACGTGTCGAAAACGCGGATCGCCCGCGGGTGATCGTCCAGCAGCCGCCCGAAGTACGCCTCGCGCAGCCAGCCGTCGATGCGCGCGCTCACTTTCAGGCAGAGCACTTTCGGAATCGCCGCGGACACGCCCATCCGGCGCGCCAGATACACCTGCCCGAAGCCGCCCTGGCCGAGCCACCGGTCCACGCGGTACGCCACGCGCGACTCGGGGCTCGTGAGCACCTGTTCCGGCATCAGCAGGTCGCCGGCCCGATCGGATCTGCCGCCGAGCCGCGCGGTTCGCGTCGTGGCGTTGGCAGGGATTCTCGTCACGTGAAGGCAAGAATAGCAAGGCGGCCGATAGAATATGGAGGCCGCCGACTCGCGCCCGCCGATGAGTGATCACTTCGCCCTACAACCCGCCGCCGCGCTCGACGCGGGAAACGAACGTCTCTCCGCGCTCGAAACGCAGCTCGCGGCGCGCGAGCAGGAGCTGTCGGCGCTGAAGAGCCATCTGCTGGAGCTGCAGACGAAGTACTTCGAGGAGCTCGGCCCGCTGTACGCCAGGCTCCACGAGCTCGAAGAGACGCTCGCCACCATCGAGATCCGTCTCGGCCTCCGGCCACCGCCCGATCTCGAAAGCGACGAAGCCGATGACGCCGGCGAGGCTGGCGGGGCGCACGGGTGTTCGAACCAGGCCGCGCCGTCGCACAACCTGAAGAAAGTGTTTCGCGAGCTGGCCAAGGCCATTCATCCCGACCGGGCGGCGGACGAGCGCACGCGCTACCGGCGGCACTCGCTGATGGCCGAAGCGAACCGCGCCTACGCCGAGCGCGATGAGGATCGGCTTCGGTTGATTCTCAGCGCGTGGGAGCGCAGCGCCGATCTCGCGCCTGACGAGGGCGGCGGCCACCGCCGCGCGCACCGCCGGATCGCCGACATCGACGCGCGCCTGATCGCCATCGACGCCGAGCTGGCCGACCTGCGGCGATCGGCGATTGCCCGCCTCGCGAACCGGATCGACGAGGCGAGGTCGCAGGGCTGGGATTTGTTCGCGGAAATCGTGCAGGAAGTGAAGCGCGAAGTCACCCGGGCCACGTCGCGGCTGGCGGCGTTGCAGCGGTTGAAATAGCGCTCGTCGGGCACTCACGGGTGCTACACTGCGCGCCTCATTCCACAACCGGAGGCGCTCATGGTTCCACTCGCATCGCTGTGGCTGCCGACGCTCGTCGCCGCAGTCCTGGTATTCATCGCATCGAACGTCATTCACATGGTGTTGCCGTACCACCGCGGCGACTATCGGACGCTGCCGTCCGAAGACGACGTGCAGGCGGCCCTGCGGAAGTTCAACATCCCGACCGGCGACTACATGCTGCCGCGGCCGGGCAGTATGGGGGCGATGAAGGATCCGGCATTTCGCGCGAAGTGGGAGAAAGGTCCCGTCGCCGTCATGACCGTGATGTCGGGCGAGTTCAACATGGGCGCGACCATGGTCCAGTGGTTCCTCTTCTGCGTCGTCGTCACGCTGTTTTCGGGCTACCTCGCCAGCCGCGCGCTCGGCCCGGGCGAGCCGTATCTGCGCGTCTCGCAGATCGCGAGCTGTGCCGCGTTCATGGGCTACGGCCTCGCGGCGGTGCCGCAGTCCATCTGGTACCGCAAGTCGTGGAGCACGACGGCAAAAACGCTGTTCGATGCGCTGATCTACGGGTTCGTGACGGGCGGCACGTTCGGCTGGCTCTGGCCGAAGATCTAACGCGGCCGGTCGATATACTCGGGCTCATTGCCCGAACTTCCCGACATCGAGCTGTACCTGCACGCGTTGCGGCCCCGCATCGTCGGCGCGCGCGTCGAGCGGGTGCGCGTCGCGAGACCGTTCCTGCTCCGATCGGTTGAGCCGCCGCTCACCGCGCTCGAGGGCCACGAGGTGCTTGCCGTACGTCGTCTCGGCAAGCGCATCGTCTGGCAGATGGACGACGACGTGTTCGCGATTATCCATCTGATGATCGCGGGCCGGTTTCAGTGGAAGGAGACGGGCGCGAAGATTCCGGGAAAGGTTGGACTGGCCGCGTTCGATTTTCACCACGCGTCGCTCGTGCTGACCGAGGCCGGCGCGAAGCGGCGCGCGTCGCTGCACCTGGTGCGTGGCGAGGCGGAGCTGGCGGCGCACGATCCCGGCGGCATTGACGTCCTGGCGTCCACCGACGACGAGTTTTCCCGGGCACTGACGCGGGAGAATCACACGCTGAAGCGCGCGCTCACGGACCCACACCTCGTGAGCGGCATCGGCAACGCGTATTCGGACGAGATTCTGCATGCGGCGCGCCTTTCGCCGCTGCAACTGACGTCACGGCTCGATCGCGAACAGATGAGGCGTCTGCACCGGGCCGCGGTCGAGGTGCTGACCAGCTGGCGCGATCGATTGATCGCCGAGACGGGAGATGCGTTTCCGGAAAAGGTGACCGCGTTCCGGGAGGGCATGGCGATGCACGGCCGCTACGGCAGGCCGTGCCCGGTGTGCGGCACGCCGGTGCAGCGGATCCGGTACGCCGCCAACGAAGCGAACTACTGTCCCACGTGTCAGACGCAGGGGCGCCTGCTGGCGGACCGCGCGCTGTCGCGTCTGCTCCGGGACGACTGGCCGCGATCGCTCGAGGCGCTCGAGCAGCATCGGGCCGAGCGGCGGCTCACGAACTCACGAGGTGCGCGACGTGACTGATTCGATTCTGCCCACCGAGTACTGCGACGTCGTCATGAAGGGCGGCGTGACGAGCGGCGTCATCTATCCGATGACGGTCGTCGAGCTGTCGCAGAAGTACACATTCAAGAACGTCGGCGGCACGTCGGCGGGCGCGATCGCGGCGGCGGTCACGGCAGCCGCCGAGTACCGGCGCCGGCAGGGATCGGGTGAGGGGTTCAAGCAGCTCGCCGCGCTGCCCAAGATTCTGACGCAGCCGGGATTCTTGCTGTCCCTGTTTGCGGCGGATCCACCGACGCGACCGATTCTGGCCGCGGTCCGGTCTGTGTCCGAGAGTTCCAATCCGTTCGTCGCCGCGTTGCGGCTCTGGTGGGCGCTCGTGTCTGGCTTTCGGATCTCATCAATTGTCGGCGCGGTCATCGGCGCGATCGTGCCGTTTGTGCTGTGGCGGATGGGATACACGAGCGCCCGCGCCGCCATCGTGCTCGGGACGCTGTGGGTGTTGGCAGCGATGACGCTCTCTGCACTGGTCGCGGCGGCGCTGACGCTGCCGTCGATTCTGCGGCGCAACAACTTCGGGCTGGCGTCCGGCTATCGCGCGGGTGGACGGCTTGGCGATCCACCGCTGATGAACTGGTTCTACGACTTTCTCAATCAGGTCGCCGGCCTGCCGGCATCGCAGCCGCTGACGTTCCGTCATCTCCACGAGGCGCCGCTGGGCAACGACGTCACCGGCTCTCCACGCGTCGTCAATCTCGAGATGATGACGACGAACCTCACGCATGGCCGGCCGCACCGGCTGCCGTTTCCGGAGAACGAAGCGCCGACGTTCTACTTTTCGCCGGTCGAGTGGGCGAGGCTCTTTCCACCGGAAGTGATCGAGCACCTGAAGCGCCTTCCGCAGTCGCCCGATCCGAAACCACGAAACGCCGAGAACCTGGAGCTGTACGGGCTGCCCACCGCCGACCTGCCGGTGATCGTCGGTGTTCGCATGAGTCTCAGCTTTCCAGGACTCTTCAGCGCGGTGCCGTTGTGGTCCGTCGATTTCACGCTGAAGAAGAACCAGAACCTGCCGCCGGGCACGCCGCCGGAAGCGGAGCGGTGCTGGTTTTCGGATGGCGGTCTCAGCAGCAACTTTCCCGTGCACCTCTTCGACGGGCCGCTGCCGCGATGGCCGACGTTCGCGATCAACCTCAAACCGCCGCATCCGGATCATCCTGACGAAGAAGACTTCGTCTTCCTGCCGTCCTCGAACGTCGCGGGGCTGCAGCCGCGCTGGAATCGTTTCGACGACGGATCGTCCGCGCATCAGATCGGCGGTTTCGTCGGTGCGCTCATCGACTCGATGCAGTCGTGGCGCGACAATCTGGCGGCGCGCATGCCGGGCTATCGCAACCGCATCGTCCACATCGCGCAGAAGCCGAGTGAGGGCGGCCTGAACCTCTCGATGGATCCGGAGGTCATCAAGAAGCTGAGCGACCGCGGTCAGCTCGCCGGGGTGAAACTCCGCACCGAGTTCGATTTCAACAACCACGTGTGGGTGCGCTACCGCGTCTTCGTCTCGTCGCTGTGGGAAGAGGTGCGGAAGTTCGCGCGCGCCTACGAGGAACCGATGCCGCAGGACGGCGCCGCCTGGAAATGGATCCGGGGCGACGCGCCGCCGCCGCCGTTTCCCAGCTACAAGCTGGATCCGCCGCAGGCGTCGGAGCTCGCCACGCTCACGAAAAACGTCGTGCTGGGGATCGATGCGATGCCGGAGCCCGGCGCGATCGCCGACTCGCCACGTCCGAGGCCCGAGCTGCGACAAGTGCCGCGCGTGTGATCGTGCCTCGCGCGGCCGCGCCGCGTAGAATAGGCGCTCATGTCCATCCCCCAGCACGTCTCACCGTCGCCGCACGCGCACGCCCCGGTGTCGCCGGTGCAGATCGCGTCTTGGGTGCTGGCCGGTATGGCCCTGCTCGGAGCCCTGTGGCTGGAGCTGTGGCCGGCGCTGTTGTCGGGCCTGCTGATGTACGAGCTGGCGCGATCGCTGGCGAACCGGATCAAGATCGCGCGGATCCGCCGCGCGCAAGGCCGGCTCATTGCGGTGGTGGTGCTGGTGACGGTGCTGATCGCGCTGAGCGTGGCTGCGGGTCTCGGCGCCGCCGCCGCGTATCACAGCGTGACGACGAGCCTGCCGAACCTGTTGCAGCGCATGGCCGACATCATCGACAACCTGCGCTTCAACCTGCCGGCGTCGGTGGTGGCGCAGCTGCCGGCGGGGGTGGAGGAGCTGAAGGTGCTCTCGACCACGTGGCTCCGCGATCACGCCGGAACGCTGGGGCACTTCGGCCTGCAGGCGGGACGCATCCTCGTGCACCTGCTCATCGGCCTCGTGGTGGGCGCGATGATCGCGTTGTACGACGTGGCCACGTCCATCGATCTCGGGCCACTGGGCCGCGCGTTGCGCGATCGCTCGTACCGGCTCGGCAAGTCCTTCCGCGGCGTCGTGTTCGGACAGGTGAAGATCGCCGCCGCCAACACGCTGTTCACGGCCCTCTATCTGGTGGTCGCGCTGCCGCTCTTCGGCGTGCACTTGCCGCTGGCCGGCGCGATGGTGGGCGTGACGTTCTTCACGGGCCTGCTGCCGGTCATCGGCAACCTGATCTCGAACACCGCGATTCTGATCGTGAGCTTCAGCGTCTCACCCGGCGTCGCGCTGGCGTCGCTCATCTTCCTGGTCGTCATTCACAAGCTCGAGTACTTCCTCAACGCCCACATCATCGGCTCGCAGGTCCACGCGCACGCGTGGGAACTGCTGATCGCGATGCTCGTCATGGAATCCGCCTTCGGCGTGCCAGGCCTCGTCGTCGCGCCGATCTACTACGCGTACGTGAAGCAAGAGCTGGTCAGCGAGAAACTGATCTAAGAGAGGTAACGGAGGCAACGGAGGTAACGGAGGCTGCGGAGGCGTCCTTCGTGTGGTTCTTGCTCTACTTCGCAGGCAGGGCAAACGCGACGTAGCCGCGTGGGCGATCGCTGGCGGTGTTCGCGTTGCCGCCCGACGCGGCGACGAGCAGGTACTGGCGGCCTTTCCACTCGTACATCGCACCTGAGCCGGTGGTCGCCGCGCCCAACTGCCGTTCCCAGAGCGACGCGCCGGTCGCAGCGTCATACGCGTGAATCGTGCTGTTGCCGTCGTTGACGAACACCAGTCCCGTCGCCGTCGGAATGATGCCGACGCGCGGTGTGTTGCTCTGGCCCGTGCCTTTGATGCCGTCTCGCGCGAGGCGAGGATCATCGCCCAGACCGATCTGCCACTTGATCGTGCCGCGATTCAGATCGTACGCGGTGAGTGTGCTGAACGGTGGTTTGACGATGTTCGGATAGAGACCGTAGCCATCCGTCTGGAATCGCTGCGGTGGAACGTCCACGCCCGACGGATATGGTGGTGGCGGTGCGCCGCGGCCGCCCGCGCGCGGCGGGCGCGCCATCGCCGGACCGCTCCCGGCGATCGGGCCAGCGGGGAACGTCGGTGGCGGCGCGGCCGCGCGTCCGGTTCCCGTGCCCGTCGCGGATGCGGCCGGCGCCGAGCCCCCTGGCACGGCCGCGCCTTCGACTGGCGGGGGCGGATTGTCTCGCGCCGCCCGTTCTTCCGCGGTGAGCAGTCTGATGATCGCGGGCACGTCGATGTTCTCGACGTACACCGTCCCGTCCTTCGGGTGCGCCGCCGTGCTGCCCCAGTTCGATCCGCCGTTGTTGCCCGGCATGTGGATCGTGTCGGTGAATCCGATTGGCGTGAACAACCCGTCGTTGCGCGCATTGACGATGCGCTGCCGGAAGGTGTCGGCCTCGGCGGGGCGCAGGTAGGGATTGAGATCGTCGACCGTAAACGACTGGCGCGCGAATGCCGGCGGCGCCGTCGGATGCGGCTGCGTCGGCCAGGGTTGCTCGCCAGGCACATCCGTTCGCGTCGGCACCGCGCGCTCTTCGATCGGCCAGATCGGTTCGCCGGTCGCGCGATTGAAGACGTACAGGAACCCTGTCTTGCCGGCCATCGCGACGACGTCGATCGATTTGCCGTCTTTGCGAATCGTGGTCAGCTGCGGGGCCGACGTGTTGTCGTAGTCCCAGAGATCGTGGTGCACGGCCTGGAAGTGCCATAACCGCTTGCCGGTGCGCGCATCGAGCGCGAGCAGGCAGTTCGCGAACAGATTCGCCCCGAGCCGATCCGCACCGTAGAAGTCGTACGTGCCGGAGCCGGTGGGGAAGTAGGCGATGCCGCGCCTGGCGTCGATCGTGATCTCGCCCCACGTGTTCGTGCCGCCCATGTACTTCCACGCGTCCTTCGGCCACGTCTCGTAGCCGAGCTCGCCCGGATGCGGCACCGTGTGGAACTGCCAGACGAGCGTGCCGGTGACGACGTCGAAGGCGCGGAGATCGCCGGGCGGCGAGACGTAGCCCTCACCGGTGGCGGATCCGAGAATGATCAGGTTCTCGAAGATCTTGCCGGGGCTGTTCGATTGAATGCGCGTGATCGTCGCAGGATCGCGGCCGAGACCCTCGCGCAGATCGATGACGCCGTCCTTGCCAAACGCGTAGATCGAACGGCCCGTGGCCGCATCGAGTTCCTGCAGGTAGTCGCCGATGCTGAAGATCAGCCGCCGGTCTTTGCCGTTCTTGCTCTCCCAGTAGTTGATGCCGCGGCGTGTCAGACCCTCGAGACCCTCGTGAATCCAGATCTCTTTGCCGGTGGCCGCGTCGAGGGCGATGAGCGAGCTGTTGCGGCCTTTCCCGTAGATCACGCCGCGCACGAACAGCGGATTGAATCCGGTCTCCCCGTACGGGTAATTCCACGCGACGTCGAGACGGCCCACGTTGGCCTTGTCGATCTGGGTCGCCGTCACGAAGTGCGAGTTGTCGGGGCTGCCGCCGTAGTCGCGCCATTCCTGGTCGTCCGCCCGGGCGCCGAGTGGGGAAAAGCCGGCAGCGAGAGCCACGGCGGCAAGCAGACCCGTGCGCAGGACGCGTCCAATCCGCAACATCGCCGCTTACGCTACTCCTGTGAGGGGGTAAGATTCCACAAACTTAGAACTCTGAACTCTGAACTCTGAACACACTGAACCGGGAGGGGCCGATGAATCGTCGTGAATTCCTCGTCCAGAGCACGATGGCTGCGATCGCAGCTTCCCGGGTACGCGCGCAGGCGCCGGATGCCGCCAAGCTCGCGCGCGTGGCGATCATGACCTACAGCTTCGATCGCATCATCAAGGTGGAGGGACGGCCGGCGGAGCCGGCGCGCACGCTGGACCTGTTCGACACCCCTGAGATGTACGCGGACCGCTACAAGGTGCACAACGTCGAGGCGCAGCACAATCACTTCGCCTCCACCGAGTCGTCGTACTTGCGCGAGTTCCGCGCTCGGCTGGCGAAGACGAAGTCGCAGCTGACGAACATCAACCTCGAGTTCGGCAACATGAGCATCACGGCCGCCGATCCCGTCATGCGCGCGCAGGCGATCGATCTGACGAAGCAGTGGATCGATCACGCCGTCGAGCTGGGGTGCCCGCGCGTGATGGTGAACCAGGGGAGTCCGACGACAGAGAACAAGGACGTCGGGATCGCCGCGTTGAAGATCATGGGCGATTACGGCAAGTCGAAGAAGGTGATGGTGGCGATGGAGAACCGCGGCAGCGGCGTGCCGCGCGGAGGTGGCGACGTCGCGGCCGGGCCCGTGCTTCCGCCACAGCCACCGGCGTGGAGCCTGCTCGCCGACATCATCAAAGGGTCAGGCACGTACGCCAACTGCGATCTCGGCAACTTTCCCGATCAGGAAACGCAGCACGCCGGCATCCGCGGCCTGTTCCCGATGACCGACGGCAACTGCCACGTGAAGCTCAATCCCGCGCGGTACGACCTGCCGGCCGCGCTCGCGCTCGTCAAGTCGCTCAACTACCAGGGCCTGTACTCGATCGAGGCGGGCGGTCAGGGCGATCCGCACGAAAACGTGCAGCGCATCTACGACGTCCTGCTGCCCAACATGTAAGCCGGAAGTCCGAAGCCGGAAGCCGGACTCAACGTGTGCCCAAGGACTTCAGATACGGCACGCTGGCGCGCATCAAGTCCAGCGACATCTCCACGAAGTAGTTCCTGACGCCGCCGGTCTTGGCCGCCGCGAAGATGCGGGGCCAGTCGAGCGAGTCTTCGCCGACGACGGCGTGCGTCTTCGCGTCCGCGTTCCAACCCTGCACGTGCATCGAGGTGAAGCGGCCGGGATGGCGCGTGAAGTAGTCCACGGCGTCGAACCCTCGGCCGATCGCGGAGATCTGAAATTGGAATGTGACCAGTGCCGGATCCAGCAGCCGCAGCAGCACATCGTACGTCCGCTCGCCGTCTACGGTGGAGAGTTCGAACCCTTCGTTGTGCAGCCCTTGTTGCAATCCGGCGCGTGCCGTCCTGGCCGCGATGGCGTTGTACTCGTCGGCAGCGCGCTTGACATCGTCCATTGTCGGCGTCGCAGGTCCGGCGAGCGTGGCCACGACGATGTGGCGGATGCCGGTCTCGTGTGCCCATGCCAATGCGGCGTCGTGATCGTCGCGGAATTCACGCATGTGAAAGTGCGCGCTCTCGCAGGTGAGGCCGGCATCCTCGATGATGCGCCGCAGTTCGGCACCGGTGTACTTTGCCAGGCCGCCGAAACCGAGCGTGGCGTACGCGACGGGGGAGCACAACTCGATGCTCTGGAATCCTGCACGGGCCAGCGCCTCGAGCGTGGCCGGAAAATCCTCCGCAATCATGGCGCGCACCGGCCAGGTCTGGCAGCCGATTGGCAGGCCCAGCGGGTTCGACGTGAAGTCTGATGAGCGCGTCACGGGCGATAGAATACGCGCATCATGTCTCGACGTCTGACCACCGCTCTTTTTGCCTTTGCGTTCATCACCGGTCTGGCGGCCGCGCCGCAGCAGACCGCGCCGGCGCAGCAGTCTGCGCCCACGGCGGCGCCGGCCGCAGCGCCCACCATCGCGCCCGAACCCATCAACACCGATCTCATCGCGACGCTCCGCTTTGAGGGGCTCGAGCGATCGAAGGTCATGTGGATTGTGCACAACCTCACCGATGTCTACGGCCCGCGCCCCGTCGGCACCCCGAATCACGTCGCCGCCGCCAACTGGGCGATCAAGACGATGGAGAGCTGGGGCCTGACGAACGGGCACCTCGAGCCGTTCAAGTGGCGCGGCGAGGGCTGGCTGCCGGGCCGCGCCAGCGGCTACATCACGTCGCCGGTGAAGGCGAACCTGAAGTTCGAGGCGATTCCGTGGTCGCCCTCGACCAACGGCACAGTGAGCGGTCAGATCGTATTGATGCCGACGCCCATGTCGCCCACCGACGAGGAGCTGACGGCGTTTTTCATCGACATGGCGCCCAAAGTGAAGGGCAGCATCGTCATGGTGGGCGCTGCGGCCGGCGGCGCCGTGGGCGCAGACTGCTGCGGCGGCGCGGTCTGCTGCGGCGCCGCCGCCAGACCGGTGATGAACGCAAAGGCAAAAAGAGCGGTGGTCAGACGTCGAGACATGATGCGCGTATTCTATCGC
>Ga0111538_10004278_pt1 | contig 19885 bp, 18 predicted proteins | sample SoiMethybrSBSTD1_FD_79669 | JGI IMG/M metagenome (GOLD analysis project Ga0111538, IMG submission 79669) | Bulk soil microbial communities from a Populus tree surrounding site in Tennessee, USA - Soil MetaG P. TD hybrid SBSTD1 (version 2)... | ecosystem: Environmental > Terrestrial > Soil >...
AGCTTTCTCGGCCTTTGCAACGCGCTGCTTGACGGCCCTATCCGCCTGCTGCTCGGCCTCGTGTACGCGTGTGCGGCCCCGGTCGCTCACGCGCCGCACGTTCTCGGCGGATGCTTTTGCCTCCCTCGCAGCCTCCTTCGCTTCCTCTTCTGCCTCCCGTGCACGCTCCGCCGCTTCTTGCGCTCGCCGTATCCGTGTCTCCACGGAGTCTCCACCGAGCGGCGCCGCGTCGATCACCGCCGCTTCGATCCTTCGGCCCTGATCGCGCGCGCCGGCAACCGTTTCTTCGATGGAATCAAGCGGTCTCAGTGCCCGGGACACGAGCCACGCCGCGTTCGACGGCAGCTCTTTGAGACCGGTGCGTGTGCGCTCCAACAACGACATCAACCCCTTCGCGACAAAATAGAGAGAGTCCAAACGCTTTCCGTTTGGAGGGCCGTGAAAACCTTCTTGGCCGTATCCGTGCCTCGGCGCATCGGTCGTTCGACGCCCCCGGGGCGTCTTGTCGGTGTTTGCTCTGGTTGATCACGGGGAACCCGATGGATTCGACCTGATTCCGAGGAGGGGATCGATGGCTGACGTACAGAAGTTCTCAGAGCGGGTCATTGACCTGGCCGAACGTACTTCGGCCGTCGCTGACGCCGCGCAGGGCAAGGGAATCCGCCGAAGGGGCATGCCCGTCCGCTGGCTCGTGCTTCCTGCTGCGGGAGCGGGCCTCTACGCCCTGATGACGAACCGTTCCTTCACCCGGCAGGCCAAGAACGTGATGAGCCAAGCGAAGGAGCGAGCATCCGATCTGCCGGAGGACCTGGCCGACCGGGTCCAGCAGACGACAGGACAGAAGACCAGCTCGGGCTCGAGCAGTCGCTCGTCGACCCGAAAGCCGGCCCGCACGTCGAGCCAGCGCCGGAAGACCGCTTCCGCGCGCTGAGCCACGTAAGCGGATAGGGACTCAGAGCTCGTTCGAGGGGGCGAACGGGCTCTTCGCTTTGCCCGAGGCGCCGCCGAAAGACGAAGGCCGCCTGGGAAAGCGGCCTTCGACGAGGAGAGGAACGACGCTCTTGCGGCAGAGCGTCGGTCTCTACTTCCTCGGCAGGACTCTCGTTCCTCTTTAGCCCGGAAAGCCGTCGCCGTCGACGAACTGGCGCTGGAAGAGCTCGAAGGTGAGCAGCGCGCCGAGGGGCTTCGTATAGCGTGCGCGTCCCGAAAGAGTGTCGTCGACCAGCTCCCGCACCGTGTCCTCCCGGAGTTGGCCGCGCTCGAGCGTGCGCTGCTCGAGCAGGATCCCGAGGAGCTCGGCGCCGCCCTCGAGGCGCAGATCGGTCGCGTAGTCGCCGAGCCCGGAGCGGACCGGCCACCATCCGGGCCCGAGTCGGGCGTCCATCCGCCGGCGAATTCTCCGCCGCGCCCGGATACGAAGCTCCTCCGCCTTCCGCCTGCGGCCGCTGAGTCTCGGCGGGATCTCGTCGCGGGCGTTTCTGACCGCGGCGAGCTCGGGGAAGCGCCGCAGGTAGGCCCTCTGGACCGCGCCCGTCTCGCGGAAGGTGTCCGGCATCCGACGCAGCCGTTCGATCAAGTCATGGTCGTCGTAGGGATCGCGAGGCGCGAGGAAATCGGTGAAGAGCTCAGCGCCCGGCCAGATCTTCCGCGTCAGCGCGTTGTAGCCGACGTGCCGGGCCTTCTGAACCGGCGTTCCCTCTTCCTCATCGAGATGTCTGCGCAGCGAGGTCCGCGCGAGCCCGCGCACCTGCGCTGCGAAGCCCGGGGTGAAGATCTCCTCGAGGAACTCGTCCGAGATGATCTCCGCGCGGAATCGATGGAAGTTGTCGCCCTCCACGGACTCTCCTCGCGCCCGAAGCGTGCCGCCGGCCGCGCGCAAGACATGATCGCCGCCGTAGTTGATGAGCACCGCGCCCGCGCCATCCTTCGTGAGGAGCGGCCGCAGGTAGAGGTGGTGTGCGTGAAACGCGCGGATCGCGCCCTCCGAGAGCCACACGGTCTCGGCAGCGCCCCTGGCGAGATAGCCTGGTTCGAAGGGCTCCGTGCGATGAGACAAGCTGAGGATGCGGGCGACCTCCGTGCCGAGCCGAAGTTCGGTGGAGCCTGGTTGCCCGAAGGTGAGCGCCTTGGTGTCCGGAGCGCGCTTCGCGAGAATCGACCCGACGCAGCGGGAGTCGTAGCCGCCGCTCAGAGCAAGGCCGACGTTGCCCAGCCGCCGCCTCACGGCTGCGTCGAGCAGTTGGGCAAAGTCATCCGCCCACTCCTCGAGATCGCCGACGTCCTCGGGCTCGAGGCGGTAGCGCCAGCGGGTGTGCGCCTTCCTGCGGCCGCGGGAGATCTCGAGCCTCGCCGCGCCTCCGAGAAGCGCGACGCCCTCGAGCGGAGAGTGGCCCGAAAGCGCCCCCTCGTACGCGAAGAACTGCGACCACGTCTCGAGATCGAGGCGCGGCTCGACGCCCGCCGCAAGGAGCGCCTTCAGCTCACCGGCGAAGAGCTGAACACCGCCCGACTCCGCCATCCAGACATTTCGGCGGCCGTGCTGGTCGGTGAGGAGGACAAGCGACTCGGTACGCGGGTCCCACAAACCGGCCGCGAAGGCGCCCTGCGGAATGTCCTTCTCAAAGGATACGTCGAGATACGTGTGCAGAAGCTCACGCGCCGCATCGGCTCCCGTCAGCGCTCCGGAATCCCCGAAGAGCTCGCCGTCGAGCGCGAGCGCGACGCCGGTCTCGGGATCGTGGGCGACGCCGCCGTGCTCGCCCGCGAATCCGAGCGCGACGTCGTCACGCGTCGGCGCGAGCTCGAACCGTTGCCAGGAACGTCTGACCAGGGGCCTCGCCGCGCGCTCGGCGAGATCGGCCGCTCGGTCGCGGCCGAGAACGCAAACAAGGCCAGGCATCGGTGCAGCGTACTCGGATCTCGTTGGGAAGAACGCCCGCTAATCAGCAGTTTTTCGAGCTGCCAGGGCGCCGCGGTGCTCAAGGTTTGGGCGCTGTTGCCGATGCACGCACACGAGGACGCGAAATCCTCCTGCGGCTCGGGGAATGACCGCCAGCATGTCCCCAAGTGGCAGACGAGCGGCGGCCTACGGGCCGCCGCTCCTCCTTAAGGTCGCGTTCGCTACCCTGTTCCGGTCGGGCGCATTCGTCTAGTGGCCTAGGACGCCGCCCTCTCACGGCGGTAGCACGGGTTCGAATCCCGTATGCGCCTCCTCTGCAACCGGCTGGCGCCGGAGCAAGAGCTCAGTTGGCGACCACGAACGGGATCACCTGGACGCCGGAGCTCGTTCCGTTGGCGATCCGATCGTGCCGCGAGAGCTTCCTCGCGTTGGCGACCAGCACGAGCTTGTGCGGCCCGTTGGTCAGCTTCGTCGTGTCGATCGAGAGCCGTCCGTCGAAGCTCCCGCGCCCTCGTGCGACGACCCAGCCGTCCGAGCCGGCGTGGAAGTCCGGATCGACATGGGCGCTGTAGGAGGTCACCCGCACGCCGCCGGAGCCCGGCGCCATGCTCGCCTTCGGCTGCCACGATCCGGAGACGGTCGGCGGAGCAGAGGAGCAGTAGAAGTCGCCGTACGTCGCGTTCGTGTATCCGAAGCCCTCATACCAGCCTCGCGCCGCGACGGAATCCCTGCTGCGGTAGTCGCTCCTCACGGTGGTGTCCGGGTTGTCCAGGTAGCTCTGCCATCCGGAGGACTGGAACGAACGCCTCTCGTTCCGCCCGTGCCGCAGATCGACGGTGAACCGTGCTTCCTTGCGCCCGTCGGTGCCGGCCCCGTGAACGTCGAGAAACTTCGTGATGTAGACGTAGCCGTTCGGCATCGCCGAGGCGATGAGGTCTTTCGTCTCGCGGCTCGTGTCGTCGAAGCCCGCGCCGCCGCCGGGTATCGGGTCGCAGCAGGCGATGCTCCCGCGGAATCGGCCGACCCGGTAGTTCGCGACGTTGTGGAGCATGATCCTGAAGTCGAGCCGCACCTTGCCCTCGGCGTCGGGCGTCCACGCCGTCCCCTGAGGGAAGCACGCTCCGAGGTGGATATGCGTCGAGGCGCCGCCGGGCGCCATCCTGCGCGCCGACCACCAATCCTGCGATTCGAGAAAGACCCGCGGTTCCGGATAGAAACGGCTGGGATAGTCGGAGGGCGCGCCCAGACATTCGTACAAGCCGGGCTCGGCCTGCGCCGGGATGGCGGCGACGGTTCCGAGGCCCACGGCCAGGGCGGTGAACGCGGCGATGACGAAGCGAGCCATGCGTGCGGTCTCGAGTCCCGGGCTCCGGCGGCTGCGAAGCGGGACCGGGTCGATTCATCGACCGAGCGGCTGCCGCGCTTGAGCACAATCGAGGGAAGAGCCCAGGCCCGGAGACGGTTCATCCAGCATGTCCGCAACGTCGACGAGAGGCGGTCGACGAGGCTAGACTCCCGCATGGCCTTGACCTGGGTTGGCATCAAGCAGCTGGTGCGTCTCCAGGCGGTATCCGAGCAACTCGCGGCCAACGTCCATGACCCCGAGGGGCCGAGACGGGTGCGGGAATCCGAACGTGGGCTCGGTCACGTCCTCGACGAGATCATCGAAGAGGTGGACGGCGCGCTTCGTGAGGCGGAGCCGAGGCTCGCCGACGAGTTCCAGCGCATCGTCAACTCCGAGCGGGCCAAGCGGCTGGACTTCGCGGCTCGATCGGCACTCTTGACCGGCTGGCTCAAAGGCGCAGTCGAAGCCGAGACGCTGGAGGTGCGCCTGCGGGTCGGGGACGATCGCCCGCGAAAGACAAGCGTCCTCGATGCGCTCGCCGTTGGCTGACGCACGAGTGCCGCTCGCGCAAGGACTGTGTTTTGACAACCCTGGGAACGGAGGATGCGGTGGACTCAACCTGGGAAACGGAGGATGAAATGGACGACCTGAAGACCGAGGCGTCGGAAACGCCGACCCCCCTTCCGGCCGACGTCATAGCTGACTCGAAGTCGGCGTCGCGCACGGAGCTGCCGTTGCACCTGCGTGTGCTGAAAATGATCGTCCAGGGCCAGGTAGACGAGGAACGGCTTCAAGAGGCACTGGACATCGCACACGAGATCTACGAGCTCGAGACCGCGGGCGTCGCGCTCGACGAGTACCGATCGGCTTCCTGACCGCACACGTAGGCACGTTCGAGGAAGCGCGCGCTTCGAGGCGTCCCCGACGATGTCGTAAGCTGCGCGATTGCGCCCGGGGCAAACGGGAATGCGATCAACGGATGCCGTATGAACCGAGATGATGAGTCGCCGCCATCGAGGAGGCTCTCGCTGGACAGCGTGACGACCGAGCTCAGGGTCGAGCGAATGATCTACGAGTGCCGGGCGCTGGGCATCGAGCCCGATGGCCGCACCATCGCCGAGATCATGGTGGACGACGATGTCACCGGCGGTCGCTATGAGGACTACTCGGACGAATGGAGCGTCGCCTTCGAAACGTACGAGCGAGCAGCCGCGCGTATGTTGGCGTCCGAGCGCAGATCGCGAAAGAAGGCTTAGCCCGTCACGGCCAAGACACGAAGCTCGACGAGCGCGCGGCCGCTTGCACGGTGTGAGCCCGTCAGCCGACTAGTATCGAGGTCTCGGGAGGGTGCGCTTCAAGATCATCATCGGCTCGGCTGTTGCCGTCCTCATCGTGGGCGTCGCCCTGGCTGTCCTCGCGATTGCCGGCGGGGGGTCGGGCTCGTCCGCGGTGGGCGGAAGCGCCGTTCTGCTCGCGGCGGGAGACATCGCCGAATGCGACAACCAGGGCGACGAGGCGACCGCGCGCATCCTCGCCGAGTATCCGGACGCGACGATCGCCACCCTGGGGGACAACGCGTATGAGGCGGGCACTCTGCAAGAGTTCAAGAACTGCTACGGCCCGTCCTGGGGCCAGTTCAAGGATCGAACCAGGCCGGCAACCGGCAACCATGACCATTCCACGACCAACGCTCAGGGCTTTGCGGATTACTTCGGATCGGCGGGCGGGCCCTACGACAAGTACTACTACTCCTACGACCTGGGCAGGTGGCACGTGGTCGTCCTGAACTCCGATTGCTGGCGCGTGGACGGTTGCGCCGTCGACGACCCGCAGGCCGAATGGCTCCGACGTGATCTCGAGCAGCACCAGGCCATCTGCACGCTTGCCGTCTGGCACCGCCCGCCCTTCACCTCCGGTCGGTACGGCGAGCCGACCGAGACGGCGCGGGTGCGCCCGCTCTGGCGCGTGCTGAACGAGCAGGGAGCCGACGTGTTGCTGACGGGACATGAACACAGCTACGAGCGTTTTCAGCCGATGGACGCGGAAGGGCGGTCGGACGAGGCCACCGGAGTCCGCCTGTTCGTGGTCGGGACGGGGGGAGGCAACCTCCGACCGTTCGAAAACCCACCTCTGCCGACCACAGCCACGCGGCAGGCCGACTCGTGGGGCGTGCTGAAGCTCGACCTCGGAACCGACGGCTACGACTGGAGATTTCTCCCCGTCTCCGGGTCGAGTTACTCCGACTCGGGAAGCGGTACCTGCCACTAGCCGTGAGCCGCTATCTCGTCACAGGCTGCGCGGGCTTCATCGGCTCGCGCCTCACCGAAACGCTTTTGCGGCAGGGGGACGAGGTCGTCGGCATCGACGCCTTCACGGATTACTACCCTCGTCCTGCGAAGGAGTCCAACCTCGAAGACGCACTGGAAGATCCGAAGCTCAGCCTCGTCGAGCTCGACCTCTCGACCGAGGCGCTCGAGCCATTCCTCGCAGGCGTCGACGGCATCTTCCATCTCGCCGCCCAGCCTGGGGTTCGCGGAAGCTGGGGAGCCACCTTTGCCGACTACGTGCGCGACAACATCATCGTCACTCAGCGCCTTTTCGAATCGGCGGCGCCGAGGGGGCTTCGCGTCGTCATGGCGTCCACCTCCTCGGTATACGGGAACGCGGAGACGTATCCCACGCGTGAGGATGCGACGCCGCGCCCGGTCTCCCCGTACGGTGTCACGAAACTCGCCTGCGAAGCGCTGGCGCGGACGTACGCAGAATGCTTCGGGCTCGAGGCGGTTCTCCTGCGCTACTTCACCGTCTACGGGCCGCGCCAGCGTCCCGACATGGCCTTCGCACGCGTGATCGACGCCCTACTCGGCGGGAAGCCGTTCACGGTGTATGGGAGCGGCCGGCAGTCACGCGACTTCACGTTCGTGGATGACGCCGTGAGCGCGACGATCGCCGCGATGCAGAGGGGGTCGAGCGGGACGACCTACAACGTCGGCGGAGGCAGCGAGACCACCCTCAACGATGCAATCGAGCTGTGCGAGGAGCTCGCCGGAACCCCACTGCGAGTGATCAACGAGGCCACGGCCCGGGGAGACGTCCGCCGGACCGGTGCGGATACGACGCTCATCCGCACCGAACTGGGCTGGCGCCCGGAAACACCGCTCGCACGCGGGCTCGCGCTCCAGCTCGAGGCCGCCCGAGCGGCGGTGGGCACGATCGGCTAGAGCGTCCAGAAGACGATCGCCAGGACGATTCCTGCGCTCAGCAGGATGGCTCCACCGACGAGCGCGAGCTGCCGCCGCCGCGACGCCACGAACTCCGTGAACGACGATGCCGGGAGTGCGGAGGGCGGGATGGCAGCGAGGACGACGAGAAACAGCGAGATCGTGATCGCAGCGAAGTACACCGGGAGCCCGGCGCTCAACGCCTCTTTCAGCTCTTTCGAGTGGCCGCTTTCGAACAGGAACATTCCGCTCCGGGCGAGTCAAGCATCGCCGCGCCCGCCTGAATCTTCAGTCTAGCGCCGCCGCCCGGCCAAAAGAGGGTGCGGTCCTCCGCCCAAGAGGAGCGCAAACGCGCCTAAGCTACGAGCCAAGGGACGGTGTCGTGACCGGCGTTTACACAATCGTCAAGCGGTGGTGGTGGCTGCTCGTGATCGGGGCGGTCGTGGCCGCCTTCATGGGATACCTCGTCGCGAACCGCCTGCCCGACACGTACGAAGCCAGAGCGCAACTCCTCGTCGGGCCGCTGAGCGCGGACAAGGACGCACTCGATGCAGCGGGTGCGCAGGCGCGCACGTACGCCGCCCTCGCGACGACGGCTCCCATTCTCGATTCCACGGCCGAGCGCGTCGGGCTCACGAGCGTCAGGAGCAAGATCGCGAGCGTCAATGCGAGCGACGTCACCCGCCTCATCGCCATCACCGCGCGGGACGGTGACTCGGTGCGCGCCGCCGCGATCGCCAATGCCCTGGCAGGAGTTCTCGTCGCCAAAGCGGCGAGCGGCCCTCCCGAGGGACGGCTCACGATCGTGGAGCGAGCGACGCCGCCGGACAACCCGGTCGGCCCCTCGACGGCGTTGATCGTGGTCCTGACCGCCGTCGTGGGGTTGCTCGGCGCCTTCGGCATCGCCGCGCTCGTCGACTCGATGACGAACGTGATGCGCTCCGAGGACGACCTCGCTGCCTTCGCGCCCGTCCTGGGATCGGTGAACGGGTCACCGGCCTGGCGACGGAGCAAGCCGCTCGTCGTCGAGGATGATCCCGACTCTCCGGCCGCCGCTTCCTACCGGGTGCTCACGACGAAGATCGAGCTTTCCAACGGTGAGGGGCCGCTGCGCAGCCTCCTCCTCGTGGATGCTCACGGCGGCCATTCGAGCGCCAGGGTCGCCGCCAACGTCGCCGCGGGTTTCGCCGAGGACGGCACGCGGGTGGTGATCATCGACGGTGACGAGCGAGAAGGGCTCATGGGGGTGTTCACGAGAGGGGCCGAGTCGTCCGATGTGGTCCAGCGCGCCCGCCCGCTGCGGATCGGAAAGCTCATGTTCGACCGTTTTCGGATCCGGCGCCCCAGGCTCATCGTCCTCCGTCCACGAAGAACGGCAGAGCCGATCGATCTCGAGCAGGCAACCGAGACCATCGAGCACCTGCTCGCCGGGGCCGACCTCGTCCTGGTCACCGCGGGACCGCCCGACCAGGCGCCGGAGACCCTCATCTGGGCTCGCGCGGCACAGACGACGGTCGTCGTCGCCGAGCAGGATCACACGAAACGGGAGCAGATGACACCGACGTTCGAGGGGCTCCGCATCGCCGACGCAAACGTGATCGGAGCGGTCCTGTCTTGAGCCCACGCCGCTGCCCCGGCAGGCCGTGACGGCATTCGAACAAGCGCTCGAAGCACAATCGGTTCCAGGCTCGAACCTGAGGGGCGCCGTCGACGGCGCCAACTGGTGCTTCCTCCTCTCTCGTCTCGAGCTCGGAAAGGTGCTCGCGGTCGGACGGCCGGCGCCCTCGGCCCTCGCGACGATCGCGAGGCTCGCTGAAGAGGTGATCGTCTGGGCCATGAGCGCCGAGCACGACCGCCTCCGTCAGGTGATCGAGAGGCGGAGCCTCGCAAACGTCAGCATCCTCTCGGCCGAGCGGGACGAAGCGCTCCCGCTCGAGGACGACGACTGTGACGTCGTCGTCCTCGCAAGCCACCGGCTCGCGCGCCGGCTCGGCGCTTCCGAGCTTGCACGCGTGCTGCAGCCCGACGGCGCTCTCTACCTCGAGCCGCCTCGTCTCGGCCGTCGCCGCGGCAGCGTCGAGTCTTTGCTCGTCGGAGCCGGCCGGCGCGAGCTTCTCTGGGCGGCTCCCGCCTGGGGAGAGCTGCGCTTCGCAGCTCCGGCGGCCGATAGCGCCGCCGTCGACTACATCAAACACCGCTTCTTCAAGCCGCTGTTTCGCCGCACGCTGGCCAAGCGCCCGGGAAAGGTCGCCGCTCGGACACCGCTCGCGAACGCCCTCGCGCGCCGGCATGCGCTCCTCGTCAGAGCAGGCGAGGCGAACGAGACGGGCCCGCCTGCGTATCTCCGGTCGATCGCCGCCGCGGCCGGCACGTCGATCGACAGCCACCGGTGGGCATTCGCGGCGCCCGGTGCCTACAGCACGCAGAAAGCGCTCTTCTTCCTCTTCGCGGGGGAGGACACCGAGCCGCAGGCCGTCGTCAAGATCACGCGCGACGCGACGCACAATCCTCGGCTGGAGAACGAATGGCAGGCGCTCGGACTCCTTCGGGAACGGCAGATCGGCGATCCGTGCACCCGCCCGTCGCCGCTCTTCTTCGGCCGGCACGCGGGGCTCGCGGTTCTTGGCGAAACGGCGGTCGCCGGAGCGCCGTTCGTCGGACAGACGACGGCAAGGGACGATTGCCCCCATGCACGTGCCGCAGTCGAGTGGCTCTACGACCTCGGCGTCTCGACCGCCCACGGCGCTCCGGACCCGAGCCGGCCGGTCGAACGGTTGGAGGCCCTCCTAGCGCGCTTCAACGAGCTCTACGTGCCGGACCCCCCGACCAGGCGGTTCCTCGACGCCAAGCTCTCTGCGCTGGCCACGGACGCGGGAGCGCTGCGACTCGTCTTCCAGCACGGAGATCCCGGGCCCTGGAACCTCGTCGTGACCCCGGACGGGAGCCCGGGCTTTCTCGATTGGGAGTCGGCCGACCCCGATGGGATGCCCCTCTGGGATCTTTTCCACTTCCTGCGCAGCTTCGGGCTCACGGTCTCGCGAAAGGCGGGCCGGCACGATCCGGCGAGGAGCTTCGACGACCACATCCTGGGCACGTCGGCGCTGAACCGGCTCCTCGTCGACACGACCGGGCGCTTCTGCGACGAGACGGGCCTGCCCGCGCGGCTCGTCGAGCCCCTCTTCTTTCTTTGCTGGGCCCATCGGGCTGTCAAGGAGGCGTCCCGCCTGTCAGGGGAAGCGCTCGGTTCGGGCCGCTATTTCAACCTTCTGCGCCTGGCGATCTCCCGCAGGGACGCACCGGGGCTGCAACGGCTCTTTTCGCCGGTCGCCGGCGGCTAGCCGCGCATGCGAATTCTCATCTGCGCAACGGAAGCCCCGCTTCCGCCCGTGAACGGCTTCCGCCGGATGCTGACCGCGATCACGAGCGAGTTGCGACGCGAGCACACCGTCAGGGTGCTCGCCTTTTGCGCCTCCGACCAGGCTCGGCCGGCAACGGACGAGGCCATGCGCCTCCTCTCGCAGCCGGAGGACGCGTTTCCGGCGTCGGCCGTGCGTGCGGCTCGGGCCGTCGTGCAGCGGCGACCGCTCAGGGCGGACCGCCTGGCCGCTCCGATGGTCGAGCCCCTGCGGGAGGAGCTGGCGAGCTTCGGCCCCGACGTCGTCCATGTGACGTCGGGCAGGCTTGCCGGCCTCGGCGGGACGCTCGCCGGCCATCCGGCCGTGCTCGGAGCGCTCGATGCGATGCATCTCAACACCCAGGCCCGTGCGCTGATCGCGTCCGGGCTGCGCAGGCGCCTCCTGGGGATGGAGGTCGGCCGTGTGCGCCGGTTCGAGTCGACGGAGTACCGCCGGTTCAACCGCGTCACGGTCGTCAGCGAGGCCGATCGCGCCGCCCTGCTCGAGGTCGACCCCTCGCTCGAGATCGACGTCATACCGAACGGCGTCGACCTCGAGTTCTTCTCGCCCGGCGAGGAGACGCCCGACCCGCACCGGATCGTCTTCACCGGGGTCATGAGCTATGCCCCCAACGTCAGCGCCGCAGAGTTCCTCGCCCACGAGGTGTTCCCGCGGGTGCGCCGGCACCGGCCGGATGCACGGCTTGCGATCGTCGGCCGGACGCCGAGCGCCCGCGTCCGTGCTCTCGCCGACGCGCCGGGCATCGAGGTGCCGGGAGAAGTGCCCGACCTCCGCGTCCCGCTCCGAGGGAGCCGCGTGTTCGCGTGCCCGATGACGAGCGGGACCGGCATCAAGAACAAGCTCCTCGAAGCCATGGCGTGCGGTCTCCCCTGTGTCGCGACTCCGCTTGCCCTGCAGGGGCTCACGGCGGCGCCGGGAGAGCATGTGCTCGTCGGGGAGACGCCCGAGGAGCTTTCGGAGCAGATCGTTCGGGTTCTCGCGGACGACGATCTCGCCGCGGCGCTGGGCGCTGCCGCTCGCGAGTACGTTTGTGCGGCGCACGACTGGAGCGCGACCGCGCGCGGCTACGTCAGGGCCTGGGAGCAGGCCCGGGCGGCGAGGGACGCCGCCGGCTCATAGCTCGTCTCCCCGAGTCCGGCCGAGCCGCCGCCACTGGAGCAAGGCGAAGACGGAGAAACCGAGGGCCAGGCAGAGCTCAGCCCATTCGCCCGCTCTCGTGACGGTGAATCCCGATTCCCGGAAGAAGGCGAAACGGAGGGCTTTGTAGCCGAACATGACGAAAAAGGCGGTGGTCAGGAAGATCGGCGGCAGCAGGAAGTCGACGAGACCGGATCGCCGCCACAAGCCCTTTCCGCGCACGATCCAGGCTCCGATCGAGCCGTACAGCCCCGCAAGCAGGTACGCGACATTCGTGAAGTGCTGCACGAGGTCGATGTTGTGAACCGTCGTCTCCCGCTGCTCGTTGATCTCCTCGAGCCGCTCGGGAGTGCCGTAGCCGATGATCCGCTGCCCCCACGCGATCTCCTCCCCGGCGACGAGAAAGCAGCCGAGACCGAACGCGAGGTAGGCCGCGGCGAGAACGGAGCGCCCGGACCGGTGAAGCCTCCACGCGCAAAGACAGGCGAGGACGGAGGCCGCCGCGAAACCGAAGAACTGCGGCCATTCGAGAACCGAATCCTCGTCCGTGACGAACCGGTAGGCCGCGGAGTCGGCCCGCAGGAGGATGATCGCGACCGCGCCCAGGAGTGGCAGCACGAACAGGCCGTCGGCGAGGAGCGGCGCCACCCGCCACTGGATTGCCTCCGTGCGCAGGTAGCGCCGGAGGGACCCCGCCCGCCCTCGAATCCCGTTGTCAGCGACGCTCGCCATGGGCTTTCGCCGGAAGGGCAGCGTATCGGCTCGTCCCTCCGCGCGCGACGGGCCAGCGGGCGATCCTCGACGCTGCTATGACTCTGCCCATGCCGACCGGGACGGGAGCTCGCTCTGCTGGCGCTGCGCACGCCGTCGAGACGAGGTCCGCCGCGACCGAGGCCCGGCGGTGCGCGCACGAGCCGGAGGTGCGGCTGAAGGTCGGGTACGTGATGTCTCGGTTCCCGCGACTGAGCGAGACGTTCGTCCTCTACGAGATCCTCGCCGTCGAAGAGCGGGGAGTCGACGTGCAGCTGTTTCCTCTCATCCGTGAACGGGGAGACGTTGTCCATCCCGAGGCGCTCGAGCTCTCTTCCAGGGCGCGGTACGAACCGTTCCTCTCCCTGCCCGTGCTCCGCAGCCAGCTCCATTTCCTCCGCCGTTCGCCCCGCCGCTATCTCGGGGCTCTACGCGATGTGCTTTCCGGCACCTGGGGAAGCCTCAACTTCTTCGTCGGAGCGGTCGGGATCTTTCCCAAGGTCGCGCATGCCGCCCGGTTGATGCAGGCAGAGGGGGTCGACCACGTCCACTGTCATTTCGCGAATCATCCTGCCGTCGCCGGGTTCGTCATCCGGCGGCTCACGGGGATCCCCTACAGCTTCACGGCGCACGGCTCGGACCTGCACGTCGACCGCCACATGTTGTGCGAGAAGATCCGGGAGGCCGCATTCGTCGTGCCGATCTCGCAGTACAACCGCGATCTGATGCTCGAGGAATGCGGCGAACGCTCGCGCGAGAAGCTCGTGGTCATCCACTGCGGGGTGGACACCGAGTTCTTTCGACCGCGGGGCGCAATGGTCGACGACGGGCGCCTGGAGATCCTCTCCGTCGGCACGCTCCACGAGGTCAAGGGGCAGCGCTACCTCGTCGAGGCGTGCCGGCTCCTCCGCGACGAGGGAGTCGACGTCTCCTGCAAGCTGGTGGGAGACGGGCCCGACCGGAAGGCTCTCACCGGGCAAATCGCCGCGGCCGGGCTCGGGGACCGCGTCGTCCTGCTCGGGCGCCGCGACCGCGACGGCGTGTGCGAGCTCTTACGGAGCGCCGACGTGCTCGCAGCGCCGAGCGTTCCGACCAAACAGGGCAAGCGAGAGGGCATCCCGATCGTCCTCATGGAGGCGATGGCCAGCGGAGTGCCCGTCGTCGCCAGTCGTATCTCCGGGATCCCCGAGCTCGTGGAGGACGGCGTGAGCGGGCTCCTCGTACCGCCCGCCGACGCACGGAGCCTTGCGAGCGCCCTCGCCCGGCTTCAGGTCGATCCCTCCTTGCGCGAGCGCCTTGCCGTCTCGGGGCGCGCGAAGGTGGCGGCCGAGTTCGACCTGCGCAAGAGCGCAGCCGAGCTCGTTTCTCGGTTCGCCCGTGCAAGGGTGGCAGCATGAAGCGGCGTATCGTCTTCTGGTCTGCGGTGGGGACCGTCACCGCGACCTACGTCGTCTTTCCGCTCCTGGTGCTCGCGCGCGCCCGGCTTCGTCCGCGCCCTCATTTCTGGGCGGACATCACGCCCTCCCTCACGCTGATCGTCGCCGCCCACAACGAGGCGGCGGATATCGGTGCGAAGCTCGAGAACATCGCTTCGCTCGACTACCCTGAGGATCTCCTCGAGATCATCGTCGTCTCGGACGGCTGCGACGACGGGACCGAGGAGATCGTCCGGGCCTTCACGGGACGCGAGGTTCGCCTCCTGTCGCTCCCCCGTGTCGGAAAGGCCGCCGCGCTGAATGCCGCGATTACCGAGGCGCGAGGCGAGGTACTTGTCTTCACGGATGCCAACAGCGCCTTCGCACCCGATGCCCTCCGCGCGCTCGTGAGCCCCTTCGCCGATCCGAACGTGGGCGGCGTCGCAGGCGACCAGCGCTACGCCGCGGATCCGGGCCTCGAGGCGACCGGATCCGGCGAACGAGGATACTGGGACTTCGACCGGACGATGAAGAAAGCTGAGAGCCTCGCCGACAACGTCATCTCCGCGACGGGGGCGATCTACGCCGTTCGCGCGTCGCTCGTCGGCCCCGTCCCGGAGGGTGTGACCGACGACTTCTACACGTCGACCGGCGTGATCGCACGGGGGTTCCGGCTCGTGTTCGCGCCGGACGCTGTGGCGTTCGAACCGGTGGCCAAGAGCGCCGGCCTCGAATTCGGACGCAAGGTTCGAGTGATCACCCGCGGACTCCGCGCAGTCGTCCTGCGGCGAGCGCTTCTCGATCCGCGAGCACACGGCCTCTATTCGGCCCAGCTCCTCGCGCACAAGGTGTTGCGGAGGCTGATGGTCTTCCCCCTGGCTGCTCTCGCCCTCACGAGCCCGCTCCTGTGGCGACGAGGCGCCGTGTACCGCGTCGCGACGGTGGCTCAGGCCGGTCTTTACGGGCTCGGCGCTCTCGGCCTCGCGCTTGCCGACCGGCCGCTCGGACGGCGCAAGCTCCTCGCCCTGCCTGCGTTCTTCTGCTTCGTGAACGCGGCCGCTCTTCGAGCCGCGTGGAACGTCGCGCGCGGCCGGCAGATCGACCGCTGGGAGCCGCGGCGGGAGCCAAGCTGGGAGCCGGTCGAGGATCAGAGGGGGATCCCCGTGAGGGCCCCGGAATGAACGCCTCCGCCAAGAGCGAATCGCTGGATGCCATTCGGCTCGGTGTCGAGCGTCTGCGAGGCGATCCGTCCGTGCCGCCGTCCGCGAGCATCGTCGTACCCGTGAATGCGCAGGGGGATCTCGAGCTCGTGGTCGCGCTCGTCGGCGACCTGATCTCCTACGACGGCCCGCACACCTTCGAGATCGTTCTCCTCGTCAACAACTTTCCGCCGGAAGGGCCGCCTCCCGAGATCGAGGCGCTCGAGAGGCTGGGACTTCGCGTCGAGAGCGTCCCGGACGTCTGGCGCCGCGGAGAAGCCGTCTGCTTCTCGGCCCGGATGGTGGGCATCAAGGCCGCCGCATCCGAGCGCGTGGTCTCCTTCGACGCCGATTCACGTGTCCCGAATGCACCGTCGCTTCTCGACTGGTACATGCGGCAGTTCGAGCGCGGCGCGGCAGGCGCGTACACCCACGTCGGGTATTACGACCTGCGCCCGCTCTGGTCCGTTCGCGCCCGGATCGCGGCTCACCACGCGGCCCGCTGGTTCAAGCGAGTGCCGCTTCGCATCCCGACGACACGCGGGAGCAACTACGCGGTCGACCGGAGGGCTCTCATGCCGCTGTACGAACGAAAACTCCTCTCCGACGATCTGAACGTCGGGCCGGTGCTCAAGTCTGCCGGCGGCGACGTCGTCTACTCGGGTGCTCCCCCGCTCCAGGTGCTCACCTCGGGACGGAGGTTCCAGGGAGGCTGGCTGAAGCTCTTTCGCTATCTCGCCTATCGGCTGGGGTACAACGTACGCATGATCGCGAGCGGCAATCGCGGACGACGCGATGCCTGGTACCACCGGGCTCGGATGAGATGACGAGCATCACGCTGCGGGAGCCCGGTTGGCCGGGACCGACGGCTTCGACCGACCAGGATTCCCGCCGAGGGATGGCCGCGGTCATCTTCTTCTTCTTCGTCCTCTGGACGAATCTGGCTGTGGTCCTGACCCAATTCCACGGCGTCCCGCAGATCGTCGCCTCGTCGGTTGTCGTCGTGCTCCTCATCCCGATCGTGCGAGCGCTGATCGTCGAGCGCCAGCCACCCGTCGTCACGCCCGTTCTTCCGCTCGTCCTGATCTTCCTGGGCACGCTCTTCCTCGCCGGGATCCGGTCACCCGAGCCGTCGGTTGTCCAGAACAACATCGGTCTCTATCTGACGGAAGGTCTCCTGCTCTATCTCCTCGTCTCGAACGCGGTGCGGACGCTCCCGATGCTGACGGCGGCGCTTTGGACGCTCATCCTCGCCGGGGCGCTTCTGGGCGGGCTCTCGATCTTCCAGGAGTTCACTCACACCTATGCCAACGACTACGCCGGCTTTGCCCAGGTCGACCGGCTCGACACGGGCGGCGGATTCAACATCGCTCCCGCAGATGCGACCCAGAAGGAGCTGCGGCCGAGGCTCGGCGGTCCACTCGGCAGCGAGAATCGCTACGCGCAGATACTTGCAGTCGTCTTTCCCCTGGCTCTCCTGCGCGCGTTCCGCGACCCTCGTCGCAGTCGCCGGCTGGCTGGTGGAGCGGCCTCGATCCTCATCGCCGGTGGGATCTTCCTCACGTTTTCGCGCGGAGCTGCCGTGGCAGTCGGGGTGACGATCATGCTGATCTTGCTGTTGCGCGAGCTCAAGCTTCGACACGTTCTCCCTGCTCTCGCCGTGTTGACCGCCGTCGTCGCCCTCGCCGTGCCCGACTACGTCAGGCGCCTGAGCACGCTCGAGGGCGTGACAGCGCTCTCCTCGAGCACGTCGAACTCGACCGACAAGCCCGATTCGGCGCTCGTGGGCCGCGAGACCGAGAACCTCGCCGCGCTACACGTGTTCATCGACCATCCCGTCACCGGGGTGGGGCCCGGCGTCTACTTCCACGACTACTCGCGCGACTACGCCAACCGCCTCGGCTTGAGGTACCTCGCGAGTGAGCGCCGTGGGCACAGCCTCTACCTGGAGATGGCCGCAGACACCGGCATCGTGGGCCTCACGGCCTTCCTCGTGATGGTGGGTGTTCCGATCGTGCTGCTCCTCAGACAGGCGCGGTACTGGCGCAGCAGAGACTCGGAACGGGCGATTGTCGCCAGCTCGCTCGTATTCGCACTCTTCGCCTACCTCGCGAGCGCGATGTTCCTCCACCTTTCCTACCAGCGTTTCTTCTGGGCGATCCTCGCCCTGGCAAGCGCAGCGTTCTGGGTCCTGGCCCGAGACCAGGAAGCGTATGGCCGGGCTGGAGATGAGGCGGTGGAGGCCTTATAGCTCGCGCGTAACGCGCTCCGCTCACTTGTGTTCGGCTTGCTTGCGCCGGAGCGCAGCGCCTCCCGGCGCGTGTGTCCAGTCCGAGTAGCCGAACGTCCTTCCACCTCCGACAGGCAGCACGCATGGAAAGCGCGTCCCGTAGGCACGGTTGACCAGGAAGACGCACTCATTCGAGCGGTCGCCGTCGAACCAGTCCTCGTTCCCCGACGTCTGACGGAGGAACCAGAGGTACCCCAGGGCTCTGCGAATGGCATCGCCGCCGACGTCCCAGGCGGGATAACCGGCCCGGGCAAACACGAGCGCGGCCGGCACGGCTCCTTCCAGGCCGACCCAGGGATACTGCGTGTACAGGGGCGAGCAGACGTTGTCGCCGCCGCGCGACATGTCGTTTCCAATGGCGCCGTCGAGCCGGCAGCCGTTCTTCACCGCCCCCCGGTCCTGGATGCCCACCGGATCGGACGGGGTCACCTGCCAGGCGTCGGAGTTCGACGTCTGCGCGACGGGGCTCGTGCGATCGCCGCAGTACCGACGAAAGCCGTCCCAGAACGTGGCGAGGCGATCGAGGTCGCCCGTGTAGACGCAGAGCGCAGCCGTGACGAAGCCGACCTGCGCGGAGGCGTTCGACCCGGTCGGCCAGTTGGCGACTGTGATCTGTTCGTCGGTGTTGTTCGCACGCAACGTGCGCGTGAGGAAGCTGGCCAGCCACTCGTAGATCGGGCCCGAGCGCACGTCGAGCACGTCCGCCGCGATCACGTATGCCCCGAGATTGCGGCCGATGGCCAGCCAGCGCGCCTCCTCCTCCGTGCCGATCGCCGACATGAGCGCATTCAGCGACTTCATCCGCAGATCGCGTCGCTCGGTGCGGGCCGCGGCCAGCGCGCACGCCAGTGTCGCGACATCGTGGCTCGAGTCCTGGTCCGCGACGTTGGGCGTCCCAAGATCGCCCTCGGCAGCCTCGAGCAGTGCGCTCCAGGCAGAACCGCTCGGGGGAAGAGCAGCCAGCTCGGCCGGCGAGATCCACAGGCCGCCGGTCGGCCGATGGACGGTGGCGGGCGGAGCGGGAGGCTTTGCGACTTCGACGGGAACGGCCTCCCGGGAGATCGCCTCGGGCCGCAGGAAGTAGAAAGCCGCTCCGAGAGCGCCGGCAAGCAGAGCTTCCTTCCGAGTCACCTTCACCTCGAAAGGCTAGGCGGGGCGGTCGTGACGTCCGGCTTCGCGGCGCACGTCGAGATTCGGGTTCGCCCGTTGCGGCTCCCATGTGTCGTCGCGCGGCCGGCGGCCGAGGATCTGTGCAGCGAGCGCGACGGCGGAAGCCGCGCAGCTCTCCTCGAATCGCAGAGCGGCCTTCAGGGGGCCGCGGCGACCGAACCTCCTGTCGCGTAGGAGGTAGGCGCCGAGCGCGGCTCCGTGAAGGAGTCCCTCGCAGAGCGCGACGGTTCGATAGGCCCTCCCGTTCCGGGATAGAGCAGGAGCCGTCAGCGCAAGACCGACAACGGGCACGAACACGAGGCGACGCAGCAGCTTGTGAGCGAGGAGCTGGACGGAGTAGAACCCATGCGCGGCGGGGTTCAGGAGGTCTCGTCCAAGCCAAACGGCGCGGAAGAGAGGCCCGGTCATGCGTACCTTCCGCTCAAAGGGATCCCGGACGACCGTGGCGCCGGCGAACGGGTACGAGGCGGCGTGCGGCTCGTACACGAGGCGGCGATGTCGCGACACGACCCGCGTCGAGATCCAGAAATCATCCGGGACATTGTCCGGGACAGGTTCGAAAAGCTCTCTTCTGACGGCGTAGATCTGTCCTTCGGCGGAGGTCACGCTGCCGGCTCGGCTCAGCATCTCTCGAAGCCAGCGCTTTGCCCGCGCCGAGATGGGAGGCCGCGAGCCTTGAGACCCATGGCGGCGCTCGCCTGCGACGCCGCCGACCTCGGGATCGGCGAAAGCCGCGGCGACGTGGAGCAAGGTCTCTCCGGTCAGCTTTGTGTCGGCGTCGGTGAAGACGAGTATCTCCCCCGTGGCGGCCTCCCCGGCAGACGTAAGCGCGCGGTTCTTGCCCGACCGCGGGAGTGGGAGCAGGCGAATGTTGTGGTCGAACGCCTCGACGAGCTCGTTGGTGCCGTCGGTCGAGCCATCCGAGGCGACGACGACGTCGACCAGCTCGCGCGGATACTCGAGCGCCAGAGTGTTCTCGAGCTTCTCGAGGATGATCCCCGACTCGTTGTATGCGGGCACGATCACGGTGATCGAGGGGAGCG
>Ga0111538_10004280_pt1 | contig 19885 bp, 7 predicted proteins | sample SoiMethybrSBSTD1_FD_79669 | JGI IMG/M metagenome (GOLD analysis project Ga0111538, IMG submission 79669) | Bulk soil microbial communities from a Populus tree surrounding site in Tennessee, USA - Soil MetaG P. TD hybrid SBSTD1 (version 2)... | ecosystem: Environmental > Terrestrial > Soil > Tree...
AGCCGGTAGACGATTTGGTTCGCGACCGGATCGTATTTGAAATAAGCAGCACGAATATCCTGTGCAGTGGTACCGAGCTGATCGTCCTGAGCGTCGACGATCTGCGGCGCGTTCGGGTCGTTCGACGGAAACAGATTTGCCGGATGCGGCACCGCCGTTAGCGACATTGCGGCACGCACAGCATTGTGCGCATCGACATAGCCGGCGCCGACTACGCGTTCCTCGTAGGGCATCGGCGTTGCCGTCTGCCGAAGCAGCGTTACGACCTGGTCGGGTGTTAGAAGCGGATTTGCCTCCATCATCAAGGCGACGATCCCGGTAACCTGCGGCGTTGAGAAACTCGTTCCCTGCGATGTCGTGTAGTACGGCAGAAACGCGGGAGGAATCGTAGAGAGATCGTTCGCACCGACAAAGATCGGAAGGGTGCCCGCGATATTCGTCACCCCCGGAGCCTTCGACCGTGTGCTCTTGATATCCACTCCCGAACCGGTGATGTCCGGCCGGAGATTCGGAGCAGTTGCAGGATCAGCAGGCTGGCCGGCCGTATCGCTGCCGGTACCATTGTCGTTACCGCGTGACGAAAATCCGGCTGGTGTACCAAGGCCCTGCTTTTCAGCGGCTGCGACCGAGATCACCCAGGGAGCGACTGAAAACGGATTAATCGTGTTTGGACCCTCGCCATCGTTGCCGGCCGCGAAAACGACCGTGATATTCCGGTCGTGCATCATACGCGTTGCGGTATTGATCGGGTCGTTCGGATCATAAGGATTATCCGCCAGCGTCGTTCCCCACGAGTTGTTGCAAACCCGAATATTGTATCGATACTGATTCACAAGCGTGTAATCCATGGCTTGAACGATCGCGTAGGTCGTGAGCCCGACATCATTACCTGCACGTATGGCGACCAATTTCGCACCCGGCGCCATTCCTTTGTAGAGACCAGCCGATGCAGCGCCAGTGCCTGCCGTCACGCCTGCTCCGAAAGTTCCGTGCCCGCCCTCGATATCCGTTATCGGAACGTTCTCGACTGGTACAACTGGAAGAAATCCGGCAGGCGGCTCGACCGGCAGATCAGCGGTCGCGTAGTACACGTTCTGGGCTACGTTCTGCCCGAGCTGCAGATCGGGATGTGTAGCATCAATGCCGGTATCGATGTATGCAACGCCGATGTTCTTGCCTGTTACCGGCAGCCCGTTGTTGAGCGCTGTCACCTGACTGTCGCGGATGAGATTCTCGACTCCCGTTATCGTCCGGCCTTCAAAATCCAGCAGGCGAAACGTGCGATTGGCATAAAGCGATCGAACGCCAGCCTTTGTCTTTAACGCGTTGAACTGTGTTCGATTAATCGACGTCAGCACGATTGGCAACGCCTGTGTGTAGCGTCCGCCGCTAATGCCCAGCGACTGCAGCATCAGGAAGTCGGTATTTGTCACCTTGTGATCGAACGTGATCACAACGGGTGTTAACGACAAAGGCGATAAATTGATCCGGGCTGCCAAAAGACCATCGACTGATGGTGTCGCAAAGGCGGAAATGGATGCTGAAATAGCGATGACCAATACGGCGAGCGTTTTTGCGAGCGTTCTCATCGGGTTTCCTCCTCGTTTCATCTAGGCCGAGGTTACCTAAGGCCGCTTGAGATTAACTTGAGTTCTGCTTGAGGGAGGGTAGGGAGGCTAATGAACGTCCGGTTTTTGTAGGGACGGCACTCCGTGGCCGCCCCTTGCGTGAATTTAGACCGCCACGAAAGAGTCGCTGCTCTCGCGGGGCTGAGACCAACATCGAAGATTCCCAAATACCAAGAAGGGGCGGCCACGGAGTGCCGCCCCTACAAAACGGTCTAGCGGATTAGAGGATTCGGAATGAAACGGTTTTGGTTAGCGGATTCACTGTGAACCGGACCAATCGCGTAAGTACACTCGTCGTAGCCGAAACCGTCGAGCTTCCGCCGACTGTTCGCGTGCCGCCGTTCTCGTTAGGCGAGCCCTGCGGAAGTAACTGATTCGACACGATCTGGTACGGGCTCGGGCCGTTTGCAAACCCGAGTACGCGGAAGACGTACGTTGTATTCGGCTGAACAGCGGAAGAAACGAATTCGGTCGCTGTTGATCCGGCCGAACGCATAAGTATCTGCCCGTCCATCGTTCGCAGCTCAAAGTCCATATCGACCGCCGTTACCGAGGTGAGCCGGCCCTCGAGCGCCAACGCGTCCGGCTTGGTGGTGACGAGTACGTCATCCCACGTGATGCCTTTGAACTCAGGTTTGCCCCACGTAGCGCTTGTGCCGCCAGTAGCGGTGGGCTCACCTGCGAGCAATGTTCCCGTTTTCGTTTCAGTAAAGATCGAATACGTGATGGGCGCCGGCGGGCTCGAAGTACCATCTGAATTCTGCGAACCCGTACCGACTGTCGCGCCTGCAAACGCGTTTGCATAGATTCTCGCGTCGAAGCTGAACATCTGCGCGGTTGAGTCGTTAAATTCAATGCGTTTTGCGGCAGATGTCTGCCCGAGAGTAAGTGCCTCGTTGTAGATGAATGTGTTGCCGTTCGCGTCCGCGTTGCGAACCGTTACGGACGGATTGGAGATGCTCACGATCTGGAATTCGAGTGGTTTGTAGAGAGTCTTGTCTGTCGAGAATGCACCGCGTGCATTTGTCAGGCGATTGTCAAAAGCCATCACGCCATTGGCAAACGAGATGTTGGAGATGGCTGAATCGACTTGAGCGGTAAGATCCTGTCGTGCCTGGAGTGCCTGAGACGAACCCGAGAAATTCGACCATCCGAGCTGCCCCGTCGAGTTCACACCTATCGCCCGAACAACGTATTCGCTGTCGAACAGATCACTCAAGCCGGTCGGCGCAAAGACCTCAAAGATCGGTCCTTTGTCCTCCCACGAAGTTTGGTTTCCGGCAGTGAAGAATGCGTGGCGGTAGCCTGTCGTGGCAGCATCGCCATCGGCATACACGCGCTTGCCATTCGGTTCACGCCGGCCGGCGAATGCGGTCTTTCGTTTGAGAACTTCGTACGCCACCACACCCGGCACAGGATCCCACGTAACAGTTACGCTTTTTGTCGAGGCGGGTGTGACCTTCACGTTTTGCGGAACTGCCGGAGCCGCCTGCTCACCGGCGAAGTGTGAAACCTGCGTCGAGATCGTCGCCTGTCCGCCACTAACTTCGCGGGCATTTATGCCGAGCTCTTTCGCCGCAAAGATCTGTTCGATCATCGCACGATGCTTTCCGGGTGCGTCCGGATCGGTCGAATCCGATGGATACAGCATCTGGTCCGCAACGATGAAAGCATCGCGGGCCTTGACCATCGTATCCGGCGAGGTCGTGCCGAGAATGTACATCGAGCCAAGAAAATCGCGTTCGAAGATGTTGGTCCCGCGCGTGATGGCCTTTTGCGGCAAACCGTCCTTCGCACGGGGACGCTTATAGGTCGTGTCCTCCGGATAAACGCGATTCATCATTTCGCGAATGTCCCACATCGTCGACATATAGATCTCGCCATCGCGATGTTCCTCAACCTGGGCGGACGAACCGTAGGTTCCGTAGTCGGAATATTTCAAGGTCGACCGCGCACTGCGGATGTACGCGATCGAATCCGGATCGCGCCCGTTGTCGCGAAAGAGCTGGCGGAAGCCTTTTGCGTTGACGACATAGTCGCCAAGGCTTGCATTGTCCGTGATGGTGAATGCCCACATGTCTGCCTGGCCCTCGTTCATGGCGGCTCCCTCCTCGCCTTCGAGCCCGGCGATGGGAGATGTGATCGCATGCATCCCTTCGTGATACGGAACTGTTCCCTCGAGAGCGAGGTCGTTAAAGTAATAACCATGGCCGTAAACCGTCGGGTTCACGACGACGGGTGATTTGGTGGCTGTCACACCTTCGATCAGCGCCGTCAGATTCAATGCCAGAGCATTGTCCATACCCAAAACGATCTTGACGAAGTCGGGATTCGTCGGATCGGGCAATTCTCCGTTGGCGGCATCGAGCGCGACAAAGATATTGGGAATGTGGACTGTCGCCGGAAGCGGGGTCTCTTTATTCGGATAATTGTCCGGGAACTGGCCGCCACCGATGGCGGTGTTATCTCCGCCAACATGCAGGTAGTCGACATACTCGACGAGATAGGTAACGAAGAAGAATGCGTTGATCTCGTCCTGATGTTCGGCGGGCTCAGCAAACTGGTCTTGCTCGTTAGTGCGAGCTTCCAGTGCGGTCGGATCGTCTTTGCGGAAGTGCCAGGTGCCGAGTGCCGCTTGTGCAAATGGCTGCTTTGTTGCGAGCGCATTGTTGACGATGGTGTGGGTTCCGGTCAGAGTGCCATTCACCCCGGTCACTCGGTTCGTCGGATCGAAAGAGCGCAGGTTCACACGTTCCTGTCCGCACGGCGCCACAACGCCGTTTGTCGTGCATGAGCTGATTACGCTGTTGTCTTTGAGGTTTGAATCGATTTGCGGGTACTTCGGATAAATGTCGGCAGTTTCAGCTCCGGGCGTGGTTTGAAATGCTAAGAAATCTTTGCGTCCAAGGATCTCTCCGGTGTTTGCATCGACAGTGACCATATACAACCCGAATGGATTCGTCGAAAACCTGGCTACCTTCCAGGCGAGACGATAGCCATTCGCAGTTGGGTAGATGGAGAGAGTAGGAGGAATACTCTCCACTGCTGCGAGTTGCTGCGAGAGAATCGATAGACCGTTCTTCAGAAGATTCGTCGCCGCGGCAGGCAGCGCAACGTAGAACTGATTGAGATCGTTATCGGCCGCCGTTCTCGCCTGCTCTGCGCTCAGCGAAGGCTGAGTGTTGACGGCAACATCGCGAAAGAACGGGCCTGACGCCATGATGACCTGCTTGTTCGCGTTCATCACAATGCCAATGCCGCCATTGTCAACCGCGACGCCGTTGAACGTCTGCTGAAATCTAACAAGATATCCACCGAGCGCATTGCGCGAGCTGAAGACGCGAAAGTTATTCAACTCCGTCACGCCGAAGAGGCTCGCGTTCTGCATGACGAACGCGCGTGCCGCTTCTTCCGGAGTGCCCGAATATGGCTGCGATGCGAAGTCATACATCACGTCAGGAGATCCACCGAAATCGCTCCAGCGGGTGGTCATGCCTGGTGAGTTCATCGATGCCTTGAGGTCGTCGAGAGCGGTGAGCTGCGCGGACGTTGCCTGGCGAACGTTCGGCAAATGCAGCGAGGCATTCAGATCGAAGTTCGGAGCGGGATGCTTGTACAGCTCCTTCACGATTTGCGACGCTCCGGGCGCCGCCTTACCTAAGCCGAGTGGCAGCGAAACCATTGCTCCGAAGATCGCGGCAATCGCGGTAAGTAAAATCGCGAACCGGAAAATACCCTTTTTCCGTTTTTTGCTAGTGTCTCTCATTCTTCCTCCAAAGATGGTTGTGAATAACTTCTGCTTGGGAGCGTAATAACCTTGGAGTGCGGCGGCCTGGCGCCGCTTTGGCCTCGGTAAAGCGCGATCGATAACAAAGCGGCGCCAGGCCGCCGCACTCCAAGGTGGCGTCCGAATCACAAACCGGACTTAAAAAAAGCGGCCGCGGATCTCCGGGGCCGCCTCAAAGGACTCGTTCCTGCCCTCCACGGAAGGAACGAGAAACCGCCCCTAATAGACGCCGAGCGGAAGTTGCCGTTGGGGGTGAGAAGTCAGCCGCCCGTCGTAAACAACGTGCGATAAGTGTTGAGTTTCCCGGCAAGTGCCGCCCGGGAGACTGTTGTCGCCGGCTCGAATCGTGGTCCGGGGATAACAACGAATTGGCCCGGAGCGATTTGACGAACTTCAGCCGGAAAGACTTCGAACAGGCCTTTATTGATCGCGATCTGAACGTAGCCACGGAGCGCAGAGGGGATCTGGGCGTTGTCGCTCAATGCAGTACCGTTTGATGTGACAGTCGTGTTTGCAAGAGCGCGTGCCTCGGCGTCATGGCCCAGTGCTTTCACCAACGCAACGACAAGGTCAAGGCGATTTACTAAACCTGCCGGGTTGAACGACGTGCCTGAAGCGGCGATCAGTCCTGTTGGAGTGAAATCAAAGTCGCGATTCGTTGATCCGCGGCCAGTGGTGTACTCGGCGAACAACCGGAGGTCGCTGCTTACATCGGTGAACTTCGGCGTCGAGCCAAGCGTCTGACGAAGGCTCGTGTTCAAGGCGAGTGAACGCGCCAGGTCCTCGCGAGTGACCGTGGAATTAGGACGGAAGGTTCCATCAGGGAAAGTGTCGATCAGACGGCTCTTTATCGCCGCTTCGATCGCTGCCTGCTCCGGATGCCCCTGGATGTCGGCAATTAAAGGAAGAATGAATCGCGTCTGTGTGACGTTTCCGTCAACCGGTCCCGGGGCCGCAACCTGAATCGGCGACGATACCTGTTGCGCAGCAGTTAAACCGCGTGCGCCGCGTATCTCGAGCGTCCATGTTCCCGGTTCAGGATTCTGGACCACTATCTCTCGCTTATCCGTACCAATTACCGGATACTCGATCGCGGTCGAATAGATCACCCCGCTCGGGCTGGTGGCACGCATTCCGACGAGGTTTCCGGTTTCTTCTCCGGCAATTGTGTCGACAGTCGCAAAGACGTCCACGACGTTGATGCCGGGCTCGACGGTAAACGCTCTCGCGTTCGTAGATGCCGGCCCCGAGACCTCTGGACTGAAGTCGATGTGGAAGTTCTGCACAGGCGGATGTTCCTCACCGAAAACCGCGTTGTATGTGGCGTCCTGAATGTTCCTGTATGGTTTGGAGCGGTTGAAGACCTTATCAACCGCTGCGTATGCGTTAACGAAACCGGCCCCGACTTCCCATTCCTCGCGGCCCGGCATCTTGCTGGCAGTCGAAGTCAGGATGTCGCGGATCTCATCCGGCGAAAGCGTTGGATTGGCATCGAGCATCAGAGCGACGACACCAGCGATGTAAGGCGTTGCCATCGATGTACCGGAGATCTGCGTGTAGAACGGAATGTATCCGGGCGGAAGCTCGGCGTCGGCGTCGAGCCCGTTCGCTACCAGATTGACGGTCGAGCGTGTCGATACGATCGCCGCCGTGAATTTACCGGCGTTGGTTTCGTATATGCGGCCCGTGCCTGGAGCGGTGATCGTGGGAGCATTGAAGTCATCGTTCGGATCGTTGTTACTCAGCCGAATATCACGACGAACTCCCCTTGAAGAGAAGTCAGCGAGATCGCCTTCTTTCCCACCTGCCGCAACGCCGATCACCCACGGAGCTTTCGCATAAGTGTTGTAGGTGTCCTTCGTCGGCCCATCGTTTCCGGCTGCGAAGATGACGGCGATGTTGCGGTCATGCGCCATTTTTGAGGCGATTGTGATTGGGTCGTCGGGGTCGAATGCACCTGCGCTGCCGTAGCTGTTCGACACAACGCGGATGTTGTAGCGGTATTGATTTGTGAGACCCCATTCCCATGCAGCGAGGCCATTGATTACGAAAATTCCCGCGCCCAGCCCCGCACCGATGATCTTCGCCCCTGGGGCAACACCCGTATAAAGGCCGCCGGATCGTAATCCCGTTCCGCCGATGATCCCGGCACAGTGAGTGCCGTGACCCACGGTTTGGTCGGTGTTCGGTACATTCTCGATCGAGACATTAGGAGTAAAGCCCGGAAGTGTTCCTGCCGCGACGGGTGTCTGCACATTCTGGATAACTTTGGTTCCTAATTGGAGGTCGGCGAGTGTGGCGTCGATGCCGGAGTCGATCACTAACACCGAGAAATCACCTGCGCCCGAAACCGGCATCCCGCCATTCCGGAGTGTCATTGCGGAGTCGGTCTGCACTTTCTGGACACCGCCAAGGACGCGTGCCTGATGCATGTAGTACATCAACCGGTCGTTCGACCACAGCGACCTTACTGCGGAGTTCGCGGCAAGCGCGCGGACCTGGCCCGCCGTCATCGGCTGCGCGACCATCCCAAGCGTCGGAAACGTTTGGCCACCGGTGATGCCGGCTGCACGGAGGACGTTAAGATGCTCTTCGCGCAATCCGGTCGACGACTTGAAGGCAACGATCACCATTCCGGCATCGGCGTCGTTCGCGAGTCCTGCTAAACGGGCGCTCAGTGCTGGGCTAAGCGTCGCGCTCACACCTTGCGCCCATACAGCAGGGGGGAGCGACGAATTTGGCGTTAGCCATAATCCGGCGCTCAACGCTAATAAACACAGAAGTGTGAGGCTTCGTCTTAACAGGTTCCTCTTCTGAAAGTTCACTGTCCCTTGTCTCCTTGACGATCAATTCGGGAAATCAACTGTCTGCGAGAGTAAAGGACGGACTTTGAGAAATACTTGAGCGGGGATTTCAGGAGTTGAGGCAAACTTGAGCCACGGATCATACGGATTGGGAACCGATCTGCGCAGATCGGCCTCAATCCGTCTGATCCGTGGCTTATTTCATCAGTTCGGCAAACAAACGCTTTGTTTCCTCGGCGGGCTCGATGCCGAGTTCGGTGTGCAGGGTTTTCTTCATTTTTTCGAAATGCTTCTTAACCGATGCGGGCTTGCCCTGGGCGGCGAACGCTTTCATTGTCAGCCGATGCATATCCTCGCGAAACGGATCACCTGCCAGCGCTTCGCTCGCATACTTCAACACGTCGGCCCAGTGTTTTTCAGAGAGGGACAGTTTTGCGAGAGCGGCAACTACGCGCGCGGACTGCTCTGAGTAGAACTGGCGTCTCTCCTCCGCCCAATCCTCATAAACGCCGGGCATGAATTCCCCTCGGTAGATCTTGTGAGCGGATTCGAGAATCGCCCGTTGATGCGCTGCGTCTTTCTCGCGTTTTGCTTTTTCCGCCTCGACGATCCACCGCTCGAATTCTTCTGCGTCGATGGAATATGACAGCTCAGGATTGAGTTGATATGCGCCGTCGCGAAAGATAAGAAAGTTTTGCTTGAAAGGCTGACGACTGTTGAGCGCTTTTCGGATATGCGAGATCGTCGGATGAAAATTCTTCTCAACAGTTTCAAGGTCCTCATCGGGCCAGAACGCTTCGATCAGCACTTCCTTCAGAACGCGCCGATTTTTGCTGGTGGCTATGTAGCAGAAAATGTCTCGTGCCCGCCGCGTGGTCCATGCATCGGCGGCAAACTGTACGGAAGGATCGCGGAAGATCTCCACGGTCCCGAGCACTCGTATCGTCAGATCCGTTATAGGCGCAGGCGGTTCTAACTGAGATTGGACGCGCGCCGGACGAACCGAACGTTCCGCACTCAGCTCCTCGCGAAGATCTACAGGCAAGCGGTCCGCGATGTCTTCATGTCCGAATATCGCCGGATTTCGCCGGATCTCGCGCCGCAGCCAGTACTCGTAATCGAAACGAGTCGAAAGATCCAATGCCCTTCGTACGTACTCGATCATGTCTTTTGTGTTTCCCTGAACGAGGCAGGTCTCAGCCAGGAGCATCGCTGTCAACGCTTCATCGTAGTATTGATTGTGGCGGTTGAAATAATCGAGCAGTTCACGGACGTGCACGTCAAGGCCCTCTGTCGCGCCTTCGGCGAGATCGAGTTGATAGCAACGCAGACGAGCGGTAAGGACTCCATGTTCGTTTCCCTGCTGTTCACGTCGCGCGATCAGATCCTCCAGCAACGCGCGGGCCTTCGGAAGATCACCGCGCATGCGGAAGAAGGCCGCGCGTTCTTCATTCAACTCCTTCGACGTGATGTCGATCTCGGCCTCGTCATATGCATTAGCGGCCCGCTCGTAGAATTCCTCAGCGTGAGCGAAGTCGCCTTTCTCGCGATAGAAATTCGCGTACGCTTCGAATATTTCGCCCCGCAAAAACCGAAGATTGTAGAGCTGGCACAGTTCGAGCGAGCGACTAAGGTGTTTTTCTGTGTCCGCGAATTCGCCGCGGTAGAGATGCAAGCGGGCCACGTTCAAGTGACCAATCGCTTCCTGCGGCAGTTGCTTGTCGGGCTGGCCTTCGCGAAAAATGCGTCTGAACCAGCGCAAAGCCTCGCCAAAATCTCCGCGAAAGCCCGGCGCAAGCGCAAGATTGTGAGTCACGAGGCGAACGTACTGGTCGTTTCCAAGTTTTTCAGCGAGTTCGAGGGCCAACCTGAACTGCTGTTCCGCCTCGGTCCATTTCCCTTGCACGATCAGGCACAGGCCGCGCGTGTTCGCACACTTCATGAATGTTTCCGAAGTACGCGACACGAGAGTTTCGGCACGCTCGATAAGCGAGAACGCTTCGGCGTATCGACCGCGGCGACGCGCCAGACTGGCAAGAGAGTGGAGAGCTTCGCCTTCCCCGTTCGAATCCTCAGTTTTGCTTAAAAGCTCGACAGCGCGGTTCAGAAGTTTCGATGATTTTTCAATCTCGCCATGTAGCCGTGCGACCTCAGCCTTATGCAGCAGTGAGCGGGGATGTTCCTCCAGCGATCGATCGGGTATCTGTTCCGCGAATAAACCGAGTGAAGTGAACGCACCGGCGGCGATCCACTCGTTTCCCGTTTCTGCGATCACGGACGCTGCGCGATCAAAGTTGCGAGCCTCCAGCAGGTACGGCAGGGCCACCTCCCACTTCTTGTTTTTGAGAAAGTGGTCGGCGATCCGGTTACGTTCTTCAGCGACACGTGCCTGGCCGACATCGGATCGAAGGCGACGCACCAGAAAGTCGCGGAACAGAGGATGGAATCTATATTCCTCGCCAGTCTGACGATCTCCGGCAACGGTAAGAAACACGTTCTTTTGCGCGAGCTCGGGGAGTGTCGCCGAACAACGCAGACCGGGAAACAGCGTGCTGCAGAGATCGAGCTGCAGCGATTCGAGGAGGGAAAGATCCATCAGCAGCCGTTGCGTGTCAGCCGACTCGCGCGAAAAAACCTCTTCGGCAAAATAATCGAAGATGTCGCGTTCCGATTGCTGCAGAACGTCATGCAGATCCAGCGCCGCCGGTCCGTTTGCCGAGTGCATCTCCTGCTCCGCAACTTGACGCACAAGCTGAAGCGCGGTTATCCATCCCTGGGTTCGCCCCCGATACTCGGCTATCTCTTTGTCTTTCAACTCGACTTTGAGCGTTTGTTTGAACAGCTCTTTCACTTCGTCGTCTGTGAAAAGAAGATCGTCGCGCGTTATCACGAGGGCGGCTGACTGCGTCTTTCGCCGCATTGTCGCGAGCGGCGGAAGGTCGCGCGTGGTAATGATCAGATGGACAAGATCAGACGAGTATTGCAGGAGCCGATCGACCAGTTTGTGAACGATGGTATCGCGTCCGATATGGTGATAGTCATCCAGAACAAGAATGAATGGTTGCTCGACCGATTGAAGTATCTCGTTTATCAGCAGGTCGGCTGATCGCTCAGGAAAGCGAAGCACCTCTTCGTTAGCTTCGCTCAAGTATGGAAAGATAGCTTCGCCGAATGCCGGATAGAGATTTTTAATGCCGTGCGCTATATAACCGAGAAACACGACCGGATCGGCGTCGGTATGATCGAGCTGGTACCAAACCGTGGGCCGCGTCTGGCTGCGAACAAAGTCAGCGATCAGAGTGGTCTTGCCGCACCCGGCGTCCGCCGCAACCATCGTTATCGGAGAGCCGAGGTTGGCTTGCAGCTTTTTCGTAAGCCTCGGACGCTGAAGTAATTCGGTAACAGCGCGCGGGGGAAGCAGCTTTGTCCGGAGAAAAAAGTTTCTGTCCTGCATCGCTACGACGAGACCTGATCCACAGATTACACAGATTGCTTACATTGAGTAAGTAGAATCTGTGTAATCTGTGGATTAGGGTTTCCCGGCGTTGATGAACGGAAGGAGCTTTGAAACTCGCCCGAACGTTTCCGCGTGAATTCGTGTGGCTTCAGCTTGCGAACGCCCGACCTGTTTGAGGAGCAATATCGTCTCATTTCGGTCGAAGGCAAGCGTCTTCTCGTCGACAACGTCAAGCTGTTGTTTCGAACGCAAACGCCATAAAGGGTTGGGTGGCCTGCTCCGGCACAAAAGAAGGACATCCGCGGTTTGGGAGAGCGACGGCTGCAGGATATTGAAGAACTCACCGAACCAATCGGCGTCGAACAAATTGTCTATACCGTCAAGGACAAGCAATGGCCGATCATCCTTGTCGTCTGTTTCCAGCACGGAAGCTATGACGTAGAGAAATACCGCGATCGCGGCGGGCGAAGAATTGGTAACGGCATGCAGCGAGTCGCCGACAGCTTTCTTGCTTTCGGCCACTCGATGCACGCTCGCGGCGAGGTAACTTGCGAAAACATTCCAATCGATGTCTGACGATTCAACTGTAAACCATGCCACTCTCTTTCGTGTTCGCGCATATGCCGCAGCGATCGAGGTCTTACCCGTACCCGCACGGCCGGAAACTAGTGTGGCGGCGAACCGGCTAAGAGATCGATCAAGTTTCTCGATGAGTCTTGGCCGGTCGATATGCCCCGCACAGCGCGGAATCTCAAGCTTTTCACTCAATATATGCACTCCGTCACGTTCCCTTTTCGAAGGCGTCCCTGCGGTTCGGCTCGACGGCGAACATCTTTCTGTCAAATCGAAATGGTCTTGAATGAGGAAGCTCATGGTCATCGATCAGAACATACAGTCCTCTCCTTGAGAAAAACTTGAACCGCACTCAAGTTTTTCTCAACCAACTCCATTTAAGATCCGGATCAATTAAGGTCCTGGTTAACAATCTTGAGGGCGCAGCGGCGCTCGCCAAATACAAGAGGTATGCAACTGAACTGCAAGCGAGGACGATCTATTATGAATCGCCTGGTTTATCGTATTGATTCGATGCAACCCCGCGAGGGATCCCTGACTGGATCGGATGAATAGATTCGTAGCACTCCTATTGCTATTGCTGCTGGCGGCGCAACCCGTTCTGGCGGGCCTCTCTGTCGTCAAATCAAACGGCATCACACTAACAGGCGCGGACGGCATCAATTACGTTGGGATCAACGGCATTACACTCACCGGGGCAGACGGGATCCTCAATTACAGCTCGAACGGCATCACACTCACGGGCGCGGACGGTATCACGCTGACGGGAGCAGACGGCGTCACGTCAACAGGAGCCAACGGCTCGACGTATACGGGACCGAACGGGATCACATTGACCGGAGCCGACGGCATCACCCTAACCGGAGCTGACGGCATCACCCTGACGGGAGCAGACGGCATAACACTAACTGGCGCTGATGGGCGGCAGTACACCGCTGATTCCATCCTGATTCGCCGGCCGAATGGAATAACTTTAACCGGGGCTGACGGCATCACGCTCACAGGAGCGGACGGAATTACTTTGACTGGAGCCGACGCAGCTACGCGTGTCGGCCTAAACAGCGTTACAGTTCCCCACGCGGATGGGATCACGTTAACCGGAGCCGACGGCATAACGCTTACGGGTGCTGACGGCATCACATTGACCGGAGCCGATTCGATCATCGGCTTTGGACCGACCGGCGTCCTTTTCAATCAAACAAATCCAACGGGCATAACGCTCACCGGCGCAGACGGCATTACGCTCACCGGGGCCGATGGCATCACGCTCACAGGAGCGGACGGCATTACGCTCACGGGCGCCGACGGTATTACGCTCACCGGGGCGGACGACCATACGGGACTTCAGGGCGTGGATCCTGAGCTGGTAATTGCTCTCAATAACGCAACCGACGACAGCAACATAAATGCAGTGATCGTCTATCACTCATCGGTGACTGACACTGACGTCGCACAGCTCCAGCAACTCGGCATCACGGGCGGAACGCGCTTGCGTATGCTACCCGTGGTTTACGTCACCGCAACCAAAGCCCAGCTCATCAAGGTTTCACAACTGCCGAGAGTCCGCTCGCTCTACGGTAATCGCACTCTGACGTTCAACTCCGATCCTTACTTCAACGCCACCGGCGTGCAGCGTGTTGGACCAGACTACGACCTTCGTCAGGAGAACGGCGGTATGCCCGTCACCGGCCGCAATGTGACGGTCGCGGTCCTCGACACGGGCATCAACAGCCAGCACGCCGATCTTGCAGGCAAAGTAGTTCAGAATGTTCGCCTAGCTGACACGCAAAGCATCCCGGGCCGGTTCGTTTATCCGGCTCCGCTCGAGAATCTCAGCAACACGGATCTCGTGGGTGGTCACGGAACTTTCGTCAGCGGCGTGATCGCTGCAAGCGGAGTGAGTTCGTCGGGACGATACGCCGGTGTTGCTCCGGGTGCGAAGCTTCTGGGGTTGAGTGCCGGCGATCTAAACCTGATGTATGTCCTGTCGGGATTCGATTATCTGCTCGAGAACAGAGTCAGGTACAACGTGCGGGTAGTGAACTGCAGCTTCTCGGCAAACACGGTCTTCGATCTCAACGATCCCGTAAACGTGGCGACGAAGATGCTGACAGACGCCGGCGTTAACGTTGTATTCTCAGCCGGCAATACCGGTTCGGGGAACGGAACGATGAACCCGTATGCGATAGCGCCGTGGGTGATCGGAGTCGGCGCGACCGATCCCTCAGGCAGGCTCGCTGACTATTCATCACGCGGCAACTTCGGTGACGATTTGCAGCATCCGTCGCTCGTCGCTCCGGGAACAAACATCATCAGTCTTCGTAATGCGCCGACTGTTACAGGAATCTCCGGGATCGCCGGGGAGGACATCAAGCGTTTGTCGGCAACGGAATTGCCGTACTACACGACGGCAACAGGCACATCGTTCTCGGCGCCCCAAGTTGCCGGAGCCATCGCCTTGATGCTCGAAGTGAATCCGAATCTGACTCCGGCAGACGTCAAAGACATCCTGAGCCGGACGGCCACACCGATGCCTCGATACTTTTTCCACGAGGCTGGTGCGGGGATGCTCAACACTTACGCTGCAGTGCTCGAGGCCGCGTTTCCAGACCGCCAGATGGGAGGATTTCGCTCAACACTCTCGGGCAATGGCATCCGGTTCATCACGCGCACCTCACAGACGTTTGACCAGATCGTGTTTCCGAACGTGCCAAACTCCACGAACATAACGATCCCGCAGAACACAATTCAGGTCGGCGTCAATATCTATTGGGATCTCAGTCCAAACGATTTTGGACTGAGAGTTTACGATCAGTCGAACTCATTGCTGGGTGAGTCGAACTACCTAAACCTGCCTGGGTTAACCGGGCGCCGCGAGAAGGTAGTGCTCCGGAATCCGCTGAGCCAAACACTGCATGCGGCGATATGGCATTCAGCTAATGTGGGGACAAGCCAGAAAGTCTTCGGCGCGGTCGAAGTAACACAGGTTGAGTATCCGATCATGCTCGATCAGTCGACGCTTTCGACGGACCAGGCCACACAGGTCGAAAAGAGCCTGCTTGCAAATCTGATGTTGCCCGAAGGCCGAAAATTTCGTCCGGACGATGCCGTCAACCGCCTTGAACTTGCCGAGGCACTGGTCCGAGCGGGACTGGTTCCGCAGTACATGGCATCAGCGGCGATGTTCACTGACGTTCGCGACGACTATTCGCGGAACCTCGTCGAGAGCACACAGGCGTCCCCTTCGGGCGCACTGTTTTATGATGCGACCTGCGGCAAGAAATTCTATCCTTACAACGGAGCTACGAAACTCGCGGCGGCGATCGCGTTCGTTAAAGCCGCCGGCCTCAGTTCTCAGGCAGCTTCCGCTTCCCTTCCTCTGACTGTCTCTGACGCCTCGTCGATACCAGCCGCGTGGCGAGGTTACGTGGCCGTTGCCCTGCAGCGAGGCTTCGTTTCCCTCGATGGCAACGCCTTCAGCCCGGCGCGCAGCCTCACGCGGGTCGAGCTCGCAACGTCGCTAAATACACTGGTAGCGCAATAATTAGCTCAATCTCTTCCGGGCACGACAAGGCTTTGCACAATAGTCGAAAATCCCGCCAACGGAAGTTGGCGGATGGTTCAGATCCTTTCTACAAGACCCATCCTAAAACGAAATCAAATGCCGCCCACGGCAGGGGGCGGATACTTCAAGTCCTAACTATTTATTCGTCGGTTGTTGATAAATAGACCCGACTTGAACCATCCGCCAACTTCCGTTGGCGGGATTGGTATCTCTTGGTTGGTGAGTGTTATAGAAAGGACTTGAACAATCCGCCCACTGCCGTAGGCGGGATTTGTACTTGGACACAGTCATTACTGCACTGCGAGTCGTTAGGGTTCTCTGTCGAATTGACATGCTACATCTGAATTACTAGACTGCAATCCTCTTCCTGATTACCCCCTTGATCATCAATTCGGGTTTTCCCTTTTCCAGAACTGTGAGGCGACGAGCTATGTCAGAGATGAGATCTGTTTCGGGGGTTCTCGACGTCATTAAGAACATTACGTCGAATCAAGAAAGCGGCCGGCTGGAGATCATTTCTTCCGGCACCCGAGGAACGCTTCTCTTTAACGAAGGCAAACTCATTGACGCGAGGCTCGGATCTCTTAGCGGCTTTCCGGCAGTCAATGCAGCAGTTGCGCTGCGGGATGTGCAACTCAGTTTCGATCATGTACCCCCGGCGTCTCATTTGAGCAACATCACTCCCAGCGAACGTGTCGTGTTGCAGCGTTTCTTTGGGATCGAAGTTGCTGAAGCCGGCGCCACGGCAGCTACGGCTGAGCCTGAGATCGATTGGAACCCCGCGCCTGAGCCGGTAGTTCCACTCAATCAAGCGGCGACGATACCGCTCGCATTCTTTTCCGTTCCGCGCCTTGCTGTTTGTCTTGTGTTATTAACCGGCTTAGCAGTCGGAGCGGTTGCTTTGCGACAGAGGTTCAAAGCTCCTCAACCAGCAACATCAGTAGCAACAGTCGTCGAATCGCAACCGGCGCCGGTTTCCGAACTCGAACCCGAGCCCAAACCCGAAGTGAAGCCGGTTGCCATCAAATCAGAGAAGCGCGCCGCGAAGGTGCAGGACCTCACGGGTGAATGGCAAGTCGTCAACACCGTACGTCAGACAGCCTACAAGTCGTTCGGAAACATGAAGGTCGGCTTTCGCTTAAAAATAGACCAGCAAGGAAAACAATTCACGGGAAGAGGTGAAAAGTTTTCCGAGAATGGACAAACACTGCCAGCCACGAGTAGAACTCCGATTCACGTAACTGGTTCGATTGACGGTGACAACGTTGTAGCAACCTTCGTCGAGGAAGGAAGGATGCGAAGGACTAACGGTCGTTTTGTGTGGAAGCTTCAAAGTAGTGGTGACCAACTCGCGGGCACGTTCGTTTCCACCGCTGCCAATAGCAGTGGAAGATCAGCAGTGACCAAACAACAATAGAAGATTACCCGGATCGTATGTCGCGACAACGCGACTCCTGGTTTCTTCTCAGACCCCAAAGCCGCCGTCGATTGTTAAAGCCGTTCCAGTCACGTAGGCAGACTCAGGACTGGCGAGATAAGACACCATGGCGGCGACTTCATCGCTTTGGCCATAACGCTTGATGGCTAAGTAGCCCTTCAGAGTTTCGGCAAACGGACCCGCAGCAGGATTCATGTCAGTGTCCACAGGTCCGGGTTGGACCACATTAACCGTGATGCCGCGTGGACCGAGATCGCGAGCGAGGCCCCGAGTGAGTCCAGCGACGGCCGCCTTGCTCATACCATAAATAGTGCCGCCTGCGATCGGCATACGTTCAGCGTTAATACTGCCGATTGTGATGATGCGGCCCCCTTCCTTCATATATCGTGCTGCCTCTTGAGCCGCTATAAACACCGCGCGGATATTAACGGACACAATGCGGTCAAATTCCTCCAGCAAAAGCTCCTCCAGCGGTTTGAAGATCGCGATTCCAGCATTGCTCACTAACACATCGAGTCCGCCAAAGGATTTGACGGTTTCGTTCACGGCGCTCTTCACTGCATCGGCGTCCATGTTGTCAGCCTGAATAGCGACTGCACGCCCACCTGCCGACTCGATCGATCGCACCACTTCTTCGGCGCTCTGCTGCGCGTTGCTATAGGTGATGGCTACCGCCGCGCCGTCGGAAGCAAGTCGTTTTGCAATTGCTGCTCCGATACCACGCGAGCCGCCAGTAACGAGCGCTACTTTGCCTTTAAGCTTTTTTGAATTTGTGGTCATCTTGGTCTCCTACTTCAATGTCGATCGCAATGGAGATGATTTCGGGTTTCCCCCGTTATATATGGGGTCCGTATTCACGGCAAGAGGGGAGAAGGGTTTTGGCGAGGGAGCGGATGTTATAGCTGATTTGCTTACTTCTTGAGCACTACCAAAAAGCGTCCATCTTTACTGACCAGGTAACGATTACGCCGCTCCTGGTCTTCGACGTTGATTTTGAAGAGGGGCCTCGGCTCTCCGGATATCAGGCGATCTCCATTCGTTTCAATTTGAACTGACATTAACATCCTGTTTTCAAGGTAGAACAACTCTTTGCCGTCCGCGCGCCACATCGACGTGGTGGCGGCTTTGGACGAGCCGGAAACTATCTGTTCGTTGCCAACCGGCAGACCGCCTGGACCTACCCTGCGAACGGCGATCGCCGAACCATTTCGGTTGGAGGTATAAGCCATCCACTTTTGATTAGGAGATAAGCGCGCGGCTCGAGCCGGCGCTGTGGCAAAGACCACGCGTCTTTTATCAGGAAGCGACAACAGGCCCACACCGGGCACATCATCTCCGTCGTTGCGAAAGTTGAATACCAAAAAGCGTCCGTTGCTGGAGATATCCTCGACATTCAGATCTTCATTCGATTTGAGGACAGATTCGGTTGGTCCATTCCCGCTGGCCGGCACTCGATAAATGTTTCGTACACCGTTCTTATTTGCGGTAAAGAAAATCCACTTGCCGTCCGGGGACCATAATGGATTCAGCTCGTCTGCAGGATCGGAAGTCAGCCTGCGACGTTCCCCACTCTCCCGCGACAAGATCCAAAGATCGCGCGTCTTCGCTTCAGGGTCATTTAACGAAACCACCACCTGCTGTTCGTCTGGAGAGAAAGCTGGTCCGGAGTATTCACCCGCTTCTCCGATTGTTCCCTGCGTCGTTCCGTTGCGGTCGACCCAGGTCAACGTTGACTTTGACTCTGGAATGCTCGGCGGCCTCACCGGCTTTTTGAGTTGCTCGCCTGTCGTGGAACCAGTTTTCGACCACACAATGCCGGCAATTAGAACCGCAATTATGATTATGGCGATAACTAAACCAGTCCGGTGCCATGACGGAGACTGACTGACTGCGGATGGACCACTCTTGCTTTTTTCTGTGATCGTCGCCTCGCGTAAAGCAAACATGAGATCGCTCGCTGATTGGAATCGTTTATCGGGTTCCTTATCCAAACAGCGTTCCACAATTCGCTTAAGCGCCACAGGCGCAATCGCCGGGTCGATTGGCGGCGGATCTTTAACCAGCACGGCCGCCATCACATCGCTCCACGTCTCACCTTCAAAAGGCTTGCGCCCGCACAGCATCTCGTAAAGGACGATCCCCACTGAGAAGATGTCAGTGCGATGATCAACTTTCTGGCCGCGAGCCTGTTCTGGAGACATGTAGGCGGCAGTTCCGATTACAACGCCAGTTCGAGTAGTCAGATGGTCCACACTCGCAGACTGGGACGCATCGAGCTTCGCAATTCCGAAATCGAGCACCTTTACCAGACCATCAGCGCGGATAATGATGTTCTCAGGTTTGATATCTCGATGAATTATTCCTGCGCGGTGAGCGGCGTCGAGCGCCTGAAGCACTTGTGTGATTATCGAGACGGCCTCAGTTGCGTCGAGCCCTCCGGGTAAAGCGGTAGCCATACGCACACGCAATACGAGGCCTTCAACGAATTCGGTAACGATGTAGTAGCGACCTTCAGTCTCACCGACTTCAAATATCGTGACGATATTCGGGTGATTCAGGGACGAGGTTGCCCGCGCTTCCTGCTTGAACCTGGAGATGCGATCGACGTCTTCGGCAAAGTCCACGGTGAGGAT
>Ga0111538_10004281_pt1 | contig 19884 bp, 15 predicted proteins | sample SoiMethybrSBSTD1_FD_79669 | JGI IMG/M metagenome (GOLD analysis project Ga0111538, IMG submission 79669) | Bulk soil microbial communities from a Populus tree surrounding site in Tennessee, USA - Soil MetaG P. TD hybrid SBSTD1 (version 2)... | ecosystem: Environmental > Terrestrial > Soil >...
CACACCCGATCGCTCGAGCTCCGCTGCGAGGGCGCGAACGGCGCGGCGCGCCATCAACACTCCGCAATCAGGTTCCAGCAAGGCCATCGACACGTCGCTCGCCTCGAGATGCGGATACCGGTCACGCAGATCAGATGGAGCGAGCGCCTCTATTACGTATCCGCCATGCTCGAGCGTGTGCAAGGTCGCGATCGCGTAAGGGTCGCCGGCATCTGCCAGCAGCAGGACGCCGCACGGATGCCAGATCGGCACCCCGGCGCGCTCCTGCAGTGCACGCCACTGCTCCACCGATCGACGCGCAAACGCGGAATAGATCTCATCCGCGCCGTAGCCACAGCGCAGGATGCGCGACTGGTCGCTCGAGCTGGCGCGTGGGTTGGCGGGACCGTAGGCATCAACGAGCGTGACGCCGCAACCCGCGGACACGAGATGATGCGCGGTCCACGTGCCGAACACACCGGCACCGACCACGACAACCTGAGGCATGAATGGATCCTAGTACACTTCGTACATGAAGCTGCAGGAGTTGCTCACCGAGCGCACGCACGAAGCGGCGCCCGAGCTCGTCGAGCCGCTCGAGCGCAATCGTCTGCGCTGTCATGCCTGTGGTCATCAGTGCCCCATCCCCGACGGCGCGATGGGCGTGTGCAAGGTGCGGTTCAACCAGGGGGGCACGCTCTTCGTGCCATGGGGGTACGTCGGCGGCGTGCAATGCGATCCGGTTGAGAAGAAACCGTTCTTTCACGCCTACCCTGGCGCGCTCGCCTACAGCATTGGCATGCTCGGGTGCGATCTCCATTGCGCGTACTGTCAGAACTGGGTGACGTCGCAGGCGCTGCGAGATCCGGATGCGATCTCGCCACCCCGTGACGCGACCCCCGCGGCGCTCGTTGCAGACGCGAGGCGTCAGGGCGCGAAGCTGCTCGTCTCCACCTACAACGAACCACTCATCACCGCCGAATGGGCGATGGAGATCTTTCAGGAAGCGCGCCGCGCCGGACTCGTCACCGGATTCGTGTCGAACGGCAACGGCACACGACGCGTGCTCGAGTACATCCGGCCGCATATCGATCTCTACAAAGTCGATCTCAAGAGCTTCGACGACCGGCGCTACCGTGAGCTCGGCGGACGCCTGGCGCCCATCCTCGACACGATCCAGTGGCTGCACGACGCCGGCGTGTGGGTGGAGATCGTCACGCTGCTCGTGCCCGGATTCAACGACAGCGACGAGGAGATCCGAGGTCTGAGCGCGTTTCTCGCCGGCGTCTCACCCGACATCCCCTGGCACGTCACGGCCTTTCATCAGGACTACAAGATGAACGACCCGGCGAACACGACGCCGGCGATGCTGCTGCACGCGGCTCGCATCGGTCAGGACGCGGGCCTCCGCTACGTCTACGCCGGCAATCTGCCTGGTCGTGTCGGCGCGTATGAACACACCAACTGCCACGCCTGCGGCACGCGGCTCATCTCGCGCTACGGCTACCTGATTCAGGAGTACGCCCTGACACCCGACGGCGCCTGTCCCGCCTGCCACACAGCGGTTCCCGGCCGCTGGAGTGCCGCGTTCGAGGGTCAACGAGCTGCACATCCCTTCCTGCCCCACGACCGCACCAGGCTGTCCATCCTGTAGGGATCCGGGATCCGGGATCAGGGATAAGGGACCAGGAGCAGTAGGCGATAATGGCTGTAGTGCTGAAGGACAGCCTCGACCGCCCGCTCCGCAACCTGCGCCTCTCGGTGACCGACCGCTGCAACCTGCGCTGCAGCTATTGCATGCCCGAGCCGGATTACGTGTGGCTGCCTCGGGAAGACATTCTGCACTTCGAAGAAATCGAGACGCTCGTCGACGTCTTCACCAGCATGGGCGTGGACAAGGTCCGGCTCACCGGCGGCGAGCCGCTGCTCCGGCGCAATCTGCCCGACCTGATTCAGCGCCTGGCCGCACGGCCGTCGATTCGCGACCTGGCGATGACCACCAACGGCGTGCTGCTGGCGGCCAACGCGCTGGCGATTCGCGATGCCGGCCTGCACCGCCTCACCGTGAGCCTCGACACGCTGCGGCCCCAGCGTTTTCGCGATCTCACGCGTTACGACGAGCTCAATCGCGTCCTCGAGGGCATCGACGCCGCCGCGTCGCTCTTCCCCGGTCTCAAGATCGACACTGTTGTCATTCGCGGCGTCAACGACGATGAACTGATCGAGCTGCTGGAATTCGGCCGCCGCTATGGCGCCGAGGTCCGGTTCATCGAATACATGGACGTCGGCGGCGCGACACACTGGTCGATGTCGCGGGTGCTGCCGCGGCGCGAGATGCTGACACGGCTCGAGGAACACTACGGGGCGATCACGCCGGTGGTTGAACAGTCTTCGGCGCCGGCCGATCGCTACCGCCTGTCCGACGGCATGACGTTCGGCATCATCTCGTCAACCACTGAGCCGTTCTGTGATTCGTGCGATCGCAGCCGTCTCACGGCAGACGGCCTCTGGTATCTGTGCCTGTATGCGTCGCACGGCACAGACCTGCGCCGGCCGCTTCGCTCCGGCGCCTCAGCCGACCAGCTCTCGCAGTTGATTCGCGCGACGTGGGAAATACGCAGCGACCGCGGCGCCGAGGAACGCCTCGCCGGACGCGATCGCTTGCCGCTGATTCCGGTGGAGCGGCTTAAGAAGGATCCACACCTAGAGATGCATACGAGGGGTGGTTAGGTGTAATTCACGCGATAGCTTCAGCAGTGCTCGTCGAACGCGGCCGTGAGCATCGACGCAATCGAACGCGCATCGCGCATTTCAATCTGACGCCGCTCCAGCATGTACACCAGCTTGCCGTCGCGCAGGATGCCGACCGACGGCGACGAGGGCGCATACGGTGCAAACGCTTCGCGGGCGCGTTCAGTCGCCTCAATGTCGGCACCGGCGAACACAGTGGCCACGACGTCGGGCCGCTTCTCGTGCTGCAGCGCCATGGCGATGCCCGGCCGCGCCTTCCCGGCCGCGCACCCGCACACGGAATTGACCACGATCATCACCGTCCCCTGCTCCCGCAGGGCGGCATCCACATCTTCCGGCGTGCGCAGCTCACGCGCGCCGACATCGGTCAGCTCGGCCCGCATCGGGGCAATGAACGGCTCTGGATAAGGCATGCGTTAATTGTAGTCGACGCGGTAGTGAGGTTCCGAGGGTTCCGGGGATGCAGCAGGTTCCGAGGGTTTTAGTTCTTGACAGCGTCGAGGCTGACGACCGCCTCATTCCCGACGACGGTTGCTGAGTGTCGCACGCCGCGGGGAACGGCGATCCAATCGCCCGGCCCGAGGACCGCGCGCTCGCCCGCAAGGACAAGCTCGAAGCGGCCCGACAGGACGGCATCGATCTTATCGACGCCGTGCGTATGTTCTGGAAAGTGCGTTCCGGGCGGATAGACGTAGCGGCTGACGGAATAGCCCTCGGCTTCGAGCCTCTCACGTAGTGCCTTTTCGGTCAGCTCTCCGTGAGTCGAGGGACTCCAGCGCTGAACGCTCACGTCCCCCAAATCTCCTGCAGCCTCGCGTCGCGCCCGCAGCTCCAGCGGTAGTAGCGATACTGCACCGGATGTTTCAGGTAATAGTCCTGATGCGACTCATCGGCCGGATAGAACGTGCGCACGTTCGAGATGGGGACCATGATCGGATCGTTGAAACGCGTGGCCACGCGTTTCTTCGACGCCTCGGCCGCCGCGCGCTGCGCGTCGGAGTGCACGAAGATCTCGGGCCGATACTGCTGGCCGACGTCACAGAACTGCCGATGCGCGACGAACGGATCGACGTGACGCCAGAAATATTCAAGCACATCCTCGTAGGCCACCACCGCCGGATCGAACGCGACCTCGATCGCTTCGGCGTGGCCGGTTGATCCGCGCGCAACCTGCTCGTAGCTGGGATTCGACACGCGCCCGCCGGTGTAACCGGAGGTCGTAAATTTCACACCCGCGAGCTTGTCAAAGTCGGACTCCGCACTCCAGAAGCAGCCCATCGCGAAGGTCGCCTTCTCCCACCCGGGCTGCATCGTCGGCAGCTGCGCGGCCTGGGCCGTGGAGCCGATGAAGCCACCGCGAAGCCAGACGTAGACCACGGCCAGAGCGATCGACAGCATCAGAAACGAGCGTTGTGTAGTCACAGCTTGGCCTCGAAGGTAAGCGCGACGCCGTTGATGCAGTATCGCAGCCCCGTCGGCTGCGGTCCATCGTCAAACAGATGTCCCAGGTGTCCGCCACACCCGGCGCAATGCACTTCGGTGCGTACCATCAGCCAGGTCCGATCCACGCTCGTGAGGACCGCGTGCTCGAGAGGACGCCAGAAGCTGGGCCAGCCGGTTCCACTGTCGAATTTCGCGCTGGAGGCGAACAGCTCGCGCCCGCACCCCGCGCATTTAAAGACGCCGTCTCGATGTTCCCGATTCAAGGGACTGGTGAAGGGGTGTTCGGTCGCTTGTCGCCGCAGCACGCGGAATTGCGCCGCGGACAATGTCCCGCGCCATTCTTCCTCGGTGTGCATGACCGGAAATGTTCCGCGATTCGCCGCCGACGGGCCGGTGAGCCATCCGACGATCGGCACCAACCCTACGGCGCTGGCCAGGACGACGAGGAACTGCCGTCTGTGGGGCACCCCTCGACGGTGCTCGGGGTGCCCTGAGCTCAAGTCGAAGGGCACGCCTTATCGTAACGCCGGACCGTTGATGCGCAACCACTGCCGCGCCTCCCGGTATCCGGGACAGGCGGCGGCCACCAGCCGCCAATAGGCCGGCGAATGATCGAGGCGCTTCAGGTGCATCAGCTCATGGATCAGCACGTAATCGCGAACCGCCGGCGGCATCAAGACAAGCCGCCAGTTCAAAGAGATCTTGCCGTCCCGGCCACAGGATCCCCATCGCGTGCGCTGATTGCGGATGCTCACGCCGGTCACGGTCAGACCCTGTTCAGCCGCGATCTCCAGCAACCGTGCCGGCAGCTCGGCGCGCGCTCGCTCGCGAAGCGCCATGCGCTCCTCGGCGCCGAACACCGATGGCATGAGCCGCGCCCGCTGCCGCGCGACCCAGTCGATGTGACGTTGCACGAACGCGTCGGCCTCGCGCTTCGATCCGCCGCGCGGGATCGTCACACGCAGGCGCCCGTCATGATCGACGCGCAGGAGATACCGTCGCGCACGGCGATGACGGACGAAATAAACCGGTGCAAGGGAGCGATCGCTGGTCGGTGCAATCGAGCGATCGATCGTCGGCGCAAGCGGACTTGCGCAGGTCGGTGCGATCGGGCTCTCACGGGGCCGTGCGCGCGAATCGTCAACAAACGGCAAACCGAGCTGCACGATCGACAGGATACCCGATTACTGAGTCCGCAGCGCCGTGAGCGGGCTGACCGTGCTCGCACGGCGTGCCGGCAGCCAGACCGCGATCAACGAGACGATCGTCAGCACCAGCGGCATCACGATGAACACCGCGGGATCTCGCGCTTGCACTTGATACAGCACACTCGCCATCACACGCGTCAAGCCCCACGCCGCGCCAAGTCCGACGATCACACCGACAATCGCCAATCGCATACCTTGCATGACGACCATGCGTCGCACCTGCGCGGCTTCGGCGCCCAGCGCGATGCGAATGCCGATCTCCTGCGTGCGCTGCGCCACCGAATACGCCATCAGGCCGTAAATGCCAATCGCGGCCAGCAGCAGCGCCGACGCACCGAATACGCTCATGAGCAGCACGTTGAAGCGCTGTCTGGAGATCGACCGCGAGACGACTTCTTCCATCGACCGAATGTCGGACACCGGCAGGCCACTCACCTGTCGAAGCTGCTCCTGCACCGCGTTGCTGACCCCGAACGGATTGCCCTGCGTGCGCACCACCCAGGCGACAGGCGTGATCCGAACGTTCAGCGCGTTGAGCGCGTCAGGCACTTGCGCATTCGGCACATACATGTGCGGCCCGGGCTCGTTGTTCAGCCCGCCATCGCGGACGTCACTGGCCACACCGACGATCTCCCGCTCGCGTTCCTGACTCAGCTCCTTCATCACGCCGGCGCCGATCATCAAGCGCTCGCCGACGGGGTTCTTGTCCTTGAAGTACTGTTTCGCAAACGCCTCGTTGATGATCACCACACCCGGAGACGCCGCATCGTCACGATCGGTGAACTTGCGGCCATGTTTGATGGGAATCTTGAATACGTCGAAATAGCCAGACGAGATCGTCAGCCAGGCGCCGCCGCCATGAAACGGGCCCTTCTCGAGCGGCCGGCCGATGATGCGGAACGGCAGGCCGTATCCACCTTCGAGCGGCACGCAGCACGTCGCCGCAGCGGCGACGACGCCTGGAACGCCCTGCAGGCGCTCGACGCCAGCGCGAGTCAACTGCTCCACTACCGTCGTCTGCGTGTACTTCTGCCCGGTCAGCGACATCCGCATGGTCAGGACGTTCTGCGGGTCGTAGCCGGGCTCAACGGCGCGCAAATTCACGAGCGTTCGGATCAACAGCGCCGATCCGACGAGCAGCAGCAACGCGAGCGCCACCTCGACGACGACGAGCGTGGAGCGGGCCTTGTTGTGACGAAGCGTGGCGCCCGAGCGGCCCGTACTGTCCTTCAACGTTGTACTGAGATCGGTCCGCACGCTCTGGAGTGCAGGAAAGAGTCCGAACACGATCCCGGTTCCAATCGAGATCGCTGCCGTGAAGAGCAGCACGCGCCAGTCAAGGCCGACGAGGACTCCGTCCGTGCCGATGCGCGGCAGGCCGGCCGTGTTGATCGACAGAAGCGCTCGAATGCCGAGCACGCCCAGCGCAAGACCGATCACGCCGCCCATCACCGAGAGCAGCACGCTTTCGGTGAGGAGTTGCCTGATGATTCGTCCACGACCGGCACCGATTGCGGCGCGCAGCGCGATCTCACGTTTGCGCGCAGTCGCCCGCACGAGCAGGAGGTTGGCCACGTTCGCACACGCGATCAGCAGCACAAATGCCACGGCTCCGCTGAGGATCAGCAGCGTCGGCCTTGCACCTCTGACGAAGACCGTCTGCATCCGCTCGAGGCTGAAGCCACCGCCGTCACCGAGCCCGTTCGGAAACTTGGCCGTGAATTCCGCGCCCGAGAGCTTCAGCCTCGCCTGTCCCTGCTCGAGCGACACACCGCTCTTGAGCCGCGCCGCGGCCGTGAAGAAGTGGCCTTGATCGACGGTGTTCGGATCGAGCTGGAACGGCACCCACAGCTCTGGCGGCTCGCCAACCTCGGCGAGATCGAAGTCGGGGCTGATGATGCCGATCACTTCGTGCGGATCGCCGCTCAACAGAATCGTCTTGCCGATGATGTTGGGTTCGCCGCCGAACCGCCGCTGCCACAGGCCATAACTGATGACCGCGACACGAGGGCCGCCCGGCAGATCCTCCTGCGGTGAGAAGGTACGGCCACGAAACACAGGGGCGCCAAAGAGCTTGAAGTAACTGGCGCTCACCTGTCCGGCTTGCAACTGTTCGGGGAACGCGCCCCCCGTGTAGTTGACGACGTTGGTGCGATACGCGGTGGCGTCCTGGACGACCGTGGTCTGCTGGCGCCAGTGCGCGAACTTGGCGGGAGATGCGCCAGGACCTCCGGGCCCCTGCCGGCTGGTGTTCATGAAGAACACGACGTTGTCAGGATCGGGAAACGGCAGCGGCTTCAAGAGGACGGCGCTCACGACCGAGAAGATCGCGGTGTTGGCCCCGATGCCGAGCGCGAGTGCGGCCACGGCCGCGGCCGTGAACACGCGGTTCTGCCGAAACATCCGGAACGTGTGCCTCAGGTCCTGCAGGAACAGTTCCACGTCGTCCTCCCATCAACGGATACACCACGACCCGCATCCCTTAGACACCGGCGTATGCGATTTGGTTGGACGATTCAGATGGTTCGTAATGTTCGGCTCGTTCGAACGATCAATCGTTCCGCAGGACGGCGACCGGATTGATACGCATCGCCCGCGTGGCCGGGACTGCGGAGGCGACACCGGTGACAAGCATCAGCAGCAGCGCCACGCTGGCCAGCGTCGGGTAATCGGTCGCGCCGATACCGACCAGCACGCCGCGCATGATCTGATTCACCCCCAGCGCCCCGCCCATACCAATCGACAGCCCAATCACCAGTTGGCGCGCCGCCTGTCCCGCGACGAGCCAGCCGATCTGGCTAGGCCGCGAACCCAGAGCCACACGAATGCCGATCTCGCGGGTCCGTTGTGCCGTGGCATACGCGGTGGCCGCGTAAAGGCCGAGCGTAGACAGCAGTAATGCGATCGCGCCGATGAGCGTGACGATCGTGCCGAACACGCGCAGACCTACGCGCTCGTCCGACATCGCGAGAGAGTCGTCCAACGTCATCACGTCATAGAGCGGCACATCGGGATCGATCGCGCGCATGTGTCTCCCGACCGCGTCGGCAACGGTGCCTGGCGCCACATCGGTTCGCGCCAGGATGCTGGCCTGCGCTATCGGATTGGCCGCGTAGGTGACATAGACAATCGACTCGACGCCCTCCTGCGATTCTGTGCTGCTCTGGCGAATGTTTGGCGCGACGCCAACGACCTCCGCATCGAACGCGCGGCCGTCTCGACCGGTGAGGCCTAATCGATGTCCGATTGGATCGCTGTTCGCAAAATAGGTCGCGGCGAACTGCTCGTTCACGATCGCCGTCACGACGGATCGGCCCTCGTCCTCTGCCCCGAAGTTGCCACCGCGCAAGGCCGGCGCCGCCAGCGTCGCGAAATACCGGCGACCGACGGTCACCAGACTGACGAGGCCTTCGCGGCCGTCGATGATCCGACCATCGATCGAGAGCCTCTGCGTGGATGCGCCCTCGAACGGCGCATGGCTCGCGAGCGTCACGCGCATACCTGGCGTGTCGGCCAGCCGTTCCTCCAACTCTCGATACAGATGCGCGCGCTGGGAATTCGTTGCGTATTTCGGACCAGTCAGCACAAACCGCACACGAACCAGACCTGCAGTGCGCACGCCAGCATCCATCTCCTGCTGCGCGATGATGCTCCGCACCATCAAGCCGGCGCCGGCGAGCAGCATCGGCGTCAGCGCCAGCTGCGCGACGACGAGCCGTGTGCTCCACCGCCGTTGACGCATTGTGCCGGTGTACCCGGTCGCGGCCTGCACCAGGCGGCTGACGATTCCCGTCCTCGAAGCATCGAGTGCTGGAACAAGTCCAAACACGATGCCAGTACCGAGACATACCAACGTCAGAAATGTGAAGACGCGCCAGTCCATGTCGAACCTGATCCAGTACGGCAGACCCTCTCGAACCCCGTCCCGAAGCTGTGACAAGGCGTCCCAGAACGCGTTGACCGCCAGAGCCGAGAGCCAGAACCCCGCTATGCCGGCCAGGCTGGCCAGCAGCACGCTCTCGACGAGCAGTTGACGAACGATCTGCGCGCGGGTGGCGCCCACGGCAACGCGCACGGCGATCTCCCGGGCTCGATATGCGGCTCGGGCCAGCAGCAGATTCGCAACGTTCGCACACGCGATGAGCAGCACGAAGCCGACCATCATCATGAGGATCGGCAGGGCTTCGCGAAGACGGCCGCCGAGCACACCGTAACGAAACATCGCGACCCGCGGCCGTACCTCGCGATTCGCCGCGAGATCGGCGGTCGCCAGCACGCGACCAAGATCGCCGGCAGCCTGGGCCGGCGTGGCGCCGGGCGCCAATCGCCCGATGCCTTCGAGCACGCGGGCATCACGGCGCTCGCGCGTCTCCACCGGCAGATGCGAGAGCGGCATCCACAGCCGCGAGCGCGCGGGGAATGCGAGCCCATCCGCCATCACGCCAATCACGATGGCCGACACTCCATTGACACGTATGGTCTGGCCGATGACCGCGCGGTCCGCGCCATAGCGGTTTCTCCATAGCGCGTCGCTCAGCAGGACGACACCCGCCGCGCCTGGACGATCGTCACGCGCATCGAAGCCGCGGCCGATCTCCGGAGCGTGGCCAATCAGGTCAAACGCGTTGGCCGAGATATACGAACCGACCATGCGCTCCGGTGCCCGGCTCTCGTCACTCACGTTCATCGTGGTCTCGTTGGCGGCAGCCAGGCCGTCAAGGGTCCGTTGCGCCGGCGACCAGTCCTGCAGGTCGCGGTACGAGATGCCAGTGCGTCCGCCACCCACACTTGTCCCGATCGTGACGATGCGATCGGGATCCGCAAACGGCAGATCGCGGAGCAGGAGTCCGTTCACGAGCACGAACACGGTGTTGTTGGCCGCGATCCCCAGTGACAGCACCAGCACGGCGGCGGCCGTGAACCAGCGCTCCCTCGCAAGCAACCGCAGACCGAAACGCGCGTCGCGCAGGCAGTCGGTGACGACGCTGAACGTACGGGCGTCGCGGTGCACCTCCTTCACCTGCTCGACGCCGCCAAACGCACGTCGCGCAGCCAGCCGCGCCTGCTCGGGTGTTGCCCCGCTCCGCTCGTACTCCGCGGCGAGCGCATCGAGATGCGTCTGCACTTCCTCATCGAGGCGAGCGTTCAACGCATTCCGCCGAAACAGTCCCAGCAGTCGCGACAGGAATCTCCGCATCACTCGCTCCGCAGCGCTGTGACCGGATCGACGCGACTGGCTCGGAAGGCGGGGACACATGAGGCCATCAGGACAGTTATAGTCAGCACGCCGCAAGCCGCGGCCACCGTCAGCGGATCGCGAGGTGCGACGCCAAAAAGAAATGCGCGGAGCGACCATCCCGCGGCCAGGGCAATCGGCACGCCGATCGCGGCGGACGTGGCCGCCAACGCGAGCGCGTCTGTGAAGAACATGCCCACGACAGACGACCGCTGTGCGCCGAGCGCCAGTCGCACGCCGATCTCGCGCGTGCGCCGCGCGACCTTGTAGGCCAGGGTCCCGTGCAGGCCAATCGCGGCGAGCAGCAAGGCAAAGCCACCGAACGCCGTGGACACCGTGAAGAGGAGGCGCTCACGCGCCGCCGTGCCCTGCACTTGATCCGCGAGCGTCGTGCTCCGCCGGACCATCAGATACGGATTCACCGATCGCAGAACCGCAGCGGCCTGCTGCGACACAGCGGCCTCTGCGCCTGACTGGACACGCAGCTCCACGGACGTGATCCGGTAGACGGCCTGCTGGAGGGGCAACCACACCATCGGCCCTGTGGTCGTCTCTCGTAGGCTGTTGTAACGCGCGTCCTCGAGCACGCCGACGATAGTCACGGGTCGATCCTCGTCGCCCGGAAAGTCGGGCGTGAGCTGCGCGCCGATCGGATCGCGATCGCCAAATCGCTGACGTGCCAGCGATTCATTGATAACGGCGACGCGCGGGGCCTCGAACTGGTCGGCCTCGGTAATGGTTCGTCCACGGACGAGGCGCATGCCCACAGTGTCGAAGTAGAGAGACGACACAAAGTTCATGCGCGCCTCGCGTCGATCCGATGTCCGTCGCGGATCGACGAGCGTCGTCCACAGATCGTTCATGCTGAAGAGCCCATACCAGGACAGGCTTGACGACTGGACGCCCGGTATCGCATTCAACCGCTCGTCAACGAGGCGATACGCCGCCGCGCGACGCGCCCGTGTATCGGGCGTCTCGCGGGCGCTGAAGCTGGGGCTGCCCCCGGGCGTCTCGTCAGCGATCTCCAGTAACACGACGTGTCCGCTGTCGAATCCGAGCTCGATGCCAGACAACCGCAACGACGTCTGCAACAGCAGGCCGGACGCTGTGACCAACAGCAGTGAGAGGGCGCACTGCGCGACGATGAGCGTCCGCATGAGGCGCTGGCTGCCCGGCGACTCGCGGGAGCGGTCACCAAGCGGCAGTCGCCGCGACGAGTGCAGCGCGCTCAACCGCACGGCTGGAATCACACCGACGAGGAGCGCCGTGAGCATCGTCGCAGCACTGGCGGCCAGCAGCACACGCACATCCACCGACAGGTCGAGCGACGCCGCGCGCGCACCAAAGACCACCGACGCGAGACGCGGTGTGAGAATGATCGCGAGACCCACGCCAGTCAGTCCGCCGGCGAGCGCGATGACCGCACCCTCGGTCGCCAGCTGCCGTATCAGCCGCCAGCGGCTCGCGCCGAGCGCCAGGCGCGTGGCCAGCTCGGGTGCGCGCGCCGCTCCGCGCGCGAGCTGCAGATTTGCGACGTTAATCGCGGCGATCAACAGCACGAGCGCGACGGCAGCCAGCATCATGGCCAGCGCGTCGCCGAATTGACGACGGAGGCCGCCCATGCCTGCCGCGCCGGGCAGCACACCCATGCTCAACTCGGATGGCTTCGGCGGCTGCCGCAACGTCGGAGGCAGTGGTGGTTCGAGCGCTTGAATCTCGCGATACAGCGTCGTCAGTTCCGCTTCCGCCTGCTCACGCGTCACACCCGGATTCAGCCGTCCCATGACGCCGGCATAGAACGCCTGCGTCTGGCTCTCGAGCACACGACGCTCGCTCACGTTGCGCAGCGGCAGCCACAGTTCCGGGACGGATCCTGCCTGATGCCCCGTAAACGCAGCCTTGACGACGCCGACGATTGCGCAGTCCCTGTCGCGTAGACGAACCACACTGCCAAGTGCGCGCCGATCGCGTGCGAAGCGGCGGCGCCAAAGCGCGTCGCTGATCACGGCGGCGCAGGGTGCATCCGGACCCGCGAGCCGGTCGTCGGAGGCGGTCAGTAATCGTCCGGCCGACGGCGTCACGCCGAGGACATCGAAGTAAGTACCGGACACGAGACTCGCCGCGATATAGGACGGCGGCTCGCCAGGAAACTCGACCTTGAGGAATGGTTGCTCCGCCACCGCGAACATTCCGCTCAGCGTTTGCGTCCGTCCGCGCAGAGCCTCGAATTCGGGGTTGAAGAGAATGAAACGCTCCTGATTCCGCCGCGGCTCGAGGACCACCAGGCCCCCGACGTTCCTCCCGGCGATTGGCCGCAGCATCGCCGCGTCCATCACGCTGAACACGGTTGTTGTACCGGCGATGCCGAGCGTGAGCGACAGCACCGCCACGGCGCTGAACCATCGATGCTGCGCGAGCGCCCGCACGGTATAGCGCACGTCCTGCGCGAATGTTTCGACGATCGGAAGTCCACGTCGATCCCGGTAGACTTCTTTCATCGGCTCGACGCCTCCGAAATCGCGGCGAGCCAAATGGCGAGCCTGTTCTGGAGTCAGGCCACGCCGCTCGTACTCGGCAGCCAGCAGATCCAGATGCCCGCGGACTTCTTCGTCGAGCTGGTCGTCGAGGTGCCGGCGGCGGAACAGAGCGGCGATTCGCTGAACTACGGCGCGCATCACGACTCCTCGAGCAACCGCGACATCATCGCCAGCGTGCGCGACCACAGGTCGGATTCAATCGAGAGTTGTTTCTTCCCTGCCCGGGTGATCGCGTAGAAGCGCGCGCGTCGGTTGTTTTCGCTCATGCCCCAATCGCTCTTGATCCACCCCTTCTGTTCCAGTCTGAGGAGCGCCGGGTAGATCGTCCCCTGATTGAGCGCGAGCGAGCCTTCAGCAATTTGCTCGATGCGGCGGGCGATGCCATAGCCGTGCAGCGGTCCCATTCCGTCGAGCGTCTTGAGGACCATCAGGTCGAGCGCGCCGTAAGGCACTTCATCCATGTGGGCTATCAACAGGAGCAAAGTCTACGCCATGTTGATAATCAACAGGACCCCATCTCGTTCGGAACGTTCGGGTCGTTCGGGTCGTTCGGATTGTTCGCGAATGGGACGCTCGTTGTTCGCCTGCGCACACGATGAACGATCGAACGTTCACGAACGGTGCGAGCGATCCGAACGACCTACTGGAAATTCGAAACCAGGTAAGCGTCAGTCTGCGCGACGCCGCGGGCGACGATCAGGCTGTCACCCTCCACCGTGCGCTTGCCGCGGACGATACCGAGGTCGGTGAGGTTGGTGACCTTGATCGGCGCACCCCCCGAGAGCCGATGCATCCAGACGTTGGCGCGCTCGACCGTCGAATACAGGATGCCGTCTCCGCTCGCCGTCCATTCCACGACGCCATTCGCGGTCGCCGGCGCAATGGCGCCGAGCACGCGCGGTGGTCCGCTCCCATCGAGCGGCATGGTCACGAGCGCGAGTTGTCCAGCGTTCGATGCCACGTTGATCCCCGCGAGGAACCGTCCATCAGGTGACACCGCCGGACGATCGATGCCCGCGGCAATCAGCGTGGGCTGACCGCCATTGATCGGCACGCGCCACGTCGCCGGCTCGGCGTCCCCCAGCGAGGCGCACACGACGTACTGTCCATCCGGTGTGACCGACAGCCACGACGGACGAGGAAGATGGGCCAGCAGCTTCGGCTCCGTCCCATCGGCGTTCATCCGCCAGACACCGGTCTGCCCGTCGCGATTGGACACGAACACGATCGTGCGCTCGTCTGGCGATACCGCCGGCCACATGTTCGTCCCCTCTCGTGTCAGCGTCTCCCTCCCGCTTCCCGTACGATCCACCATCGCCAACTGTGAGTTCCCGCGCTCGCCGGTGCTGATCACAAGACGGCCGTCCTTGAGCGGGGCGATACCCAGCAGACCATCGTAACGCTCTGACGCGATGCGCTGCGGGCCCTGACCATTGAGCGGCAGCCTCCACAGAGAATAGACGGCGTCGAGCCCGACCGACACGAACGCGCTGCCGTCGCCGCGTACGGAAATGTTCCGGTACTCGAGGAGATCGGGCGTGACGCGGCGTGGCTCGCCGCGCGGATACGGCTGCAGCCACACCTTGCGGGGTATTTCCTTCAGGGCGTCCACTTGATCGGCAACGAACAGAATGCCCGATCCATCAGGCAGCCAGGCAGTGAACGTCGCGTCCTTGAAACGGTCCGGAAACGGATCGATCTTTCCCGACATCACATCAACGGTCACGAGCCCGGCGTCGCCCATCCTCGCATCGTGAATGGATGCGGCAATACGTGACCCATCAGGCGACCACGATGGCGCCGCGAAGAACGCTGGGACGAAGAACTGCGGCCCGCGCGTCGTCGCGAGCACGCGAGGAGTGCCACCCTCCACGTCGGCGACGATGAGCGCCGACGATCCACGTTCGGGAAAGCTGGCGCGATAGAACGCGAACTGCCGTCCGTCTGGCGAGAGGGTGATCGTGCTGTCGATCCCGTCAACGAGCGGGCGCGGCGTTCCGCCCAGCACGCTCACGACGTACAGACGTCCGGCCGGCTCCTTCGCGCTCTTGGTCGTGTAGAAGACGCGCGATGCATCGTGCGAGAACGCGATCCCCCAATATCCGACCGGCGCCGGCGGAACGAGCTCAATACTGCGATCCTCACCCAGCTGACGCACGCGAAGCCCCTGCATCCCCCCCAGCGATTCGACCCACGCGAGGTATCGGCCATCGCGCGAGCTCGCAGCGTCAATGGCCGTGCCGCTCAGCGTGAGACGCTGGATGCCGACGGTGGTTGGCGCGCGTCCAAGGAAACCGCTTTCCGTCGTCCACCACGCGGCGAGCACCAGCGCCACGATCCCGGCGGCGCCCGCCAGCAGGCGACGCCACGGCACGCGGTCGGCGGTCTCGCGATGCGTGGCCGCTTCCAGCCGACGCAGCAGACCGCGCATATCGTGCGAGAGCTCCCGCATCGACTGATACCGATCGTCGGGGTTCTTGGCCAGACATCGCCGAATCAAAGGCTGGAGCTGCACGTGCGGCAGCGGCTCGACAATCGGCTCGGGCTCCTCCGCCAGAATGCGCTTGAGCGTCTCGAAGGACGTCGTCCCCTGAAACGCGCGCCGTCCGGTGATGGCCTCGTAGAGCACACAACCAAACGAGAAGATGTCCGTGCGCGGATCGAGCGGCTTGCCCTGTACCTGTTCCGGCGACATGTAGCCGACCGTACCAATCACGCCTGCAGAGGGTGCCGAGTCGGAGTCCGCTCCCGGCGGCGCCAGGCCCGGGGTCCCCGCGGCGCACGCTTGCGCCGGGGGGTGGAGGTCAGCGCGCAGCTTCGCCACACCGAAGTCGAGCACCTTGGCGTACCCGCCGTCGGCGATCATCAAATTCTCGGGCTTCAGATCGCGATGGATCACGCCGGCCACATGTGCGGCGCCCAGCGCATCGACGACCTGCAGGAGGTACTCGAGCGCCCGCTTTGCATCGAGGCGATTCGACTCAATGGCCTTCCGCAGCGTCTCGCCGGACACGAGCTCCATCGCGATATAGAGCACAGGCGGTCCCTGCGCGACACCGTTGCGCTTCGGGGCACTTTCGCCGATGTCATAAATCGCAATCAGATGCGGGTGGTTCAGCGCCGACGCCGCCCTCGCCTCCTGCACGAAACGCTCGAGCCGGTTCGCATCCCAGGTGACGTCCTGCCGAAGGATCTTGAGCGCGAGATCGCGGCCAAGCACCGAGTCGCGGGCGAGATAGACCTCGCCCATGCCTCCCCTGGCGATCAGGCGCTGAATGTCGAAGCGCCGGATCGTTGTGTTGGAGAAGTCGAACTCGGCCAGCATCGCCATTGGGGAATGGGCGTATTTTAGCCCGTCGCGCTTCCGGGCAAGCTCGTCCCATGATTGGAACAACCCCGGCTCGAACGCCATCGATCGAATCGCTGCGAACCCGAATCAGGACGCAGAATGCCGCCCTTCACACGCGTGGCACGCGATTTGACCATGGCCATGCGAGTCATGAACCTGGAAACGTGGCCAATGACATCGACTGATGCGGCAGTTTCGCGTCGGGTGCTGATCGCCGACGATCAACCTGACGTCGTCGCCGCACTTCGCCTGCTGCTGCGCGGTGCCGGTCTCGAGACCGACGCCGCCTGCTCGGTCCAGGAAGTGCGCGACCGACTGAGCGTGAAGGACTACGACCTCCTCCTCATGGATCTGAATTACGCTCGCGACACGACGTCTGGGCGCGAAGGTCTGGAGCTCCTCAGCGAGGTCCACGAGCGCGATCGGCTGCTGCCGATCATCGTCATGACCGGTTGGGGCAGTATCGAAACGGCCGTCGAAGCGATGCGGCGCGGCGCGAGAACCTTCGTGCACAAACCATGGGAGAACGTGTCGCTCACCGAGACGGTCACCCGCGAACTCGACGACGCACGCGTGCGGCGGGAAGCCGACGCGCACGCATCGCGCGAGCTCGAACATGCGCAGCGGATTCAGCGCGCGCTGCTGCCGTCACCGCTGCCCGAGATCGACGGCTGCCAAATGGCCGCGATGTGGAAGCCGGCCATGGCGTTCGGCGGCGACTGCTACGACATGTTGCGGTTCTCGCCCACGCGGCTCGGACTGTCGATCGCGGATGTCGCGGGCAAGGGTCTTCCGGCGGCGCTGCTGATGGCGAACTTGCAGGCGTCGGTTCGTGCGTTCGGCGTCGATGATGCGCGGCCGGAGACGGTGACGCGGCAGGTGAACCGTGCACTCTGCCGCCACACACCGCTCGATCGCTTCGTGACGTTCTTCTACGCGGCGATCGACACCTCGACCGGCACGCTCGCGTGCAGCAACGCCGGTCACAGTCCGCCGATTCTCGTCCGCGCCGACGGCTCGGTGTGGCGTCCCGCGAGCGACGGCATGGTGCTCGGGGTGCTGGAAAATAACACCTACTCGCAGAGCGAGGTGCCGTTGCGTTCCGGAGATCGGCTGGTGCTGTTCACTGACGGCATCACCGAGGCCGGCAGCCATGAGGGCCGCGAATTCGGGGACGATCGTCTGGTCGAGTTCGCGGTCGCGCATCGCGATCAGTCCGCGCCCGAACTGCTCGACTCGCTGTTCCGGGAAGTCAGTGCCTTCACTGGCGGCGTGTTCGCGGATGATGCGACGCTGATCTCGGTCGCCATCGCGTGACGCAATGGGGTCAGATCTTGATTCTTGCACTCGAGGAGCGGCAGGAGCAAAGCGGCTGCAAGAATCAAGATCTGACCCCAGATGCGCTGGCCGTTGCCGAACATCCTCGTCCCAGAAGCGAACAAAGGCCGCTATGTCGGGGCCAACGACAAGGCATCAACCTCTGCGAAACAAAACACTTACCTTGACGCGGCGACTGGCATACGCTTTGACCTTGTTGAACCGGTGATCCATGCCTGATATCGTCCGCGACCCCGCGATTCTCAAACGAAAACGGCTCCGCCAGGCCGGTTATGCCGCCGTCGGCGTCATCATCGTCATCGGTGTATCCATCGCCTTGGCGCGGATGGAACCGGCGGCGCCGAACGTCGAGCGCGCCACTGTTCTGGTGGACACCGTCAAACGCGGCTCCATCATCCGGCAAGTGCGTGGCCTCGGCACGCTGGTGCCCGAGGACACACGCTGGCTCCCGTCCCAGACAGAAGGGCGAGTCGAGCGGATCCTGCTGCGTCCCGGCGCGCAGGTCGGCCCCAACTCAGTGATCCTCGAGTTGAGCAATCCCCAGGTCGAACAGGAGGCATTGAACGCGAAGCTGGCGCTGCAATCGGCCGAAGCCGCCCTCGAGAACCTGCGCGTCAAGCTTCAAAGCGACTTTCTGACCCAGCAATCACAGGTCGCCGCGCTCGATGCCGATTTTCAGCAGGCCAAAATGCAGGCCGAAGCGGACGAACAGCTCGCCAAAGAGCAGTTGATTTCGGAAATTACTCGCAAGCAGTCGCACCTCAAGGCCGACACGCTGAAGAAGCGGCTCTCGCTCGATATGGAGCGGCTCTCCACCGCCAAGCAGTCGATCGACGCGCAGATTCGCGTCCAGGAGGCTGCTGTGTCTCAGGCCCGCGCCGTGGCCGAGCTTCAGGCAAGCCGAATGATCGCACTGAAGGTTATGCCTGGATTCTCCGGAGTTCTGCAGCAGGTGCCGGTCGAAGTCGGTCAGCGTGTTGCACCGGGCGCCAATTTGGCCCGCGTCGCAGACCCGGCCCGGTTGAAGGCCGAGCTGAAGATTGCGGAAACCCAGGCCAAGGACATCGAAGTCGGCCAGAGCGCGGAAATCGACACCCGCAACGGTGTGATTGCCGGCCTCGTCAGCCGCAAAGATCCAGCGGCGGCCAACGGAACCGTCACGGTTGACGTCTCATTGACCGGCGAGCTCCCGCGCGGAGCGGTCCCCGACCTGAGCGTGGACGGCACGATCCAGTTGGAACGTCTCGAAAACATTCTCTACGTCGGACGGCCATCGCTCGGGCAGGAACAAAGCACAGTGGGCCTGTTCAAGCTCACGAACGCAGCCGGCGACGCGGAGCGGGTGCAGGTCTCGCTCGGCAAGAGCTCGGTCAATGCCATCGAGGTGAAGCAGGGGCTCAACGACGGAGACCAGGTGGTGCTGTCAGATATGTCCGCGTGGGATGCATTCCCCAAAGTGCGTTTGCGATAGTGGGTGCGAAACGTAGTGTCCGGCTTTAGCCGGACCTCGACAAGGAACACCATGAATCAGCCGCTCATCAAGCTGGAAGGCGTCCGCAAGGTTTTCTACACGGACGAAGTGGAAACGCACGCCCTCGACAACATCAACATCGAGATCGCCAAGGGCGAGTACGTGTCGATTGCCGGGCCGTCAGGCTGCGGCAAGTCAACGCTGTTGTCGATCCTCGGCCTGCTCGACACGCCGACCGACGGCAAGTACGTGCTGAACGAGCGGCCGGCGACGGCGCTGTCCCTCTCCGAGCGTGCCCGTGTGCGCAACCGCGAGGTCGGGTTCATCTTTCAGAGCTTCAATCTGATTGGTGATCTCACCGTGTACGAGAACGTGGAACTCCCGCTCACCTATCGAGGCATGCGATCGGCGGAGCGCAAGCAACGCGTGACCGCAGCGCTCGAGCGCGTCGGCATGGCGCACCGCGCCAAACACCTGCCCAGCCAGCTGTCCGGCGGTCAGCAGCAGCGTGTCGCCGTCGCCCGCGCGGTGTGCGGTGAGCCGTCGATCCTGCTCGCCGACGAGCCGACGGG
>Ga0111538_10004282_pt1 | contig 19881 bp, 13 predicted proteins | sample SoiMethybrSBSTD1_FD_79669 | JGI IMG/M metagenome (GOLD analysis project Ga0111538, IMG submission 79669) | Bulk soil microbial communities from a Populus tree surrounding site in Tennessee, USA - Soil MetaG P. TD hybrid SBSTD1 (version 2)... | ecosystem: Environmental > Terrestrial > Soil >...
CCTGAACGGCGGCACGATCCGCGGTGGCACGTTCTGGCGGTTCACGCCGATGGTGAACTGGCACATGTCGGAGAACATCCGGCTCGAGTTCGTCTACGGGTACAGTTCGCTCAATCGCTTCGGCACAATCGGCAAGGCGCAGTTCTTCCAGAGCCGGCTGCAGTTGCAGTTGTAGAACTGGTCGCCGACCTTCACTTTGGCGAGAGCCTCGGCGTCCTGCACTTTTGACGCCTTCACGACATGTCGCCGGTGGCCGCGAACCCGCCGGCGGGGCCCGCCGACTGGACGGAGCCGCGCTGGGAATTTGCGCGCCCGGGCACGGGCATGACAATCGCAACGATCTTCCACCGCCGGCAGGCCCACGAGCTCTCGTGGAACTGCGCAGAGCTCGGGGACGGGAATCGAGTGGAGGGTCAGATGGACGTGCCGGATGCCAACAGCAGCACGGGCCGCTCCGGTTCGCAATGGCGCCGCGGATTGAGGGGCACGGCCGCGTGCCTCGTCCTGTCCTCTCTGGTCGGTTGCGCCAGCCTGGCCAAGCAATCCACGCAGCCCACCATGAAGCCGTGGCCGGAGATCCGGTCAGACTTCCGTGTGGAGACGCTGCGGGTGCGCATGTTCGAGTACTCGATCACGTTCGCCGCGGAAGTGGACGTCGCGGCCACGGCGATCGAGCGACGGTCCACCGATGTGACAGTCCGACGCAACGCATTGCTCTGGAGAGTCCGCGCCATTCCCGAGATGCGCAAGGCGTGCTTTCGGCTGGAGCCGATCAGCGCGCTGATCGACGCGTGGATCCTCGCCGGCCAGATGCATCAGCTCTTCAGCGACGGAGCGGGCGCCGCCGCCTTCGGAACGTTCCAATCTGAAGCCGTCGAGGTCTCGCGCCGCCTCATGGAACAGTTGCGGGAGATCGGCGGTTCGATCGCCGTGTCTCCTGAGGCCAGGGTTGAATTCGAGCGCAGAGTGATCGCGCCGTGGCTCGCCGACCATCCTCTGCGTGACATCACGTTCGTCCGCGAATCTCCGATTGCACAATTCGCCGACCAGTCCCGTGCGCGCGGCGACACACTGGAGTCGGTCGGGACCATCGAGGACCTGGCCGTGGCTCTCTCCCAGCAGGCGCGCATCTACCTGGCCGATCTGCCGCGCCAGGTTCACGGAGAGCTGGACCTCATGCGCTCTGACCTGCTGCCTGTTGAAGATGTGGCGTCGATTCGGAACGACGTGCACGTGAGCGCTGCCGCCGCGGGCCGCATTGCTGCGACCGTCGAAGGCATTTCGCCCCTGGTGCTGAGCGAGCGACAGGTGGTGCTCGATGAAGTGAGTCGGCAGCGTGAGCTCGTGATGGACGCCATTTCGGTGGAGCGGGAGCAGGCGGTCAGCGCGCTCCTGCGCGCGTTTGCCGTGGAACGCAGCGAAGTGCTGCGCAACGTCGAGACGGAGCGGCTGGCCACGCTCGAGTGGGCGACCAACGAGCGTCGTGAGGCGCTCGCGGAGGTGCGGCGCGAGATGGCGGGATCGCTGGTCGCTCTGCGTGATGAGCGTGCCACCGTCGTCGGTGACGTGCGGCACATCATCGATGTCGTCTTGCTGCGCATCGCGCTGTTCATCGTCGCGGCAGTGGTGCTCGCGCCGCTCGTGGCTCGCGCCTACGCGCGTGTCTGGCCGCGCCGATAGCGCGAGCACATCGCGTTGTCAGCGGACCCGCGTCTCGACCGGCCGCCGGTCCGCAGGAACCGTCACCCCTCGTTGCATCGCTGCCACCAGCTCTTTCGATCCTGAGCCCCAGCGAGAGATGGTTCTGACGGCGTGAGTAAAGGGGACGTCGATGATGTGCACCCGATCGGCAGTCAGAATGTAGACAGCTCCGGCGAAGGGTGTCGGCACGGACGGAACGAAGACGGTGAACCGGCCGTCATCGAGGGTCTCGATGATGAACGCCGGAACCAGCGCTTCCTCGATTTCGACCAGAGCCGCCGTCCACGCGCCTTCCTCACTGTCTCCCGCCAATCGCTGTGTCAGGCTGCGCAGCAGTTCGTATCCGGGAAGTTTCGCGAAGACGGCGGTTTCCACGCTCTTGCGAGCCGCGCGCCCGACTCGCGTGCGCGCGGCCGCGCCGACGAGGAAACAGATCGTCAGCAGCAGCAGGAGAGAGAAAAGGCCCTCGGCCGGGAGCCAGTCAGGAACCAGGCCTGCGAGGGGTTTGACCAGAGCGGCGAGCGACTTCATGCCCTTGAGGAGCAGCAGGATCGCCAGGTAGGCGGGCACGACGATGAACAGACCTCTGACAAGTGCGCTCGTAACAAAGTCGCGCAGGCGTTTCATCATCGACTCCCCCGGAGCCAGCACCGCTCAACGCACGTCGTGTGCCAGCACTGAGCCCTGAGTCACGGCCGTTTGCGGGGCTCCCTGCAGCGGGCCTCCGGCGCGCCGTGCCCGCAGGATCGCCGGAGAACCACGATGCTTCGCGGATTCCCGACAAAAACCCCGAGAACCCCTGACACTGCCACCCGGTACGCGCTCTGCAGGAACGCCGTTACCGCGACGGGCAGATGGACAAGGAGAAGGTCATGTCACGCACAACGATCCGGTTAGTCATGGCGGCGGTGGCCGTGTGTTTCACACCCATCGTCTCAACGGCACAGACGACGACAACCTCGAGCCAGACCAAGACGTTCGAAGTGATCGGGGTCGACGGCAACGACCTGGTCGTCAAGCTGCCGGAAGGAACACGGGAAATCAAGGTGCCGGAAGGTTTCCGTTTCACGGTCGACGGCAAGCAGATGGCCGCTAGCGAACTGAAGCCGGGCATGAAAGGCACGGCGACCATCACGACGACGACGACGGTGACGCCGGTCGTGGTGACCGAGGTGAAGAACGGCGAGGTCGTGCAGGCGTCTGGAGCGAGCCTGTTGGTCAAGACACCGGAGGGCTTCAAGAACTTCACGCAAGGTGAAGTGGAAAAGCGGGGCATCAAGATCATCAAGGACGGCGCCCCCGCCGAGTTCACGGACTTCCATGCCGGCGATCGCCTGTCGGCCACGATCGTCACGACGCACCCGCCGAAGATCATGACGCAGCAGGAAGTGAACGCCACGCTCGCCAAGCCCGCTCCGGCCGCAAGCGCGGCAGGTGCATCCACAGTAGCGTCGCGTTCGACGTCGGGCTCGGCGTCGGCTTCCGCATCGGGCGGCGGGGCGTCGGGCGGCGCACCGGCGTCGGGCGGTGCGCCCGCAGCCAAGACGTTGCCGAAGACAGCGAGCGCCTGGCCGCTGCTCGCGCTCGCCGGCATCCTGTCGATGCTGATGGGCCTGGCGCTGACCGTTCGCCGGCGCCTCGCGCGCTAGCGCAGGATCGCCAGCTCCGAACAGGGTCGCGCCCGCGCGTCGGACGCTCGAGTGCGACCCTGCGTCACATCAGGACGATCGCGACAATCACGCCCACATAAGGAGGCCTCGTGTTCCCCAAGCTGGCTGCAGAATCGCTCGGCACGTTCTGGCTCGTTCTCGGAGGTTGCGGCAGCGCGGTGCTTGCGGCCGCCTTTCCCAGCGTCGGCATCGGACTGCTCGGCGTGTCGCTGGCGTTCGGACTCACCGTGCTGAGCGGGGCCTATACGTTCGGCCCGATCTCGGGCGGCCACTTCAATCCCGCGGTCTCGATTGGACTCTGGGCCGGAGGTCGGTTTTCAACGAACCTCCTCCTCCCGTACATCGTGGCGCAGGTGGTGGGCGGGATCGCAGGGGCGGGCGTGTTGTACGTCATCGCCAGCGGCGTCCCCGAGTTCAGCACCGCCGCGGGCTTTGCTTCGAACGGCTACGGCGCGCACTCACCTGGCGGTTATTCCCTCACGTCGGCGCTCGTGTGCGAAGTCGTGATGACGTTCATGTTCCTGGCCATCATTCTCGGCTCCACGCACGAGCGCGCGCCAGTCGGGTTCGCAGGTCTCGTCATCGGTCTCGGGCTCACGTTGATCCACTTGATCAGTATTCCGGTCACGAACACGTCGGTGAATCCGGCGCGCAGCACGGCGACGGCGCTCTTTGCCGGCGGCTGGGCTCTCCAGCAGCTCTGGCTGTTCTGGCTTGCGCCAGTGGCGGGAGGCGCACTGGCCGGCGCCGTCCACAACGCGTTTCTCCGAGCCGCGGTCAAGGAACCGCTCGTGACCGGACGCGACGTCTCAGAGAACCGCCCGCGTCTTCGCCACGCGTAGGGAGGCGCGGCCCCGACCGCCCGTATAATCACGGCACCGTTGGCCCTCCTCCCCGGCGCCCGCCTTGGTGTGTACCAGGTCACCGCCCAGATCGGCGAAGGTGGCATGGGGCAGGTGTTTCGCGCGCGCGACACCAGACTCAATCGAGATGTCGCGCTGAAGGTCCTGCCGGACTCATTTGCGCACGACGCCGACCGGCTCGCGCGCTTCACCCGTGAAGCCCAGACGCTGGCCTCGCTCAACCACCCGAACATCGCGCACATCCATGGTCTCGAGGAATCCGGCGACGTGCGCGCGCTGGTGATGGAACTGGTCGAAGGCGACGACCTCTCGCGGCGCATCGACCAGGGCGCGATCCCGCTCGCCGACGCTCTGCCCATCGCGCAGCAGATCGCCCTGGCGCTCGAGGCGGCGCACGACCAGGGCATCATTCACCGCGATCTCAAGCCCGCCAACATCAAGGTCACACCCGACGGCACCGTCAAGGTCCTCGATTTCGGCCTCGCGAAAGCGCTGAGCCCAGACGCGAACAGCGCGCCTCCGGGGCTCTCTCTGGCCCCGACCATCACATCGCCGGCGACAAAGGCGGGCGTGATCCTCGGCACGGCCGCCTACATGAGTCCGGAGCAGGCGCGCGGGCGGTTCGTTGACCGGCGCGCTGACATCTGGGCGTTCGGTGTGGTGCTGTTCGAAATGCTTTCGGGCGCGCGCGCTTTTCCCGGAGAGGACATCACCGATACGCTGGCGGCGGTCGTCCGCGCGGAACCAGACTGGCATCTGATTCCGCGGGACATCCCGCCCGTGTTGCTCCTGTTCCTGCGCCGCTGCCTCCAGAAGGACCCGAAGCAGCGCGTCGGCGATATCCGTGACGTGCGTCTGGCCCTCGAGGGAGCGTTCGATGCGCCATCGGCGCCTGCTCTGCCACCTGCGGGGCCAGCCGTCTCGCGCACGCGCGAGCGGATCGCGTGGGCCGCGTTCACCATCGTCAGCCTCGCCGCGGCAACGCTGGCGTATTCCGCGTTCACGCGGCGCTCCGAAGACGTGCGCGCGGTTCGTTTCTCGATCTCCCCGCCCGACGGGTGGGCGCTCACGACCGCGCTCAGCTCGGGGGGCGCCTCAGCGGCTCCGCTGTCGATTTCTCCGGACGGATCGCGGGTGGTCTTTGTCGCAACCTCGTCCACGGGACAGAACCGCCTGTGGGTGCGCGCGCTCGATGCCCTCGGCGCGGAGGAGCTCGCCAGCACCGACGGCGCCGCATCGCCGTTCTGGTCACCCGACAGCCGGTCGATCGCGTTTTTCGCCGGCGGCAAGCTGAAGAAGATCAACATCGCCGGCGGGCCCGCGGTCACACTCTGCGACGCCAGCGACAACGTCGGCGGCACATGGAATCGCGACGACGTGATCCTCTTCTCACCCGGGACGTCGTCTGCACTCGTCAAAGTGGCCGCATCGGGCGGCGTGCCCTCGGCCGTCACTGCCCTCGCCACGGGGGAGAACTTTCACGGACGGCCGAGCTTCCTGCCCGACGGACGGCACTTCCTCTATCGGGTCGGCAACGGCGGCGTCTGGGTCGGAGCGCTTGGATCCGACGCCCGCACCCTCGTCACGAAGGCGGTCAACAGCACGAACGTGCTCTATGCGAACGGCCACCTGCTCTTTCTGCGCGATACCACGCTGATGGCGCAACGGTTCGATCTCGAGCGATTCACGCTGACGGGAGAACCCGTCCCGATTGCCGAGCAGATCCTGACGCTCGCCCAGAATCCCTACGCGGTGACCTCCGTCTCGAACACCGGCGTGCTGGTGTATCAGACCGGCACCTCGTCCAGCGTCGATCGCCAGCTCATGTGGTTCGACCGATCCGGCAAGGAAGCATCTAACGTCGGCCCACTTGGCCCGTACAACACCGTCTCGCTTTCACCGGACGGCACGCGCGCAGTCGTGGCTCTGGGATCGCCACAAGCCGCGGCCGGATCGAACGGTCTCTCGGTCAACGTCGATCTCTGGGTGCAGGAGTTCGCCCGCGGCACGATTACGCGCCTGACGATCGATCCGTCACAGGACTGGATGGGCGCCTGGTCTCCGGACGGTGCCCGCCTGGCCTGGAGCAGCAACCGCAATGGCGTTCAGGATCTGTTCCAGAAGCCCTCGAATGGCGGGGGCTCGGACGAGTTGATCTTCAAGTCGAGCGAGCAAAAGTACGCGTACGACTGGTCGCCTGACGGCCGCGTCCTCGTATACGGCCGCGTCGTGTCCAGCCAGTTGACGCTCTGGACGATTCCGATGACCGGACCGGATCGCTCGCCGGCGCGTTACCTCGAGATTCCCGGGTTCAGCGCCTCTCAAGCCCGGTTTTCTCCCGACGGCCGATACGTCGCCTACACGTCAAACCTCTCCGGTAAGAACGAGGTGTACGTGAAGCCATATCCGGACGCCGCGAGCGGACAATGGATGGTGTCGCAAGGCGGTGGCAACCAGCCGCGCTGGCGTCGCGACGGCAAAGAACTTTTTTACATTTCCAGCGACTCGCGGGTCATGGCCGTGCCGGTTTCGCTGGCGCCGGTCTTCACGCCGGGCGTGCCCGCGGCGCTCTTCGCCGCTCCGATTTGGGGCGGCGTCAACGTGACGAACGTCACCCGCTACGACGTCACTCCCGACGGCCGACGGTTCCTGATCAACACGATGCCCCCGAGCGCGAAAGTCGCGGCGATGCCTCCGATGACCGTTGTGCTGAACTGGACGACGGCCCTACCGCAGGGAAAATAGCAGCGGCTACCGAATGACCACCCCGGCGCCGACCGACCAGCGGTTGCCGATCACGTCCTGAATCAACCCCTGGCTGGCCTGCAAGTCGCCAAGTGCGAAAGCGTGCTGCATGCCGAAGACCTGCAGGCCCAGGCGCGCAGTCGGCCGAAACACCCAGCCTGCGCCGATGAGCACCGACAGGCCCTTCTCGTTGAACGAGTCGGGACCGAGCACGTCCACCCAGTTGCGGACGAACGCCATTCCGGCGCCGCCCTTCAGGAAAAACCCGTGCGAGGCCCAGGGCCTGAACTGCGCCACGGCATCGACGTGTGTCGTGCGGATCGTTCCCTGCGACGTCGCGACCGGCATCCAGTACAGTTCGGCGCCGACGTCCATGCGAGGATTCACGCGATAGCCGATATCGACGAGCACGGCGCCAGCGTGGCGGTACGGGTAGTCCTCCTCGCAGGTCTGGCAGTCTCCCCGCAGCGTCGCGAACGCGCCGCCGGCCACGATCCATAAGTTCGAGGCAGTGACGGCCGATGGGCTCGACGGTGGCTGAGGCGCGGCCTGGGCGAACGCCACGGCCGGAGCAAGCGCGAGCAGGCACACGCCGCGCAGCAATGTGTGCATCGAGAGGTTCACGACAGCCCCCATGTGAAGTAGGCGCGCACCTGTGGGTAGTGGTAGCTGAGGCGCGTGCCGGTGGCGTCCTGATAGAACGTCCGTCGATCGAAGTACTCGCCTGTGACGCCGAAGCCGAACGGACCTCGCAGTGGCAGCGTGAGGTCGATGCGTCCGCGCTGCAGAAAGTGGTTCGCGCGCACGCCGTCGAGGGAGTAGACGTGACGGCCCTCGTAGAAGAGCACGGCAAACGTGCGGTTATTGCGTGAGAACGTGCCGGTCACGCCGAAGTCCGATCCGGGTCCATAGTCGTAGAAGCGCGGCCCTTCGGACACGCCCTGACCCGCGTCTCCAGACTCCTCTTCCTCCGGGACTTCGGTCAGACCGAGCGGGAGCGAATCAATCGCGCCCAGGACGGTCAGGCCGCCCCAGCCCAGCATCCAGAACCGGATCGTGGACGACAGGTTCCGCGTGAACCCGAAGGCGGCATCGAAGCTTTGGGATCCGGTGGCATAGGCGTCGTTCTTCTGGAAGTCGTAACTCTGCACGACGCTGAACTGGAATTTGCCGTCCTTCAACGGCTGTCCGAGCAGCCGCCCGCGCACTCGGGCTTCGCTGAAGCCCGATCCGCCGCCGAACCGCAACCTCATCACGAACGCGTCGTAGGGTGTGCGGCTGTGTCCCTTGTCCGGATCGCCGTAGATCGCGTCCACCTCGAGGAATGGCTGTCCGGCCGCCGTGAACGCGCTCTTTTCCGTGCCGCGCCACAAGACGCCTGCCGCGCCAGACGCGGCGAGATTCGAGGGCACCATGTCCGCGGGCTTGTCGGTCACGCGCGACGCATCTCCGCGCATGAACCGATTCACTCCTGTGATTGGATCGAGCGCAGTTGCGCCGATCTCGCTCCACAGGCGCCCGCGCCCGGTCGCGCGCGTGTCGCGGACGAGCCAGGCCGTGCGGTGAAACATCTCGCCGAGCGCGATGCCGCCCAGCGTCGTATTGACGAAGTCGTTCAAGGACGCGTGGTTGGTCTCGCCGAAATACTCCCAGGTGGCGCTGCCGAACGCCGTCACGGCCGCCGACTCATAGAAGCTCAAGCCGTTGGCCCGGCCCGTGTTGAAGTAGTTGTTGCCTTGGTACGGATGGCCGATCTGGTTGACGGTGAAGTCGTCCAGGTCCCAGACCCACCCTTGCTCCATGTTGGCCCACCACGTCTTGGGCGTAATCTTTGCCGTCACCTGACCGCGCATGAGGTTCGCCAGTTCGTAAAAGACATTGACGACCGTGGTTTGGAAAACGGCCCTGCCGACACTGCGCGGCGGACAGCCCTCGCACGCGCGCCGTTCGGCAATCCAGGAGGGCTGACTCGATGGCGGTGCGGCGGCGGCCAACGCTGGCTGGGAATCCTGCGCGGCGCATAGGGAACAGCCCCAGAGCAGGCTCCCCAACATCACAACAGCAACTCGCCTCATTTGTCCTCCCCCGTGTTTCGGTCACGACCAATCCCGAGGCCCTGGCGATCGACGACGGACGCCTCGCGCCGTTCCTCGGCTGTGCTGAAGGATTGCCGGACTGACTCTTCCAGCCGGCGCTCCCAGCGCCGCAACGCGGGCAGCCGATCGGCCGGCACGACTTCAGCGAGCGACGCCATCAGCGCGCGCATGCGGCGCATGACCTGGACGCTGTTGGCCCCGTACATCCGAATCTCGTCGAACGCGAGCCGCAGGAAGTCGTCCCAGTCTGGAAACGGCACCACGAGCCGCACGCGACCCGCGCGGTCCGCGAACGTCCCGATGTCCAGGCGCCGGTTGCCGATTCTGATGAGGAGGTCCTCGATCTGATCGAGCGCCTGGACGGCCGTGGTGGGATCGTTGAGCGCGGGCGACAGCGCGCGGATGGCAATGTCGACGAGGAGCCGGATGGCGTACTTCGGGTCCTGCTCGAACGTTCGCTCGTCGCCGGCGTCGATCGCGCCGGTAAGCACGGACTCATCGAGCCGCCCGCCCGTCACGCGCACGAGCGGCGTTCGCTCCACGACCGTGTCGCCGATGGCGGCGAGGACTTCGACGAGCACGTCGGCCGCCGCGGCGGCGGTGACCAACCTCTCGAAACGGATGGCTTGAACGACCTGCGGCCGTCCAGTGTGCGTCAGCATCTGCGTGACGCTTGCGACATGCATGTCCGCGCCAAGCGCTGGCGGGGCCGGAGCGGCCGCCGCGGGATACAGCTCCGCGATGGCATTGCGGCCCTGGTCCCCCGTAAAGATCAGCATGCGATTGACCTGGAGCCGGCTGATGCGCTCGATGAGCGAGACGAACGTCCCCATGCTCGCGACGAGCAGTGCGAAGATCAGCCAGACGCTCACGAGCGGCACGCGGCCCGATCCCCAGCGGTCCACCCAGGCGGCCATCATCAGCGCGTAGAGAAACGTCGCGCTGAAGATGCCCATGGCGTGCCACAGCACCGGATCGCGCGCGATCCACAGGACCAACCGCGGCGAGTACGCCGTCGCGCTGAACTGGATCATGAGGAACGCCATCGAGAACACGATGGCGGTGAGGGCCATCATGCCCGACGCCACAGACGAGGCGACCGTCATCGCCGCCGCGACGCTCATCGTCGAGACGAGATTGACGAGGAAGCGGTGTTCCAAGCGCGGCAGCCCGAGTCCCATCACCACGGCCAGCGCCATGTACGTGAGGGGCACGATCCAGCAGGATCGGCGGCGTCTCCGTTGAAGGCTGTATCTCACAAATAAAAATGGCCCAGCGACGGAACGTCGTTGGGCCAGAGCTTCGACTTAGAAGGTCTTTGATGTGCCGGCGGTATACCCACCGTGGCGCGGCCCTTCAAGTCGGCCCCTCACCGCGCACTGTCAGTGTACCACGGCCTAACTGAAGAGCATCACGGCGCACAGACTCGGCGGCGGGAACGCCAGCACCATCCTGCCGATCGATTTTTCAGATCGCGAGGGCTATGTCTCGCTCTTCGACGGCGTCAGCCTGAAGGGGTGGGACGGCAACCCGAAGTTCTGGCACGTCGAGAACGGCGCGATTGTCGGCAAGTCGTCAGCGGCGAACCCGAGCGGCAACAGCTATATCTTGTGCCGCGACATCGAGGCGCACGACTTCACACTGAAGATCGAGATCCGGATCGACGGCACCGCCGGCACGGGCATCCAATGCCGCAGCAAGACCAACTAGCACTGTCTACTTCGGCGGGATGATGCTGAGCAGTCCTTCCTGGGCCATCTCCCAGAGATATAACTGGATCCAGTTCACCGGAGTGCCCGGGTTGTCGAGATTCTGCTGCCGGATGAAGTCTTGCGTCGCCTTAGCCTCCTCGGCCGACTTTTCGAGTGCCTGACGATACTGCGTGGCGGCATCGGCCTGCGTGTCGGCCCAGGCGGGATCGCGGACGGTGAGATCGGGCGGCGGTCCCCCGCCCGATTGCGCCATCGGCGACTTCGGCCCGCCTGCACCCGGATTGCCTGGCGGCGGTCCATTACCGGGAGGTCCACCACCGGGAGGCGCGCCGCCGGGAGGCGCGCCACCGGGAGGGTTGCCACCCGGAGGGCCGCCACCGGGAGGCCCGCCACCGGGAGGGTCGCCGCGGCCAGGATTTCCCCCGCCGCCTGGCGCACCTCCGCCGCCGCGCGCGCCGGCGGCCGCGGCCGCGCCAAGACCAATCGCAGCGGCCGCGAGAAACGCGATGATGGCGTCTTGCACAGCATTGACGACGCACGCGTTCGGCGCGGCATGGACAGGCGTGACAAAGTACGACGCGGGCTCCGATCTGCCGACCGCGGGCGCTCCTTCCGCGCGAATCTGGCACCACAGGTAGCTGAAGAGGAACGCCGTGCCGCCGCTGACGAATGCCTGAATGAGCGCGCGCTCGACCATCGACGCGCCCCAGCCTCTCGCGTCCACACCGAGTGCCTGGCCGGTCGCGGGGTTCACCCGCCACCAGCCGGAGAACCGCTCCGCGCCGACGGTGACCGGCGCGCTCGGTGCGACGACGCTGTAGCCCGCTGCAAGATCCGCGAGGATGCGCTGCCGGATGTCCGCGGACAGCTGCACGGCCGTCAGTTGCGGATCGTCTTTCGATCGGAGCGTGATCCATCCGGCGGGACTGGTGAACGCCCATCCCGCATTCGCCGCATCGGGCCGATCGGACGCCAGCAGCGCTTCGGCGTTCGTGTCGAGCACACCCTGCTGCAGGCGTACGTCAAAGGGATCGTCGGCGGCGAGATCGACGCCGACTTCATTCGCGACGATGTCGGTCGCCGAGAACAGGTTCACGCCGTTGCCGGCCGGCGCGAAGAACACGTGTCGCGTGAGGATGTTGGTGCGATCGACGAACGTCGGTGCCGCGCTCGGACTCCACGCCATGCGGGCGTACGCGAGTCTGTAGAGCGGGGTGGGCGCGCCGGCGAATCGCTTCGACAGGTCCTGCGCGTGCGCGAAGTCGCTGGGCAGCTCGCTGCGGGCCGCGGCGTTGACGACGTCACGATTCGCGAGAAGCGTCTGCGCCGCCAGGTGCGCCACGAACTCGGGCGGGACCCGGCAGACCACCGGAAGAATCTCGGTCGCCATCATCAACGAGAGTCCGCGCACGAGCCGCTGCTCGCGATCGATGGCCGGCGCGGGAACGTGTCCGCTCGCGCGGGCCGCCGGGCCGATCAGGTCGAACACTTCGCGGCGTACTCTCTGCGCAGGTTCTCCGGGCGAGCGGGTCTCGTACTCGATCCAGACCGCCGTGAGATGCGTGGCGGGCGCCGTCGTCTTCGGCGCCTCCGGCGCGCCGCCGAAGGCTTCGACCGCGCCGCGGGCGAATGCCGCCGTGTCCCGACCCGACTGCGTGATGATTTCCTCGAGTCCCGGCTTGCTCAGCTCGCCCGTGTCGAAAAACCCGGACTGGGTCAGCGGACGACCGCCGATGTTGAGGACGGGTGCCCACTCGCGCGCGTCGATCGCCGCAGTGCGCAGCGCCTGCACGGAGCCGAGATCGGTCATCGGCGGCTGCGTCGGCGGCCGGAGCGGCGTGAACTGCAGCAGCACTGGTTGACCGATGAGATCCGCCGGTCGAAGCGGCTGCTCGAGCGCGACACGCTCGGTGAGCCCGTCGGCCGCCCACCGTTCGCCGATCACTCTGACGATCAGATCGTGATGGAGATCGGCGGGGACCGCCGCGACGTCCACGGTGCCGGCGGCCGTCACGATCGCCTTGCCATCGGACGCTGTCAGATCGAGATCCCGCCAGCCACCCTGGTCCTGGATCTGGACCCACCAGTGATCCTGAAGGGCGGTGACGGTCCGCTTGAAGACGGCCCACCTGGCGTCGTCGGGGGACGGCCGCACAATCGCGGATGCCAGACGGCCCGTTTGATCGTTCACGCGGCCGGTGATCTGCACCTGCGTCGCGGCCGTGGCGTCCGCTCGCGCTGCGATCGTCTGCCGGATGGCCGGATCGTCGAGTTGGTATTGCTGCGCAGCTGCGGAGACCGCAACGTCAGTCGGTGGAACGGCGGCTGCGGCCAATTCCCGTCGCGCTTGAAAGAGCGTGCGCAACGTGCCTGCCGCCTGCTCGATCCTTAGGGAGCCATGCGCCAGGCGCACGGTGTGTTTTGCCGATCGCAGCAGCTCCGCCAGCAGCAGCGCGCGATCGAGTGCGTTGCCGCGACGATCCATCAGCACGCCGGTCGCGCCGCGCAGGACGCCTCGGTACGGCACCCAGATCGTGTGCGTGCGAACCCATGCGAACAATCGATCGGGATCGGATCCAACCGACGAGGCGACGTACGCGGCATCCCAGCGGTCGCGTGAGAGGTCGCGGTCGGCCTCTTCGAGGGCGCGCAGGCTCCCGGTCAGGCGGCTCTCGCGCTGCGCCGAGGTGAGCGGCGCGGGCTCCGTCCCGATCACCTGGCCGACAAGCGTGCTCGTGCGATTCCCGGAAACCGGAAGTGCGGCGAGCACGATCGCCAGACTCGAGGCGACCGCGATCACTTGCCAGAGTGTCGATCGCAGCGAACCGCCGGGTGGCCGCCGCAGACCAGCGTGGACGATCGAGACGACGAGCGCGATCGGCAGGGCGATGAGCCCGCCGACGAACGCGCCCTGGAGTACCCGCGGCAGCGTGCTCCAGAGGCTCCGACCCGACAGCAGTTCAGTGACGGGAATCGACGCGCGAGCGCCGGCCAGAAACGCCGCGATGCCGTACATCGCCAGAAGGGCGAGGCCGACGCGAACGGCAACCGGCACGCGTCGTGCGGCGTATGCGGTCCACGCCGCCACGCCCAGGCCGACGGCCACGAGCAGTGTCAGCACTGTGGGCGTAGACTGCCCCGCCGCGCGGATCCCGTTCGAGAGGCCCCCGGGTCTCCACGCCGTGACCGCGCCTGTCGCGAGCAGCGCCGAAAGGAGCAGCGCGCTCTGACCAGCCGCGCCGAATCGGCCGGTCCATGTCGCAGCCGCGGCGAGCAGATAGGCGGCCGCAGCGCCCGCGACCCACCACCGCACGGGCGAGCCGGCCCAGACTGTTTCGATCGCGGCATCGCACAACAAGATTGCGCCGACGATGAGGATCGCGCGCGACGCCATCGTTTGCGTCGCTCCGCGCGCCGGTTGCGCAGGACGAAGTCCCGAGGTCCCAACGGCATCGCTCATGGCGTGCCCCCTGGTGCGGCGCTCGGGGAGCCTTGCGTCGCGCCGCTATTATGCTCCTCCTGCTACTCTCCAGGCTGCTTCGCATGAGGTCAGGTCTCGGTCGAGGAACACTTGGCGTGGCCCTCTGGTCGCTTGGAACAGTTCCGTTCCTGAGCAGGCTGTTCATGGGACAGACGTCTCGCGACCTCGAGCACTACATGTTGTCGGCGAACGCCTTGCTCGACGGACAGCGGATCTACGTTGACGTGCCCTTCGAGTACCCGCCGTATGCCCTTGCGTGGCTTGCCGGGCCGGCGATGTTGGCAGGGAACATCACCCAGTACCGATGGTTCTTCGGTCTGCTCATTCTGTGTCTGGACGCACTGATCAAGGCCGCGCTCATCTGGACCGGCCTTCGCGACCGCCATCGCCCGCCCGAACTGCTGCCGTTTGTCATGTACACACTGGCGACGGCCGCTCTCGGCCATTTTCTCCTGCAGCGTTACGACGTGATTCCCGCGGCGCTGTCGGTCGCCGCGGTGATTGCGCTCTCGGCAGGGTGGGCCGGCGTCGCCGGTCTGATGGCCGCCCTCGCCGTGGGGACAAAGGTCTACCCCGCCGTGTTCGTGCCCGTGCTGGCCGTGCTTGCCTGGCGCCGAAGTCAGCGCGATGCAAAGCGATTCGCGATCGGCGTGGTCGCCGGTCTGCTGCCGCTCATCGGCTTGTCGTGGTCAGTGCCGTGGTGGAGTTTCGCGACGGTTCATACCCGGCGTGGCCTGGAAGCCGAATCGCTGTGGGCATCTGTACTCTGGCTGTCTCACTTCGCCGGCGTGCCTGCGACGTGGGAACTGGTCAGCGCCTGGTTTGAAGTCACCGGTCCCGTAGCGGCAGGGCTTCTCACGCCAGCCCGGATCGTGTGGGCGACCGCGACGCTGGGGAGTGTCGCCCTCGCCACGTGGGCCGCCTGGCGCCAGAGGTTCGGTTCTGGAGAAGATGCCGACACGGTCTCGCTCTCCGTCACGGCAACGCTGGTCCTGCTGCCGGTCACGACATTCGTGGCGTTCAGCCTCGTGCTGAGCCCGCAATTCCATCTCTGGCTCGCGCCGCTGGCGGCCCTCTCGCTGCTCGCCCGGCGCCGGCCGGACGCTGGGATCAACACCGGCGCCCTGTGGTGCATCTTCTTCAGTACGTTCCTCGTGCCCGCCTTCGATCCGAGTCCGACATTCGACAGCGGTCTCGACCTCGGACGGACGCTCGTCCTGGTGTTCAGGAACGTGCTGTTGCTGTACGCGACCTGGAGTCTGGCGCAAACGGCTGTGAGGCTGGCCCGCACTCCGAGGACCTGATGCCGTTAGTTACACAAGATTTGCCCGCGCGTGGTTGACGGCATCGCGCAACACCGCGCAGCCAGGTGGACGAATCGTTCACTGGACGCAGGACGTGCCGGCGCGTTACGGGCCCCCGGCACCCGGGCCTCGAGCACTCCCGGATCTATCCGCGGATCGACACTGCGCCGCGGCCGGCGACCAGGCCCGCCCCGAAACCTGCCATGAGGCGGACGATGACGGGAAGGGTGAGTCCCGTCGAGATCCCGGTCAATCGTCCCGCGATCAGGGTGAGGACCAGCGTGAGCACCGACGCGGAGATCGCTGCCGTCGCGAGCGCCCTCGGCCGCCGATGTTCGCAAACGATGGCTGTTACCACCGGAGGAATCGTCAGCACGATTGGGGCGAGGATCGCGTTGTCGTCCGGCACCTTGAGCCGTCCGATGACGATGAACGCCGCCTCGGTCGACAACGACAGCGCGGCGTAGATGACGGCGAACACCCACGGTCTTTTCAGCATCGAGGTCGACGTTCAGGCCTCAAATCGCGATTCCGTAGGCTTCCTTGAAGGCGTCCCTTACGTACTCGTAACTCGCGTACGCAAATCCCTTGTGGCCCCAGCTGGTGCCCCAACTGTTCCGGATGATGAAGTGGGTCGGCGTGTAGCCGACGATCGACACGGCGTGACCGCCGCCAGCCGTCTTTCGATCGTAGGTGCGGAGCAGACCGTCCGCCTTGATGTTGTTCCAGCTGGCGTCCACCCTGAGGCGGGTCAGGATGGGGCCGTGAAACGCGATCCATTCCTTGAACCGATCGAGCTTCCCTTCCTGCGTACTGCACAGGTTGAAGTACGCCTTCAGCTTCAACTTGGCGGCGACCTTCAGGAAATGCGCTTCCTTGATCTTGACCAGCCCGCCGTCGAAGGGCATCACCGACGTCTTCAGCGCGCCGAACTTCCGCACGACTCGTAGCGCCGACTTGGCGCTGGTACCGGCGTCATCGAGGAACGTCGTCGGGTAGGTGCAATGCTGATCCATCTCCTTGGCCGCCATCCAGATGTAGCGGACGGAGATGTGCTCGTGCTTGCGCAGCTTGCCGGCCTTGACGAAGTGGTAGCGCAACACCGAATCGGCGAACGCCCAGCCCACGCAGGAACCCGTGACGCCCTGGTTGCCGATGTTCCACCAGAGCTCACGGAGATCCGTCGCGGCCGGGATCTTTTTCTTCCTGGCGCTGAAGCCGAGCGCCTTCGCCTTGCGGAGTGACCAGTCCCGGTGCTGGTCGCGCGATTCGACGCAGTTGTAGACGCGTCGGCCGTGCACTCGACTCATTACTTCTTCGCGGCCTTCTTCTTGGAAGCTTTTTTCGCGGTTTTCTTCGTGGGGGCCTGGGCACGATCGACGTTCGGATTTGGCATTGAGTCCTCTGGGGATGTGGCGATGGTCAGCGGCGAGGGCGATCGGCCGGCCCGTAGCGGGGGTCGGATCGAAGCGCGGTAAGCAACGGATTCCGCGCCATCGCATCGGCAGGATAGCCCTTCGCCCGGGCCTTGGCAAGCCAGCGGAGCGCTTCGTCGCGGTGACCCAGCTGTTCGTAACCCACGCCCACTTGATAGAGCACTTCCGGAATGTCCGGCGCGAGCGCGGCAGCCTGGGCCAGGAGCGGCAGCCCTTCTCTCTTCTTGCCCAGCGCCGCGTAGTAGCCGCCGATGTCAGCGAGCAGGTACTCGTCCTTCGGCGTCTGCTTCAGCAGATCGGCCGACAACGCGATCGCCTTCTCGTAGGTGGCGGTGACCTTCGCGGCGTCGGCGTGCTGGTCCGCATATACGCCGGCGAGCAGACCCCAGGCCCGGTAATTGTTCGGCCGCATCTCGGTCGATCGTCCCAGCGCGCGTTCGGCCTCGGCGTACCGGCCTCCTTCGGCGAGGACCATCCCTAAGTTCCTGAAATGAATAAACGTCGGCTCGAGATCGATCGACTTCTGAAACGCGGACGCGGATTCGTCCAGCTGACCAAGGCCGCGGTAGACGAGACCGAGATTGTTGTGGGCCCGGGGATTGTCGGGAACCAGATCGACCGCATGACGGAACTGCTCGCTGGCCTGCGCCCATTGGCTGCGGTCCAGGTAATACGTGCCGAGCTGCATCGTCAGCATCCAGTCGTCGGGCGCGAGGCCGACGGCCTTCTGCAGTGTGGCCTCGACCAGCTCGGTGCGTCCTTGCCGCGCCTGCAACTCGGCGAGCGCGCCGTAGGCCGCGGCATTGAATTTGTCGAGGCTCAGCGCGCGGTCGAGCTCGTGGCTGGCGAGATCGTTCTGGTCGGTAAACGCGTACAGGAATCCGAGCGTCACGTGCGCCGACGCAAGATCCGGTTCGATGGCGACGGCGCGCAGCGCGGCCTGGCGAGCGGGTTCGAGATACTTCGTGTCGCGCTGCTGCGCGAACTGCAGGAAATTGGCACGGCCCAAATCCGCAAATCCGGGAGCGAATTGCGCGTCCGCGGCGACGATCTTCTCGAGCAACGGAATCGCCGTTTCGAGCGCCTGCGGCCGATAGTAGTGCGCCAGCAGGTCGTGCGCGCGCCGATAGTCTTCCGTCAGGCCGGCGGCCGCGGCCTGCGAACCGACGGTGGTGCGAGCCGTTCGCCACTCGTACACGGCCAGCATGACCGCAGCGGCGATGACGGCGCCGACGGGCACGAGCATCCAAGATCGCCAACGGCGCGGTTGGGTGGATGCGTCTGTCGCCGCCACTGGCGATCCATGACCGATGGCCTCCGACAGCGCCGCGATCATCTGTCCGGTGCTGCCGAACCGTTTCTCGGGCGCGGGGCTGATGGCTTTTTCGACGGCACGGGCCAGCGGCTCGGGAAGGTCGGGACGCACATCGAAGAGCGTCCGCCGCTGCCCGGCGTCGTGGGCCGCGCGAAACGTCTCGACGTCGCGGCCCTCGACCGGGTACTGCTTTGTCAGCAAGTAGAACAGCGTGACGCCGATGGCGTAGATGTCGCTCGCGATCGTCGCCGGCTGTCCGCGCAGCAGCTCGGGCGCCATGTACGCGGGCGTGCCGCTCGCGTCGCCGCCGACGCCGTGCTGATGCGTGAGTCCGAAATCCATGAGGAGGATGCGCCCACCCTCCTCGCGCATGATGTTGCCCGCCTTGATGTCGCGATGGAGGAACCCTGCGCTGTGCACGGCCGCGACGGCGCTGCAGATGTCGATGCCGACGAGCGCCGCTTCGCGCGGGCCGACAATGCCCTGTCGGCTGACGAGCTGCACCAGCGTCTGGCCGTGGACGAAGTCGCTCCAGAAACCGAGCCGGCCGTCATGGCGGTCCACGCCGTAGATCGGCACGACGTTCGGGTGCCGCACGCGTGCGACGGCGCGCGCTTCGCGAAGCAGCGCGCTGACTTCGTCGTCTCGATCGAGCCGGCCCGGCAGGAGGAGCTTCAGCGCGACATCGCGTTGAAGCGTCGGGTCGAACGCGCGATAGACCTCGCCGAACGAGCCGCGGCCCACCCGCTGCAGGTGCTGGAACGGTCCCCAGCGATCCAGCGCCTCTGGCACATCAGGCGCATCGGGTGCGCCGGTGCCGCCGGCCAACTTCGTTGCGAGCTCTGTCTCGTCCAAGTTCACACAAAGACTAGCACTCAAGCCTGAAATCGGCCCGGCGCGCCTACTTGTCCCCTGCGCGCACGGCCCAGCGCAATTTCGCCGACGACGCGCGGCGATTCGCGCGCGTTTCCGTCATCGAGGATCGAACCACCTCGCGGGCAACGTCCGCGTAGAGGCCGGCGCGACGTCCCGCCTGGAACGCCTTCTTGACGCGGCGATCCTCGCCGGAATGAAAGGTGATGATCGCGACACGGCCGCCCGGCGCCAGGCAGTGCGGCAGCGCGCGCATGAGCGCGTCAACCGCCGCGAACTCGTCGTTCACGGCAATGCGCAGCGCCTGGAACGTTCGGCGGGCAGACATCTTGACGTCCATCTTCGACAGCCCGGGAAGCGCCTTGTTCAACCCCAACCGCACCACGCGTTCCGCCGCGTGCGTCGTCGTCAACGGCTGCGCCTTGAGGAGCCTGGCGATCAGGACCGCATGCGGTTCGTCCGCGTTTTCGTCGAGCAGCGTCGCGAGCGCAGCCTCACTGGTCCGCGCGAGCAGGGCGCTCGCCGGCTCCCCGCGCGTCGGGTTCATGCGCATGTCGAGCGGCCCGGCGCTCTTGTAGCTGAAGCCGCGGTCGGGGTCGTCGATCTGCATCGACGACACCCCAAGGTCCGCGATGACGATGTCCGCCGCCGACACGCCTTCGGCCACGAGCACCTGACCCAGACC
>Ga0111538_10004284_pt1 | contig 19879 bp, 16 predicted proteins | sample SoiMethybrSBSTD1_FD_79669 | JGI IMG/M metagenome (GOLD analysis project Ga0111538, IMG submission 79669) | Bulk soil microbial communities from a Populus tree surrounding site in Tennessee, USA - Soil MetaG P. TD hybrid SBSTD1 (version 2)... | ecosystem: Environmental > Terrestrial > Soil >...
AGGCTCTCCGTGCTGCCGGTATCGATCGGGATCGGCCAGCCGATCGCCCACCGCCTCGATCATATGCTGTCGGGCGTGCAGGCCCAGATCGCCGTCAAGATCTTCGGTGCGGATCTCGATGCGCTGCGCGCGTCCGCCGAGCGCCTGCGCTCGCGCCTGCAGGCCGTCCCGGGACTGGTGGACCTGCGCGTGGAGAAGCAGGTTCTGATCCCGCAGCTCAAGGTGACGCCCGACTACGAGCGCTCCGCGCTCTATGGCATCACCCCGGCGAGCCTCACCGAGGCCTTGGAGGGGCTGTCGAGCGGACGCGTGGTGTCGCAGATCGCGGAAGGCAACCGGCGCTTCGACGTGGTGATGCGCCTGTCCGACGACAACCGCTCCACCACGGGCCTGCAGGACCTCCTGGTGTCGACGCCCAACGGCTTCGTGCCGCTGCGCCTGCTGGCTAAGGTCGAGGAGGGCGACGGTCCCAACCAGATTCAGCGGGAGAACGGCCAGCGCCGCATCGTCGTGCAGGCCAACGGTGACGGCCGGCGCGACATGGCCGCGATCATCGCCGACGTGCGGCGCATCGTTGCCGCCACCGACCTGCCGTCGGGCTACACCACCCTGCTCGAGGGGAGCTTCAGCGCGCAGGAGGAAGCGGCCTTCGTCATCGGCATCTTGTCGCTGGTGTCGCTGGCGCTGATCTTCATGGTGCTCTACCAGCGCTACCAGTCGGCGGTCCTGACGCTCATCATCCTCACCAATATTCCGCTGGCTCTGATCGGCAGCGTCGTGGCGCTGTGGCTTGCGGGGCAGCCGCTGTCGGTTGCCTCGATGATCGGCTTCATCACGCTGGCGGGGATCGCCGCGCGCAACGGCATCCTGAAGATCAGCCACTACATCAACCTGGCGCTCAACGAGGGCGAGACCTTCGGGACGGCGCTGGTCATGCGCGGCAGCCTGGAGCGGCTTTCGCCGGTGCTGATGACGGCCTTGTGCGCCGGCCTGGCGCTGGTGCCGCTGCTGTTCGGTGCGGGCGAGCCCGGCCGCGAGATCCTGCACCCCGTCGCCGTGACGATCTTCGGCGGCCTCGTCAGCTCGACGCTGCTCGACACGCTGCTCACCCCCATCCTGTTCCTGAAGTTCGGGCGCAAGCCGCTCGAGCGCATCCTCGCCGCCCGCGCCGAGAGGCCTGCCTCCGGCGGTGCGGGGTTGGTCGAGGCCTACTGATCCCGCCGGCAACATCCAAGCAAGGAGAAACTCATGCTGCGCAAGTTTGCACTTTCAGCGTTGGCCGTCGCCATGCTCGCTCTGGCCCAGCCTGTCCTGGCCCAGAAGACGGGACCCAATGGCGGCCTCGTGGCAGGCAAGGATGGTCATGAGACCGAGCTCGTCGTCTCCGCCGGCGATCTGACCGTCTACATCCTGGACCATGGCAAGGTGCATGACACCAAGGGCGTGAAGATCAAGGCCGTCATCCAGGACGCGGGCAAGACGACGAACATCGATCTCGTGGCCTCCGACGGCAAGAAGATGGTCGGCAAGCTGGCGGCGCCGCTCGGCAAGGGCGCCATCGTCGTCCTCTCCGGCAAGGACGACCACGGCGACGTCATCAACGCCCGCTACGTGCTGAAGTAATTCCTGTCATCCCGGCCGGAGCGCGTCATGCTGAAAGCATGCCTTCGGCATGACGCGCAGAGCCGGACCCAGGACCACAAGTCAAGCGCGTTGCCGCCTGCTTTGGACCCCGGATATTTCGGTAACGCGGAATTCCGGGGTGACACTCTCACACCCGCTCCACCACCAGCACGCTGGCGTTGGCGGCAACAACGCGGACGGGGGCACCGGCGGGCGTGTCGGGGCCTTCGGCCAGCCACAGCGTATCGCCGGCGTGCACCTTGCCGCGTCCGCCCTCGATCGCCTCCGCGACCGTCAGGACGCGGCCCACGAGCTCACCGCCACGGGTGTTGAGCGAGGGCTCGTCGCTCGTCGAGAACACGTGCTTGGCCCACACGAAGTCGATCAGCACGTCGAGGATCACCAGGGCGGCCCCGGCGGCAAGCCACAGGTAGCCCACGCGGTTGCCGCGACCGAGCTCGACGCCGCCGATGATGCCGAGGCCGATCCCGGCCCACGGCAGCGCCATGCTGACGACCGCGAGCAGCCAGACGAGCTCGCCCGGCTCCCCGTCAGGTCGCCGCCGCACGCTCCACCACCAGCACGGTCCCGTTGGTGTCGGTGACCGTCATGCGCGAGCCGGCCGGCGTGTCCGGCCCCTCCGCCTGCCACACCGTGTCGCCGACGCGGACCCGGCCGCGGCCGTTCTGGATGGCCTGCTCGACGATCACCATGCGGCCGATGTACTGGCGACCCCGCTCGTTGAGGTCGGGCACGTCGGTCTTGGCCACGTCGGGTCCCATGTAGCGCCGCACCAGGAACACGGCTGCGACCGAGAGGATGCCGAAGGCGGCGATCTGCAGCTGCCACGGCATGCCCGTCAGCCAGGCAAGAAAGCCCACCACCACGGCCGCCATGCCGAACCACAAGAAGTGGACGCCCGGCACCATGGTCTCCAGGATGAACAGGCACACCGCCAGGATCAGCCAGTTCCAGAGCCCGAGATTGGCAAACAACGTGTAGAGATTCTGCATGTCGCCCGATCTCCCCTTTGCGCCCTGACGGACCTCAGGCCTGCGGCGGCACGCTGCCCTGGCGGGCGTTGCGGCCGGACGCCGGTGGCGTCGCACCGTTCCGGCCGAAAGCCTCGCCCGTGATCTCGGCCAGGCCTGCCAGCGAGCCTATCACCGAGGAGGCGTCGAGCGGCATCATCAGCACCTTCTGGTTCGGCGACTTGGCAAGGGCCTCCAGCGCCTTCACGTAGTTGTTGGCGACGAAATAGTTGATTGCCTGCACGTTGCCCGCGGAAATCGCCTGGCTCACCATCTCGGTGGCCTTGGCTTCGGCCTGGGCGGCGCGCTCGCGCGCTTCGGCGTCGCGGAAGGCTGCTTCCTTGCGGCCCTCGGCGGCCAGCATGACGGCCTGCTTCTCGCCTTCCGCCTTCAGCACCGCCGCTTGCCTCAGGCCCTCGGCCTCCAGGATCTGGGCGCGCTTGTCGCGCTCGGCCTTCATCTGCCGCGCCATGCTGTCGACGAGGTCGCGCGGCGGCGCGATGTCCTTGATCTCGATGCGCGTGACCTTGACGCCCCAGGCCTCGGTCGCGGCATCCACCACCTGCAGCAGCCGCGCGTTGATGGTATCGCGATTGGACAGCAGCTCGTCGAGGTCCATCGAGCCCATCACGGTGCGGATGTTGGTCATCGTCAGGTTGACGATGGAGGCCTCGAGCTGGTCGACGCCGTAGGTCGCCTTGGCAGCGTTCAGCACCTGAAAAAAGTTGACGCCGTCGACGGTGACCATAGCGTTGTCACGGGTGATGATGTCCTGGGAGGGAATGTCGATCACCTGCTCCTTCACGTTCATCTTCGCGCCGATGCGCTCCATGACCGGGATCAGGAAATGCAGTCCAGGCTGCAAGGTGCGCGTGTACTTGCCGAAAACTTCGACTGTGTAGGCGTAGCCCTGCGGGACCATCTTGACCGTCGACCAAAGGCCGACTGCGGCCAGGACCACCAGCAACACGGCGAAGACTTCGAAGCCGCCCGAGAACAGGTTCATAGGACCCACCCAATCAAGAGTTGCGCTCCCCCTTATCTAGGAAGCCTCTGAGGCAAGTTTTAGGAGGCATTGGGAAATACTCAGTGAAGGAACGGTTGATGAGAGATGAACTGGCATACGGTGTACATCACAATTTGCGACTATTTGCAGCTGCACTTGTGTTACCTGCGGAATTGCCGGGCGAATTTCTCCGTCTGTGGCGTCGTTCTTGTTGGCGCGCATGCGCACCGTCCCCACCGGCAATGAGGGCACTAGGGCGATAGCCAACCCATCAGCTCGCGCCGCAGCACGTGCTCGAGGACGCCGATGCCGGCCGCGGAATCGTTGAGGCAGGGCACGAGCGTGAACTTTTCGCCGCCATTGGCGAGAAACACGCCGCGGTTCTCCATGTCGAGCTCCTCCAGCGTCTCCAGACAGTCCGCCGCAAAGCCCGGCGCGACGACGGCGAGCCGCCGCACGCCCGACTTCGCCAGCCGCTCGACCACCTCGATGGTGTAGGGCTGCAGCCAGACCTCGTTGCCGAAGCGCGACTGGAATGTCGTGTGCCAGCGTTCGGCAGGCCAGCCCAGGCGCTCGCGCAGAAGCGCAGACGTCGCCAGGCACTGGTCGTAGTAGGGGTCGCCGCCCTCCCGATACCGCTCCGGCATGCCGTGAAAGGTGGCGATCATTGCCTCGGGAGTGAAGTCGAGCCCGGCAAGGTGCGCGTGCATCGACGTCGCCAGCGCATCGATGTAGGCAGGGTCGTCGTAGTAGGGTGGTGCGACGCGCAGCGTCGGTTGCCAGCGCAGCTGCATCAGTGCACGGAAGACGGCATCGCAGGCCGTCGCGGTGGTCGCCGCCGCGTACTGCGGATAGAGCGGCAGGATCAGGATGCGGTCGCAGCCCTCGCGCTGCAGATGGGCGATCCGTTCGGCGGTCGCCGGGCTCGCGTAGCGCATCGCCCAATCGACCACGACCGCATCATTGGCGAGTGCGGCATGCAACTTCTCCGCCTGCGACCGCGTGATCGTCTTGAGCGGGCCCTCGTCCAGCTTCCTGTTCCAGATCTTCTCGTAGTCCTTGCCCTTGCGCCCCGGACGGACGGTGAGGATGATCAGATTGAGGATAGGCCACCACTTCCAGCGCGGCAGCTCGATCACGCGGCGGTCGGACAGGAACTCCTTGAGGTAGCGGCGCATCGGCCAGTAGCCGGTCGCGTCGGGCGTCCCGAGGTTCAGGAGCAGCACCCCGATGCGCTTCCTCCTCGCCGACCTGTGGTCCGGCGGGTGGCGGCTTGGCGTCTCGGGCGCAGGATCGCGGGCGTCCATGGGCATCTCGCTGAGTTGCACGACAGCTGCCGCGCCGGGCCGGCGCTCGCCCGGGCGTGCTGCTCTGCGGCCTATCCGCGGGCGGCCGGGACCGGCGGGCTGCGGCCGCGGCCCACACCGACGTAGGTGAAGCCGTGGCGCGCCATGTCGTCGGGAGGATAGATGTTGCGCAAGTCGACGACGATAGGCCGCTTAAGCAGCGATTTGACGCGCTCCAGATCGAGGGCGCGAAACTCATCCCAATCGGTGACGACAACGAGCGCTTCCGCGCCCTCGGCGCAGGCATAGGCGTCCTCGGCGTAGTCCACGTTCTCGAGCACCGCGCGCGCCTGCTCCATGCCTTTGGGATCGAACACACGCACGCGGGCCCCGGCATCCTGCAGCGCCGTGATGAGCGCAATGGAGGGGGCTTCACGCATATCGTCGGTGTTGGGCTTGAAGGTCAGCCCCAGTACGGCGACGGTGCCGCCGCGCACGTTGCCGCCGCAGGCCGCGACCACCTTGAGGCCCATGGCGCGCTTGCGCTGGTCGTTGACGGCCGCAGCGGCCTCCACGATCCGGCACGGCGCGCCGAAGTCGTGCGCGGTGCGCACGAGCGCACGCAGGTCCTTGGGAAAGCACGACCCGCCGAAGCCGGGCCCCGCATGCAGGAACTTGTGGCCGATCCGGCTGTCCATGCCGATGCCGTGCGCGACCTCCTCGACGTCGGCGCCGGCGCGCTCGCACAGCTCCGCCATCTCGTTGATGAAGGTGATCTTGGTGGCGAGGAACGCGTTGGCCGCGTACTTGATGAGCTCGGCAGTCCGGCGGCTGGTGAACAACAGGGGCACCTGATTTCGCGCCAACGGCTGATAGATATCCGTCATCACCTGGCGTGCACGCTCGTCGTCGACGCCGATGACGATGCGATCGGGGTGGTTGAAGTCGCTGATGGCCGCGCCCTCACGCAGGAACTCGGGGTTCGAGACCACGGCGAACTCGGCGCCCGGCCGCGCCTCCGCGATGATGCGCGCCACCTCGTCGCCCGTGCCGACCGGAACCGTCGACTTCGTCACGATGACCTTGGGCCCGTCCAGGTGGGCAGCGATCTTTCGCGCCACGTCGAAAACGTAGGAAAGGTCGGCATGCCCGTCGCCGCGGCGCGACGGGGTCCCGACCGCGATGAAGATGGCGTCCGCGGAACGCGCCGCCCCGGCCAGTCCCGTTGTGAACGACAACCGGCCAGCGGCCGAATTCCCGGCCACAAGCTCGGCCAGGCCCGGCTCGAAGATGGGCATCTCGCCGCGCGCGATGCGGTCGATCTTGCCCGAATCGCTGTCGACGCAGGTCACGACGTGTCCACAGTCGGCGAAGCAGGCGCCGGAAACCAGGCCGACGTAGCCGCAGCCGATCATGGCGATGCGCATCGTCAACCGTTCCTGCCGCTGGGCGAAGGCGGACTGAATGGGGCATGTCCCCTGCCGTGCGTGACGACGCCGGTACCGCGTTGTACTGTCATCGTCTTTTCTCCATTGAACGTGGCGCAGGTAGCACGCACCATTGGCGCCTGCGAGCGCATCCGCCAATCCTCGCACCGACCGTGGCAGGGCTGCCGCAATGGTCGCGGGTTTGCCCACAGCCGGAAAAGTCTCCACCGCTCACCGGGCGGACCTTGGTTCACAGTCTTTATGGCGCCCGCTATGATTGTGAACAAGAGGAAGGGATGCATTCGGTGCTGGCCCGTGATAGGCCACATCCGCACGCGGGCGGGGTCGGAATGGCCTATGCAGCGACCAAGGCGGTCGGGGCGTGAGTGGCTTCGACAAGAGGGCGGCACTCGAAAAGGTGACGCAGAGATGGCTGCTGCGGCTCGTGGGCCTCGGCCGCTACACCAAGCGTGTCATCATCGCCGTCACGGATTTCCTGACTCTCGGGTTCGCCCTCTGGCTCGCCATGTCGGCGCGGCTCGGCGCCCCCTACGTGCCGCCATCGCGGGAGCTCACGCTGATTCTGCTGGCGGCGCCGACGATCGGCGTGGCCACGTTCTTTCAGCTCGGCCTCTATCGCCTGGTGACGCGCTACATCGGCCGTCAGGGAGCGGTGCTGATACCGGTTGCCGTCGGCCTATCGGCGCTGCTGTGGGCGCTGCTGGTGTTGCTGTCGGGAATCCAGGTCAGCGGTGTGCAGGCTGCCGGCGTCCGCATCCCCGGCATCGTGGCGGTTCCGCGCTCCGTCGTGATTCTCTATCCGGTCTTGGGGGCGGCGCTGGTCTGGGGGACGCGGCAGCTGGCGGGATGGCTGCTCAAGCATGCCGGCATCGAGATACCCACGCGCTTTCCTGAAAATGCCCGCAACGTGCTGATCTACGGCGCGGGCGCGACCGGAGTGCAGCTGCTCGAGGGGCTGCGCCGGACCGGCGGCTACGTGCCGATGGCCTTTGTCGACACCAGCCCCACCTTATGGGGTCAGTACGTCGGCGGCCTCAAGGTCTACCGTCCCGACCGCCTTGGCGTGCTCGTTCAGCGCCACAACATCATGGAGGTGCTGCTCGCCATGCCGCGCGCCAAGCGGCGCGAGCGTCAGGCGGCCCTGCGGCAGCTCGAGCCGTTGATGGTGGCGGTGCGCACGCTTCCAGCCATCGAGGATCTGGCCGCGGGCCACGTGACGGTGAGCGACCTGCGGCCGGTGGACGCCGAAGATTTGCTCGGCCGGGACCCTGTGCCACCCGATCCGGCTCTTCTTGCGCGCAACATCCAGGGCAAGTCGGTGATGGTCACGGGAGCCGGCGGCTCGATCGGCTCGGAGCTGGTGCGGCAGATCCTGCGGCAGAAGCCGATGCGTCTGGTGCTGCTGGAGACCGGCGAGGCGCAGCTCTACGAGATCGAGGCCGAGGTGGACGAGTTGCTGCAGGCCAGGCGCGCAGCATCAGCCAATGGCAGTCCTCCTCCCGAGGTCGTGGCGGTCCTGGGCTCCGTGCTCAACGGCGCGCTGATGCGCCAGACCATCGAGAAGCACGCAGTCGAGACCATCTATCACGCTGCCGCCTACAAGCACGTTCCCATCGTCGAGCAGAATGCCGTTGCCGGCCTGCGCAACAACACATTCGGCACTGCCGTCCTGGCGGACATGGCCCAGCGCTGCGGGGTGGAGCGCTTTGTGCTGGTGTCGACCGACAAGGCCGTGCGGCCCACCAGCATCATGGGTGCCAGCAAGCGTCTCGCCGAGATGGTCCTGCAGGCACGGTCTGCCGGGCGCAAAGGGCGGACTGTCTTCACGATGGTGCGCTTCGGCAATGTCCTCGACAGCTCGGGCTCGGTGGTGCGCAAGTTTCGCCGGCAGATCGAGGCGGGCGGACCCGTCACCGTAACCGACCCGAACGCGATCCGCTACTTCATGTCCATCCCCGAGGCCGCAACGCTCGTGCTCCAGGCCGGCGCGATGGCGACCGGCGGCGAGGTATTCGTGCTCGACATGGACGTGCCCGTGAAGATCGACGATCTCGCCAAGTCGATGATCCGCTTGATGGGTCTGGAGGTGCGCGACGCCGAGCATCCGGACGGCGACATCACCATCCAGTACATCGGGCTTCGTCCTGGCGAGAAGCTGCACGAGGAGCTGCTTCTGGGCACGCACATCACGCCGACCGAGCATCCGCGCATCTTCAAGAGTCACGAGCCTTGCATGCCCGCCGCGGAGCTGAAGAAGGCGGTTGCGACCCTTGGCGCGGCGATGGATAGGGACGACGTAGCGGGCATTCACGCGGTCCTCGAACGCGCGGTGGAAGGCTACCGCCCCGATGTCAAGAGGGTCGAGTCGAAGGTAATCACGCTCATGGACAAGCGCGCGCCAGCTGCGCTGACAGGTACATAGCCGAGCCCGCCATGACCCATCGAGGGATCCTTGCCTGGAGGCCCCTGTTCGGCGCGTCTGCATCGGCCGAAGCAGGGCCCTGCCTTGAAAGCCGGCGGAGTTGAGCGCCCTCGCCTCCTTCCTCGCGCGTCACGGGGACCGGTTGTTGCTGGCAACCGCCATCTGCACTGCGTGCGGCGTCGCGATCTTCCTGCGTCTGCCGCTGACCGCTCCGGGATGGCTTGTGCTCGGCGCCATAGCTCCTGTCGGCTGGTACATCGTGCGTAGGGGTCGCATGCCGTCGCTGGCGCCGGCGGGTGCGATGCTCGCTCTATTGCTCGGCGTCATCTACCTCGCCATGAACGCATCCTGGTCGCTGAGCCCCGCAGATGCCCAGCGCACCTTGGTTACTCTCTTCCTCGTCGTCATCATCCTGCATCTCCTTCAGGGGGCGCTCGCCGATAGCGATCCCGATGTCCTGCGCGCGCTGCTGACCGCCCTCTACGCCGGCATGGCGATCGGCGGGGTGGTCCTGTGCTTCGATGTGCTGAGTCATCAATGGTTCCACCGTCAGCTCATCATGCTCGCCCCGGAGCTGCGGCCCGAGGACCCATACGTGATCGTGGACGGCGGGAAGGTGGTGCTCCCGCCCTACCTTCTCAACCGCAGCATCGCGGCTCTCACGTTCCTTTTCTGGCCGACCATGTTGACGATTGCCCTGATCCGGCCCCGGACCACCCTGAGCCATGGATTGATCGCGGCGTTGATCCCGGCCGTGGCAGCGGTGGCCGGGTCGGTGCATGCGACTTCCAAGATTGCTCTTCTCGGCTCCACCCTTGTCTTCATCGTGTGCGTGCTCTGGCCGGTCTTGGCGCGGCGGGCGATCACGTGGGGCTGGATCCTCATGATCGTATTCGTCGTGCCACTGGCGTCCCTCGCCTACAAGACCGAGCTCTATCGTGCGTCATGGCTGCCGCCGAGCGCCCAGCACCGCATCGTCATCTGGGGCCATACGAGCCAGCTCGTGGCCGAGGCCCCGATCCTCGGCGCCGGCATCAACACTGCGCGCGCCCTCAACGATCGGCAGGGTCCGGTGGCTCCCGGCTCCGACTTTCGCCTGACGACGAGCCTGCACAGCCACAACGCCTACCTGCAGACCTGGTACGAGACGGGCGCTGTCGGTGCTGCCCTGCTCATGGCTGTCGGGTTGGCGGTGATCGCTGCGATTGCGCGCGCGCCCGAGTTGATCCAGCCCTATCTCTTCGCCTCGTTCGCGGCGTGCGCCTTGCTTGCGGGCTCGAGCTTCAGCCTGTGGCAGTCCTGGTTCGTAGCTTCGTTCGGGCTCGCGGCCAGCTTCGCGATGGCCGGCAGATGGCTCGCCGATAGCAACCTCAACGCCGCCGGCCGGTCGCCGCCTTTCTCGTCCGCGGCTTAGCCGCCGCCGGCTCCTTGGGCGGGGCCAGGGCCGCCAGCGTCTGCGCCGACGACCAATAGTGCCTGATGCGATGTTCCAGGTTGTCTGCCGGCTCGGCAAACAGCCGCTCGCCGCGAGGCCTGGCCTCTGCCCTGAGGTTGGTCTGGTGGGTTCTGCAGAGCGCCAGGACAGGAGCGATTTCCTTGGGCTGCAGAACCGAAGCACACCGCTCGCTGACGAAGTCGAGCAGAATCGCGTAGTCGTGGTCTTCGCCCAGGAGGCGCGAGATTTCCCTCGCCTCGTCGGCGCGGGCGCCTAGCGCCTCTGGCCAGCCGCGCGACAGGAGCAGCATGTGGCGCCAATGCAGCTGCACGTGCTTTCGCCATGTGTGGAAGGCCTCGTCGCCCGGCTCGTCGTAGGCCGCGCGAAAGAACTTGCGCGCCTTGCGATAGGTCAGGCCTGCACCCTCCACGACGTGGGCGAGCCCGATGTCGGAAAGCGCCTGGCCGGCGAAGAACGATTTTGCGCGCCGCAGCCGCTGCAGGGCCTGGCGGCGGTTCTCGGCATCGGCGCGTCTGCCGGAGACCCTGCCGTCCGCGAGAACCTTGCGCAGCCGTTCCCCCGCATCGCGCGGCAGGGAGCCCGCATGCGCCTCCAGCTTGCCCAGCGTCTGCCGCAGGACATCGAGGTCGCGGGCCGTGGAGAGCAGCCGTCCGATGCCGGAGAGCTGGTCTGCCTCACGGCGATAGACGGCCTCGTCCAGCCCGGTACGGATCAGCCGAAGGAGCGCGCGGGTCCGCTTCAGGCTGCGTCGTGCATCGTGCACCGCGGCGGCGATGTCGTCCTTGGCGCCAAGCTTGGTCTCGGCAAGCTCGATCTGCTCCAGTCCGACCCGGCGCACATTGTGGGCAATGGACCCGGTAAGCTTGAACCTGTAAGTCATCGGACCAACGCGCCGGCAGGCTGCCAATACGACCTGTCTCTCGAGGGCCGAGGCCCCTGAAGCACAGAGCTTTGTCACAATCCACTGTCCGGCCGCCGCAGCCTTTCCGCAGGGCGCATCGGCGGCCGTGCTTTTGTCCTACATTCTGACGCGCTCCGCCCAGGCTAGCCACTGGCGCACGCGCCCGTCGGGGTCCGAGTGGGTGAAGAAATCCGTGATCACCGCGAGGCTGTCTGCACCTGCGGCCTTGACGCCGTCGGCCCGCTCCGGCGTGATCCCGCCGATGGCGACCAGCGGCAGAGCGCCGATGCGTCCCTTCCAGTCCGCGATCCTGTCGAGCCCCTGTGGCGCCCACTTCATGACCTTCAGGCGGGTCTCGTAAATGGGGCCGAGCGCGACATAGGACGGCTTGGCATTGAGCGCGATGGCAAGCTCTTCCTCGCTGTGCGTGCTGATGCCGAGCCGGACACCCTTGGCATGGATCGCCGGCACGTCCGCACCTGCCAGATCCTCTTGCCCGAGATGGATATAATCGGCGCCGAGTTCCAAAGCCTCCCGCCAGTAGTCGTTGACGATCAGCTGGCAACCGTGACGGGCGCAGATCCGGAGGCTCTCGGCTATCTCTCGGCGCACGCGCTCCGGCTCGGCGTCCTTGAGGCGCAGCTGCACCGTCTTGACGCCCAGCGGAACGAGCCGCTGCAACCAGGCAACGTCGGGCAGGATCGGGTAGAACACGTCGAGGCCCCCGGACTTGTCAGCGGCCCTGCCGGTCATTGCGGCCGTTCCAGGTCGAAGAAGGGCGTGCCGGCGACGGGCGTGGACGGCACGGCCATGTCGCGCATTTCCATCAGGCCTGCTTCGTAGGCGCTGCGGCCTGCCTCAATGGCAAGCGCGAAGGCGTGTGCCATGCGCGCTGGATCGGCGGCACGTGAAACGGCCGTGTTGAGCAGGATCGCGTCGAAGCCCATCTCCATCGCCTCTGCCGCATGCGAGGGCGCGCCGATGCCCGCATCGATGATGAGCGGAACGGAGGCCAGATATCGTCTGAGCGACTTCAGGGCATAGGGGTTGGCAAGACCGCGCCCGGTGCCGATCGGGGCGCCCCAGGGCATCAGCACTTCGCAGCCCGCCGCAAGCAGGCGCTCGGCAACGATGAGGTCCTCGGTCGTGTACGGAAAGACCTTGAAGCCCTCCTTGCACAGCACCATCGCCGCCTCGACGAGGCCGAACACATCGGGCTGCAGGGTGTCGTCGTTGCCGATCACCTCGAGCTTGATCCAGTCGGTGCCGAAGAGCTCGCGCGCCATCTGTGCCGTCGTGATGGCCTCCTTCGGGGTGCGGCACCCGGCCGTGTTCGGCATCACGCGCACGCCCAGCGCCTTGATCAACTCGAAGAAGCGCCTGCCCGAATCGCCGCGCGCCGCCTCGCGTCGAACCGACACCGTGAGCACGCCGGCGCTCGAGGCTATGGCGGCGTCGCTCATCACCTTGGGTGAGGGATAGCGGGCGGTGCCGAGCAAAAGCCGTGACGGGAGGTCTACGCCATAGAGGGTCAGCGGCCGTCCGCTGCCGGGTGTTGCGTCGATCGCATTCATGGCCTGGCTTCAGCTCCTTCCACCCGGCGCCTGTCAGCCATCCCGGTCAGCCGCCTTGGCGCGGTGCCACGATCTCGATGCGGTCGCCCGGCGCCAGCTCGGCCTCGCTGCGGGCAGGCCTCGGCACGAAATCGCCGTTGCGCGCGGTCGCTACCGCGGACTCGGCAAAGCCCTGCTCCGCGACGAGCTCGGACAGCGTGCGCGCGCACGTTGCAACCGCCTCGCCGTTGACGACAAGTGAAATGCTCCGACCCAGCCGCTGTTGCATGGTTCTCCGGCTCCTGCCTCGATATCTGCGACGGTGCCGGCCTCAATTCAAGTGATTTCGGGACCGCATGCGGCGCGGGTGGAGGTCACCTCTCACCTTGTGTCGGCCCTTCCGGATCGGCCAGTCGCGGTCGCCCCCGCTTCCCCCAGTGGTGGCAAGGTCAGGAGAACCGTGGTGCCAAAAGCGGTCCGCGGAGCGCTGTTCGCGATGATGCGGGCGTCCGCACTTGGCTGTCGCGCCGGTCTACGTATGAACAATGTTCATTTTGTTGCCATCATTCGATGCCACCCTTCGTTGAGAAGATGAAGAGGAGTTCGTGCCAGACTCGGGCTGCCTCGCTCACCCAGGGAAACCTCATGTTCAAGAGCCTGATGACATCGCGGCGGTTTGCGCCGCTGTTTTGGTGTCAGCTTTGCTCCGCCCTGAACGACAACTTCCTGAAAAACGCCCTTGGCATGCTGATCCTGTTCGGGATCGGCGGGTCCGGCGCTGCCGCGGGTGACTACGGCCCGCTGCTGATCACGGCGTCGGGGATCGTGTTCATCGCGCCGTTCTTCTTCCTGTCCGCCCTCGGCGGCGAGCTGGCAGACCGGCTCGACAAGGCCCAGGTCGCACAGCGCATCAGGCTGATGGAGATCCCCATCGCCGCTTTGGCCGCCCTCGGCTTCTTCCTCCACTCCGTGGCGTTGCTGTTCATCGCGCTGGCCCTCTTCGGCGTTGTTGCTGCACTGTTCGGACCCGTGAAATATGGCATCCTGCCCGAGAAGCTGGAGACTGCGGAGCTGCCTGCCGGCAACGCCCTGGTGGAGGGCGCGACCTTCCTTGCCATCCTCGCCGGCACCATCACCGGCGGCGTGGCGGTGGCGGGCGCCGAGAGCCCGGAGTTTGTCGTCGCGGTGATCCTGGCACTGGCGCTGGCGTCCTGGTTGTTCGCGCGCGCCATTCCGTCCGCCGGGCCCGCCGCCCCCGATCTCATCATCACCCGCAACCCCTGGACATCGACGCTGGCCTTGCTGCGCGAACTCAAGGCGGACAAGCGGCTGTGGGGCGGCGCCCACATCGTCTCATGGTTCTGGCTCGTCGGCTTCGTGGCCCTCTCTCTGTTGCCGACGCTCGTCAAGACCATCGTCGGCGGCAGCGAGGGCGTCGTGACGACCTGTCTGGCGGTCTTCACCGTCGGCATTGCCGTCGGCTCGCTGGTGGCCGCGCGCGCAAGCCACGGCCAGCCCAACCTCGGCCTCGTGCCGCTGGGTGCCGTGCTCATGGGTGTGTTCTCGCTTGCCATTGCCTGGATCGCGGCGGTGACCGTGCCCGGCACCGGGACGATCGGGCCGGCCGCGCTTATCGGCTCTACGACTGGCATCGCGCTGCTGATCAGCCTGTGCGGACTGGCGATCGCTGGCGGGTTGTTCATCGTGCCGTCGTTTGCGGCCGTGCAGGCCTGGGCGCCGGTCGATCGCCGCGCCCGCGTTATCGCTGCCGTCAACGTGCTCAACGCCGCCTACATGGTCGGCGCGGGCGCCGTCGTCGCGGTGCTCCAGGCGGCCGGAATCGGCGTGCCGATCCTGTTCGCCATCCTCGGCGTGCTCTCCATCGCCGCCATTGCCTTCATCCTGCAAACGTGGGGGGCAGAGGTGCTGCGTGACGCCGGCCGCACCCTTCTGCGCTTTTTTTTTAGGCTGGAGGTGGAGGGCCTGGAGAACATTCCGGGCAGCGGCGAGCGGGTCGTCATCGCTCCCAACCACGTGAGCTTGCTCGACGGACCGATCCTGCACACGATCCTGCCCAAGCAGGCCGGCTTCGCGGTCAACACCCAGATCGCCCGGGCCTGGTGGGTGCAGCCCTTCCTGAAGGTCATCAACGCGCACCTGCTCGAGCCCACCAAGCCGCTTGCCGCACGCGCCCTCGTCAACGCGGTAAGGGCCGGCGAGACGATCGTCATCTTTCCCGAAGGCCGCATCACCGTGACGGGCGGCCTCATGAAGGCCTACGACGGCGCCGCCATGATCGCCGACAGGGCGGACGCCTGGGTGGTACCCGTCCGCATCGAGGGCCCGGAGCGCTCGCCCTTCGGCTATCTGCGCGCGAGCCACACCAGGAAGACGCTGTTCCCCAAGTTCAAGGTGACGTTCCTGCCCGCGCGGCGGCTCACCGTCGATCCCGGGCTCAAGGGCAAGGCGCGCCGTCAGGCCGCGGGGCTCGCCCTGCAGGACATCATGGTCGATGCGGCGGTGGAGACCGCACGCATCGACCGCACCCTGTTCGCCGCGCTCACCGACGCGCGCAAGACACGCGACACCGGCCGCCCGGCTGTCAGTGATCCCCTGGGCACCCGGCTCAGCTACCGCAAGCTGATCCTCGGCGCCCAGGTGCTCGGAGCCAGGCTCGAGGCCTTGGCGCCCGTCGGTGGCACGATCGGCGTGCTGCTGCCGAACTCGGCTGGCGTGGCCGTGACGTTCTTCGCGCTGCAATCCATCGGCCGCGTGCCGGCGATGATCAACTTCACGAGCGGCGCCGCCAACATCAGGGGCGCCTGCCGGGCCGCGGGCGTGTCGGTGATCCTCTCCTCGCGCGCCTTCGTCGACAAGGCGCGGCTCGGGGCCCTCGTCGCCGAGGTCGGCAAGGACGTGCGCATCGTCTACCTCGAGGACATCCGCGCCGGCATCGGCTTCGTCGACAAGCTGGCAGGTCTGCTCGCCGGCACGCGGGCGCGCGTCGCCCGCAGACCGGACGATCCCGCGGTCGTCCTCTTCACCTCGGGCTCGGAGGGGGTGCCCAAGGGCGTCGTGCTCTCCCACCGCAACATCCTCGCCAACTCCGCGCAGTGCCTGTCGCGCATCGCCGCCAACGGCGAGGACATGGTCTTCAACGTGCTGCCGGTATTCCACTCGTTCGGGTTGACGGGCGGGTTGATGATGCCGCTCATCGGCGGCATCCCCGTCTATCTCTACCCCTCGCCGCTGCACTACCGCATCGTGCCGGAGCTTGTGTACGACACCTGCGCGACGATCCTCTTCGGCACCGACACGTTCCTGCGTGGCTACGCGCGTGCGGCACACCCCTACGACTTCCGCAGCGTCCGCCTCATCGTCGCCGGCGCCGAGGCCGTGAAGGACTCGACGCGGCACACCTACATGGACCGCTTCGGCGTGCGCATCCTGGAAGGCTACGGCGTCACCGAGACGGCGCCCGTGCTCGCCATGAACACGCCGATCGCCAACAAGGCCGGCACCGTCGGCCGTCTCTCTCCCCGCATGCAGGCGCGGCTTGAGCCGGTCGCCGGCATCGAGGACGGCGGCCGCCTGTTCGTGCGCGGGCCCAACGTCATGCTGGGCTACTATCGCGCCGAGAATCCTGGCGTGCTCGAGCCGCCGGCGGACGGCTGGCACGACACCGGCGACATCGTCGCCATCGACGCGCAGGGCTTCATCACCATCAAGGGCCGGGCCAAGCGCTTCGCCAAGATCGGTAGCGAGATGGTGTCGCTGTCTGCCGTCGAGGCGTTGGCGGCCGACGCCTTTCCCGGTTCTGCGCTCGTCGTCGTGTCGCTGCCCGACGCGCGCAAGGGCGAGCGCCTCGTGCTCATCACGACGGATACCAGCCTGAGGCGCGATCAGCTCGTCCGTCATGCGCGCGGGCGCGGCGCCTCCGAGCTGATGGTCCCGGCGGATATTCTCGTCGTCGGCAGCCTGCCGCTGCTCGGAAGCGGCAAGCCGGACTACGTCGCGGCAACCGCCCTGGCGAAGGCCTCCGGCACGCAAGAGACCGGCACGGACGAAGTGGCTGCGTAGAGCAGACTGCAGGCAGCCAAGCCTTCATGGTTCCCCAGGGTGCGTGGGCGAAGCGCTGTGCCGCTACGCGCCTATAGTCGCCACAGTTTCTGCTATGTTATAACATAAACATCGGCTTCGGCCGGCTCGGTGTGCGCGCCTGCGTCACGATACAACCGCAAGCCCGCGTTACATCGGCTGCGCCGCGCTGGCGCCTTGACTGCCCCGACCCTGAGCTAGGATAGGAGTTCCCCATGCGTCGCCTTGCGCTGCTCGTGCTGGCCGGCTCTGCGGCTGCCGTTTCGCTTCCGGCCCTTGCCCACAGGGAGGCCGGCGCACACGAGCACGGCCGCGGCACACTCAACATAGCCGTGGAAGGCAACAAGGTGACGATGGAACTCGAGGTGCCCGGCGTCGACATCGTCGGCTTCGAGCACGTCGCCAAGTCGCGGCGCGACAAGCAGGCCGTGGAGAAGGCCAAGGCGCAACTGCAGGCGCCCCTTGCTCTCTTCAAGCTGCCGGCTGCCGCCGATTGCCGCGTCGCCGAGGCGAAGGTGGAGTTCGGCGCGGACGAGGACGACAAGTCCAAGCCGGCCGGCGCAAAGGGATCGAAGGCGAAGGATGAGCACGAGCATTCGGAATTCCACGCCCAATATACGCTGGAGTGCCAGTCGCCCGTCAGCATTACCGCCATCGAGTTCCCCTTCTTCCGCACCTTCGCGGGTGCCGAGAAGCTCGAGGTGAACGTGATCACGGCGAAAGGCCAGAACAGGTTCGAGGTCAGCCGCAAGCGGCCAAGCCTCAGTCTGGCGGGAATGATCTGAAGGCGCGATGGAACTGATGGTTGCTGCCACCGCCGAGCCACGCGCAGCGCCTTCGGACGTCATCCACCTGTCGGGCGTGCGCTTCGCCTGGCCGGGCCGCATGCCGTTCTCGCTGACCGTGGATGAGTTCGCCGTGTCGGCGGGCAGGCGCATCCTGCTGATCGGCCCGTCGGGCAGCGGTAAGTCGACCTTCCTGAGTCTGCTCTGCGGCATCGTCGCACCGCAGTCGGGCAAGATCGGAATCCTCGGGACAGATGTCGCGAGGTTGCCGGCGTCCGCGCGGGACGGTTTCCGCGCCGAGCATTTCGGCATCATCTTCCAGATCTTCAACCTGCTGCCCTACGGCTCCGTCATCGACAACGTGCTGCTGCCCTTGAGCTTTGCCCCCGGACGGCGCAGGCGTGCCAAATCCAGGGGCACGGCGGAGGACGAGGCTGCGCGCCTGCTCGGGCGTCTCGGCATCGAGGCGAGCCTGACGCATGGGCATTCCGCGGCCAACCTGAGCGTCGGCCAGCAGCAGCGCGTTGCCGCGGCCCGCGCGCTCATCGGATCACCCGAGCTGATCGTCGCCGACGAGCCGACCTCCGCGCTCGACCGCAACACGCAGGGCGCCTTCCTCGATCTGCTGTTCGCGGAGGTGGAGGCGGCAGGTGCGACGCTCATCATGGTCAGCCACGACGAGAGCCTCGGGCCGCGTTTCGACGAGGTACTGCGGCTCGACGAGATTGCCGTCAGCCGCCGCGGGATGGCGTCATGATCATCCTGCGCCTCGCCCTGCAATCCCTCCGCAACCGCTGGCTGACGGCGCTGCTTACCGTCATAGCCATCGCGGTCAGCATCATGCTGCTGCTGGGCGTCGAGAAGGTGCGCACGGGCGCGCGGCAGAGCTTTGCCGACACGATCTCCGGCACCGACCTCATCGTCGGCGCCCGCAGCGGCAGCCTCCAGCTTCTGCTCTATTCGGTGTTCCGCATCGGCAACGCCACCAACAACATCACCTGGCCGAGCTTCCAGGACATCGCGGCCCGGCCCGAGGTCGCCTGGATCGTGCCGCTCTCGCTCGGCGATAGCCATCGCGGCTTCCGCGTGCTCGGCACCACGCCCGACTATTTCAAGCACTACCGCTATCGCCGGGCACAGGGCTTGACCTTCCGCGCCGGTGGTCCGTTCTCCGACCTCTTCGATGCCGTCATCGGCGCCGACGTCGCGGCGACGCTCGGCTACAAGGTCGGCGATCCAATCGTTGTCTCGCATGGGCTCGGTGCCGTCTCATTCGTCGCCCACGACGACAAGCCGTTCCGCGTCGCCGGCATCCTCGAGAAGACCGGCACACCGGTCGACCGCACCGTGCACGTGAGCCTCGAGGCGATCGAGGCTATCCATGTCGACTGGCAGAGCGGCGCGCGCGTCCCCGGCCAATCGGTGACGGCGGCCGAGGTTCGCGAGATGGACCTCAAGCCCAAGGCGATCACGGCCGCCCTGGTCGGCCTCAAGTCGCGGCTCGCCACCTTCCGCGTGCAGCGCGCCATCAACGAGTACGCGCAGGAGCCGCTGTCGGCGATCCTGCCGGGTTCGGCGCTGCAGGAGCTGTGGGGCCTCGTCGGCACCGCGGAGACCGCGTTGAAGGCGATCTCCGCCATGGTCGTGGCGACGGCTCTGCTCGGCATGGTCACCATGATCCTCACCACCTTGAACGAGCGGAGGCGCGAGATGGCCATCCTGCGGTCCGTGGGCGCGCGGCCGCGCACGGTTCTCGGATTGTTGACCGCTGAGGCAGGCGTGCTGGTCGTCGCCGGGATTGCGCTCGGCGTGGTTCTCCTTTACGCCGCCTTATTGCTGCTGCAGCCCTACGTCGACACGGTGTATGGGCTGCACTTGCCGATCGATCCCCCCAACCGCGCCGAGCTGGCGACTCTGGGAGCGATCGCTGTCGCCGGATGTCTTGCCGGCCTGCTGCCGGCGTTGCGCGCCTACCGCCTGTCCCTGGCGGATGGCATGACCGTAAGAACTTGAGGGGAGGGTTCATGGCAGGCCTGCAGCGGCGCGGGAGAGTGCTCTTGGCGGCTCTTGGGCTCGTGCTCGCGAGCGCTGCTGCAACCGGGCTCAGCGCGCTGGAGCCGCCGGTCGAGCTGCAATGGCATCAGCTCGTTCCGCCGGCACCGCCGAAGCCGCCCAAACCCTTCTTCGCAGGCAGAGGCCCCGTCGACCTCGGCAAGCTCGGCGGCCCACATGATGGCCAGCCGGCACCGGCGCCGATGCCCGAGGGCCGC
>Ga0111538_10004285_pt1 | contig 19879 bp, 19 predicted proteins | sample SoiMethybrSBSTD1_FD_79669 | JGI IMG/M metagenome (GOLD analysis project Ga0111538, IMG submission 79669) | Bulk soil microbial communities from a Populus tree surrounding site in Tennessee, USA - Soil MetaG P. TD hybrid SBSTD1 (version 2)... | ecosystem: Environmental > Terrestrial > Soil >...
GATGACGAGGATGGGGCTGCTCACGCCGACCATGCACTGCTGGAATCCACCGCAAGGCAGCTCGGTCTAGAGTTCTTTTACCTGCCGGTGGTGCCGGGTCAGATAAACGATTCCCACGTGTCCCAATTCAAGACAGCCATTGAAACGCTGCCGGGCCCCGTACTAGGCTATTGCAAGCTTGGAATGCGGGCGAAAACGCTTTACCAGCGAGCATCCACCTCCTGAGCTTCGCCAGCCCGCCTACGGGTGGGTTTATAAAAGGACTGCCATGATATTTCGACAGCTGTTCGAGCCGTTGTCCAGTACCTATACCTATCTTCTCGGCTGCGAAGAATCGGGACACGCACTGCTGATCGACCCGGTGATCACGTCCGTCGAGCGCGATTTGGGCGAAATCAAACGCCTCGGGTTGACCTTGGCCTGCACTGTCGAGACCCATATTCACGCTGACCATATTACTGCCGCGCTTGAACTGAAGCAGACCATAGGCAGCAAAATTGCCGTGCCTGCTTTCGACCGGCTTCCCTGCGCGGATATTGGCATTGAGGAAGGCATCCCTCTTTGCATCGGCAGCCTTGAATTGCAGCCGCTGCATACACCCGGACATACGGATGGGCACTTCGCCTACCTGTCCGGCGACAGGGTATTCACCGGCGATGCGCTGCTGATCGACGGGTGCGGACGGACCGACTTCCAGAATGGCAATGCCGAAGTGCTGTTCAGGAGCGTGACCGAAAAATTATTTTCCCTGACGGATGACTGCCTGGTTTACCCCTGCCATGACTATAACAACCGGCGGGTTTCCTCCATCTTGCAGGAGAAGACCCGCAACCCTCGACTGGGGAACAACCGCACCCTCGAAGAATTCAAGGAGCTTATGGCGAACCTCAAGCTGGCGGCGCCCAAATTCATCGATTATGCCGTGGCAGGAAATCGCCGGTGCGGGGTCTGCCCCGATCATCTGCCAGAAAACCTGCAAAACTATTGTAGGCACATGACCCGAAGCCTGCAGGGTTAGCCCGTCCGTCCATCTGCGAGAGGATGAATTGACAATTGGACGGGGCTAATATTTGACCGCCTTGGGATGCCCCCCCGCCTTTAACGCCCGCACCGCCTCATCCGCATCTTTAATCATTTCAGTCCCGAGAGGACAGAAAAAATATCGGAAGAGCGCCCGTTGCGCATAATTCTGCTTGATATTTTCCATATCGACCCATTTTCCCATTTTCGCTGGCGACCACGCCTCATTATTCGCGCGGCCATAGGCGTAAACCTTGCGTTCATTGGTCTGGCAGCGGATGCCTTCATAGCTGACATTCATCGCCCCCGTGGGCGACTTGACAACCAGGCTGTAGCGCACGACGCCATCCTCACCCACGCTAATGGATGAGCTATCGACGAAATGAAGATTGTTGCTTGCCGGGCCGGCATCGAATTCCAGCAGGTTCTCTGGTTTGGGATAATCCGGCATTTTGCCCTGTATCTCAACCCACGGCTTTTCATTTTCATACTCGTACTCCGAGGTTTTCTTCGGGCCGAAGAAAGCCGACGCCGGTGCGGCAATCGAAAGGAGGCACAACCCTATAAGCAGGTGCTTCATCAAGAAATGAGCTCCACGTACAGATCGTTAACAAGAGAGGCGCGAACCACCGCGGCTATCGGGGTGGCAGGAACAGGATACGCCACATGGTCGATGCCCATGCTCAAGGGCGCGTCATCGCGCAGCGCTAATATCATGTCCTGAGACAGTTCCAATCGAAAAAAATGCACCGAAGCAGTTTTCTCGTCCGTTTCACGGTCGAGGTCTTCGTCGGCAATGGCATACACAGAATCATTATTATGCACTTTTATGTATACCCAGTCCTCTATTGCGATCAATTCCTTGAGCCGGACAGCCCGCTCGCGGGAGTCGGAAAATTCGAGCATCATGGTCGCTTTCCAATTCGATCCGTCCGGCACCAGCGAGCCGTATGCATCCAGTTCATCCAGTGTGCCGGCTTCTTCGAAAATCTTCTCCGCCCGCAGTATTTCCTGAATCTGGTAACGCACCGTCAATTCATCCTCGAAGATAAGTGTCACGTGCTCGCCCAGATGAACTTTTCGGTTCTTTTTATGCGCGATCATTCGGGCCCGGACTTCATGCCGTACCTTGGCATAGGTTTCGAGCATCATCAGGCTATCGGCGATAATGCGTCCCATGATAAGGCTCTTTAAGAAAAATTAGCGACTCGCCAGAAGGGTTCAGTCCAGCCCATACGCAATTCGCATAAGTGTCAACGGGTGCTGTTTTTTGCCTTTGTCTCGCCCATGCCCTGTTCAACCTGGCGGGCCGCAATAGCGCAATCGGAGGAGCGAATCTGGCTTGTCAACGGCCGGGCTTGACCTGGGAAATCGCCCTGGGGGTGAGGACGAGTTCGCCCTGCGACGATGCCTTCCTTATCCATCGGCGTCCTAACGCCCATCACACATCCGCTCCTATCCGGACTTCACCCTTGTAGTCCCGAGTTGAGTGAGCTCCGAAGCGCTCCTTTCCCGCTCGCGGCCCCGTTCAACCCGCTGTCACGTCACCAGGTTTTCAGGCTTGCCGGCCGCCCAAGCCTCGATGTTATCGATCAATTGATCGGCGAGCGTCTGCATTGCCTGGGCCGACGCCCAGGCAACGTGCGGCGTGAGGATAAAGTTGGGACGGCGCAGCCCGAGCAGCGGATTTCCATTTGCCGGCGGCTCCACGGTCAGCACGTCAAAGCCCGCGCCGGCGATAACACCCTCTTCCAGGGCCCGAACCAACGCAGCCTCATCGATCAGCCCCCCACGCGCCGTATTGATCAGCAAAGCGCTACGCTTCATCTTGCGTAGCTCATTGGCGCCGATCAGGTTGCGTGTAGATGGCAATAACGGGCAGTGCAGGGACAGCACATCTGACTCGGCAAGCACCTGGTCCAAAGGCGTGAGCACGACATCTTTTTTCTTGGGGGACGGATGGTATGCAAATAGCACGCGCATGCCGAAGCCACGGGCAATAGCCGCTGTGGCCTGCCCGATGGCGCCCTCGCCGATGATTCCCATGGTGGAACCGAATAGTTCGCCGATGTCGTGCGTGAACAGGCAGAATTGCTCCGATTTCTGCCACGCCCCTTGCTCAATTTCATGTCGGTAGGCCAGCAGATTGCGGCGTAGCGCCAGCACAAGCGCGAACACGTGCTCGGGCACGGTGTGGACGGCGTAGTTGCGGATATTCGCCACTGCGATCCCCCGGCGGCGACACGCATCCACGTCTATTGCGTCATATCCCGTGGCGCACATCGCGATCAGCTTCAGGCTCGGCAACTGGCCTAGGATAACGTCATCCAGGCGCGCCTTGTTGATGATGGCGATAGTTGCATGTTTCAGGCGCGGCGCGATCTGATCTTGATGGGTGTGCCCGTATTCCTCATAGGTATGTTCGAAGTCCGGCCGGCGCACCCTCGCTTTTACCGAGTCCCGTTCCAGGAAAACCACGTGTTGGCTCATCACAGCGTTACGGTTAAGAACGTGCCGAGTGCATTGTGATCATTTCGCTTCTACCTGCAACCTATCCAAGAAAGACAAGAAACGCTCCTTCAAATATCCCTGGCGCTACGCTCCCGGAGTAAAACCGCGAATCCGCACCCTCGATGAACACAACACGCAATAAATTGGCGCTACCAAAGGATCATGTTACGCCCGATTCATCCTGGAGGAAAACAGGGTGGCGGAAATAATCATGACGCCCCCTATCCACTCTCTCGTTGTCATTGCCTCCCCGGCAAGAAAATAAGCGCCTAGCGCAGCAATGACCAACTCGAAGAGCATAATGACAATAGCCCGATTTGCGGGCACATGCGCCAGACCATATTGAACAGCCATGCTAAGACCAAACACCACCAGCCCAACGCCAAGTATGAGCGGATAAACGGCCGGGGGAACGCTGCCTAGCAAGAGCGGCTGTAGAAACAGGCTGTATCCGAACGCAATCAGCGTGACCCCGGCCCATACTGCGAGCGACTTCAACTGTATCGTGTGCACCTGATCCATGCGGCTCAATACGTTGGAGAGCGCAAACATGAAGCCGGCCGATAACCCCATCCAGTCCCCATATGATGAAGGCATAGAAAAACCCGTTTCAGGCTGCCATAGCATGACCACTGCTCCCGCGAGCGAAAAAACGATAACCAGATAGCCGTGCAGGCTGAGTACTTCGTTGAGCAGCAGGCGGGAGAATACAATGGTCCAGAGCGGCGCGAGATAAAACAGCAGCATCACGCGCATGATTTCGCCGTGGATCACGCCGAGCACGTAGGCAAGATTCGTCCAGCCCGCGCACAAACCGATCCAGAGCAATAATTGTGGTTTACCACACAGGACGCGGGACTTGATGATGGTTTTTCTGAACGCCATCAGGCCCAGCAGCAGCGCGAAAGCATAAGTAAGCATGGTTGCCGCGGGGCCGCTGACTTCCGCCTGTTCGAGCAGCCGGTAGGGGTACCACAGGAGGCCCCATATAGAGGCTCCCCCCAACAGGGCTAATACGGGAAAAACATTTTGCTGATCTTGGTTGCTCATTTTGTCTGGTAGCAAAACGTTTGCCACTTTATAATCCCGCAACGATCAATAGACCTCGTCCTGATAGACTCCGCCCTGAAGGCAAGCGCTGATTGACCGCAGAGGCTAGACTTATAAATTGAATCCCAATCTCGACCGCCTGCAGCCCTATCCTTTCCAGAAGCTCAACAAGCTGTTTGAAGGGATTGCGCCGCAGCACGCGTACTCGCCGATCAGCTTGCACATCGGGGAACCCAAGCATGCTACACCCGGCTTCATCCGCGACGTACTGACGGACAATCTCCCCGGAATGGCGGCTTATCCAACTACGCTGGGGGTCAGGCCACTACGGGCCAGCGTCGCAGAGTGGCTGACTCGGCGCTATAGTTTGTCGGGTATCGATCCTGATACACAAGTCATTCCCGTCAACGGAAGTCGTGAGGCACTATTTTCCTTTGCCCAGGCCGTGATCGATTCTTCGTGCCGCGAGGCCATTGTAGTCTGTCCAAACCCGTTTTATCAGATATACGAAGGCGCTGCCTTGCTCGCCGGCGCTACCCCGCATTTCCTCAACACCCTGCCGGAAAACGATTTTGCGCTCGACTATGGACAATTGCCCCAGGAAATCTGGTCGCGTACGCAGCTGGTCTACGTATGCTCGCCAGGTAACCCTACCGGGAGGGTAATGACGTTGGACGAGTGGCGCCGCCTGTTCGAGCTATCCGACCGTTATGGTTTTATCATTGCCTCGGACGAGTGCTACGCCGAGATTTATTTCGACGAGGACGCTCCGCCGCTCGGCGCGCTCGAAGCGGCCGAGCGTCTAGGCCGCAACGGCTTCCCCCGGCTGGTTGTATTCAGCAGCTTGTCAAAACGATCCAACGTCCCGGGTATGCGCTCAGGGTTTGCCGCGGGGAATGCATCGATACTCAAGGAATTCCTCCTCTACCGTACCTACCATGGCAGCGCCATGAACCCCGCAGTTCAGGCGGCGAGCAAGGTAGCCTGGGATGACGAGAATCACGTCATCGAAAACCGGCGCCTCTACCGGGAGAAATTCTCAGCCGTGATTGAGTTACTGCAGCCAACCCTGCAAGTACCTATGCCCGAGGCGGCATTTTATTTGTGGGTAAGAACACCTCTGAGCGACGTGCAGTTCACCGCCGAGCTCTATCGCCATTATAATGTATCCGTTCTACCAGGCAGCTACTTGGCCCGATATGCTAATGGAATTAATCCTGGTGAAAATTTTGTTCGCATTGCCTTGGTCGCCTCACTGGCCGAGTGCATCGACGCGGTTGAACGGATAAAAATGCTGGTGTCAACACTTGGCCCGGGCGCAGCGCCGAACTGATAACAAAATACCAAAGGAAAACCATGGATCAGCTCCAAAGTACCATAGAAGAAGCATTCGAACGTCGTGCCGAAATCACGCCACGCAATGTGGAGGCTAAACTCAAGGAATCCGTAGCGCAGGTACTGGAAATGCTCGACAGTGGCAAACTGCGGGTGGCGGAAAAATTAAATGGCGAATGGACCACGCATCAATGGATCAAAAAAGCTGTGTTGCTCTCTTTCCGCATAGAGGACAACAGTTTTATCAAAGGCGGATTTTCCAACTATTTCGATAAAGTGCCATCGAAATTTGCGGATTACAGCTCCAAGGATTTCCGCAACGGCGGCTTCCGGGTCGTACCGCCTGCCGCAGTGCGGAAAGGCGCATTCATCGCCGGGAATGTGGTACTGATGCCCTCCTACGTTAATATCGGCGCGTATGTCGATGAAGGCGCCATGGTAGACACCTGGGCTACGGTCGGGTCATGTGCGCAAGTTGGCAAGAATGTGCATCTCTCCGGCGGAGTGGGAATAGGCGGAGTCCTCGAACCCGTCCAGGCCAATCCGACTATCATCGAGGATAACTGCTTTGTTGGCGCGCGCTCGGAAATTGTCGAGGGGGTCATTGTCGGCGAGAACTCCGTGATTTCCATGGGGGTATACATCGGCCAGAGCACCAAGATCTACAACCGCGAAACGGGTGAAGTCAGCTACGGCCGCATTCCCGCGGGATCGGTTGTCGTCTCAGGTAATCTTCCCTCTGCGGATGGTAAATACAGCCTTTATTGCGCCGTCATTGTGAAGCAGGTGGACGCAAAAACCCGAGCGAAGACCGGCATCAATGAGCTGCTGCGCGGCATATAGGGGCAAATCATGATTGAGTTCACCTACGCCCAACCTTTCCGGATGACGCCTCATGCAAAATGAAACGCTGGCTCTCGCACAAGCCCTGATTGCCTGCCGCTCGCTCACCCCGTTTGATAACGGCTGCCAGGAAATTCTGATCAGCCGCTTGGAGAAAATCGGCTTCAGCATAGAAAGAGTTCGCTGCAGCGAAGTGGATAATCTATGGGCGCGACGCGGAGCAGCTGCGCCGCTGCTGTGTTTCGCCGGACATACCGATGTGGTGCCGACGGGTCCAGTCGACCAATGGGACAGCGATCCATTCATTCCGGCGATTCGAAACGGCAGGCTCTATGGCAGGGGAGCCGCCGACATGAAAGGATCGTTGGCGGCGTTCGTTACTGCAATCGAAGCGTTCGTCGCGGCATATCCCAACCACGGCGGCTCGATTGCGCTGTTGATCACCTCCGATGAGGAAGGCGTGGCCGTCGACGGAACGGTTCGCGTGGTGGAGGCGCTAAAAGCGCGAAACGAACTGATCGACTACTGCATCGTCGGCGAACCTACTTGCGTCGATAAACTTGGAGACACGATCAAGAACGGACGGCGCGGCTCGCTTTCCGGGACATTGACCGTGAAAGGCATACAAGGCCATATCGCCTACCCCCACCTTGCAAAAAATCCTATCCACCTGGCGGCACCTGCCATTGCCGAGCTCGCGCAAACACGATGGGACGAAGGCAATGATTATTTCCCCCCAACCACGTGGCAGATTTCGAATATCAATGGGGGTACAGGCGCGACCAACGTTATCCCGGGTGAAGTGACCGTGCTGTTCAATTTCCGCTTCTCCACCGCCAGCACGGTCGAGTCGCTGCAAGCGAGAACGCATGAAATCCTCGACCGCCACGGTCTTGACTACGATTTGCGATGGGAGTTTTCAGGCAAACCCTATCTGACACCCAAGGGTAGCCTGGTCGATGCAATAAGCGGCGCGATCTCAACCGTGACGGGGATCACACCCGAGCTTTCCACCTCCGGCGGTACGTCCGATGGGCGCTTCATTGCCGATATCTGCCCCCAAGTAGTGGAAATGGGACCACGCAATGCTACCATCCACAAGCTCAACGAATACGTGGAAGTGGAGGATCTGCATCAATTGCCCGAGATTTACCGGCTGACGCTGGAGAACTTGCTGTTGAGATTAAGTTAAGATGTCTCTTTCAGGATATCTGCGGAGTAGACGGAGGGTCAAATATGCGCGCTAAACATGATTTGGTACCAAGCCCAAACGAAAGGCGTCGCGCTTCTTCCTATTTCCCCCCGCTTTGGCCCCCAGTTGCAGTAGTAACCGAGCCCCAAGCTTCATCTCCCGGTAGCAGGTTAGCCCAAGCTAAGCCGCATATTCTTCCTGTGGTATAGTCACTTCGATTTCCGACCGTCATAACGAAAGGTAGCAAAATAAGGCTTCCCGGAATAGCGCCCCCCATAGCCTGTCTTCATGTGAAAACCTATCCGCTGATGAGTCCCGTCTCGCCGCTGCTGCTGATTTTTGGGCATTGACCGTATTGAGGCGCGTCAGCGGTACCCCTACTCACCTTTACGTCGAAAAATCTATTAACCTTTGACGGAACCCGTGTTCACCCAAGCCAAAGCCCAGCTTCGTACCCTGCGGGACCTGCTTCGCTTTTCCGTGAGCCGCTTTAATGAGACCGGTCTCTTCTTCGGCCATGGCTCGGCCTCCGCATACGACGAAGCGGCCTATCTCATTCTCCACACGCTCCATCTTCCGCTCGACCGGCTGGAGCCGTTTCTCGACGCGCGGCTTACAAGTGATGAGCTTGATCAGGTACTGGGCATCATCGAGCGGCGCGCCACCGAAAAAATTCCTGCCGCCTACCTCACCAACGAGGCGTGGCTGGGAGACTTCAGCTTTTTCGTCGATGAGCGCGTGATCGTTCCGCGCTCCTTCATTGCCGAGCTGTTGCGGGAACAACTTGCGCCATGGATACGGAGCCCCGACGAGGTCAATTCAGCCCTTGATCTCTGTACTGGTTCTGGTTGCCTCGCCATACTGCTTGCCCATGCGTTCCCCAATGTCATGATTGACGCAGCGGACATTTCGCAAGAAGCGCTGGAGGTGGCCCAAAGGAATCTAGCGGACTACAACCTGGAGCAGCAGGTCAATCTCGTCCGATCCGATCTGTTCGCAGGATTAAGAGGCCGCACTTACGATCTCATTATCAGCAATCCGCCGTATGTCAGCGCCGAAGCGATGGCGGCGCTGCCCGAGGAATACCGCCATGAACCGGAAAGGGCGCTGGCAAGCGGGGCGGATGGGTTGGAAGCTATCCGTACAATATTGAATGAGGCGGCGGACCACTTGACGGACCGAGGATTGCTCATCGTTGAAATCGGCCATAACCGGGACAAGCTTGGACAGGTCTACCCCGAAACGCCTTTCACTTGGCTGGAAACCAGCGCGGGGGACGAATTTGTGTTTCTGTTGAAACGAGATCAGCTCCCCTGACCGTTTCTCTCCCTCGCACGGCAGGGGTAACTAGGCGACCAGTTCCAGCAATCGCCGTACTTCGTCCTCATTCAATTCCAGGCTTCTGCCACGCTTGAGACGCGGAGGCAGATTGATCGGGCCGAAGCGCACGCGCATAAGCCGACTGACGGTCATTCCCACCGCTTCGAACATGCGGCGCACTTCGCGGTTTTTACCCTCTTTCAATATGACGCGGTACCAGTGATTGGTGCCTTCGCCGCCTTCGTCGGACAAATAGTCGAATTTTGCCGATCCGTCTTCCAGCTTCACCCCCGTAGTTAACAGGTCCGCGTGTTCCGGAGTCAACCGTCCGATGATTCGCACGGCATATTCCCGCTCAACCTCGAAGCGGGGGTGCATCAAGCGGTTAGCCAACTCGCCATCGGTGGTGAATATCAGCAACCCGCTCGTGTTGTAGTCCAGCCTGCCAATTGCTATCCATTTGGATGCTTGCATCTGCGGCAGCTTGTCAAATACGGATGGACGCCCCTGGGGATCGTCCCGGCTCACTATCTCGCCCTCCGGCTTGTGGTAAAGCATTACTCGAGGGGGCCGCTTGCCAGATCTGGAATGGATGACGCGCTTTCCTACCCTCACGACATCTTCGGGCCCGACTCTGTCGCCAATGTGGGCCACCTTCCCATTGATTGTCGCCTGCCCGGTAGCGATCAGCTCCTCCATTTCACGCCGCGAGCCCAGCCCAGCCTGGGCCAGCAATTTTTGCAATTTCTGCGTCTCGGGCCCCGATTCCCGGCGTTCGTTCAGGCCATCGATTGCGGGCGTCTTTTTCCTGCCAGACGTCATCGTTTCGGCGGAGCCAGGGGGTTTGGACGACTGTGCCTGGCTGGCCGATTGGTCGGTTTTACGTGCTGGAGGCGATCGGAACGATGCAGGCGTTCCCAGTGCACGCCGCAGGGGCGATTTCTGCGATTTGGCGGATCTGGGTTGCATTGCCGCGTTGCTCGATCGTCGTGACTTGGCTTTCATCTGAGCCTCTTTGTCAGCGCTTGCGCCCACGAGGGCAGGGAAAAGGCCATGTCAACCGAAAGCTGTCCTCGCCTTTCCTGACGATAAATAACCTGCGTGCATTGCAATCCGATGTCCAGCACGGCAACCGGAGACCGAGGTGCTACGTGCACGGAGCGTGACTGAATGCGGTATCAATTTTCAAGCTAAACCTCTCGCCTCTCGATTACCGCTTGGGCCAGCGTGCCGCTGTCGACGTGTTCCAGTTCACCGCCCACCGGCAACCCGCGCGCGATACGCGTTACTTTTACCCCTTTGTTATGCAGCAGCTCGCCAATGTAGTGCGCTGTTGCTTCACCCTCGACCGTGAAATTGGTCGCCAGTACTACTTCCTTCACGATTCCGTCCTGAGCCCGCTTCAGCAAGCGCTCCAGGTGAATTTCTCGCGGGCCTATGCCGTCCAACGGCGACAACCGGCCCATCAATACAAAATACATTCCTTTGTAGCAATGCGCCTGCTCCATCATCAGCAGGTCGGCCGGCATTTCCACCACGCACAGCAACCCGCCATCGCGATTCGGCGATCGGCACAATTCACATACTGCCTCTTCGGTAAAGTTATTGCACTTCTCGCAATGCCTTATGTGCTCCAGCACATAGTCTAGCGAGCTGGCAAGGCGGCGCGCACCGGCGTGATCGCGCTGCAGCAGATGATAGGCCATACGCTGCGCCGACCTCGGGCCAACACCCGGCAGGCAGCGTAGCGAGTCGATCAACTCATCCAGGCTACGCGGCGTTTTCAATCAACTGGAGTCATATGAGAATAGAAGGAATGCCAATCAAATGAGGTCTTCATGGCCCGATAAGCAGCAGGATTAAAAGGGCAGTTTCATTCCCGGCGGAAGGCTCAGTCCGGAAGTAAAGCCGGCCATCTTTTCCTGAGTCGTCGATTCGACCCGCCGCACCGCATCATTCACTGCGGCCGCGATCAGGTCTTCCAGCATCTCCTTATCGTCGCCCATGAGACTGCTATCGATGCTGACGCGCTTTACATCATATCGGCAGGTCATCACCACTTTTACCATGCCTGCGCCGGACTGTCCCTCGACTTCCACCGAGGCCAGTTTTTCCTGCATGGCTTTCATGTTCTCCTGCATTTGCTGAGCCTGCTTCATGAGATTGCCCAAGCCGCCTTTCATCATTTATACCTCCGCTATTGAATGGGTTTGATTGAAGAAACAATTATTTTTGCGTCAAATTGCTCTACCAGTTCGCGCACGAACGGATCCGATTCCACAGCCGTGACGGCCTGGGATTGCCTCTCCTGTTTCTCCCGATTCTCCAGTTCCGCGGGGGTCGTCCCCGTGACCATCCCGACCGAGAACTTTACCCGCACTGGCTTGCCCAGATGAGTTCTCAGCGCGTCCTGCACCCTGGCCTGGTAGTCTTTGTCCAGCAGGTGCTTTTGCGCCTCTGGCACGCAGAATTCGATTTCGTTTGATGCCACCCGCTTTACTTCGCAATGCTGGGCCAGCATCTTTCCCAAGCCGCTCAGCTTTAGCTCGGGCACCATCGCTATCCAATCGCTGTTGAGCAGGCTTGTCTTAGCGTCTGTCTTAGCGTCTGTCGTCTCTGCCGCCGGCATTTCCACCGCAGTGGTTGCCGCGGCTGACCTCACCGTGCCTGGACGTGTGGAGGGCGACACTGGTTTAACCTGCGCACCGGCCCGGGGCTCACTATCCGCAGCGCCGCCACTCGCGCTGACCGCTGGGCCTGACATGCAAGTGGATGGGGATTGGGTTTGCGGAAAATCCTCAGGCATGAAGGCAAGCATGCGCATGAGAGTCATGGTGAAGCCTGCGTAATCATCGGGAGCAGAGCCAAGGTCCCCGCGGCCATGGATTACGATCTGGTAAAACAGCTGAATATCTTCCGCGATGAATGTCCGTGCCAACGCAAAAAGATGCTCACGCTCCGGTGTATCGTCGGCTATTGCCGACGGCACGACTTGTGCCAGCGCGATGCGGTGCAATAGCGATGCCAGATCCTGCAGTGCGGCATCGAACGACACGCTCCGGCTTTCCATGGCCTCGGCTATTGCCAGCATGCGCGCTCCATCCTTGTGCGCCAACGCATCAAGCAGCTCATATAGGTAGCTTTGATCAATCGCACCCAGCATATCCCGGACCCCGGCTTCCTCAATCGTGCCGCCACCAAAGGAGATGGCCTGGTCAAGGATACTCAGGGCGTCGCGCAGACTGCCTTGGGCCGCCCGTGCGAGCAATTGCAATGATGTGACGTCGCAGTTTATCTGCTCATGTTCAAGCACGTGCTTGAGATGGGCGGCAATTAGCGCCGGTGGAATCTGCTTCAGGTTGAATTGCAGGCAGCGCGACAAAACCGTGACCGGAATTCTTTGCGGATCCGTGGTCGCAAGGATAAACTTGACGTGCTCCGGGGGTTCCTCCAGCGTTTTCAACATGGCATTGAAAGCCGATTTGGAGAGCATGTGCACTTCGTCAATGATGTAAATCTTGTAACGGGCGGTCGTGGGGGCGTAAAGCGCATTCTCGAGCAATTCCCGCATCTTCTCCACTTGCGTATTGGAGGCCGCGTCCACCTCCAGCAAATCAACGAAGCGGCCCGCATCAATCTCGGTGCAGGCCGAGCATACTCCGCAAGGCGACGCCGTAATGCCAGCCTGGCAATTGAGAGCCTTCGCTAGAATGCGCGCGATCGTAGTCTTGCCGACCCCGCGGGTACCGGTGAAAAGGTATGCGTGATGCAAGCGCTGTTGTTCAAGCGCATTGCTAAGCGCTCTGACCACATGATCCTGTCCGGTGAGTTCGGAGAAGCTCTTTGGCCGCCACTTTCTGGCGAGAACTTGAGTCTGGGGCACGATGAATAGAAAGGAAAGGGAACCGTTATTATCGACCGGGCGAAGGCAGATTTCGTTGCTCGCAGCTTCGGATTGGACAGAACCGGCTTACCGCCGGTTCTGTTGCATAACGACTATTTTATCGAACGAAACGGGTGGCGAGCCTAACCCCCGGCACTTGCAGAAAATAGCTGTGGCTGCTTCCTTCCGGACCTGACCAGGTTCACTACCATGCAATGCGGGGAGGCCCGCCATATAAAGCTAAAAGCACAACCTAAAGCGGAAAGCAGAACACCAGTAAAGCGCGAACTGCCCCCAATAAAGGTGTATTGTAACATGCATGCAAGGCAAGATAAGCTTGCATGCGCGGCTAAGCCGGAACCCCGACTTTTCTCGCCAAGTGCCCCTTAACGAACCTTACCCGATGGTGCTACCTTCCGGCCCCGCCAACTTGGGATCGCTTCCCGTTACGCCCCCCACTTTAAATGAATTTTGCTCGAACCTCTTTGGCACTACTATCGGGGACACATCAGGATAATTGGAACGCGCGAAAAAGCAGGATATAAAAGCGAGCTGTGGCGACCACCAAGTCCGGTTGAGACTCGCGCGCCGGCCGATTGGAGAGCCGAGATACAGGCTGAGATCGAAGAAATGGTTCTACGGGAGAAGGAATTGGAGGACGATGATGCTTCACTCTCTCGTTACCTCAGCGTCATTGTTTCATAAGCCGTATAAGGCTCAATCCAAGTTTGTTGTGGCGAAATATCGTTTCAGTATACCCATCCGCACGTACAAGTCCGACAGCGTATAGTGCTTGGGACGTAGCGTCATCTAAACTGTCAGCGAAGGGCCTTCTCGCTTTCGGATCATAGCTAGCTATCTTTTCGTAAGATAAGCCAAGTGTTCTCAGGTCAGTAATTGAAGTATTGGACATAGCGGTTGCCAGTCGAAAAAACGTTGCTTCATCTATTTCCCCTCTGACTCTGGCAGCAAAAACTTTCCCGAGAAGCTCTGTTTTGTCAAAATTGTCCAAGCGATCCAAAATCAAAAGGATGTTCTCCCCGGCTCGTCTACGATAATCCGGGTCAGTTTCCAACTGTTCCCGAAATTCTACTTTCTCTCCTTCCGTGAGGTTTCCGCAACCGTTGAGAAAACCAACGATTTTTTTCAAGAATAGGTCGTTATGAATGGAGCAGCCCACGTCATACACTCTAGTTGCCACATCAAGCGCGGGAACGGTGCGAAGCATGGATAGAGGTGTTTTCTTATTGAACATCACGTCTACCAGAGCTCCAATATTACGAAAGACATGGGGGTCCAAGGCAGAATCGATTATTGAACCACCAAGATCATGCTGTTTGTCGTCCTCATATTTTGATAGTTGGTTATTCATTCTCGCCTTTGCCTTAGGAACGGTTAAATTTGTCGCCCCTAATCTTTACTACATCGGCGCCCGGCTTTAGTCCCGAAGCCGCCATAATCGCGCTCGTTTCAGTATTCACGCTACCCCTCACCAGATCGAGATCTAGGCCGAGATTGAGGAAAATGTACGGCAGGAGAACGCGCTAGAGGAGATGTGCAACGATAACTATAAATAATTACCCCCTGGCACCGTTTACGTCTAACAACCATAGCTTAACGCTCCCAAATTGGCTTGCACCAACGCTAACACTGCCCCTATAACGCAAAAAGCCCAACTCGAAAAGTTGGGCTAAGCGCTTGAGTCCTTTGGTTGCGGGGGCAGGATTTGAACCTACGACCTTCGGGTTATGAGCCCGACGAGCTGCCAGACTGCTCCACCCCGCGCCAGAATAAGGATTATATCAGATGAATTCGAAAGATCAAATTCTGTTCGAATGTGGGAAAGGAGAAAGGCAACCGCCGCTCCGCGTGCTGCTACTCAAGCTCTATACGACAAAAACTGCCGATTGAACCGCTATGCGAGATAACGCACAGAGGCGCGCCTACAATAACGGCAAAATGACGATTTACTATGAGTATGCGGGGGCAAAGGGGGAGAGAAATAAGATCAGAGTGAACTATTGAAATTCAGCACCCGGGCGTATGGCCGCGATTTTTCTGGTCCCATCCCATCCTTATGAATAGAGGAACACGAAATGCCCAGCTTAATTTCTACTAAGATGAGCAAGGTAAAGATGAACACATAGCGATATGATCAGTGAAACCGAGATTCATAACGCAAAGATATTGATTGTGGATGATCAAGAATCCAATGTTTTGCTGTTACAACGCGTACTGGAAGTCGCAAACTACACGTCTGTTTCCTTTACGACAGATCCATACAAGGTTTATGAACTGCACCGTAAGAATCACTACGATCTGATTCTACTCGATCTGAAAATGGCGGGCATGGACGGATTTCAGGTTCTGGAAGCTTTGAAGGAAATCGAAGCGGATGGCTATTTGTCGGTATTGGTTGTTACCGCGAATCCTGATTGCAAGCTTCGAGCGCTCCAGTCGGGCGCCAAGGATTTTGTCAGCAAACCGTTTGACATGGCCGAGGTTCTGGCGCGGGTGCACAATTTACTAGAAGTACGCCTGTTGCATCAACAGGCCCGCAACTACGCGAAAACCCAAGAGTTCATGGCGTTGCATGACCCGCTCACCGGGCTTGCCAACCGTCGGCTTCTGGTGGAAAGAGTGTCGCAGGCAATTATCCACGCAAAAAGGAATGGCAGCATTATGGCCGTTGTATATCTGGATCTGGATGGATTCAGGCAGATCAACAATACCCTGGGCCACGATGTCGGCGACCTGCTGCTTAAGCTGGTTGCTGCGCGCTTGGTGGCCGCTGTACGGCAGGAGGATACCGTGGCGCGCCTTGGGGGTGACGAATTTGTGATTGCCATGCCTTACGTAAATAGCGTCGATGGCGTGGCGCTAGCGGCGGAAAAAATCATTAAAACACTATCACAACCTTATAGTATCCACGGCAGCGAGGCCAGGTTGACGGCAAGTGCGGGGGTCGGTCTTTATCCCCGCAACGGCAAGGATGTCAAGACGCTGCTGAAAAATGCGGACACTGCGCTGCTCGAAGCGAAGCAGGCGAACAAGAACACTTATCGAATTTCCGCAAGGATGAGCCATTGATCCTCATTTCCCTCACATGTCGTACTTGGGTCCAATTGTTTCTGCTTTAAACTCAAATATAATAAACATCAGCTATATAATAACTTTTCGGAAGAGCCTTTCGGGATATACGTAGGATGCCTGAAAGACGCGCCGAGTTGATAAGGTGCAGTGAACGGGAAAATAATGATTAGCAAACCCGAAATTCTCAATGCGAAAATCCTGGTGGTGGATGACCAGGAGGCGAATGTCCGACTGCTTGAACAAATGCTGAGCGATGGCGGTTACACCGACATTTCTTCCACCATGAACCCATACGAGGTAGCCGATCTCTATCGCCAGAACCGGTATGATTTGATTCTCCTTGATCTTCAAATGCCCGGAATGGATGGCTTCCAGGTTCTGGAAGAGCTGAAGAAAATTGAAGCACATGGATATCTACCGGTCCTTGTGATCACGGCCCAACCGGGCCATAAGTTGCGAGCACTGCAGGCAGGCGCAAAAGATTTCGTTAGCAAGCCTTTCGATCTGATCGAAGTGCAAACTCGCATCCACAACATGCTCGAAGTGCGCCTTTTGTACAAGCAGCTGGAAAATTACAACAAGGTGTTGGAACAAACCGTGGCTGAGCGGACTGCAGAACTCCGCGAAAGCGAGGCACGCTTCCGCCGCCTCACCGAACTGGCCTCCGACTGGTATTGGGAGCAGGACGAGAAAGGGAATTTCACAAAGGTGTATGGCCCGGTTCTCGACATGCTCGGAATTACGGTCGACAACCTCCTGGGTGAACCTAAAGAAACTGTCGGGGCACACTGGAACGAGGCTGAGTATGCCGTCTTCAAGGCCAACATTGAGGCGCGGCGCCCTTTTATCGACTTTGTATACAGCCGTACCAGATCCGATGGGTCACAACAATATTTAATGGTGAGCGGCGAACCGATGTTTGACGCGTCAGGACGCTTTACTGGTTACCGGGGAATAGGAAAAGACGTAACAGACAGTATGCGATCCAAGGAGCAGTCATAACCTCGGTCCGGATGCCAGGATTTTTTTCGGGGCAATAGCCCCGCCTGCCGTCACTTCCCCAAGACCCAGAAAGTTTCTTTTCTCGTCATACAACCGAATTTTCTCTCCTTCCACCGCGGCGCCAGCGCCCTCAACGCTACGTCCCTGTCTTAGCGCTGCGGCCGTTGGTGCTTCCAACACAACGGCAGTTAGATCCTGTAGTAGCGTGTCCACCGTAAGCAAGCGGGAATCGCGCTCAGGCATCGACATCGTCTCAAGGTTATTCAAGGTATCCGCCTGCGATAAATCGAAATCATCAATTGCCGTACGACGCAAGGCTGTGAGATAAGCGCCGCCAACACCCAGCGCTTTCCCTATATCCTCAGCAAGCGTGCGAATATACGTTCCGGAACCACAATGCACCTCGAGCCTTATTTCATCGCCCTCCATCGCCATGAGATGCAACTCATGAATGATCACCTGACGGGGTTGCCGTTCGATCTCCACCCCTTCCCTGGCATAGACATACATGGGCTTCCCACGATGCTTCAGCGCACTGTACATGGGCGGCATCTGGATAATCAAGCCAGTAAAACTCCTCAGTACCATCTCTACCTGAGACCCTACGTCATTTGAATTTTGATCGGAAACGCTTTTCGCAACCGAAATATCGCCCTCGGCATCCCCGGTCGAACTGGTATATCCGAGTCTCAGCGTCGCCTCATAGGTCTTGTTCGCTCCCAGCAATGCAGATGAAAATCTGGTCGCGTCGCCGAAACAGATGGGCAAGAGGCCTGTCGCCATGGGGTCGAGCGTGCCGGTATGGCCGCCCTTACGTGCGCTGAAGAGATGTTTCGCAATTTGCAGCGCTCGATTGGAGGATATCCCTTGGGGCTTATCGAGCAACAGGACGCCGCTAATTCCGCGCTTGACGCCTGCGGTCCTCGCAACTTCTGTTTTCAATATACAGCGCGAATTAGAACTTCCCAGGGACACGACAAATCAGTGCTCATCCGGTTCGTTTGAGGCACCTTCACGTGCCACGGCCTCATCGATTAGTTGGGACAGGCGGACACCGCGCTCAATCGACTCGTCATAGATGAAATGGAGGTGCGGCACCACCCGGAGCTTCAGCCGATGAGACAATTGCCTGCGTAAAAATCCAGCCGCATGTTCCAGCCCATTACTGATGAGGAAATTGTCACTTTCACTGCGCAGTGTCGTATAGAAAACCTTGGCATGGGCATAATCATGGCTCACTTCAACACCGGTCAGTGTGATCATCCCGATACGTGGATCTTTAAGCTCGTTTCGGATCAAATCCGCCAGCTCGCGCTGAATCTGGTCGGCGATGCGCAAAGAACGGGAAAAATCTTTAGGCATAATGCATCCACGCACGTAACCGCCCACTACAGGCTGCGCGCGACCTCGACGATCTCGTATGCTTCCAGGTGGTCCCCAACCTGGATATCATTGAAGTTCTTGAGCGAAAGCCCGCACTCGAAACCCGCTCTTACTTCTCGCACGTCGTCCTTGAAGCGCTTCAGCGAGTCAAGCTCACCCGTATGAATCAGCTCGCCATTACGTATCAATCTCACCAAGGAACCCCGCTTGACGAGACCCTCGAGTACGTAGCACCCCGCTACCGCACCAACCTTGGAAATACGGAAGACATTGCGGATTTCAAGCAATCCCGTGATATTCTCTTTGCGATCAGGCGCCATCATGCCGGATAGCGCAGCCTTGATTTCATCCACAGCCTCATAAATGATGCTGTAATAACGCACATCCACCCCCGTGGAGGCGATAAGCTTGCGCGCGACCGCGTCAGCGCGGCTATTGAAACCGATCACAACGGCTTTGGATGCAAGTGCAAGGTTAATATCAGACTCAGTGATTGCACCCACCCCGCTGTGGATGATATTCACCCTGACCTCATCCGTGGAAAGCCTTTGTAGCGCATGCGTCAGCGCCTCGTAGGAGCCTTGGACATCGGCCTTGATGATGAGCGCAAGCACCTTCACCTCGCCTTTCTGCTCGAATACGTTTTCCAGTTTTGCTGCATGCTGCCTGGCAAGCTTGACGTCGCGGAATTTGCCTTGACGAAAGAGCGCAATTTCCCGGGCTTTTCGCTCATCAGAAAGCGCCACGACCGTTTCCCCCGCGACCGGCACTTCGGACAGACCCTGAATTTCAACCGGAAAGGATGGTCCCACCTGTTCAACAGGCTTGCCGTTTTCATCCAGCATCGCCCGGACCCGGCCATAAACCGCGCCTGCGAGCACTACATCGCCCCGCCTCAGCGTCCCCGATTGAACCAGCACCGTCGCCACGGGGCCGCGGCCCTTATCCAGTCGTGATTCGATCACGATACCCTTTGCTGGCGCATCCCGTGGCGCGCGCAGTTCCAGCACTTCGGCCTGCAGCAGTACGCTTTCGAGAAGTGCGTCGATGCCAGCACCCGTCTTCGCGGATACGTCGACAAACATCGTGTCGCCTCCCCAATCTTCGGGCACAACCTCTTGCGTAACCAATTCCTGCCTGATGCGCTCGGGGTTTGCGTCCGGCTTGTCCACCTTTGTCACCGCCACCACGATCGGTACTTTGGCAGCTTTCGCATGATGAATCGCCTCGATGGTCTGAGGCATGAC
>Ga0111538_10004287_pt1 | contig 19873 bp, 16 predicted proteins | sample SoiMethybrSBSTD1_FD_79669 | JGI IMG/M metagenome (GOLD analysis project Ga0111538, IMG submission 79669) | Bulk soil microbial communities from a Populus tree surrounding site in Tennessee, USA - Soil MetaG P. TD hybrid SBSTD1 (version 2)... | ecosystem: Environmental > Terrestrial > Soil >...
AAGTACTGAGCATGAAGATCGTCGTCGTCGACGGTTACACCCTCAATCCCGGCGACCTGACCTGGGACGAGTTGCGCGCCCTCGGCGAGTGCGAGATTCACGCGCGCTCCACGGATGACGAACTCCTCGCGCGCTCCGCGGCCGCCGAAATCCTGCTCACCAACAAAATGGAAATCCGCAGCCGCCACATGGAGCGCCTGCCAAAGCTCCGCTACATCGGGGTGACCGCGACCGGCTACAACATCGTCGATGTCACCGCGGCCCGCGAGCGCAGCATTGTTGTCACGAACGTGCCCGCCTACGGCACCGCCAGCGTCGCGCAGATGACCTTCGCGCTCCTGCTCGAACTTTGCCATCGCACCGGCCATCACGCGCAGACCGTGCGCGAGGGCCGCTGGGCGAAGTCACCGGATTTTTGTTATTGGGATTTTCCGCTCGTGGAACTCGACGGCCTCACCATGGGCATCGTTGGGCTCGGCCGGATCGGCCACGCCGTCGCGCGCCTCGCGCAGGCTTTCGGAATGAAAGTGGTCGCCACAGGCCGCTCAAAGCCCAAAGACCTCGCCGCCGAAATCAAGTGGCTCGACCTGGAAGAACTCCTGCGCATCAGCGATGTTGTCAGCCTTCACTGCCCGCTCACTCCGGAAACAAAGCACATGATCAATTCAGACCGCCTCAAACTCATGAAGCCTACCGCCTTTCTCCTTAACACCAGCCGCGGCCCCCTGATCGACGAACCGGCTTTGGCAGCGGCCCTTCACGCCGGTCAAATTGCCGGCGCCGGGCTGGACGTGCTCAGCGTCGAACCACCGCCTGCCGGCCACGCTCTTTACACCGCGCCCAATTGCTTTATCACGCCGCACATTTCATGGGCCACGCGCGCCGCTCGGTCGCGCCTCATGCGCGTCGCGATCGAGAACGTCCGGGCATTTATACGAGGCAAGCCACAGAATGTCGTTTCCTAAACTTGTTGCACAAAATCAATTCATGACACTAATATCTGCTATGTTGAGCAAAACGACGCTTCATCGATTGTCGCTCGCAGCCGATGCCAAACGTTAGGACCATGCAGTATATTCGCGACATCCACGCCGCCGCCGCCGGAAAACGGCCCGTTATCTCCTTCGAGTTCTTCCCGCCGAAGACCGACGAAGGCGATCGCGCCCTGCTCGAAAAGACCATCCCGGCGCTGATGCGCCTGCGCCCTGACTACTGTTCCGTGACCTACGGCGCGGGCGGCAGCACGCGCGATAAGACTCTCGGCATCGTTGATCGCATTCAGCGCGAACACGGACTGACTGCGATGGCGCATCTCACGTGTGTCAACTCCACGCAGGAACAATTGCGCGAGGTCGTCGAGCAGGCGCGCAAGCTTGGCATCAAAAATATTCTCGCGCTGCGCGGTGATCCGCCCGGCGGCACCGGCGAATTCAGAACGACACCGGGCGGCTTCGAATTTTCTTATCAGCTTGTGCGCTTCCTGCGCGAGCTCGGCGGCTTCTCGATCGGCACTGCCGGTTTTCCCGAGGGCCACATTGCGTGCAAAGAAGGCAAGTATGTCGATTGGGAAAGGCTGAAGGCGAAGATCGACGAAGGCGCCGACTTCGTTTTGTCGCAGTTGTTTTTCGACAATGCCGACTTTTTAGAGTTCCGCGATTACGTGACGAAAAAGCTCGGCGCGAAGGTCCCCATTTGCCCGGGCGTTCTCCCGATCCTCAGCGCCGCGCAAATCAAGCGTTTCACGACGATGTGCGGGGCCAAAATGCCTGCGCCACTCGTGGACAAGCTCAACACCATGGCCGAGAACGACGAGGCCGCGACCGAATACGGCATCGACTACGCGACAAAGCAGTGCGAGCACCTGCTGCGTGAAGGCGCGCCGGGCATTCATTTTTACACGTTGAACAAGGCCCGCTCCACGACCGAGGTGCTCAAAAACCTCGGCCTCGCTTCGTAAAGTCTTCGTGCCCAACGTGGCGTGAGTCAGGCGAAACGCTTTACACCCCATTGCTGCGTCACTAACTTATCTGTCATGGCTGCAGGATTTGATGCTTCGGAGTTCGTGGATGACGATTTTCGGAAGGCGCGCAAAGGCGGAGTGATCCCCGCCGTGCCGCTGGACAACCGGGCGCCCACGCGCGATGAAGTCGATTCGAAGGTCGGCGAAATGCACAATAAACTCGCTGAATTGAAGCGCGCCCAGCAGGAACTCGAGCGCGAGCGTGGCGCGCTGGAAGAAATTCGCCGCCGCCAAACTGAATTCACCACTGGCCGGCAGGAAATGCTCGATTACCTCACGCGCGGCATCGGCCTGCTCGAGGAAGCGGAGTTTTCGGCGCGGCGCGATGCGGAGCAGATGACCAAGACGCTGGTCGATTTCCGAGGCGCGCTCGCGAAAGTCCAGGCGATCAACGAAGAGTCCTGGGCACGCGACAACCTTACGGTCGAGTTGTCGCGGGCGAGCACCGCGGTGGAGAACGCGCGCATGGAATGGAACTCGGCGCGGCTGAAGTTCCCGATCCTTGACGGCGCGTTGCAGCCCGAAGCGGCGGCAACCGACGCGAACCAAACGGCCGCGCCGGCGCCCTTTAGCCAGCCCCGCACGTATGCGGAGTTGTGCCGCATGGGCCTTGCGCTCACGTGGCCGATCGTGCTGGTTGGCCTGGCGATTTTCATTCTTCTCCTGTTGCGTTAGTTGCGTTCTCCTATGGGATTCTTCAAGAAAAAGGTGGATCCCGTCTCCGAACGCGCAAAAGCGTTGAACGACCAAATCGCCGCGCTGGAAGCGGAGATTCAGCGGCTGAGCACGGAGCCGCCTCCGGAAGAACCGAACCGTGGAGCGCCTCCGCCACCCGCGGCGCACAGCAAGGAAGCGCGGCCACTGTCTCCGCAGCCGAAACTGCGATCGACGACCTTGCCGCATGCGCATGCCGGTTCGACTATGCACGCGCAAGGGACCGATGCGGACCGCCAGGCCGCGGAAGAACCTGTTCTCGAGGATTTAAATCCATTTCGCAACCCCGCGGAGGCGAGGCCACCCGTGGCGCACAAGCCAGCGCTGGGACTGCGCGACCCTGATTCAGTGTCGGTTTGGGAGCGCGTAAAAAATAACTTTCGCGGCCCGGCAACGTCGAATCCGAAGCTCGTGAACTATCTCGCGGCCGGCAGCATCCAGGGGCTGAGGCCGTTACGTTACGAGAAGCGCGTGGCTCGCAATCGCTTCCTGCTGTTGGCCATCGCGTTGGCGCTGGTGTTATGGGGATTGCTCGCTGCTTTCCTGAAGCGATGACACTATGGCTGTGTCCTGGATCATGATCATTGCGATCGTCGCCGTGCTGGCGGTCGTGTTTCTATTCTTTTTCTGGCGTGGCGGGGACCAATGACTGCGCACGCACAAATCGAAACTCCGGATGGCGTCTTCACGGCGATTTTTAGCGAGAAGGGGCTGGCCGAACTGTCGTTTCCAGATCGTCCGTGTGCGATCAACTCATCGGGTATTGTTCCAAAACAGTGGAAGGAAGACACGGCTGCGGCGCTTCGATCCGTGCTTCGCGGCGAGCAACCGGAGCGACTGCCGCCGCTGGATTTTTCAAAAGGGTCATCATTTCAGCGACGAGTGTGGAAGGCGTTGGTGGAAATTCCGGCAGGCGAAACCCGCAGTTATGGAGAGATTGCGACGGCGGTCGACGCACCCGGCGCGGCGCGCGCAGTCGGCGCAGCCTGCGGAGCAAACCCGATCCCGGTGTTGGTGCCGTGTCACCGAGTTCTCGCGGCACACGGGAAGCTTGGCGGGTTTTCCGCGGGCTTGAAATGGAAACGGTTGCTCCTGGAGAGGGAAGCCGCCAGAGCCGGATTAGGAATGCAACCTCACGAAAGCGCTGCGGCTTAGTTTCGCGCCGCGGCCAACTCTTCTTCGAAGTCGACGATTTCTTTGATCTGGGTCAGGAACCAACGGTCGATTTTTGTGAGTGAGAAAATCTCGTCGACGCTCATGCCGGCGCGCAGAGCGTGGCGAATGAAAAAGACGCGTTCGGAATTCGGGACGCTCAATTTGGGCGTGATGACTTCGCGCGGGAGGATATCGCGGTCACCGTAGAGTTCGTTGCCGATGCGCCAGGGCTTGCCGTCGCCGCCGATTCCATAACGGCCAATTTCGAGGGAGCGCAGGCATTTTTGCAGGGACTCCTTGAAGGTGCGACCGATGGCCATTGCTTCACCGACGGACTTCATTTGCGTGTTCAGCGTGGGGTCGGCCTGCGGAAATTTTTCAAAGGCGAAGCGCGGGATTTTTGTGACGACGTAATCGATGGTGGGCTCGAAGCTGGCGGGCGTTTCGCGGGTGATGTCGTTTTTGATTTCGTCGAGCAAATAACCGACGGCGAGTTTGGCGGCGATCTTGGCTATGGGAAACCCGGTGGCCTTGGAGGCCAGCGCGGACGAACGGGACACGCGCGGATTCATCTCGATGATAACCATGCGACCGTTTTCGGGGTTCATGGCGAACTGAATGTTCGAGCCGCCGGTCTCCACGCCCACGGCGCGAATGACCGCGAAGGAAGCATCACGCATGATCTGATACTCCTTGTCGGTGAGTGTCTGAATCGGCGCGACCGTGATGGAGTCGCCGGTGTGAACGCCCATGGGATCGAAATTCTCGATCGAGCAAATGATGACGCAATTGTCGGCGCGATCGCGCATCACTTCCATCTCGTATTCTTTCCAACCGAGAAGGGATTCTTCGATAAGCACTTCGGAGACGGGCGAGAGCTCGATGCCGCGTTTGGCAATCTCCTCGAATTCCTCGCGGTTGTAACCGATGCCGCCGCCGGTGCCGCCGAGGGTGAAGGCGGGACGAATGATGAGCGGGTAACGGCCAATTTTTTCGGCGACCGCGCGCGCTTCTTCCAGATTGTGCGCGATGCCGCTGACCGGGACATCGAGGCCAATCTTCAACATGAGCTCCTTGAAGACGTGGCGGTCTTCGCCGCGTTCGATGGCGGCGGCGTTGGCGCCAATCATCTCAACGTCGTATTTTTCCAGCGTGCCGCGCCGCACCAGGGCCATGGCTGTGTTCAGCGCGGTTTGGCCGCCGAGTGTTGGGAGCAAGACCAACTTTCCTTTGGCGCCGAGCCGTTTGAGTTCCTCGACTTCGCGCGCGATGATTTTTTCGACGCACTCCGGCGTGATCGGCTCGACGTAGGTGCGATCGGCGAACTCGGGATCGGTCATGATTGTCGCCGGGTTCGAGTTCACCAGCACCACGCGGTAGCCTTCTTCTCTGAGCGCCTTGCAGGCTTGCGTGCCGGAGTAATCAAATTCACAGGCCTGGCCAATAATGATTGGGCCGGCTCCGATGATCAGAACCGAGTGAATGTCCGCGCGCTTCGGCATAAAATGCGGCGCACATTAAAGCGATTTCGCGGTCCTTGTCAGTCCTTTTCCGCGGCAAAAACGCTTTGAGACGTGCGGCAACGCGCCAATTGAAGTTCCCGCCTAGAACAAGCGCGCCTGGGTGCCTTCGGTGGCCTTGAGTCCGAGCTTTTTGTAGCTTAGGTCAGTCGCGACGCGGCCCTGTGCCGTGCGCTTGAGGTATCCTTCCATGATCAGGTAAGGCTCGTAGACTTCTTCCAACGTGTCCGGCTCTTCGCCCACGGCGACGGCGAGGGAATTGACGCCGACAGGGCCGCCACCGAATTTCACGATCACGGCTTCGAGGATTCGCTTGTCCATTTCTTCAAGGCCGTTCTCGTCGATTTCGAGAATGGCGAGCGCGCGGTCAGCGATTTCGGCGGTGATCGCGCCGTCGCCTTTCACCTGCGCGTAATCGCGCACGCGACGCAGCAGGTTGTTCGCGATGCGTGGCGTGCCCCGGCTGCGCCGGGCAATTTCAAACGCGCCGCGGTCATCGGTTTGAATGCTGAGCAGGCGAGCCGAACGGGTGACGATTTTGTGCAACTGGTCCGCTTCGTAATAATCCAACCGCTCCCGCAACCCGAAGCGCGTTAAGAGCGGCGCAGTCAATAAGCCGCTGCGCGTCGTTGCGCCAATCAAGGTGAACCGCGGGAGGTTTAGGCGCACGCTGCGGGCGTTGGGCCCCTGGTCGATGATGATGTCGAGCTTGAAATCCTCCATCGCCGGGTAGAGGTACTCTTCGATGGTTTTTTGCAAACGATGGATTTCGTCGATGAAAAGCACGTCACCCTCGTCGAGGTTGGTGAGCAAACCCGCGAGGTCACCTGCCTTCTCGATCGTAGGCCCGCTGGTGCTCTTCACGTTGGCGCCCATGGCTTTGGCGATGATGTTCGCCAGGGTGGTTTTGCCGAGCCCTGGAGGACCGCTTAACAGAACGTGATCGACGGCCTCGCCGCGCTGCTTCGCCGCCTGAACGGTGATCTCCAGACGCTCCTTCACTTTCGCCTGACCGGTGAACTCCGCAAAGACAGAAGGCCGCAACGTCATCTCCAGCGCGGCGTCGGGCTTAATCAGAACATCAGAAACGAGGCGCTCGGGCATCGCAGCAATGATGGGTCACGCGCGCGGCGGCGACAAGTTCAAAGCCTTTTCGGAGCGCGTTGAAGGACTGGATGCGCAAATTGCAAAATCGCGTGAAAGTCAGACGACGGCTTTGCGCCGGCGGGAGTGGCCGTTCGCCTGAGCATGGCGGTGATCGCGTTTGACGCGCTCCAATCGGGCAATCAATCGCGCTTCAGCCAACGCTCTTGGGGAGGCGAAGACAACCGGGTTTTTGTCTTCAAAATCCCAAAGGTCTTCAAGGCTGATCGGTTTGGTCCGTTTCACAGTCACGCCTCTATGGTAACTCACTTCTGGTCGGACTGACAAGGGTTGGACCGCTAATTTTCCTTTGCCGCTCCGCGATAGCGGTCATTTCCGGCGCTTCGATGATGAACAAATCTTCCACGGGACGAACCGCCAGCAGCTTTTCATAGAACGGGGCCGAGTTGACAGTGGCTTCGCCCCAAATCCGCGGAATCTTCAGAGCCCTCGCCAGTTGAACCAGCCCGAAGACGATGCCACTACCCACACCGCGGACGCGTTCGCGTTGGGCGAGTGCGTTGGGATGCAACGCCAGGAAATCCAGCGCGAGATGATGACACCACGTCCGGCGGCAGTAGGCCAGGCCGATGGGCAAGTCGCGCTGCGCACGCCGGATCATAGCGACCATGATGAACGCCACTTCACACGTTGAGTCGCGGCGAACTTTCCGCTGAAGATTCGTCAAACTCTCGGCCGCTTCGCCGCCGCTGGCATAGTAGCGCCACCGCTTGGCCGCGAGGCGCGTGAACTCGACCGCCTCACGTATGATGCTGGAGGGTTGTCGCGCGAATGGCGCAAGCGAGCGATGATAACGCAGAATCTCAGCCTTGCTGGCAAATCGGAGCATGGCCGTCTGTAGCGACTCTCGCTCTTTGACTCGGAAAAGAAATTTGTTCACAGCGCTTTCGGGCCTCATGCGCTCGTCAGTAATCGTAAAGGCCGCTGTCGCGTGAGTAGCTTCCGCCACTGAAGCCGCCTGCGCCTTCGTCGTCTTCTTCGCCGCCCATGAAGTCGCCGAGGATGTCCCCCATGTCTTCTTCGATTTTTTCAGGATCTTCGCCGGCCTCGAGGCGTTTGATGGCGATGTCCATTTCCTTCGGCATCATGCCAGGCGGCATGAGGTCTTTCATTTTGCGCATCATGTGGGCCATGTGCTTCGGGTTGTTTTCGTCGAGGTGCTCCATGTCGCGCTCCATCTCGCTCATGGCACGCATCATGCGCGGGTCGTCCATGTCCGGCATCGGCGGGGCGCCTTCATCGGCGTCTTCCGCGCCGGCAGCCGGTTCTTTGGCGCCGCGCAGCATGGCGAAGCCGGACATCTGCTTCTCCATTCTTTTGTTCCCGCATTTGGGGCAAACGGGAAGGCGGTCGGGGTTCGTTCGCTTCGAGAGAAAATTAAAAATGACCCGGCATTTCGGGCAGGCAAATTCGTAAATAGGCATAACGCAAATTTGTCCGCTAATACTTACGACAGCAGTCCCACGCATTTCAACTCCGCGATTGAGCTTTATAGATAGGCGGCTCCCGGTCTATAGCTGTTGCATGCTGGGCAAAGCCAAAGTGGCCGTGATTGGCGCCGGATCGCTCGGGAAAGAGCATGCGCGCATTTACGCCGAACTGGCGTCTTTGGGCGTGATGGATTTCGCCGGCATTTACGATTCTTCACGGGAAATCGCGTTGCGGGTGGGCCAAAAACTGGGCGTGCGCTGTTTCGATTCCGTCAGCGAAGCGATCGCGCATTGCGACTCCGCAAGCGTTGTCACACCCACGAGCACTCACTTCGAAATCGCACGGGCATTGCTCGAGCAAGGCCGGCACGTGCTGGTGGAAAAGCCAATGACGGACAATACCGCCCAAGCGGCCGAATTGGTCCAACTCGCACAGCAACACAGTTGCATCCTCCAGGTGGGGCACGTTGAACGTTTCAACCCCATCTTCAAGTATTTGCAGGAGGTCGCGACGGACCCGCGCTTTATCGAAACCCATCGGCTCTCGCCTTTTCCGGCGCGCAGCATGGATATCGGCGTCGTCCTCGACCTAATGATCCACGACCTTGATGTGGTGCTGGCCTTCGTGAAATCCAAAGTCACGAGCGTGGATGCCGTGGGCATCCCGGTATTGAGCAAGAGCGAAGACATCGCGAATGCCCGTCTGCGCTTTGAAAATGGGTGTGTCGCTAACCTCACTGTGAGCCGTATCAGTCCCGAGCGTATGCGCAAGATTCGGGTGTTCAGTGGCGGCCCGCAGACGAGCTACATCTCTTTAGATTATAGGGCGCAGGAAGGTTTTATTTACCGTCTCGCCCGTGATAGCGAAGCCGAAAGTTCCCTGCTCCAAAAACTGTTGCACGCGAAGGATTCCACGATCGTAAGCCAGTTCGCCGGCAAGCGCATCGTGCGCGAGCCCGTTCCCATTGCCAAAGAGGAGCCCCTTAAGCTGGAATTGCGCCACTTTGTCGATTGCGTACGCCAGAAACAAACGCCGATGGTCAGCGGCGCATCGGCGCGGCGCGCGCTCGATCTTGCGTTCGAGATTACGCGTCAAATCCAGGCCGCGGGCCACAGCGTTGGTTAAAGTGATGACCGGAACACGCGTCATGGTCATCGCCGGTGAACCGAGCGGCGATTTGCTGGCGGCGGAGTTGGTAACAGAACTGCGCGCTACGCCGAAGCAGGCCGGGGGCGAGGCAGAGTTTTTCGGGGCAGGCGGTCCGAGAATGCGCGAGGCGGGAGTGGACCTCGCGTTCGACATGACGCAGCACGCGGTCGTGGGGTTGGTCGAGGTGCTTCGCAATTACGGCAAGTTCAAGCGCCTGTTCCGCACGCTCCTGGACCTCGCCGTGGAACGGCGTCCCGATTTGATCATTTGTGTCGATTTCTCGGGCTTCAATCGCCGGTTCGCGCACGCGGTGCGGAAAGCGGCGCGGCATGACACCGGCTGGTCGCCGAAAATTGTTCAGTACGTATCACCACAGGTCTGGGCTTCGCGCGAAGGTCGCGCACGAAAAATGGCGCGGGACTTCGATTTGTTGCTTGCGATTTTCCCGTTCGAGCCAGCGTGGTACGCGCAGCGCGTGCCGTCGTTCAAAGTCGAATTCGTGGGCCATCCAATTTTCGAGCGGCACCGTGCGTGGAGCGGGCGCATCGCCGCAAAATCAGCGACGCCAAAGAATCCAGCGAACGTTCTGCTGCTTCCGGGCAGTCGCGTTGGGGAGTTGAAACGGCATCTGCCGGTAATGCTGGAAGCTTGTCGCATCATCGCATCCTCACATGCTGCCCGGTTTCAGTTGGTGCTTCCGAACGAGGCTCTGCTCGATTATGCAAAAACATTTTTGACAGGCGACCCGCTCATCGACGCGCACGCGGGCGGGTTGCCAGAAGCCCTTCTGGACGCCGATCTTGCCCTCGCCTCGACCGGCACGGTAACCCTCGAATGCGCGTTCTTCAAAGTGCCCACCGTCGCTTTTTACAAAACTTCGTGGAGCACCTATCAAATTGGCCGGCGCATCGTGAAAGTGAAGTTTCTTGCGATGCCGAACATCCTTGCGGACGAAGCTGTGTTTCCGGAATTCGTGCAGCACGAGGCGAATGCCGAAAACATTTCAGGCGCCGCGTTGTCGCTTCTGCGTGACTCCGGCCGGCGGCAACAAACCCATGATCGGTTGGCGCGGGTCATTGATTCGCTCGACAGCCGTAACGAGGGACGGGCTGGCGAAGTGGTTGCTGGGCTCTTACTAAATCGCTGATTTTGAAGAATTTGCGGTTCTTTTCCGTCAGGTTCTGGGTCATAATGCATGAGAATGGGTTCGTTTGTTTGCCGTTGGTTTGATCGCGCGAGTTTTGGCGCCGGTTGCTCGCTCGCACTCGCTACGTGCGCCCTGGCCGGTTCCGCGGAACCCGCGGGGATCGAGTTTTTCGAGAAGCACGTGCGTCCTGTCTTCGTCGAGCATTGCCATCAATGCCACAGCGCCGAAGCTGAAAAGGTCAAAGGTGGTTTCCTTCTTGATACGCGCGAGGCCCTCCTCAAGGGGGGCGACACCGGTCCGGGACTCGTGCCGGGCGATCCCGACAAAAGCCTCATCATCAAAGCCGTTCGCTACACCGATGAAAATCTCCAGATGCCGCCGAAGGGCAAAAAACTGACCGACGAACAAATCAAGCATTTGGAGGAATGGGTCAAGATGGGCGCGCCCGATCCTCGCGGGGCGAAGGCGAAAGTGGCCGAGGCCCCTCGTGCGACGGACCATTGGGCATTCAAACCGATCAAAATGCCCGCGCTGCCGGCGGTCAAAAACTCACGCTCGGTTCAGTCGCCGGTGGACCATTTTATTATTGAGAAGCTTGAGCGACGCGGAATTGCGCCAAGCCCGCTCGCTGACAAGCGCACGCTGATCCGGCGCGCGACGTACGACCTGACCGGTTTGCCGCCAACGCCGCAGGAAGTGGATGACTTCATCAATGACAAATCGAGCGAAGCATTTCCACGCCTCGTCGATCGCCTCTTGAACACGCCTTATTACGGTGAACGCTGGGGCCGTTACTGGCTGGATATCGCGCGCTACGCGGACACGAAGGGTTATGTTTTCGAGGAAGAACGGCGCTATCCTTATTCTTTCACCTATCGCGACTACGTGATCCGAGCGTTGAACGAGGATCTTCCCTTCGATCAGTTCATCATCCACCAGATCGCCGCGGACCTCCTGCCGCTCGGCGAGGACAAGCGGCCGCTCGCCGCGCTCGGTTATCTGACGCTTGGGCGACGCTTTCTGAACAATCAACCGGACATTATCGATGATCGCATCGACGTCGTGACGCGGGGGTTCATGGGACTGACGGTCACTTGTGCCCGTTGCCACGACCACAAATACGACCCGATTCCAACTAAAGATTACTACTCGCTCTACGGGGTGTTCGCGAGTTCGAGCGAGCCCAACGACAAGCCACTCCTGGGCAAAGGCGCGACGCCGCCAGAGTATCCGCAGTACGTTGCGGAGCGGGAGAAGCGCGAGGACGAGCTGAAGAAATATCGCGAAGAGCAGGAATCCGCCGTGCGGGCGAAACTGCGCGCTCGCGTTGGTGACTACCTGCTGGCAGCGCATGACGTGGGCAAACTCAGCGATCGTGGCAAGCAGGAATCTCTCGCGCGCGAGCGAAAGCTCGGGCCCGCCGTGCTGGAACGCTGGGTGGACCGATTGAAAAAATGGCAGGAGGAAACCAATGCGGTTTTTGCACCGTGGTTTGCGTACGCCGCGATCGGCGAAAGCAATTTCGTCGAAAAAGCGAAGGATCTGAAATGGGACTCCACGGTCAATCCTGTCGTTGCGGCGGCGTTTGCCCAACCCCCCGAATCGCTAAAGCAGGCCGCGGAACGTTACACCGCAATTTTCACGAACATCGACCAGCAATGGAAAGAACTGCTCGCGGAAGCCGGGAAGGCGAAGAGCACAGCCTCGGGTCCAAACGCATCGTTGCCAACTGCGCTGCCCGAAAAGCCGGCCGAAGAGTTGCGCCAGATTCTCTACGCGGAGAACTCGCCGCTAAACCTCGATGACAACGAGTATCGGCGGCTGTTCGACACGCCGGTGAGCCAGAAGCTGCGCGCTCTGCGCCGCAAAATCGATGAACTGGACGCGACACATCCCGGAGCGCCGCCGAAGGCCATGGCGCTGGTGGACAACAAAACGCCGTACAAACCGCGCGTGTTCATTCGTGGGAACGCGAACAACCACGGCCCGGAAGTGCCGCGTCAATTCCTGGAGGTGCTTGCGGGGCCGAACCGGAAACCATTCGAAAACGGGAGCGGCCGGCTCGAACTCGCGCAGGCGATCGCCAGCCCCGATAACCCGCTCACGGCGCGCGTGATCGTCAATCGCGTGTGGATGTACCACTTCGGCGCCCCACTCGTGCGCACACCGAGCGATTTTGGGGTGCGTTCGGAGCCGCCGTCGCATCCCGAATTGCTCGATTACCTTGCGGCGCGCTTCATCCAGGACGGCTGGTCGCTGAAGAAGCTCCATCGGCTGATTATGCTCTCGCGCGCTTACCAGCAAAGCAGCGAGCACAATGCGAAAGCAGCGAAGGAAGATCCGGCCAACCAGCTTCTGTGGCGGATGAATCGCAAGCGGCTCGATTTTGAATCGATGCGCGACACTTTCCTGGCGCTCGGTGGCACGGTAGATCTCACGCAGGGTGGCCGGCCGATGGATTTGACGACGGAGCCGTTTACGACGCGGCGCACGATCTATGGTTTTGTTGAGCGCCAAAACCTCCCAGGACTTTTTCGCACGTTCGATTTTGCGAGTCCCGATACGACGAGCCCGCAGCGCTTCGCCACCACTGTCCCGCAGCAGGCGCTGTTTTTGATGAACAGCCCGTTCGTCGTGCAGCAGGCGGGCAAACTCATGGCGCGGCCTGAAGTTCGGCGCACCTCGACGACGGATGAGAAGATCGGGGAACTTTATCGCATTTGTTTTCAGCGCGCGCCAGACAAGGACGAAGTGGTTGTCGCAAAGCGGTTCCTCGAAACCCAGGCGACAAACCAGCCCGCCGTCGAGTTGCCCGCGTGGCAATACGGCTGGGGTGAATTCGATGCCAAAGCGAAGCGTACGAAATCATTCAAGCCACTACCGCACTTCAACTCGTACTCGTGGCAGGCCGGCAAAGAGTTGCCGGACCCACAACTGGGGTGGGTGCTGCTGAATGCCGAGGGCGGTCACCCCGGCAACGATCAGCAACACGCGGCCATTCGCCGTTGGGTCGCACCGCGCGATGGCGTCATTATGGTCTCAGGCCAACTGCATCATCCGGAGGACAAGGGCGACGGTGTGCGCGCGCGAGTCGTTTCGAGCGCCAGCGGAATTGCCGGGGAATGGACGGCGTTCCACCAAAAAACGGACACGTCCATCGAAAAACTTCAGGTGAAACGCGGCGACGTGGTCGACTTCATCACGGATTGCCGTGAAACAGTTTCTTACGACTCGTTTAGTTGGTCTCCAAAAACCAAGTACCTGAGATCAAGCGGCTCGGGAACCGACGAACGCGCCGAGTGGGACGCGAAATCTGATTTCGCAGGGCCGCCCAAAGAAAAGCCAAAGTCACTGGACGCGTGGCAGAAATATGCTCAGGTGCTGCTGCTCGCAAACGAGACGCTGTTCGTCGATTGACTACAGCGCGCGAATCCGGTCCCAGAGCGCGTGCAAATCCATGTCGGCCAGGGCCATGCTCTTGATCGCGTCGACGTCACCGGCGGCTTCCATGGCTTTGTGGAGCCATTCCCATGCTTCGTCGAGCCGGCCCATTTGCGCAGCGTAGCAGCCGAGGTTGTAGGGGATCACTTCCGCCTTCGGAAATTTGTCGTAGGCCGGCCGAAGAGCCTCCCAGGCCTGTTGCAGCCCACCGCCCTTTACCCGACGCAACGCGTAGGCCCGGTGCAGCCAGCCTGAGGCACGGTCCGGCGCGACACGTAACAACTTCTCAGCGACCTCGAGGCCGGATTCCCAGCGCTCGCCCGCCGCGCACACGGCCCAGCGCACATTCAGGACATCCGGGTGCTCGAGATTCTCAGGCGAGATGCGGGCAATCTCTTCGCCGGCCTCTGAAGGATTGTCCAACTCAAGCCAGCCCTGGGCGGCGAGCAGGTGGTGAATATCAGGGCTCTCCAATTGTTGGGCTTGCACCATCGCTGACCGTGAATCTAGCAGAAAATGGTCAAAGCATCTAAGGTTTTTCGTACATGGCGCGGAGTTTCGCCGGTGAGACGCCAACTCGCCAGAGCATGGTTACCCACCACATGCGCCAATACGTCCGGAGCACGCCGAGCTTGCGAAAGCGCCGTGCGGAGGTGGAGACGGTGGCTTCAGCGAGGGCGAGTCGGCCAACTTTTCTAAGCCGTCGGCACAGCTCAAATTCTTCCATGAGGGGAACATCCGGCACGCCGCCAATCGCTTCCAGGGCTTCACGCCGCACGAAGATACATTGATCGCCCATGATGCGGCGGCCCGCAAAGAGGCGCACCGCACATTTGAGACGCGATCCAAGGAGGAGCAGCGGAGAGTCCCGGAAAACTTTCCAAAAGCCGCCGGCGACGACGACCGGATCACGCAAGCAGTTGAGTGCCGCGTGCGCGGCGTTGCGCGGAAGCCAGGTATCGGCATGGACGAACATCAGCACTCCGTTCTGTGCTGCGGTCGCTCCGGCGCGCATCTGTGTGCCGCGCCCGCGTTCGGACACCACGACCATGCATCCGAGTTCGCGGGCAACCCCCACGGTCCGATCACGGCTGCCGCCATCGGCGACAATGATTTCAGCGATTTCAGGATTCGTCTTTAGATTTTGAATCGTCTCTGGCAAGGCGTCGGCTTCGTTCAGGGCAGGAACAATCGCTGAGATCGTTATGGGCGCGACAACGTTCGCTCCGCGGAGCCGCTGGCCCTGTTCCAACCAGAGGACAACTGCTCCGATGCCGGCCCACACGATTTTGTGAAAAAACGTAAGGAGCGAGGCAGCTACGCATTCGCCAGCGCCAACCCCGTAGGGCGCGAGAAGCGCCAGGGCCGCGACTTCGCGAACACCGGCGCCGGCGACTGTGAATGGCATGCAACTAATGAGCGTGATTACGGGAAAGGTCCATGCAGCTTGCGCCCAGTCGATTGGCACTTTGCTGACAGCGGCCACGTTGAAGGCCAACACCGCGCTCAGGGCAAGTTGCGCTCCGAAGCCGTAAAGCAGGCCCGGAAGAGCAATGGCCGGGGTGAGTGCCATGCGCGCGCCTCCGCTTCGAAATGCCCGCGCGGCTCGTACCCATGAACTGTCGCCCCGCGGTTGCCAAAAAATGACTGCGACGAGGATGACGAAACCGATGCCGCAGGCCGCGAGCACCCACGGGCCGGGCCAATCGAAATCCAGGTTGCGGACCGGCTCGAAACCTCCGGTCGCGCCAGCGATGCCCAGCAGCACGCCCATGAGCAGCGTTGGCCCGGCGATGCCAAGAGCGCGGTCGAGAGGGGCGGCGGCGATGACGCGCGCCAAATCAAAGCCGTACCAGCGTGCGTAAACGGCCGACTTCGCGGCATCGCCGCCGGCTGCGCCAAAGAGCGCGACGAAAAAGAAGTGGCCGATGAGAAAAAGACGGCAACTTGCGCCCAGGTGCATCGCTGTGTCGGTAACACGCAGGGCCAAATGCCAGCGCAAACCACCGAGGATCATCGCCAATCCATAAACCGCGAATGCCAGGGCGAACCAGAGCGGCTTCAACTCACCCAATGCCGTAAGTAACCCGTGATAATCAACGCGGCGAAAAATGAAGTAGAGAAGCGCGACGGTGATGGCAATGCACGCCAGCCGTTGCCATGAAAACCAACGCTTTCCAAACAGCAGGTTCATGCCGTCTATACCTGCGACTTCGCAAAATAGTCCGCGGCATTGTCCTGAGGTTCATAGCCCACCAGCTCCTGTGCGTTGCTGATGTCCCAAAATCTGCCGGTGTTTGCCGACACTCCAAAAAATACCGCAAACTTGACCGTGCTGCGAACGCACTTCACCAGCAGTTGGGCAAAGTCGCGCGGGCTGCACCATTCGCGCAACACATCATGGCCGGGCACGCGTAATAATGGATCGTCGTAGGCACGAAAGTAGCAAAGGCGAATGCAGATCATTGACATGCCGTGCGTCTCCGCATAATAGCGCGCCAGAGCCTCACCGAACAATTTCGTGCACGCGTAAACCGTCGATGGCCGCGCCGGCATCTCCGGAGTGACCCAATGGCCTTTCGCGTAATGCAGCACGGTCTGACCCGTGCTCGCAAAGACGACGCGTTTGACGCCTGCCTGTTTCGCCGCCTCGAACGCATTGTAAACGCCCGCCAGATTCACCGGCAGGAGCTTGCTGTAAAAATCGTCCTCATCAGAGATGGCTGCGAGGTGGATCATCGCTTCGACTCCATCGCAGGCCTCGCGCAGTCTCTGGAAATCCTGGATATCGCCCTGCAGGACCTCGTCGTCCGCTTCGCGCGGAAGGCGCTTTGCGTCGAAGAGCCGCAGCGCAAACTCTTTGCGCAACAAGGGAACGATGTGCGGCCCCACGCGCCCGCCTGGGCCGGTGATGAGGACACGGTCGCGCATCGGTTACTGCGCGGTCCAGCCGCCATCGATGAGAATGTCCGTGCCGGTGATAAACCCCGCCTCTTCCGAGCACAGGAACAACGCGAGTTCGCCGACCTCTTTCACGTCGCCCCAGCGGCCAATCGGAATCTTCGAGATGAACTGCGCGTTCAGTTCGGGATTGTCGAGAATCGGCCGGTTCAACTCGGTGGCAAAAGGGCCCGGACTGATCCCGTTCACGGTAATTTTTTCGCTCGTGAGTTCCAGCGCCAGCGCGCGCGTGAACCCTAACAACGCGTGCTTCGCAGACGCGTATGCCGTTCGCCCGGCGATCGCCACATGGCTCATGATGGAGGTCATGTTAATGACGCGCCCGTAACCCTGCCCCTTCATGTGTGGCACAAAACTGCGGGAGCACAAAAACGCGGCGGTCAGGCTGGTGTCCACAACCTTGTTCCATTCTTCGAGCGAGAACTCCGTGATGGACTTGCGGATATTAATGCCCGCGTTGTTGATGAGGATCTGCACCTTGCCGAAGCGTTGGACGACGGCCTGCTCGATTCGCCGCACGTCGGCTTCCTTCGTGACATCGGCGGGGAACGCTTCGGCTTCCGCGCCTGATGCCTTCAATTCCTTCGCCGTAGCGCTTAGCTCCGTTGCGTTGCGCGCCACTAACGCCAACTTCGCCCCTGCGCGTCCCAGCGACTCCGCCATCGCTTTTCCCAACCCTTTGCTTCCGCCAGTGATGACGGCGACTCGTCCTGCCAATTTGCCATTTGCCATAGATGGATTGCTTATAGCTCGCCGCCCGCAGGGCGGCAATCAAACCTCACAGTTTCACAGTAGAATATCTTTGAGCACCTCTCCATGCACGTCAGTTAATCGCCGCTCCACGCCATCGTGGTAAAAGCTCAAACGTTCGTGATCGAGTCCCAGCAAGTGCAGGATCGTCGCGTGCAAATCGTAAATGGTCGCTACGTTCTCCACCGCCTTGTAGCCAAACTCGTCGGTCGCGCCGTAGCTAAACGCTTTCTTCACTCCAGCGCCAGCCAGCCAGACCGTGAAGCCATGGGGATTGTGGTCGCGACCGCTGGCGCCTTTCTGGAAGGTCGGCATGCGGCCAAACTCGGTCACAAACGCGACAAGGGTGTCCGCGAGCAATCCCCGCGCGTTCAAATCGCGCAACAGCCCCGCGACGGGTTGGTCCAATATCGGCGCGTGGACGGAATACTGCTCGACGAGCTTCTTGTGTCCGTCCCAATTCCCCACACCTTCACCCATCGCATACGCGCCGTTGAAGAGTTGAACGAACCGCACGTCACGTTCGAGCAAACGCCGGGCAAGAATGCAATTTCGCGCAAAGGATGCCTTAGCCGCGTTCTTCGTATCGTCAGCTCCATAAAGCGCGAGTGTGGCCGCGCTTTCCTTCGAAAGATCGCCGACCTCGGAAGCCGCAACCTGCATCCGCGCGGCCATTTCGTAGCTGGCGATCCGCGCCGCGAGATCGGAATCGCCTGGGTACCGCGACAAATGGCGATCGTTCAGGCATCGCAAGAAGTCTCGCGTATCGCGATCGGTTCTCTCACTAATCGTCGCTGGTCGGGCAAGGTGCGGGATCGGCTTGGCGGCATTGAATGCGGTGCCCTGAAATGCCGCCGGCAGAAACGCGGAATTCCAATGGTTGGGCCCTACCTGCGGTACCCCGCGTGGATCGGGAATGGCAACGAACGCGGGAAGGTTCTCGCACTCGGAACCGAGCGCGTAGCTCGCCCAACAGCCGATGGCAGGGAAGCCATCAAGAATGAACCCGGTGCTCATTTGGTTCTCGGCGGGCCCCTTCTTGTTCGAAAACAAAGTCATCGAGTGGATGAAGCAAAGCTCGTCCGCGAGCTCCGCGATATTGGGCAACAACTCGGAAATCATCTTGCCGCTTTGGCCGCGCGGCTTGAACTCCCACTGGGGTTTAATCAGGTTGCCGTTCTCGCCCTGGAAACTGATGAAGTTGCTTTTGCCGGGCATCGGTGTGTCGTGGCGCTTGAGCAGTTCCGGCTTGTAGTCGAACGTGTCGAGGTGACTCACCGCGCCGGAACAAAAAATCATCAGTACGCGTTTGGCCTTCGCCGGAAAATGTGGCGCCCGCGGCGCGTACGGTTTCGATAGATCAATGGCAGGCCGGATCGGCCCGGCGTCCGCGGCAAGCAACCCTTGCTCGGCCAGCAAGGCCGTTAGCGCGATGCCGCCCAGGCCGGTGCCGCCCCATTTCAGGAAATCGCGGCGGTTGAGCATCCAGCGTCCTGCGTGTGTGAGCGGCCCGTTCATTAATTGACGTACAAAAATTCGCTCGCATTAAGCAGCGCCCGGCAGAGCGCCGGCAACCCGTGTTCGTCGACGAGTTTGCGCGCGGCCATGACCTCCTCCGAGGCAGGGGGCCGATTAAGTGCGAGTTGGAAGGCGCGCTCAATTTGCGCATTGTCTTTAGCTTCACGTTCCACGCGCGTCGCCAGCGCTTCGGCCTGCTGAAGAATGAAGGGGCTGTTGAGCAAATTCAGCGCCTGCAGGGGAGTGACACTGCTCGTTCGCCGCGGCACGATCTGCCCCGCGTCCGGACAATCGAACACGCCAAATGTGTTCTCCAACTGCATGCGCGGTTTCGCCTGGTAAATCATGCGGCGCCATTCTTCCGGTCCAAACTTCGTCCGCGAATTGTACACCTTCACGTAGTTGTCGCTCGGATCGAACAAGTCGAAGCCGGGGCCACCCATTTTCAAGTTGAGGTTCCCGGCAACGGCCAGCATCGCGTCACGAATGACTTCGGCTTCGAGTCGTCGCGGGACGCAGCGCCATAGGAGACGCGCATCGGCGTCGACGGCCCTGCCGTGCTCGTGCATCGCGCTGGATTGCCGGTACGTTGCGCTGGTTACGATGAGACGATGGATCGCTTTGATGCTCCATCCACGCTCGATGAACTCGCTTGCCAGCCAGTCCAGCAACTCGGGATGACTGGGTCGCGCGCCGTTCAAGCCAAAGTCGCTGGGGGTCTCGACCAGTCCGCGGCCAAAGTGGTAGTGCCACAAACGATTCGCCATCACGCGCGCGGTGAGTGGGTTATCTCCAGACGCAATCCACTCCGCGAGCGCGACCCGACGCTCGCGTTCGCTGGCCGGCGAGGGCGATTGCCTGGCAGCGATTCGCGTCAACACTCCGGGCGGCACTTCTTCGCGC
>Ga0111538_10004288_pt1 | contig 19870 bp, 20 predicted proteins | sample SoiMethybrSBSTD1_FD_79669 | JGI IMG/M metagenome (GOLD analysis project Ga0111538, IMG submission 79669) | Bulk soil microbial communities from a Populus tree surrounding site in Tennessee, USA - Soil MetaG P. TD hybrid SBSTD1 (version 2)... | ecosystem: Environmental > Terrestrial > Soil >...
GTATTCGTGTCACTCATCGGCGCACCACGCCGAAACAAGCGTATGCCGCCTCGTCGCCCGCGGCCAATGAGCCGGAAGGCCCAAGGCTCCGCTGAGGCTCGGCTTGACAGGCCCGGAAGCCTCCTCTAGAGTCGTGATTCTCGGAAGGTCACTGAAGCTCATGACTCCGCGCGCCACGACCGCTCTTCGGACCGATCGCGGCGGAGCCGTCTGCCGGTGGCGTCCCGTGTTCCATTATTACTGGCACCCGTAGCGGCGGTCCCCTCGGGGTCCGCTGCCACAAGCGGGGTCCCTGGGGATGCGGACGGGCTTTCGAAGCCTCTTCAGGGAACCTGAAGAGGCTTTCGTGCTTCTGGACAGGAAACGGACGAACGCGGTCGTCGCTGGCGCGGCGGTGAGGCGCCCGCGATGAAGGTCTGCGTGGCGCTCGCCGAGCCCACGACCGCGGCGGTCGCCGCGCGCATGGCGGAGCTCGCGCCGTGGGCCGACCTGTTCGAGGTCCGCGCCGACCACGTCTCGGACCTCGACCTCCCGGCACTGCTCCGCGCCCGCACGAAGCCGATCCTGTTCACGTGCCGCTCGGACGCCGAAGGCGGGCGCTCGCCCGGCCGCGACGCGAGCGCCCGGCGCCTCCTGCTGCGCGAGGCGGTCGAGCTCGGCTTCGACCTCGTCGACGTCGAGGCGCGCTCGGGGTTCGACGACGTCGCCTCTGCCAAGGCCGGCCGCGGCCTCGTGCTGTCGTGGCACGACACCGAGGGCACGCCCGACGACCTCGACGCGATCTACGAGCGCCTGGTGGCCGCCCGCCCCGACGTCGTGAAGATCGCGGTCACCGCCCGCTCCGTCCGCGACCTCGGGCGTGTGCTCGCTTTGGCGGCGCGCCATGCTCTGGACGAGGCGCCGCGCCTCGTCGCGATCGCGATGGGCCCGCTCGGGGTCGCGTCGCGGATCCTGGGCGGCCGCTACAACGCACCCTTCGGCTTCGCCTCGTCCGCTTCCGGAAGGGGCACGGCGCCAGGCCAGCTCACGGCGCCGGTGCTCGTCGACGCGTATCGCGTGCGATCCATCGGTCGCGACACCCGCGTCTACGGCCTCCTGGGCAGCGACGTGCAGCGCAGCCTCTCGCCGGCGATCCAGAACCGCGCGTTCGCCGAGCGCGGGATCGACGCCGTCTACGTCCCGCTGCAGGCGGAGTCGATGGAGGCGTTCACCGACGCTCTTCCCGCGCTCGGCCTCTCGGGCTGGAGCGTCACGCGTCCTTATAAGGGCGCCATCCTCGGGCAGCTCGACTCGGTGACGCCGCAGGCGGCCGAGGCGGGCTCGGCGAACACCGTCGTCGCGCAGGACGGCCGGCTCGTCGGCTTGAGCACGGACGGCGACGGCGTGCTCGTCCCGCTGCGCCGGCGGATCGACCCGGCGGGCCGCTGCGTCGCCATCCTGGGCGCGGGAGGCGCGGCCCGCGCGGCGGCCTTCGCGCTCGTGCGCGCGGGAGCGCGCGTCGTCGTGCTGGCGCGCCGCGCCGAGCAGGCGCGCGAGGTCGCGGCAGCCACGAGCGCCGGCAGCGCCGGCGGATTGGACGAGCTCGGCCGCGTGCCCTACGACGTGCTGGTGAACGCGACCCCGCTGGGCTCGGGCGGCTTCCCCGGAGAGTCGCCCGCTCCGCCGAGCGCGCTGCGCTCCGGCAGCGTGGTCTTCGACATGGTCTACGAGCCGCGCGAGACGCCGCTACTGGCGGCCGCGCGCGCCCGGGGCTGCGCGACGATCGACGGCGTCGAGATGCTGGTGGCGCAGGCCGTCGGGCAGTTCGAGGCGTGGAGCGGCGTCGCCGCGCCCGTCGAGGCCATGACGGCGGCGGCGCTCGACGCGATCGAGGCCGCGCGCGTCCCCGCGGCCGCGGAGGCGCTGTCGTGAGCGGCCGCGAGCGGCTCGCCCAGGTCCCGCCCGGCGTGCAGTGCTTCGTGGGCGACGAGGCGCGGCGTCGCCGCAGCGTCGAGGACGCGGTCGTCGCGGTCTTCGAGGGCTGGGACTACGAGGAGATCATCCCGCCGCTCTTCGACTACGCCGACGTCTTCGCCGGCGAGGCGCTCGCCTCGCGCACGTACTCCTTCGTGGCGCGCGACGGCAGCGTGCTCGCGCTGCGCCCCGACTTCACGAGCCTGCTCGCGAAGATCGCCGCGGGGCGGCTGCGCGACCGCGAGGCGCCGCTGCGCCTCTACTACTCGGGCGAGGTCGTCCGCTACGAGCCGGTGAAGGCCGGCCGCCAGAACGAGCTGTACCAGATGGGCCTCGAGCACCTGGGCGGCGACGCGCGCTCGGCCGACGCCGAGGTGCTGGCGATCGCGGCCGAGTGCCTCGAGCGGCTCGGCGTCCAGGGCTTCGTGCTCGCGCTCGGGCACGTCGGGGTGTTCGCGGGCCTCGTCGCGGCGGCCGGGCTCGCGGAGGAGCGCCTCGCGACGCTGCGCGACCGCGTGGAGTCCAAGGACCCGGCGGGCGTGCGCCAGGTGCTGCAGGCCGCAGGCAGCGTGCCGCCGCAGGTGGCGTCGGCGCTCGAGCGCCTCACGGTCCTCGGCGGCGGCCGCGAAGCGCTCGACCAGGCGGCCGCGGCCTTCGGCTTCTGCCCGCCCGCGCGCCGAGCGCTCGACGAGCTGCGCGCGGTCACGGACGCGCTCGCCGCGGCCGGCCTCGGCCGCCACGTCGCCGTCGACCTCGCCGAGGTGCGCGGGCTCGACTACTACACGGGCCTGGTGTTCCGCGTCTTTGCGAAGGACCTCGGCTTCGAGGTGGGCGGCGGCGGGCGCTACGACGCGCTGCTCGCGCGCTTCGGCCGACCGCTGCCGGCCGTCGGCTTCATGCTCGGCCTCGACCGCGTCGCGCTCCTGCTCGAGCGGCAGGGCCGTCTCGCCGTGGCGCCGCGGAGCGCCGAAGCCGTCCGCGGCACCTCGCTAGGCGAGGCGCTCGCCCGCGCGGTCGCCCGGCGCGGCGAAGGCGTCCGCGTTCGCTTCGGGAACGGAGAGCCGCGATGAGCCTCACGGTCGCGCTGTCGAAGGGCAAGCTGCTCGCGGGCTCGGAGCAGCTGTTCCGGCGCGCGGGGCTGCCGTTCCCGAACGGGGAGGGGCGCAAGCTGGTGGTGCCCGCCGGGGAGCTGCGCTTCCTCTTCGTCAAGGACATGGACGTGCCGACCTACGTCGAGTACGGCGTCGCCGACTGCGGGATCGCGGGCCGGGACGTGCTGCTCGAGACGGGGGCCGACGTGCTCGAGCCGCTCGACCTCGGCTTTGGCCTCTGTCGCGTCGTGGTCGCGGGCCCCGCCGGCCGCGGCTTCTCTCCCGGCGGCGCCTCGAGCACGCGCGTCGCGAGCAAGTACGCGCGGCTCGCCGCCGCGCACTTCCAGGGCCGCGGCCTCGGGGTCGAGGTGGTGAAGCTCGCGGGCTCGGTCGAGATCGCGCCCGGCCTCGGCCTCGCGGACGGGATCGTGGACGTGGTGGAGACGGGCCGCACGCTCGCAGAGAACGGCCTCGAGGTGATCGAGACGGTGGCCGAGTCCTCGGCGCGGCTGATCGTGAACCGCGCGAGCTATCACGCGCGGCGGGCCGAGGTGCAGCAGCTCGTCGACACGCTGCGGGAGGCCTCTGCCGTGAGGACGGCGCCGTGAGGACAGAAGAGTGAGGACGCTCGGCTTCGGCAGCGCCGCCTATCGGCGCTGGCTGTCGCGCCTGCCGCGCGCGAGCGCGCCGCGCCGCGCGGTCGTCCGCCAGGCCGAGCGCGTCGTGCGCGCGGTGCGTGACGGCGGCGACGCGGCGCTCGTGCGCCTGACCGCGCGCTTCGACGGCGTGCGGCTCACGCGCAGCCGGCTGCGCGTCCGCCCGGCCGAGATCCGCGCGCTCGCGGAGCAGGCCGATCCCGCGGTGGTGGCCGCGCTCGCGCGCATGGCGAGCCGCATCGAGGCCTACCACCGGCGCCAGCTCGCCGCCGGTTTCCGCATGCGCCTGGACGACGGGTCGGTGCTGGAGGAGGCGGTCCGGCCACTCGCCTCGGCCGGGCTGTACGTGCCCGGCGGCCGCGGCGCCTACCCCTCCTCGGTGCTGATGGGCGCGATCCCCGCGCGCGTGGCCGGCGTGCCGCGGCTCGTGATCGTCACGCCGCCGCGGACGCTCGAGCAGAACCCGGCGGTCGCCGCGGCGATCGCGGTGGCGGGCGCAGGCGAGCACGTCTACCGCGTCGGCGGCGCGCAGGGGATCGCGGCTCTCGCCTACGGCACGCGCACGATCCCGAAGGTGGACAAGATCGTCGGGCCAGGCAATGCCTACGTGGCAGCGGCCAAGCGCGCGGTGCGCGGCCAGGTCGAGATCGACACGGACGCGGGGCCGAGCGAGGTCGTGATCCTCGCGGACGAGAGCGCCGACCCCGGCTTCGTCGCGGCCGACCTCCTGGCCCAGGCGGAGCACGGCAGCGGCGACGAGACGGTCGTCCTGGTGACGCCATCGCACGAGCTCGCGGCCGAGGTGGTCCGGCTGGTGGGCGAAGGCCGCGCCTCGGTGGCGAACCGCGTCAGCACACGGCGGGCGCTGGCGCGCAACGCGGCCGTCCTGCTGGTGCGCGACCTGGCTGAAGGCGTCCAGGCCGTGAACGTGCTCGCGCCCGAGCACGTCGAGGTGCTGGCGCGCAGTGCGGCGCGGCTCGCCCGGGAGATCGTGGCGGGAGCCGTCTTCGTCGGCCCGTTCTCGCCCGTCGCCGTCGGCGACTACGGGATCGGCCCGAACCACGTGCTGCCCACCGGGGGCTCGGCCCGCTTCGCGTCGCCGCTCTCGGTCCGCGACTTCCAGCGGCGTCAGAGCGTCGTCACGCTCAGCCGCAAGGGCCTGTCGCGCGTCGCGGAGGACGTGGTGCGGGTAGCGATGGCCGAGGGCTTCCGCGGGCACGCGCAGAGCGTGCTCACGCGCTTCGAGGGGATCTGATGGACCCGCTGCGCCACGTCAAGCCGGCCGTGCGCGCGATCAGCGCGTACACGCTCGCCGAGCGCGAGGCGCTCGTGAAGATCGACCAGAACGAGAACCCCCGCGACCTGCCCGAGGCGCTCAAGCGCCGCGTGCTCGAGCGCGCGCTGGCGCGGCCGTGGTCGCGCTACCCGGCGTTCGACCCGAAGGAGCTGCTGCAGGCGCTCGCGCGCGTCTCCGGCTGGCGCGCCGACGGGATCCTCGCCGGCAACGGCTCGAACGAGATGATCGCGGCGCTGCTCGTGGTCACGGTCGGCGGCGGGACGAAGGTCGTCATCCCCGAGCCGACGTTCACGCTCTACGCGCTGCTGACCACGGTGCTCGGCGGCGAGGCGATCCGGGTGCCGCTCGCGCGCGAGGCGGACGGCCGCTTCGTCTACGACGCCGAGACGCTGCGCGAGGCGCGCCGCAGGCACGAGGCCCCGCTCACGATCGTCTGCTCTCCGAACAACCCGACCGGGACGACGCTGCCGAGCGCCGAGATCGAGCGCCTTTGTCGCGAGTCGGACGGCCTCGTGGTGATCGACGAGGCGTACCACGAGTTCGCGGGGCGGTCCGTCGTGCCGCTGCTCGAGCAGCACCCCAACCTGGTCGTGCTGCGGACCTTCTCCAAGGCGATGGCGCTCGCGGGTCTGCGCATCGGCTACCTGCTCGCGTCTCCCGAGCTGGTGCGCGAGGTGAACAAGGCCCGCCTGCCGTACAACGTCAACGTGCTGTCGCAGATGGCGGCGATCGCCGCGCTCGAGGAGCCGAAGCTGCTGGCGAACGGAGTGCAGCTGCTGGTCGAGGAGCGCGGCCGCCTGCTCACGCGGCTCGCCGACATGCCCGGCGTGCGCGCCCTGCCCTCGGAGGCGAATTTCTTCCTGCTGGAGCTGGTGTCGGCGAACCCGAAGGCGGTGTTCGACGCGCTCGTGCGCCGGGGCGTGCTGGTGCGCGACGTGACCTCGTACCCGCAGCTGTCGCAGTGCCTGCGCGTGAGCGTCGGCACGCCGCAGGAGAACGACACGTTCCTGCACGCGCTGGGCACGGCGCTCGTCGAATCCGGACAACTGGCCACGAGAGGACGCGCATGAGCACGAAGGCACGGACGGCAAAGGTCGAGCGCAAGACGCGGGAGACGCAGATCGCCCTCCGCCTGAACCTCGACGGCGCGGGCCGCTCGCGGATCCGGACGGGCATCGGCTTCCTCGACCATATGCTGACGTCGCTCTCGACCCACTCGCGGATCGACGTCGACGTCCGCTGCAAGGGCGACCTGGAGGTGGACGCGCACCACTCGGTCGAGGACGTCGGGATCGCCTTCGGCCAGGCGCTGCGGCAGGCGACCGGCGACAAGAAGGGGCTCGTGCGCTTCGGCCACGCCTACGTGCCGCTCGACGAGGCGCTCTCGCGCGCCGTCGTCGACCTCTCCGGCCGGCCGTGGCTCCACTTCGGCGTGCAGTTCAAGGTGCAGCGGATCGGCGACATGCCGACGGAGCTGTTCGAGGACTTCTTCTGGGCGCTCGTCGACCACGGCCGCTTCAACCTGCACCTCGACGTGCTGCGCGGGCGCAACAGCCACCACATCGCGGAGACGCTGTTCAAGGCCACCGCTCGCGCATTGCAGATGGCGGTCGCGCGCGACCCGCGCGTCGTCGGCGTGCCGTCCACGAAGGGAAGCCTGTGATCGCGATCGTCGATTACGGCATCGGCAACCTCGGCAGCGTCACGAAGGGCTTCCGCCGCGCGGGCGCCGAGGTCGAGCTGACCGGCGACCCGGCGCTGCTGCGCCGCGCCGACGCGCTGGTGCTGCCGGGCGACGGCGCCTTCGGCGCGACGATGGCGGAGATCGACGGGCGCGGGCTCGCGCCGCTGCTGCGCGAGGCGGTCGCGGCCGGGACGCCGCTGCTCGGCATCTGCATCGGCATGCAGGTCCTGTTCGAGCAGAGCGAGGAGCACGGCCGCCACCAGGGGCTCGGCCTGCTTCCCGGCCGCGTGCGCCGGTTCGACGACTCGCTGACCGTGCCGCACATGGGCTGGAACACGCTGAGGGCCCGCCGCGCGCACCCGCTGCTCGACGGCGTCGCCGACGGCTCGCACGTCTACTTCGTCCACTCCTACTACTGCGACGCGGCCGAGGACGTGGTGATCGCGACCTCCGACTACGGGCAGGACTTCGCCGCGATCGTCGGCCGCGGGCCGGTGCTCGGCCTGCAGTTCCACCCGGAGAAGAGCCAGGCGGTCGGGCAGCGGCTGGTCGCGAACTTCGTCGCCGGTGTCGCCAAGCGGAGGGCGGCATGATCGTGGTGCCCGCGATCGACCTGCGGCAGGGCCGCGTCGTGCGCCTGCATCAGGGGCGTGCGCAGGAGGAGACGGTGTACGCCGTCGATCCCGCCGAGGTCGCGCGGCGCTTCGAGGCCGAGGGCGCCCGGCGGATCCACCTCGTGGACCTCGACGCCGCCATGAACGGAGCGCGACAGGCCGCGGCCGTGGCGAGCGTCGTGCGCGCCGTGCGCATCCCGGTCGAGGTCGGCGGCGGCGTGCGCACGCTCGCGGACGCGCTGGCGGTCCGAGCCGACGGCGCCGAGCGCGTGATCTTCGGCACCGCGGCCGTGGCGCGTCCCGACGTGGTGCAGGCGGCGGTCGAGCAGCTGGGCGCGGAAGCCGTGGCCGTGGCGATCGACGCGAAGGACGGTCGGGTGGCCGTCTCCGGCTGGACCGAGGCGACGGACGTGGACGCGCTCGACCTCGCGGTCGCGGTCGAGAGCTGGGGCGTGCGGCGCGTGCAGTTCACGGACGTGCGCCGCGACGGCACGCTCCAGGGTCCGAACCTGGCGGCGCTCGAGGCGCTCGGGCGGCGCACCAAGCTCAAGATCACGGCCGCGGGCGGCGTGTCGGACGCCTCCGATCTCGTCCGCCTGTCGGCGCTCGAGGCGCTCGGCGTGGACGAGGCGATCGTGGGCAAGGCGCTCTACGAGGGACGCGTGACGCTCCAGGCGGCCCACGAGGCGCTCGCCGCGGCGGGGAGGGCCTGATGCTCGCCAAGCGCCTCGTCCCGTGCCTCGACGTCGACCGCGGCCGCGTGGTGAAGGGCATCCGCTTCGTGTCGCTCCGCGACGCCGGCGATCCCGTGGAAGCAGCCGTGCGCTACGACGCCTGCGGCGCCGACGAGCTCGTCTTCCTCGACATCACGGCGTCCTCGGACGCGCGGCCGATCGTGATCGACATGGTGCGGCGCGTCGCCGAGGCCGTGTACCTGCCCTTCACTGTCGGAGGCGGCGTGCGGACGCTGGAGGACGCGGAGGCGCTGCTGCGTGCCGGCGCCGACAAGGTCGCCGTCAACACGGCGGCCGTCAGCCGTCCCGAGCTGCTGCAGGAGCTGGCGCTGCGCTTCGGCTCGCAGGCCGTGGTGCTCGCGATCGACGCCCGCGCCGGCGAGCGCGGCTTCGAAGTGTTCGTGCACGGCGGCCGTACCGCAACAGGCAAGGACGCCGTGGCCTGGGCCCGCGAGGGCGCCGAGCGCGGCGCCGGCGAGATCCTGCTCACGAGCATGGACCGAGACGGGACGAAGGACGGCTTCGACCTCGCGCTGACGCGCGCGGTCGCGAGCGCCGTGCGCGTGCCGGTCGTGGCCTCGGGCGGCTGCGGCAGCGTCGCGCACATGGCCGAGGCCCTCACCAGTGGCCGCGCCAGCGCGGCGCTCGCCGCGTCGGTCTTCCACTTCGGCGAGATCCGGATTCCCGAGGCGAAGGCCGAGCTCCTGGCGCGCGGCGTCTGCGTGCGCCCTCCTGTCGAGTCGGAGGTCGCGGCCGCCGCGGTCGCCGCCGGAGCAGACCGCTGATGGCGATCGCGATGCCGGAGGGGCTGGTCTTCGACGCGAACGGCCTGCTGCCCGTCGTGGCCCAGGACCGCGACAGCGGAGACGTGCTGATGCTCGCGTGGGCCAACGCCGAGGCGATCGCGCGAACCGCCGAGACCGGGCTCGCGCACTTCTGGAGCCGCAGCCGCAAGGCGCTCTGGCAGAAGGGCGAGACGTCCGGCAACGCGCTGCGCGTCGTGGAGGCGCGTGCGGACTGCGACAAGGATGCGCTGCTGCTGCTGGTCGAGCCTGCGGGGCCCGCTTGCCACACCGGCTCGCGCACGTGCTTCGGCGAGACCTCGCCGACCGCCGCCGGTATGCCGTTCGAGCTCGCGCGCGTGGTACGCGAGCGCGCGCAGGCGGCGCCGGAGGAGTCGTACACGGCGCGCCTGCTCGCGAAGGGCCAGGCCGCCGTGCTCAAGAAGATCGGCGAGGAGGCGACGGAGGTGGTGCTGGCCGCGAGCGCGGAGAGCGACGCGCGCCTCGCCGAGGAGTCGGCCGACCTCCTGTTCCACCTGCTCGTGGCGCTCCACCAGCGCGGCCTGCCGCTCGCGCGCGTGATGGACGAGCTGCGCCGGCGCCGGGCCGCGAGCCCTGCGCCGAAGAGGAGCGACGCATGAAGGCGCTGTCCTACGACGACTACCAGCGGCTCTCGGAGGGCGGGCTCTCGGTGCCGGTGTTCCGCGAGCTGCCGGGAGACCTGCGCACGCCGGTGTCGGCCTTCTTCTCGCTCGGCGCCCGCTCGGAGCGGGCGTTCCTGCTCGAAAGCGTGCTCGGAGCGGAGCGGCTCGCGCGCTACTCGTTCCTCGGCCGCGACCCGATCGCCCGGCTCGAGGTCCGCGGCGGAAAGGTCGTCGTCCAGGACGACTCCGGCACTCACGAGGCGACGGCCGGGCTGATGAGCGCCCTTCGCGAGCGGCTGGGGCCGCCGCCCGCCGAGATCCCCGACCTGCCGCGGTTCACCGGCGGCGCGGTCGGCTACCTGACCTGGGACGCGGCGCGCCTCTTCGAGCGGCTGCCGGATCAGCACGGCGCGGCGCAGGGCAGCGTCGCGTCCTTCTCCTTCTACAGGTCGCTCGTCGCCTTCGACCACGTGCGCCAGCGGCTCGTGCTGATGGCGCTCGCCGCGCCGGGCAGCCGGGCCGAGTACGACAAGGCGACCGGCGTCCTCGACGCGCTCGAGCGCGACCTCGGCTGGGAGCGGCGCGCGTCGGACGCGCGGCGCATCGAGCCGCCCGCGGCGCTGCCGTTCGCCGACGGAAAGCGCTACCGCGATTCCGTCACGGCCGCGAAGGAGTACATCGCGCGCGGCGACATCTTCCAGGTCGTGCTCTCGCGCCAGCACACCGTCGACTGCGGGCTCGACCCGTTCAGCGTCTACCGCGCGCTGCGCATGATCAACCCGTCGCCCTACATGTATTTCCTGAAGGACGGCGACTCGTCGATCTGCGGCGCGTCGCCGGAGATGCTGGTGCGCGTCGAAGGCCGGCGCGTCGAGACACGGCCGATCGCCGGCACGCGCCCCCGCGGGGGCGGCCGCCCGGACGACGTGGTGACGCGCGAGCTGCTCGCCGACGAGAAGGAGCGCGCCGAGCACCTGATGCTGGTGGACCTCGGCCGCAACGACCTCGGCCGCGTCTGCCGCTTTGGCAGCGTGCAGGTGGCGGAGCTGATGAAGGTGGAGCACTACAGCCACGTCGCCCACATCGTGAGCTCGGTGGTGGGCGAGCTCGGCGAGGGCAAGGACGCGCTCGATGCGCTCGCGGCGACGTTCCCGGCCGGGACGCTCTCGGGCGCGCCCAAGATCCGCGCCATGGAGATCATCGACGAGCTCGAGCCCAAGGCGCGCGGGCTCTACGGCGGTGCGCTCGGCTACATCGACCTCGGCGGCAACCTCGACTTCTGCATCGCGATCCGCACGCTCGTGATCCGAAACGGCCGGGCCACGCTGCAGAGCGGCGCCGGCATCGTGGCCGACTCGGACCCGGCGACCGAGGAGCGCGAGACCGTGGCCAAGGCGCAGGCGATCTTCGATGCGCTCGCGGTGGCGGGAGGGCTCGCATGATCCTGCTCGTGGACAACTACGACTCGTTCACCTACAACCTCTACCAGTACCTGGGCGAGCTGGGCGCCGACGTGAAAGTGATCCGGAACGACGCGCTCTCGGTCGACGACGCGCTCGCACTGAAGCCGGAGCGGATCGTGATCTCGCCGGGGCCCGGGACGCCGGACGAGGCGGGGATCAGCCTCGAGCTGGTGCGCCGCTCGCCGGTGCCGCTGCTCGGCGTCTGCCTCGGTCACCAGTCACTCGGCCAGACGTTCGGCGGCAAGGTGGTGCGGGCCGCGAAGCTCATGCACGGCAAGACCAGCGAGATCCGCCACGACGGACGCACGATCTTCGCGGGCCTGCCCGACGTCTTCACCGCCACGCGCTACCACTCGCTCGTCGTGGCCCCCGAGAGCGTGCCGGAGTGCCTCGAGGTCTCGGCCTGGACCGACGGCGGCGTCGTGATGGGCCTGCGCCACCGCGAGCGCCCGCTCGAGGGCGTGCAGTTCCATCCCGAGAGCATCCTGACGACGGCGGGCAAGGACCTCTTGCGGAACTTCCTGGGCCTCGGGCTCGGCGGGGGAGCGAAGGTCAGCATCAAGCGCCACCTGGCGAAGCTGGCGCGCGGCGAGCGGCTCTCCGAGGACGAGGCCGCGCAGGCGATGGGCGCGATCATGGACGGCGAAGCGACGCCGGCGCAGATCGGGGCGCTGCTCGCGGCGATGGCCGCGCGCGGCGAGACCGAGGACGAGGTGGTGGGCTTCGCGCGCACGATGCGCGCGCGCGCCGTGCCGCTCGTCTCGCGCGGCGCCGTCGACACCTGCGGCACCGGCGGCGACGGCTGCGGCACCTTCAACATCTCGACCGTCGTCTCGTTCGTGGTGGCCGCTTGCGGCGTGCCGGTCGCCAAGCACGGCAACCGCTCGGCGAGCGGGACGTGCGGCTCGGCCGACGTGCTCGAGGCGCTCGGCCTGCGGATCGACGCTCCGACGACTTCGGTGCAGAAGGCGCTCGACACGGTCGGCTGGACCTTCCTGTTCGCGCCGCGCTTCCACGCCGCCACGCGCCACGCGGTCGGGCCGCGCAAGGAGATGGGCGTGCGCACAGCCTTCAACCTGCTCGGCCCGCTCACGAACCCGGCGCAGCCCGAGGCGCAGGTCGTCGGCGTACCGAAGCCGGAGCTCGTGCCGTTCGTGGCGCGCTGCCTGCAGCGGCTCGGGACGAAGCGGGCGTGGGTGGTGCACGGCGGCGGCTTGGACGAGCTCGGACTCGGCCCCACGACCGTGGCCGAGGTGGACGGCGACAGCGTGCGAACCTTCACGGTCGCGCCGGAGGACGCCGGGCTCCAGGCGGCCCCGCTCGACGCGCTTCGAGGCGGGGATCCCCAGGCGAACGCGGCGATCGCACGCGAGGTGCTGGGCGGCGCGTCTGGACCGCGGCGCGACGTCGTGCTGCTGAACGCCGCGGCCGCGCTGGTGGTCGCGGGCAAGGCGACGAGCCTGCGCGACGGCGTGCGGCTCGCGGCCGCCGCGATCGACGAGGGGCGCGCCCTCGCGCTCGTCGCGCGCGTGAAGGAAGCCCTCGCATGAGCGAGCGCGCCACGTCGCTGGGCGTCCTCGACACGATCCTCGCGCGCACGCGCGAGACGGTGGCGCGCGAGAAGGCGCGCCGGCCGCTCGACGGGCGCGATCCCGACGTCACGGGAGCGCCGGCGCTGCGGCCGTTCGCCGCCGCGCTGGCGCGCCCGGGCGAGCTGCGCGTCATCGCCGAGCACAAGCGCCGCTCGCCCTCGCGCGGCGCGATTCGCGAGGACCTCGAGCCCGCGGACGTCGCGCGGCGCTACGCCGCGGCCGGCGCCGCCGCCCTCTCGGTCCTGACCGACGAGCCGTTCTTCGGCGGGCGGCTCGGGCACCTGAGCGAGGCGCGCGCGGCGACGGAGCTGCCGACGCTGCGCAAGGACTTCGTGGTCGACCCGTGGCAGATCGCCGAGGCGCGCGCGGCGGGCGCCGACGCGGTGCTGCTGATCGTCGCGGCGCTGTCGGACGGCGAGCTTCGGCAGCTGCTCGGCGAAGCGCGGGGACTGGGCGTCGACGCGCTGGTCGAGGTTCACGACGGCGGCGAGCTCGAGCGTGCGCTCTCCGCCGGCGCGCGCCTCGTGGGCGTCAACAATCGCGACCTGCGGACGCTCGCCGTCTCGCTCGAGACCTCGGTCGGCCTCGCGCCGCGGATCCCCGACGACGTCGTCGCGGTCGCCGAGAGCGGGATCAAGAGCGGCCAGGACCTGCGCCGGCTGCGCGACGTGGGCTTCGACGCGTGTCTCGTGGGCGAGCACCTGATGTCCGCCCCGGACCCCGGCGCGGCGCTCAGTCGGCTGCTGGAGGAGGCGTCGTGACGGGAGCGGCCAAGCTCGCGGCCGCGACCCGGGGCGGGCGCCTGCTCGTGAAGATCTGCGGGATCCGCAACGTCGAGGACGCCCGCTTTGCAGTCGCAGCGGGCGCCGACGCGCTGGGTTTCGTGTTCTGGTACATGAGCCCGAGGCGGATCGAGCCCGAGCAGGCCGCGGCGATCGCGGCCGAGCTGCCGGAGTCGGTGCTGCGCGTCGGGGTGTTCGTGGACGCGCCGCGCGAGCAGATCGAGCGAACCGCGCACCAGGTCGGGCTCGACGTGCTGCAGCTCCACGGCGAGGAACCGCCGGAGGCCCTGGAGGGGCTGTCGCGCCTCGCCCTCAAGGCCATTCGCGTGGGTCCGCGCTTCGCGGCCGAGGAGGCGCTGCGCTACGCGAAGACCGCCCGCGGCATCGTGGTCGACACCCGGCTGCCTGGCGAGACGCAGATGCCCGGCGGCACCGGCGTGCCGTTCGACTGGTCGCTCGTCGCGAACCTCGCGGACCAGGTGCCGTTCCTGATGCTCGCCGGCGGCCTCTCGCCGACGAACGTGGCCCAGGCGGTGCGCGCCGTGCGCCCGGACGCCGTCGACGTGTCGAGCGGCGTCGAGCGCATGCCGGGCCGCAAGGACCCCGAGCGGGTGAAGGCCTTCATCGAGGCCTCGCGCGCGGTCGAGGCCGAGGTCGGACCGGGGAGGGTCCGCGCATGAGCACACCCGCCGCCACTGCCCGTCACGCCGAGCTCTGGCCCGACGCCTCCGGCCACTTCGGCCCCTACGGCGGGCGCTACGTGCCCGAGACGCTGATGGAGCCGCTGCGCGAGCTGGAGGCCGCCTGGGCCGAAGCGAGGCGCGACCCGAAGTTCGAGGCCGAGCTCGCCCGTCTGCTGCGCGACTACGTGGGCCGCCCCACGCCGCTCGGGTTCGCGGCACGGCTGTCCGAGCGGCTCGGCTGCCGCATCTGGCTGAAGCGCGAGGACCTCTGCCACACCGGCGCGCACAAGATCAACAACGCCGTCGGCCAGGCACTGCTCGTCAAGCGGATGGGGAAGTCGCGCGTCGTCGCGGAGACCGGCGCCGGGCAGCACGGCGTCGCGACGGCGACGGTTTGCGCGCTGCTCGGCCTCGAGTGCGTCGTCTACATGGGCACCGAGGACATGGCGCGCCAGGCGCCGAACGTCGCGCGCATGCGGCTGCTCGGCGCCGAGGTGCGCGGCGTCGACTCCGGCACGCGCACGCTCAAGGACGCGATCAACGAGGCGATGCGCGACTGGGTTACGAACGTGCGCACGACCCACTACCTGCTGGGCTCGGTGCTCGGGGCGCATCCCTACCCGGCGATGGTGCGCGAGCTCCAGGCCGTGATCGGCCGCGAGGCCCGAGCGCAGGTGCTCCAGGCGGACGGCCGGCTGCCCGACTGGCTCGTCGCCTGCGTCGGCGGCGGCTCGAACGCGATCGGGCTCTTCTTCGCCTTCCTCGAGGATGCGTCCGTCCGGATGGTCGGCGTCGAGGCGGGAGGCCGCGGCGCGCGCCCGGGCGAACACGCGGCGCGGTTCCTGGCCGAGAAGGGAGCCGGCGCGGGCGTCGGCGTGTTGCAAGGCACGAGCACCTACCTGCTCCAGGACGAGGCCGGCAACGTGCTCCCCACGCACTCCGTCTCGGCGGGCCTCGACTACCCGGCGGTCGGCCCGGAGCACGCGCTGCTCCACGACGCGGGCCGCATCCGCTACGACTCGGCCCGTGACGACGAAGCCCTCGCGGCCTTCCACCTGCTGGCGGAGACGGAAGGCATCCTGCCCGCGCTCGAGTCGTCGCACGCGGTCGCCTGGCTCGTGCGCGAGAAGCAGGCGCTCGCCGGCGCGACCGTGATCCTGAACCTCAGCGGCCGCGGGGACAAAGACCTCGGAATCCTGGAGCGCCAGGCATGAAACGGCAGAACGTCAAAGGCAACAGCCCCTACGAGCCGATCGTCGGGTACTCGCGCGCCGTTCGGATCGGGGGGTACGTCAGCGTCTCCGGCACGACCGCGACCGGCGACGACGGCGCGATCGTCGGCAAGGGCGATCCGTACGCACAGGCCGTCCAGTGCTTCCGCAACATCGAGAAGGCGCTCCACGAGGCGGGCGCGAGCTTCCGCGACGTGGTGCGGACGCGGATGTACGTGACCGACATCTCGCGCTGGGAGGCAGTCGGGCGCGCGCACGGGCAGGTGTTCCGCGACATCCGCCCGGCCGCCACGATGGTCGAGGTCAAGGCGCTCGTCAGCCCGGACATGATGGTCGAGATCGAGGTCGACGCCGTCGTCAGCGAGTCGAGCACCCAGCGGCTCCCGAAGAGGAGATGAGCGTGGGACGGATCGCCACGAGGCTCGCGCAGTGCAAGGCGGAAGGCCGGCCGGCGTTCGTCGCCTTCCTGACGGCCGGCGACCCGTCGCTCGAACGCACGGTGAGCGCGGCGCTCGAGCTCGAGCAGGCGGGAGTGGACGTGCTGGAGCTGGGCGTGCCGTTCTCGGATCCCCTGGCCGACGGCCCGGTGATCCAGCGGTCGAGCGAGCGCGCGCTGTCGCGGGGGGTCACGCTCGCGCGCGTGCTCGAGCTCGTCCGCGAGATCCGGAAGGCGAGCCAGCTGCCCCTCGTGCTCTTCAGCTACCTGAACCCCCTGCTGCAGCGCGGCCTCGAGCGCGTCGCGCGGGAGGCCGCGCAGGCCGGAGTGGACGGCGTGCTCGTCACGGACCTGCCGCCCGAGGAAGGCGAGGCGTGGATCTCCGCGGCACGCGCCGCGGAGATCGACACCATCTTCCTGGCCTCGCCGACCAGCCCCGACGAGCGGCTGCGGAAGGTGGCCGAAGCGAGCCGCGGCTTCGTGTACGCGATCAGCCGCACGGGCGTCACCGGCGAGCGCCAGGCGCTCTCGGACGACGCGCGGCCGCTGGTCGCCCGGCTTCGCGCGCTCACCCGCGTCCCGGTGGCGCTCGGCTTCGGCATCTCGACGCCGGAGCAGGTGAAGCAGGCGGCCGCGGCCGCGGACGCCGTCGTGGTCGGAAGCGCGCTCGTGCGCTTCCTGGAGGAGCACCCGCAGGGCGACCTCGGGGCTCGGGTGAAATGGCTGACGAGCACGACGTAGGCAGAGGCGAAGTCCAGGTCGCCGATCTGCGCCGGCGGATCGACCAGATCGACGACCAGCTGATGAAGCTGTTGAACAGCCGCTCGGCCTGCGCGGTCGAGATCGGCCGCATCAAGCGCGGCCTCGGGATGGCGGTCTACCAGCCCGAACGCGAGAAGTGGATCCTCGACCGCGTCGAGAGGAACAACCCGGGACCGCTCGACAGCAACGCGCTGCGGCGCGTGTTCGAGCGCGTGATCGACGAGAGCCGGCGCCTGGAACGCCTCGCGGGAGAGGCCACCGACAAAGGGCAAAAGGCCACTTAGGGGTCTGGGGGGGCGGAGCCCCCCAGCTCAAGGAGGGAGGCGCCGTTTCGCCCACCTTCGAGGATCGAAATTGAAGAGTAACGGGCAAGAGACGAGGAGCTAACGCAAATGGTCATCGTGATGGAGCACGCCGCCAGCGAGGAGCAGGTCCAGAAGGTCATCGAGGCGCTGGTCGACGCGGGTTACGACGTCCACCGCTCGAGCGGTGTCGACTTCACCGTGCTCGGCGCCGTCGGCGTACCGACGAAGCCGATCGATCCGCGGCTGATCGAGGTGCTGCCGGGAGTGCGCGAGGTGGTGCGCATCTCGGAGCCCTTCAAGCTCGCGGGCCGCACCTTCAAGGCCGAAGACACCGTGGTCGACGTCGGCGGCGTGAAGGTCGGCGCGTCGGAGGTGATCGCGATGGCCGGGCCGTGCTCGGTCGAGAGCGCCGAGCAGGTGGCCGAGGTCGCCAGGTCCGTCGCAGCCTCCGGTGCGCGCGTGCTGCGCGGGGGCGCCTTCAAGCCGCGCACGTCGCCCTACGCGTTCCAGGGCAAGGGCGAGGAGGGGCTCAAGTGGATGCGGGCGGCCGCCGACGCCAACGGCATGGCCGTGATCAGCGAGGTGATGGACCTGCGCCAGATCGAGATGATGATGCGCTACGTCGACTGCCTGCAGGTCGGCGCGCGCAACATGCAGAACTTCGACCTGCTGAAGGAGCTCGGCAAGGTGCGCAAGCCCGTGCTGCTGAAGCGCGGGCTCTCGGCCACCTACGAGGAGTGGCTGCTCTCCGCCGAGTACATCCTGGCCGGCGGCAACGGCCAGGTGATCCTGTGCGAGCGCGGCATCCGCACCTTCGAGACCTACACCCGCAACACGCTCGACATCGCGGCGATCCCCGTGATCAAGAAGCGCAGCCACCTGCCGATCGTCGTCGACCCGAGCCACGGTACGGGGCGGCGCGACAAGGTGATCCCGATGGCCCGCGCGGCCGTCGCCGCCGGCGCCGACGGCCTCATCATCGAGGTCCACAACAACCCGGAGAAGGCGCTCTCGGACGGCCCGCAGAGCCTCTACCCGGAGCAGTTCGACACGCTGATGGGGGAGCTCCGGATCATCGCGCCCGTGCTCGGCCGTACGCTGCCGCTCGCGCGCGGATGAGGGCGTGAAGCCGGTCGAGCGAGCGCTCGTCAGGCGCTTCTGGCGCTCGTTGTCGCTGCGCGCGCGCCTGCCGCTGCTCGCGGCGGTCTTCTTCACGTTCGCGAGTGTCGGCCTCCTGGTGGACGTCGGCCGCCTCGGGCGCACGCATCCGCTCGCGCTGGCAGGCATCGTCGTGTTCTCGGGCCTGGTGGCGGTCGCGTACGCGCTCGTCGGGACGTGGGAGAGCTACTGGCTCTTCGCACCGATCGTCGTGCTGCAGGTGCTCGTGCCGCGCTGGCTCGAGCGGCTCTGGCCTTCGAGCGGCGAGCTCTCGGGCGAGGCCCTGCGTGGACGCCTGACGCTCGACGTGATCGGCGTGATCGCGGCGATCGCGATCGGCTACGGCTTTTTCATGATGTTCATCGTCCGCCAGGGCCTGCGCCGCGTCCGCGCGGACGCCGAGATGGACCTCGCCCGCGAGATCCACGGCTCGCTCGTGCCCGAAGTGCGGATCGAAGCGGACAGCTGCGAGATGTACGGCCGCTCGATCCCGGCCTCCGAGGTGGGGGGCGACCTCGTGGACGCGGTGGTCGTGGACGGGCGGGCGCTCGGCGTGGTCGCCGACGTCTCGGGCCACGGTGTCTCCGCCGGCATGCTGCTCGGGCTGGTTAAGGCCAGCCTGCGCACGCGGCTGCGCTCGAGCGGCGACCTCGGCGCGGTGCTCGCGGACATGAACGACGTGCTCGCCGACCTGACGCGGCCGAATACCTTCGCGACGGCGGCTCTGCTCTCGCTCGCGACGCCGGCGCGCCTCGACTTCGTCCTCGCCGGCCACCCGCCGATCCTCTGGTTCCGGAAAGCGAGCGAGACGGTCACGCGCCTGGCCGAGGGCGGCATGGCGCTCGGGATCCGCCCGGGCGAGCGCTATCGCGTCGGCCACGCGGAGATCGGCCGCGGCGACGTGCTCCTCGTCCTCACCGACGGCCTGACCGAGACCATGGACGCGAAGGATCGCGAGCTCGGCCTCGGCCCGATCGAGGCGGCGCTGGCCGCCCATGCAGCGGTGCCGCTGCCCGAGCTCTACGAGCGGCTTCTCGAGGTCGCCCGCGGACACGGGTCGCAGCAGGACGACCGCACGCTGCTTCTCGTTCGCAGCCGCTGATCTCAGGGCCTGTCCTAGGCTCCGAGTGAGATACTCCGGCGGCCTCCCGGCGATCGCGGAGCCGCACAAAAGGAGCGAACGATGACCAGGCGCTTCGCCTTGGCCGTGACCGCCTGCCTTCTCGGACCCTGTGCGCAGGCGGGAGTCACCGCCGTCCGCGCCGGGCGTCTGGTCGACCCCGAGCGGGGCCGGGTGGAGACAAACCAGGTCGTGCTCGTGGACGGGGAGAAGATCGTGGCCGTCGGCCGCGACGTCGCGATTCCTCCGGGCGCCGACGTCATCGATCTTTCCGACCTGACCGTGCTGCCCGGCCTCGTCGACACGCATACGCACCTCGGGATCACGTACAAGGACATCCCCGAGCACGACTATTACTACCTGACCTACGTGATGGACTCGACGCCGCTGCGGGCGATCCAGGCCGCCTCGAACGGCATCCAGCTCCTGAACTCGGGCTTCACGGTGGTGCGCGACCTCGGCAACAACGCCAACTACGCCGACACCGCCCACCGCGTGGCGATCGACCAGGGCTGGATCCCCGGTCCCACGCTGATCAACTCCGGGCTGATCATCGGCGGCCTCGGCGGCCAGTTCTGGCCGACGCCGGAGATGGCGAAGCAGCACTCGATCGTCTACCCGGAGTACCTCGAGGCCGACACGCCGGACGAGATCGTCAAGGCCGTGCGCCAGAACCTGCTGTTCGGCGCCAAGATCATCAAGATCTGCGTGGACTGCAAGCCCTGGGGCTACTCGGTCGACGAGATGAAGCTGTTCGTCCGCGAGGCCGCCAAGGCGGGGCTGAAGGTCGCGGGGCACGTGCAGACGCCGGAGGGAGCGACGCGGGCGCTCGACGCCGGGATCTGGTCGATCGAGCACGGCTTCGCGCTCACCGAGGAGCAC
>Ga0111538_10004289_pt1 | contig 19865 bp, 21 predicted proteins | sample SoiMethybrSBSTD1_FD_79669 | JGI IMG/M metagenome (GOLD analysis project Ga0111538, IMG submission 79669) | Bulk soil microbial communities from a Populus tree surrounding site in Tennessee, USA - Soil MetaG P. TD hybrid SBSTD1 (version 2)... | ecosystem: Environmental > Terrestrial > Soil >...
AGTCGAGGGGCTCGCTCAGGGCAAGCCCGTTCGACTCGCCCCGCGCAGAGTCGAGGGGCTCGCTCAGGGCAAGCCCGTTCGACTCGCCCCGCGCAGAGTCGAGGGGCTCGCTCAGGGCAAGCCCGTTCGACTCGCCCCGCGCAGAGTCGAGGGGCTCGCTCAGGGCAAGCAACTGCGCAATCATGTTGCACGCGCCGCGAATCTTGAACGCGCCGCCAGGTTGGAAATTCTCGCATTTGAGGCCGAGCCGCACGTCGAGCAACGGCGTCCGTACGGCGATGCCGCGAATCCGGTCGGCGGCGGCGCGGATGTCGTCGAGGCTGACGAGCGCGTCGGTCACTGCGTCGACGTCGACGCGGCTCGTGGTCGCGCGAATTGATCGCCGGCGTTGTACGCCGGCATGCGTCGATCGTTGGCGATCCGCCACCCCAGCTCGGCGAGGAAATGCAGATCGTCGATCGCCCCGGCGTAGTCCCAATCGGTGTGGAACTCGTCGCTGGGCTGGTGGTAGTCCTTCTCGACGAACTGATCCACGAGCCGCTTGGCAAACGCCGGATCCTTGCCGATGAACTCCTTGGAGTCGCCGAGCGACACCGCGGGGATGCCGATCTTTGCCAGCGGGAAATGATCGGAGCGGAAGAAGCGGCCGCGGCCCGGTTCCGGATCGGGCCCGACGACCCGACCGAAATCACCGGCGATCTGAGTGGCCACCCGTCCGAGCGTCGATCGCTCCGCTCCGAGCAGCACGATGTCCCTGGCGCGGCCGGCGAGATTGATGGTGTCGATGTTGATGTTGGCCGCCCAGGCGTTCGCCGGGAGCACCGGATGCGCAGCGAAGTACTCGGCGCCGAGCAGACCGGCTTCTTCGGCCGTCGTGAACATGACGTAGATCGATCGGCCAGGCTTCATCGGCGCGCGCGCCAGCGCCTGCGCGAGCTCCAGCGTCCCGGCGCAGCCCGACGCGTTGTCCACGGCGCCGTTGTAGATGCGATCGGCATTCGGCGCCTCGCCCGGCTTGGGATCGGCCATGCCGAGATGGTCGTAATGCGCCGTGTAGATCACGCCTTCGCGCGTGTTGGTGCCTTTCAGCACGCCGATCACGTTCGGCGACGTCTTCTGCTGCACGCGCTGGACGATCGTGCCCGACGCGCGGATGCCGAGCGGCACCGGCTTCGCTCCGCGCACGAGCGCCGCTTTGCGCAGCGCATCGAGATCCTTGCCCGCGCGCGAGACGATCGTGCGCGCGGTCTCGTCGGTCACCCACGCTTTGAGACCCAAGGTCGGCTCACCGGCCACCGGCGGCAATGAGTACTGCGTCCCGCTCCACGACGTCTGCACCACCTGCCATGGATAGGTCGCCGACTCGTTCGTGTGAATCAGAATCGCGCCCGCCGCGCCCTGACGCGCAGCTTCTTCGTACTTGTATGTCCATCGACCGTAGTACGTCAGCGCCTCGCCGCCAAACAGCGACGGCTCGGCCGCGGGCGCCGGCGGATCGTTGACCATCACCAGCGCGATCTTCCCTTTCATGTCGACGCCCTCGTAATCGTTCCAGCGATACTCGGGTGCGACGATGCCGTGACCGACGAAGACGAGCTCACCCTCTGTCGCGACCGTCGGATCGAGCCGGCTGCTGACCGCCACGACGTCTTTGAGATAGGCGAAGGGAGCTCCCGGGCCGGCCGTGAGCGTGAACGAGGGGTCAACCGTCGATTCCTGAATCGCGACGTTCTGAAAATACGTGCCGCTCTCACCTGCCGGCTCGTATCCGAGCAGCGCGAGCTGCGCCGCCAGGTACTCGGCCGCAAGCTGACCGCCGCGGGTCGAAGGCGCACGTCCTTCGAGCACGTCGTGCGAGAGCAACTTCAGGTGGGCAGCAATCTGTTCGCCCCGAATCTCGTCGAAGGCCGGTCCGCGTCCTCCGCCGGGGAAGTAGCGTCCGGCTTTGGCCGGACTCTCTCCCTGGCCCGAAAGGACCTCGGCGCATAGCCACACAACCGCTCCGGTCAGGACCAATGCCGTCGGAAGAAACGCGCGACTTCTCATGAAGCCAGTATAGTGTGCGGCATGATCCGGGTTCGGCTGGTCCTCGCTTGCGTCGTCGCTGGAACGTTTATCGCCTCTTGCACGAACATGCAGGGAGCATCCGGCAGCACGAAGCAACGGCTGTCGATCGCCACGGGCGGGACCGGCGGCGTCTTCTACCCGTACGGGGGTGGGATCGCGAAGATCATCAGCGAGAACCTGCCTGGCGTCGAGGCGACCGTCGAGGTCACAGCCGCGTCGATCGACAACCTGAAGTTCTTGAAACAAGGGACGTCCGACATCGCGTTCACGATGGCCGACATCGCGCAGGATGCGCTCCAGTCGCGCGATGCGTTCACCACTTTCGGGGCCGTGCCGCTGCGCACGCTCGCCGTGCTCTACTCGAGCTACACGCATCTGGTTGCAACCGAGGAGAGCGGGATCACCAGCGTCGCGCAGTTGAAGGGGCACGTCGTGTCAGTGGGAGCCGCGGGCTCGGGGACGACGACGTTGGCGCTGCGCATCCTCCAGGCGGCCGGGCTCGACTCCAAGCGCGACGTGCGACGCCAGAACCTCGGCGTCGCGCAGTCGGTCGACGCGATGAAGGACGGCAAGATCGACGCGTTCTTCTGGAACGGCGGCCTCCCGACGGCGTCAGTGCTGGACCTGGTCAACACGCCGGGCATCAAGGTGCGGTTTATTTCGACCGACACGCTGCTCCCACGGCTCGAACAGATGTTCGGGCCCGGGCTCTACTACGCCGAGCGCATTCCGAAGACGACGTACAAGATGGACGCGGATGCGTCCGTCGTCGCCGTCGCCAATCTGCTCGTCGTCCCCGACACGATGGCCGACCCCTTGGCTTACGACATCACGCGAATACTGTTCGACAAGCAGCGGGACCTCGCGGCGATCCACCCGCAGGCGCGCACGCTCAATCTGAAGGCGGCCGTCAGCGGCTCGCCGATCCCGTTCCATCCAGGCGCCATCCGCTTCTACCGCGAGCGCCACGTCTGGACTGATTGATGTCGATCTCTCGGGCGCGGGTGGCGACCGTCCTCGCCTTCTCGCTGTCCGCGTACGCGCTGTACTGGGTCGTGGCGATCGTCGACCCATATGTCTATAGATTCACGTTTCTCCTGCTGACGCTGACGCTCACGTTTCTAGAGTTCCCCAGCAGAAGAGGCCGAGGCGTCGCCGGAACCGAAGGCGAAGGCGCGCCGGGGCGCGCCGAAGCCGAGGGTGGACTCTTCGATTACTTCTGGATCGCGCTCGCGGCCGCGGCCCTCGTCTGGCCGCTCTCCGATGTGGAAGCGTTCATCTACCGCGCGGCGACGCCGACGACCGTCGATCTCGTCATGGGCGTAGCGGCGATTGTCGTCGTACTCGAAGCGACGCGGCGCACGACCGGCTGGGTGCTGCCGATCAGTGCGGTGATCTTTCTCATCTACGCCTACTGCGGTCCGCTGCTGGATCGCGTGGGCCTGTCGCTGATCGCGCATCGCGGCTACTCGCCTTCGCGCATCGTCGGCACGATCTACATGACGCTCGAAGGCATTTTCGGTGTGCCTCTCGACGTGACGTCCACCTACATCATCCTGTTCACGATCTTCGGCGCCATCCTCGAACACGGCGGCGCCGGCCGGTTCTTCGTCGACTGGACGATGGCGGCCGTCGGGAGATCGGGACGCGGCGCAGGTCCCGGTCGGACCGTGACGGTGGCGGGGTACCTGCTCGGGGCCGTCTCCGGCAGTGGCGTCGCCAACACCGTCATGCTCGGCACGATTGCATGGCCGATGATGCAGCGCGCCGGCTATCCTCGGGACACTGGCGGCGCCATTCTGGCTGCCGCCGGCATCGGTGCCATCTTTGCGCCGCCCGTCATGGGCGCTGCGGCGTTCCTCATCGCGGAATTCCTGCGGATCTCGTACCTCAAAGTCATCGCGATGGCGATCGTGCCGGCGATGCTCTATTACTTCGCGATCTTCGTGATGGTCGAGGCCGACTCACGCCGGCTCGCGCTGCGGCCGGTGGACATGGGCAACGCCACGCTGGGCGCGCTGACGCGCCGCGGCTGGCACCACTTCGTGGCGCTCGCGGCGATCGTCGTGCTGATGGCGCGCGGCTTCACCGCGTTCCGTGCGGTGTTCTGGGCAATGGTGCTCGCGGTGGCGTTCAGCTTCTTCCAGCGCGCGGCCGCGCTCGTTCCCAGCCGACTCGCAGCCGCGCTCGCGTCCGGCGGCCGCGGCGTGCTGTCGATCGCCGCCACCACCGCGTCGGCCGGGATCATCGTCGGCACGATCACGCTCACCGGCCTCGGCATCAAGGTGGCCGGCCTCATCGTCACGATTGCCGCCGGCAACCTGCTGCTCACGATCGTCTACGCCGCACTCGCGGTCTGGGTGCTCGGTCTGGCGGTTCCAGTGACGGCGTCTTACATCATCGCGGCGGTCACGATCGTGCCGGCGCTCGTGCAGGTGGGCGTCGCACCGCTGGCCGCGCACATGTTCGTCTTCTACTACGCCGTGCTCTCCGAGGTGAGCCCGCCAACGGCATTGTCGCCTTTTGCCGCAGCCGCGGTGACCGGAGGCAACCCGCTGCGCACGACGATGCTGTCGTGGAAGTACACCGCGCCTGCCTTCATCGTCCCGTTTGCGTTCACGATCGATCGGCGCGGCCTCGGGCTGCTGCTGCAGGCGCCGATAGCCGACATCCTCCTATCGGTCGCCACGGCAGCGCTCGGCGTCATCGCGATCGCGATCGCCGCGAGCGGCTGGATTCGCACGGCAGCGTCGAGAGTCGAGCGGACGATCGCGGGTGTCGCGGCCGCGCTGTTATTCCTGCCGCGCGCCGACAGCGCCATGGCAGGCGTTCTGGTGCTCGCGTTGCTCGTCGGCCTGCATTGGAAGAGATCGCTACTCAATGCTCCAAACTCAAAACTCAAAAACGAGAATGCGTTTTGAGTTAGATCTAAAGCTATGTCGCGTTACACGCTCGTTTACGGCATCCGGCTGGTCCCCGAAGGTACGCTCGTCCAAGCCGAGGAGGCCCGTCTCACCTTGAACGGCGGCGAGACGGCTGGGCTCACGCTGCACACGATCGATGGCACGATCCCGCAACTGCGCCGCGCTCTCGACCGCAGTCTGGATGCGTTCTTCGATCTCCTGCCGGGTGCGAGCGAACAGGATCGTCACGACTTCGACGACTCCTAGAGGCATTGACGATGAAAACGGCTGCGATCTCCCCAGCATCCGCAGAACGGCAGGTGAAGGCCTTCATCGCGAAGTTCGAACCGAAGCACCAGGCGCTGATTCGATCGGTGCGGACGGCGCTTCGCAAGCACTTCCCGACCGGCGTCGAGCTCGCCTACGACAACTACAACTTCTTCTTGCTCGGCTACGGCCCCACCGAGCATCCGTCTGACGCCGTCGTCTCGATCGCCTCCGGCGCCAACGGGGTCAGCGTGTGCTTCCTGCACGGTGCACGCCTCCCCGACCCGAAGAAGATCCTGCTCGGCTCCGGCACCCAGACGCGGTTCATCCGGGTCCCTTCGGCCGATGTGCTGAAGCGGCCCGAGGTCGAAGCCCTGCTCTCGCTCGCGGTCGCGAAGGCGCGCACGCCATTCCCAACGACCGGCGAACGAACGCTCGTCATCCGCTCAGTTTCGGCAAAACAGCGACCACGCCGTCGCGCAACCGCGTGACCACGATGCCAGCCATCAGCACCACCACTGTGCTCGCGTACATCGTGTTTCCCGCCGTGCTGTTCGCGCTGCTCTATGGTCGCTTGAGCGCTGGTGTGATGAGTGGGCTCACCTCTCCGTATCCCAAGGCCGATGTCGGGAAGCGTCTCTATGCCGATGTGCTCGACGGTCTGCTGGTCGTCAGCTGCGCGATGCTGTATCAGCGGCTCGCGTCGTGGCCCTTCCTGGTGCTGGGTGCGATCTATGTGCTGCTGCGCGACGGCGTGCGCGGTCAGAGCGTAGGCAAGTTCTTCTTCGGTCTGGTGGTCATGCACCTCGAATCCGGCAAGCCGGCGACTCTCCTCACGTCGGCGAAACGGAACATCCTGCTGCTGGTGCCGGGCGTGAACGTGGCGGCTCTCGTGCTCGAGTTCAGGGCCATCTGGCGCGATCCACAAGGGCAACGTCTTGGCGACCGTCTCGCACAGACACAAGTCGTCGAGGGACTCGGCGCGCGCGATATCGCCGCCGGATTCGTCGAATGGCTCACGTCCGTGCTCGGCGAGGCTGCATGGGGCGGCCGGCGGCGCCGCCGCACGATTGCACTCGGCCGCGCGGACGATTGGGACGATCCCAAGGCTGCGTGACCACGACCAGCCGCAGAGGTTTACAGAGCAGTTAGGATCTGCCCCGTGGTCTTCACCAAGCGGCTTCGGGAGGGGGTCCGCCGCGGACGGATCCGGTGCAGCGTTCGGATCTGGATGCGGCCGCACGTCAAAGCGGGCGGCCGCTATCCGATGGACGAGGGGCAGATCGAGGTCGAGTCGATCGAGCCGATCGAGCTCGAGGACATCACCGACGATCTGGCGCGCGAGTCGGGGTTCGCCGACGTCAGCGACCTGCTCGCGGTCGCGCGGCACGGACCCGGGCAGAACATCTACCTCATTCGATTCCACTACCTGCCTCCGGGCGCGTGGCCCCGGACGCGTGTGGTCACGCGACGCCGTGGCGAACGAACTCGCTGATCCGTGGGCGGTCGGCGACGCATACGAACGCTACGTCGGCCGCTGGAGTCGCGTCGCGGCCGACGCGTTCGTCGACTGGCTCGCCTGGCCAACGGGCGGCGCATGGCTGGACGTCGGCTGCGGCACGGGAGCCCTCAGCGCGTCGATCCTGCGTCGCGCGACGCCAACTTCCGTGACCGGCGTCGATTCGTCGCTGTCGTACGTGAAGCAGGCGAGACGCATGCTCACCGGCGACGGTGCGCGATTCAGCCTTGGCCGCGCCGAGCACCTTCCCGTTCGGTCCCAGCGATTCGACGCGGTCGTCTCCGCGTTGGCGTTGAACTTCGTGCCGGCACCCGAGGCGGCACTGGCCGAGATGGTGCGTGTGGCTCGTCTCAACGGGCTCGTGGCCGCCTACGTGTGGGACTACGCTGACGGCATGCAGTTGATGCGGCACTTCTGGAACGCCGCGGCCGCACTGGATCCGGCCGCCGCATCACTGGACGAGGGCCGGCGATTTCCGATGTGCAATCCCGAAAGTCTCGACGCGCTGTTTCGACGCGCAGGTCTCGACGCGATCGAGACGCGAGCGATCGACGTGCCGACACGCTTTCGAGACTTCGATGACTACTGGTCGCCCTTCCTCGGCGGGCAGGGGCCCGCACCCGGCTACGCGATGGCGTTGAGCGAGGATCGCCGCGTCCGGCTGCGCGACCGGCTTCGTCGTACGCTGCCGGCCGCCGCCGACGGATCGATCGCCCTCGTCGCCCGTGCGTGGGCGGTTCGAGGACGGCGCGGTCGCTAACCCCCTGAAAACGGAGGTGACGGTCTCCGTTCGCTCACGCCGCGGCTTCGCACGCCGACCGGAACTCTTCGAGCAGACGCGGGACGTTGCGGGACACGGAGTGGAGCGTTGGCGACCAGCCCAGGGCGCGGGCGCGCGGGCTGCGGACGATCTGATCGAGCGCGAGCGCGTCGGCGTAGGGGCCCATCTTCGCGCGCGCTTCTTCGATCGGGACGTGCCGGATGTCGGGCCGCATCCTGACCTGGCTCGAGATCGCCTGGACGATATCTTCGACCGACTCGTCGGCTTCGTCGTTGGCGTGATAGATGCCTGATGCCGTCGGCGTCGCGGCGATCCGCACGTAGAGGTCGGCGAGATCGCGATCGTAGACGCACGGCCAGTGGTTGTGGCCTTCGCCGACGACCCGCAGCAGACCGTTGCGCGCGTCTTTCAACAGATCGCCGATGATCCCGCGCGCGCCGCCGTAGACGATGCCGGGACGTACGATCGAGGTGCGAATCGCTCCGCCGCGGGAGCGGTCCATCACCAGTGCCTCGTGCTCGGGCCGCCACGCCACCAACGGCGTCGGACTGACCGGCGTGTCCTCGCGCGCCTGTCCTTGCGTGTCACCGAGCACCCAGGTCTGTGACGTGTAGATCACCGCCGCCGGCAGCCCGGCATCGACGCGTCGCCCAGCCGCGGCGCACAACGCGTCGATCGCCAGCAGATCGACCGCCTGTCCACGCTTCGTGTGGTCGAATGCCGTGTGCACGATGGCATCGGCCTGCTCGGCCGCAGCGGCGTACGACTTGGACGTGGCGAGCTCGCCGACGATCGGCGTGACGCCGCGCAACGACACGCGCTCCGCCTTCTCTGGATCGCGTACGAGCGCGGTGACGTGATGGCCGCCCCGCAACGCCGCCTCCAACACCGCCGAACCGATGTAGCCAGTCCCGCCGGTCAGGAACAGTTTCATGGGTGAGTCGCCAATCATACGATCGAAAACAGGAATCAGGAGGCAGGAATCGGGAATCAGTGGGAATCAGATATCCCACACGCGTTCGCGGTCGAAAAAGGTGATCACGCCGTCGGCGCTCACCTTCAGGACCGGACCGAACTGACTTGCCGCGAACGCGGCCGTCGTGCGCGCCCCTTCGATGACGCCGCTCGATTCGCGGTCCGGCTCGGGCGGATGCCGCAGGATGGCACCCGCGGCGAGCAGCCGGCCCTGGCGATCCACCACGATCGCGCCGTCGAGCGACGCCAGCGCCGCGAGCACGTTCGGATCGAGGTCGGTCAACGATCGTCCTTCGAGCAGGTCCAGCAAATCGCGCCGCGACGGCGGACCCACCCGGTTGGTGACCGGCAGATCGAGGCGATCGGCCGGGGCCACCAGCTGCGAGATCGCGCTCTCGCTGTCGCGCACCATCGCAAACAGCGCCCCTTCGCGCGCGTCGGCGAGGTCGAGCGCGGTCTGGAAGATGCGCATCGCCAGCGTCTCGTCCCCAACCGCCTCGGCCCACAGCTTGTACTTCGCTTGCAGGTCGAGCAGGTGCCACGAGGCACCTCGGAACGCGAACAATTCGGCGCCTTCGGCGAAGATCTTGATCTCGCGCGACGGGCTCAGCACGGCGCAGACGTGCCCCTGCTGCGTCGTGGCTCGCGCGTGCGGCTGATACGCCTTGGCACACGGCACTAGCAGCTTGGCCTCCCTGGTCGCCTGCCGCCCCCAGCGTTCGATGTCGATGATGTCGAGCAGCCGCCCATCCGCATTGGCGAGAAAGACGGTGCGTACGCCGTCGGCGAGCCGATACAGGCTCTTGATTGCCGTCAGCGACTCCGTGTACGCCGGCGCCGATGCGGGCAGCGGCGCGTCGGGACGACACGGATCTCCAGCCGTCCCGAGCAGCAGCACGCCGGTCGAGATCGGCCGGTTTTCGTAGCTCGACAACGCCGCGACACGCAGCAGCTCGATCACCGAGGCGATGCGATCGGCGCGTGTCTCGCGCCCTTCGATCGCATACGGGCGATGGTCGAGGAACGCGCCGACGTAGCGGTCCTCGATCGCCCCGCGAAACAGGTCGTTCCGCTCGGCGAGGATGCGGGTGTTCATGATCGCGGAGTAGCGCGCGGCCAGCACCGCGCCGATCGCTTGCGCCAGACGCACTTCGTGCGCCGTGAACGCCCAGCGTCCCGGCACGCGCAGCGTGTAGCGGGTGCCGAACCACCGGATGATCAGCGCAGACGGGTTGGCCGACGGCTCGATCGCCAGCCGGCCGTCGGAAGACACCGATGCCGAGATTTCCGTGTCGAGCGTCGCGCGTTCGAAGAACTGCCGCAGCGCGGACTGCAGAACGCTATCGAACAGCGCACCGACGGCGAGGGCTGGAGGAATACTCACGATTCACATGCAAAATTCAAAATGCAAAATGCAAAAGCTGAGGCCAGGGGCCTGGGCCCTGAGGCCTGCCGGATCATAATGCACCAGTGCCTCGCGAGACCCTGATCGACTTCTTCCGCGACTTCGCGACCATCCGCGGCGAGTTTTTGGTCTTCGACGACGGCTACCGCAGACGCGGACATACCTACGACGCGGTCGCACGTGCCGCGCGTGGATTTGCGGCGCGTCTCCATGCGGCCGGGCTCAAGGCGGGAGACAAGGTCGTGTTCTGGGGCGAGAACCGGCCTGAGTGGGTGGCATGTTACTGGGGCTGCCTGCTCGCCGGCGTGATCGTCGTCCCGATCGACTATCGATCCTCACCCGACTTCGTCCTCAAAGTGCGGCGGCTCGTCGAGGCGCCGGTGATTCTCGTCGGCGACGATGTGAGAGGGCTGGGTCCGGATGTCGACGCGGGCGATGCGGCCGTGTGGCTGCTCGCCGATCTGGACTGGCAGGCCGACGGTCCGATGCCGAGCGTCGCAGTCACACGCGACGACATCATCCAGATCATCTTCACCTCGGGTGCGACCGCCGAACCGAAGGGCGTGGTGATTCGCCATCGCAACGTGCTGGCCAACATCGTTCCGGTCGAGCGCGAAGTGGTGAAGTACCGCAAATACGCGCGGCCGTTCCATCCACTTCGCTTCCTGAATCTGCTGCCGCTGAGCCACATGTTCGGGCAGTCGATGGCCAGCAACATCCCGCCGATGGTACGCGGCACCGTCATCTTCACGCGCAGCTTCAACCCGCACGACGTGCTGCGTTTGATCAAGACGCGACGCATCTCCGTACTCGTCTGCGTTCCCAAGATTCTCGACGTGCTGCGGGAGCATGTCGTCCACGCATTTCCCGAGACGGCGGAGCCGCCGCCGCCAGGCAGCTCGATACCGGGGCGATGGTGGAAGTACCGCCGCGTGCATCGTGCGTTCGGCTTGAAATTCTGGGCTTTCGTGGTCGGGGCGGCGCCGCTTCCCGCCGATGTCGAGGAGTTCTGGCGTCGCCTCGGCTTTGTCGTCGTGCAGGGCTACGGGCTGACCGAGACCGCGCCGATCGTCACGCTCAATCATCCGTTCAAGACCAGCAAGGGATCGGTCGGCACACCGATCGCTGGAGTCGAGCTGCGCATCGCCGAGGACGGCGAGATCCTGGTCCGCGGCGAGAACGTCACGAGCGGCTACTACCAAAGTGGCCAACCCCCAACTCCCCACTCCCCACTCCCAAACGAAGGCGTGTTCGACGCGGAGGGCTGGCTCCACACAGGTGATATCGGTGAGCGCGACGCGCAGGGGCGCCTGTTCATCAAGGGCCGCAAGAAGGAGATGATCGTCACGCCCGACGGATTGAACGTCTTTCCTGAAGACGTGGAGGGCGTGCTCAATCAACTGGCCGGCGTGATCGACTCGGCCGTCGTCGGCGTCGTCGACGGTGCGCAGGAGCGCGTCCACGCCGTGCTCGTGCTGGCGCCTGGCGGCGATCCGGATGCCGTCGTACGCGCGGCCAACGCGCAGCTGCAGGACCACCAGCGGATTCGCACCTCGTCGGTGTGGGCGGGCGCCGACTTGCCGCGCACCGAAGGCACGCGAAAGCTGAAGCGCCGCGCCATCCGCGACTGGGTGATGGCGGGCGCTCGGCCCGTCGAAGCGCGCAGCGGCGATTCACTCGAGGATTTACTGGCGCGCTTCACACACGGGCGCGAGGTCACCGGCACGACGACGCTCGACGAGCTGGGCCTCAGCTCGCTCGAACGCGTGGAGCTGATGGTCGCCTTGGAAGACCGCTTTCAGACGCGGATCGACGAAGGTCGATTCAGCGAGGCGCGCAGCCTGGCCGATCTGAAGCAGTTGGTCGAACAGGCTCCGGCCACGACCACCGTCGAAGAGCCGGTGGAGTTCCCGTCGTGGAACCGCACGTGGCCCGTTCGAATCATCCGCCGACTCTCGCACGCGACCTGGATCGTCCCACTGACGAAGGCGTTCGCGCACGCACGCGTCGAGGGCCTGGGGCATCTGGACGCGATCGACGAGCCGGTGGTGTTCGCCGCGAATCATCAGAGCCACATGGACGTCCCGGTGATCCTCGCGGTGATGCCGGGACGATGGCGCGCGCGTGTGGCCCCCGCGATGGCGAAGGAGTTCTTCAAGGCCCACTTCTTCCCCGCCAACTACAAGTGGCACGAGTGGTTCACCAACTCACTCAACTATTACCTCTCGGCCTTTTACTTCAACACGTTCCCGCTGCCGCAGCGCGAGGCAGGGGCGCGCCAGACGCTCCAGTACATCGGCGAGCTGACCGGCGAGGGCTGGTCGATCCTGATCTTTCCTGAAGGTGAGCGTTCGACGACCGGTACGCTCAAGCCGTTCCGGGGCGGCATCGGCATGATCGGCGCACGCCTCGGCGTCCCGATCGTGCCGGTTCGAATCGAAGGCGTGGAGCGACTGATGCCGGTGGGGAGTAAGTTCGTCGTGCCAGGACCGGTACGGGTCGCCTTCGGCGCTCCGCTCCGGCTGCGCGGGGACGACTACGCCGCGCTCGCCAAGCAGGTCGAAGACGCCGTGCGAGCACTGTAGAGGCCTGCCGGCGGCCCACAGGCCGGCTAAAGACGGGCCTCACATGGGCTTATTTCACGCAATAAATATCCACAAAGACGTGATTTGCATGGCGCCTTCCCGATGTGGCACACTGATTGCTAATCGGCGAAGCTTTTTGGCGGAAGGATGAGGTATTGAGCAAAGACGATCTGATCGACATGCAGGGAACGGTGGTCGCCGTACACTCCGGCGGTTTGTACCGCGTCCAGTGCGACGCGGGCCATGAAGTGCTCGCGCAATTGAGCGGCCGGATGCGCCGCTTCCGGATCAAGGTCGTGCCCGGCGATCGTGTCACGGTGGGCGTTTCTCCCTACGACCCCGTGCGCGGCATCATCACCTTCCGAGCCAGATAACCTGAACTCTTGAGCAGTCACGTTCCGTCATCAGCGCAGAAACGCCGCGGTCGCCGCAGGCCGCCGCGTCGCGGTGAGCGGCCGCGCGCCGTGGTCAGCGCCGAGCCGTCGGAGCTCGCGTACGAGCCGTCAGCCTTCGATCCGGCGCCGGTCCCCTTCGACAAGCTCTCGATCGACGATCGTCTGATCAGCGGCGTGCGCGATCTGGGCTGGAGCGAGACCCGTCCGGTGCAGAGCGGTGTGATTCCACTGGCGCTTCATGGGCACGACGTGATCGCGTGTGCCGAGACCGGCACGGGCAAGACAGCCGCGTTTCTCATCCCGATCCTCCAGCGCTTTCTGAAAGAAGCCCCGCCCGTGCCGCAGCGGACGCGCGCCCTCGTGCTCGCCCCGACGCGCGAGCTGGTCGTCCAGATCGAGGATCAGGTGCAGGGGCTCACCTACCACACCCCGGTCTCGAGCGTGGCGGTGTTCGGCGGCGTGCCGATGGATCCGCAGGAGCGCGCCCTGCGCGCCGGCGTCGACATCGTCGTCGCCACACCCGGGCGCTTGATGGATCACATGCGGCACGATTCAGTGGACTTCGGCGTGCTCGAAGTGCTCGTGCTCGACGAGGCCGACCGCATGCTCGACATGGGGTTCTGGCCCGACGTGCAGAAGATTCTGTCGGCGCTGCCGGCCAAGCGTCAGACGCTGCTGTTCTCGGCGACGATGCCGGCCGAAGTGTTGAAGCTCACGCAGGAATTCCTGAAGACGCCGCATTACGTCCAGGTGGGCCGCCGGGGCGGACCGGCGCAGACGATTTCGCACGCGGCCCAAACGGTCGCCTCCGGCGAGAAGACGCAGTGGCTCGCACGCTGGCTGCGTGAGGAAGCCACCGGTCCCGTGCTCGTCTTCTGTCGGACGAAGATTGGAGCCGAGCGGCTCGCCGGCCGATTGAGTGGGCTGGGCATACGCGCGGCGGCGCTGCACGCCGATCGCACCCAGCAGCAACGCATGGCTGCAGTCGAAGGCTTTCGCACCGGCACGTATCCGGTGCTCGTGGCCACGGACGTGGCCGCGCGCGGCCTCGATATCGAGGGCATCGCGCACGTCGTCAATTACGAAGTTCCAGATACGCCTGAAGCGTACGTGCACCGCGTGGGGCGCACGGGCCGGGCGGAAGCCACGGGGAGCGCGCTCACGCTCGTCGCCCCCGAAGAAGTGCGCGCGCTGCGCGCGCTGGAGAAAGCCGTTGGCGTTCAACTCCAATAAGGACCCGAGGGGTCCCGCGACGGATGACGCCGGCGACCCGGGTGCCGCATCCTCGGCGGCCAGTGACGCCAAGGCGCAGTCGAACGGGTTCGTGCGCTTCACGTCCTGCCGCTGGCAGCAGCCACCGGAAGACGGCCGGGAAGCGTTCTGCACGCATCGCGAGGTCAAACCGTACGCCGGCACGAGCGGCTTCGACGCCGACGCGTGGTGTCTCGACTGCCAGTACTACAAGCTTCGCCGCGCGCCGAAAAAGCGCAGCCGGGACGAATACGGATACTAGCTCAATCAGAGAATTCTTTCGCGAGATGGGCCCACTCCCCATTCGGGGCGAGTTCTTGGTACGCCCTCCAGTGGAGTCGGGCTTCCTGTGACTGCCCGTTTTTCTCGAGCGTGACGGCCAGATAGAAGTGGGCGTCGGCGTAGGTCGGGTTGAGGCGCAGCGCTTCGCGGTAGCACTCGCGGGCATCGACGTAACGCCCCAGGTCGTGAAAGATGTTTCCGAGATTGAAGTGCGCCTCGAAGACGTCGGGCTCCAGCAGAATCGCACGCTCGTAGAGTGCTTGTGACTCTGCGATCTCGCTGCGCTCGTAGTGAATGTTCGCGAGATTGATCAGCGCGGGCACCAGATCGGGATCGATTTCGAGCGCACGCCGATACGCCGAGAGCGCTTCGTCGTAATGTCCCGGATCACCGTCGTCGAGCCGCGAACCGCGGACGAACTCCAACTCCGCCAGTGACAACTCCGGGGGGCGCGGTGGGGCGTCCATCAGCGCCGCCAGCGGAGGCGGCTCTGGTCGCTTGAGCTGCAGCACTTTCGCCGGCGGCGCTTCCAGACGGAAATCGAACGTCAGTTGCCCGACTCGCGACGCCAACAGACCGCGCAGCACGGCGCGAAAGCTGGCGCCTTCGGCCAGCTCGGCTTCCACCTGCCGAATCACCGCGAGGTCGGCGAAGCTGTAGAACGTTTCACCCTGAACGCGCTGGGCGGGGCGGATGAGGGCCCACTTCTGCATGTACCGCAGACGGTCCTCCCGCAGGTGCTTGCAACGGTCGAGCACCTGACGACGCGACATCATTGCGAGTCCGGGAGTGCCCACGCGCTCCCAACTATAATCCACGGTGATTACTCGTGATATGTCCTTTCCGCATCGAGTCTGGCCGCTCCGATGTCGCGGCCAGGGGATCCGCGCTCCGAGGCTGGTTGTGACCGGTACTCTTCCAGTTCACACAAACCACTAATGCTGCTCGCTGGCGATGTGGGTGGAACAAAAACTTTGCTCGGACTGTTCGAGCGTGCGGATCCCCGTCCGATCCAACGCACGCTTCGAAGCTACCCGACACAATCGTTCGCGCGCTTTCTCGACATCGTCGAAACCTTTGCGCGCGACACGCCACACCGCGGTGATGTTGATGCGGTTGCACTGGGTGTGGCCGGACCCGTCGCGGCCAATCGCGCCAGGCTGACCAACGTGAGGCTCGACGTCATCGGCGAAGAGATCGCCGGCGCCGTCGGTTCACCACGTGTGCGCATCCTCAACGATCTCGAGGCGCTGGCGCTCGCAGTGCCGCTGCTCAGCCGCGAAGAGCAAGTGGTCCTTCAGGAGGGCCGCCCGCTCACTGGCGGCAACGCAGCGGTTATCGCCGCCGGCACGGGACTTGGCCAGGCGTTTCTGCATCGGATCGACGGCCGATGGATCCCGCTAGCCACCGAGGCCGGCCACGCCGACTTCGCCGCGCGCACCGATCGTGAGATCGAGCTGGTGCGGATGCTGCGCGAGCGTTACGGTCGCGCGGAGGTCGAGCACGTGCTCAGTGGCCCAGGCGTGATCAACCTGCACCGGTTCACGCACCGCGGCGGGCAGTGCGCCGTCGTCGAGGACATCGAGGATCCCGGTGCGGCCGCGCAGGTCTCGATGGGCGCGCTGAGCGGACGATGTCAGGGGTGCGTCGAGGCGCTGCGAATGTTTGTGAGCGCGTACGGCGCTGAAGCGGGTAATCTTGCGTTGCGCGGCGTGAGCACTGGCGGCCTGTACGTGGGTGGAGGAATCGCGAGAAAGATCCTGCCGTTCATCGAGGACGGCACGTTCATGCACGCGTTCCTGGCCAAGGCGCCGATGACGCCGTTGCTCGAGACGATTCCGGTCAAAGTGATCTTGAACGAGGAGGCTGGCCTGCTCGGCGCGGCCGCCTCAGCCCAATCCCTGTGACCGTAGGGGCCGCCTTCAGCGCGGGCCTGAAAGGACGATCATGGCCGACGAGCCGATGATCCCGCCGTCGCCGCTTCCAGCCTCGTCTGCGAGTGCTCCGACGACTTCCCCTTCGCCCGTCGCCGTACAACTTCAACGCACGCAGCCGTGGGTGCGTTTCCTGGCGATCATGGGATTCATCCTCGCAGGATTCATGGTCCTCACTGGCCTGGCCGTCGGAGCAATCGGGGCCGCGACGGGCAACTACCAGACGCTCGGCATCATGGTGCTCTACCCCATCATGGGCGTCGTCTACGTGTTCCCGTCGATCTTCCTGCTGCGCTTCGCCGACCGCATCAAGACGTTCGTCGCGAGCGGCCAGGAGCAGGACCTGGCTGGTGCCCTCGACGCGCAGCGGTCGTTCTGGAAGTTCGCGGGTATTCTCACCATCGTCTCGATCGTCATGTCGCTGGTGTTCGTGGCGATTGCCGTGATAGTCGGGGTCTTCGTCGGGATGAGTGGACGTTCGTTCGGTGTTTAGTGGAGCTGCGGCACATGGCGACGGAGGAAAGACAATGACTCGATGCGCGCGCGCGCTGATGTTCTTCGTGGTCACCATGCTCGTGACGTCCGGGCTCGCGGCTGCTCAAGGCGAGGGGGGCGGTGCGCCGAAGGTGGTGCCGCCCGGGCCCACCCCGCGGACGGCTGATGGTAAGGTCGACTTTTCCGGGATCTGGTCCGCCGACCGGCGCTTCATCTACGACCTCCACGACGCGCTGAAGCCGGGCGAGTCGCTGCCGCTGCAGCCGTGGGCGCTGAAGACGACGCTCGAACGGCTGTCGAAGGACGATCCCGAAGCGTTGTGCCTGCCGACCGGCGTCCCTCGTCAAGCCCCGTATCCGTGGCGCATCGTGCAGACGAAGACGCACATCTTCTTCCTGTTCGAGGGCAATATTCACAGCTACCGGCAGATCTTCATCGACGGACGGAAGCATCCGCCGGATCCGGATCCGACGTGGTACGGCCACTCGATCGGTCGCTTCGAGGGGGACACGCTCGTGATCGATACCGTCGGCTTCAACGACAAGTTCTGGTTCGATTTCGCCGGCCACCCGCACACCGAGAAGCTTCACACGATCGAGCGGTACCGCCGCCCGTCATTCGGCAAGCTGACGTACGAGGTGACGATCGACGATCCGGGCGCCTACACGAAGCCGTTCACGTTGTACGGTGAACACATCTACGAGAAGGACACCGAACTGATCGAGTACATCTGCAACGAAAACAACCAGGACGTCGAGCACATCGTCGGTAAAGATCCGCGCAACAAGTACTCAAAGTAAGAACCGCCATCGTAGTGTCCGACTTTAGCCGGACTTGGTCGTGGGGTCCGGCTTCAGCCGGACCGTCGTAGTGTCCGCCTTCAGGCGGACCTCGCACGGCGTCGCGCCTTCCGCGCGGGCGCCTTCTTCGTCCGCGTCGTGGCGGGCTTCGACTTCGAGCTGGCCGGTTTTACGTAACGGATGGGCGGTGCCGCAGCGCCTCCAGGCACGGAGAACGCCATGACCACGATCCCGCTCTTCGGCAGCGTCTTCTGATCGGCAAGTCTCAGCTTCGTTGACGTTCCGGGCGGCAGCAACGGCACGCCGGCGCCAAGCAGCACGGGCATCACAGCGACTTCCACCGTGTCGACCACACCCGCGTCGAGCAGCGATCGAAACAGCTCGCCGCCGCCGAACAGCCAGATATCGCGCCCTGGCTTCGCCTTCAGCGCCGCGACCGTTTCGGCCGGATCGTGGTTGACGATGCGGACGCCGGGGAATCCTGACGGCGGCAAGGTTTGCGAGAAGACGATGACGTCGAGCCCTGGCATCGCGCCGGTGCCGCCCTGAGCGGTCATCATCTCGTACGTCTTGCGCCCCATCAGCGCCGTGTCGAACTCGTTGTACAGCGCCTTGAAGTCGATCGCCGGGTCCATGACGATCCAGTCGTACTCGCCGTTCGGTCCGGCGATGAACCCGTCCAGGCTGGCCGCCACCTGGTAGCGCAGCCGTCGCCCGGTGGTCGTGCGTCGCTTCTTCGCTTTGGGACTCATGGGTCAGATGTTACGTCGCGCCCGCACCGCGATGAACACGTTCCCCACGTAGTGAGATTCGCTCTGGAAACCGTGCTGTGCGAGCAGGGCTTCGAGCTCCGGGCGGTCGAAATACCTCTTGCGGATGGTGAACGTCCGTCCATCCGGAAGCGGTCGCGCTTCCATCCCGTCGCGCCGACGATACGGTCGCCGCGCTTCGCTCCACACGCTGTCGACGACGGCCAGTTCAGCATGCGGACGAAGCAGCCCGTGCAGCCGGGTGAAGAGGGCCTCGACCTGGGCATCGGGCAGATGGCTCACGAGAAAGCCGAGGAGACACGCATCGTAGGCTCGGTCCGGCAGCGCGACCTCGAAGAGATCTCCTCGAATCAGCTGCGCCCTATCGCGGAGACCGAGATCGTCCACGCGGCGTTGGCATCGTGTGAGCACGGCTGCTGACTGGTCGACCAGCGTCACCGACCGGCATTGCCCGCCGTACGCCGTCAGCCAGAACCCCGTGCCGCAGGCGAGATCGAGCACATCGCCGCGGCCGAACGACGACAGCAACGACGACACTCCAGCCGAATCGACGGGATACTCGGCGGCGAGCTCCGGCACCGCCTGGCCTCTGCCCTGATAGAAGTCGTCGTAGCCGTCGGCTCGCGCGTCGTAATACGCGAACATCTCGGTGGCTTCGTCGTTCATGGTGATATCTGGATCGCCAAAAGGGCCGTCGATGTATAGTCGCGGTCTATGCCTCGTCCGCTCAAGATAGTGCTCGCCGCTGCTTTGCTCGTTGTCTCCGCGTCTTCACGATCAAACATGGCACAAAATCAAACTCCTGCTACCGCCAAGACTGAAACCAAAAGTCAGGGCCGCGTCTTGGGCATTGGCGGCGTCTTTTTCAAGGCCGCGGATCAAGCGAAGACGCGCGAATGGTATGCGACACATCTTGGACTTGCGGACAGAGGCCAGGGTGTCATGCTGCCATGGCGTGAGCAGGACGACCCTCAGAAGGAACACTTTACGGTGTGGAGCACGTTCCCTTCCACCACCGACTATTTCGCGCCGAGCCAAGCCACGTTCATGATCAATTACATCGTCGATGATCTCGATGCCATGCTCGGTCGTCTACAAGAAGAGGGCGTGAAGATTGATCCCAAGCGCATGAATGAACCGTACGGGCGCTTCGCGTGGATTTACGATTCAGACGGCAACAAGATCGAGCTGTGGGAGCCGCCGAAAGCGAAGCCCTAGATCCTGTTTTCCCTCCGGACTGCTGCCGTCATGTCTGATTGATCGCGGAGGTGGCGGAGATCGCAGAGAAACGCATCACGCAGAGATCGCGGAGGGGCAGGGCCCAAATTATCACTCGAGTACGTGGTTGAAGCACGGTTCAACGCTTTGCAGCCAACAGGTTTCTGAGCTCTCGTGCGCGTTTGTAGTCGGGTTTCATCTCTAAGGCGCGATCCAAG
>Ga0111538_10004291_pt1 | contig 19860 bp, 16 predicted proteins | sample SoiMethybrSBSTD1_FD_79669 | JGI IMG/M metagenome (GOLD analysis project Ga0111538, IMG submission 79669) | Bulk soil microbial communities from a Populus tree surrounding site in Tennessee, USA - Soil MetaG P. TD hybrid SBSTD1 (version 2)... | ecosystem: Environmental > Terrestrial > Soil >...
CAGGAATCGGGAATCAGGATTCAGCATTGGGCAAGGAATCAGGTTGACAACGCCTGTAACATATATGGCTATGCAAGATATCGAGTCGTCCAGGATGCTCGACCGCGAGCTGAAGAAGGGGTCGGCCGAGCTGATCATCCTCTCGATCCTCGAGCCGCGGGCGCGTCATGGCTATGAGATCAGCAAGCTGATTGAATCGCGCTCGAACGGCCATCTCAAGTTCCACGTCGCCTCGCTCTACCCGCTGCTCTACCGCCTCGAGGAGCGGGGATGGCTCCAGGGGCGATGGGTCGAGAAGACGGGACAGCGCCGCCGGCGGTTCTACAGCCTCACGCCCGCGGGACGGAAAGTGCTGGCCAATCAGCGCAGCACCTGGAAGACGTTCGTCGAGGCGATGGGCCTCATCACCGGAGTCGACCATGCCTGACCCGCGTCCACGGTCACCGGGTTCGAATGACTGGACCGATGCGCTCCGCGCCCGTCTGGCCGACCTTCGACTGACGCCCGCCCGCGAGGCGGAAATCGTCGAGGAGCTCTCACAGCACCTCGACGACCGCTATGAGGAACTGCGGGCCGCGGGTACGCGCGACGCTGACGCCTCTCGGCTGGCGCTCGAGGAGTTGAGCGCCGCCGGCGGCCTCGCCGCGCGCATGCGATCGCTCACACAGGCGCGCACGCCAGCCGTGGTCGTCCACGGCCAGCCGGGCCGGGGCCTGTTCCGTGGCCTCTGGGAAGACGTGAGGTATGCGCTGCGTACGATGCGGCGGCAACCCGGCTTTGCCGCGACCATCGTCGTGACGCTGGCGCTCGGCCTGGCCGCCAACACTGTCGTGTTCACGATCGTGAACGCGGCGGTCCTGCGGACCTTGCCGGTGAAGGATCCGTCGCGAATCGTCCGCCTCGACATGGTCGTCAACGCCGGCACTCCTGACGGCGATGCCGGGCTCTCGTATCTCGACTTCCTCGACTGGCGCGCGGCTCGTCGCACGTTCGAGGACATTCAGGCCAGTCGAGAAACCGCCGTCGACGTGGCGGACGAATCGGCGCCGGCCACTCGCGTCAACGCCGCGTATGTGTCGTTCAACACGTTCTCCTTGCTCGGGCAACCGCCGGCGCTCGGTCGCGATTTCATCGAGGACGACGATCGCGTCGGGGCCCGTCCGGCCGTCATCCTCGGTGGAAACCTGTGGCGCGTCCGGTATGGTGCAGACACGTCGATTGTGGGAAGGACGATTCGCGTCGCCGGTGTCCCATCGACGGTCGTCGGCGTGATGCCAGCGGGATTCGGATTCCCCGACAGCGCCGAACTGTGGATGCCGCTCGCCGGCTTGTCGGAGGCCGAACGCGCCGCACGAAGCGAACGCGGTCTCGAGGCGGTTGGTCGTTTGCGGCCCGGTGCAACCATCGAGCAGGCCAGGTCGGAGCTCTCCGGCATTACTGCGGCGCTCGACGAACGCTACCCGGATACGAACCGGAATACGGTGGCCTTCGTCGAGTCGTATCGCATTGCCGCTCCGATCGTGACGGTGCTGCTCGCGCTGCTTGGCACAGTCGGCTGTGTACTGCTGATCGCCTGCGCCAACGTCGCGAACCTGTTGCTGGCGCGCGCGGCCGATCGAACGCGAGAGGTGTCGTTGCGCCTCGCCCTCGGGGCAAGCCGGTGGCGGATCGTGCGTCAACTGCTCATCGAGAGCCTGCTGCTGGCGGCTGCCGCCGGCGTGTGCGGGCTTGCGCTCTCCTATCCCGGCATTCAATTGTTCCGGAACCTTCCCGCAGAATCGGCACCGCCGTATTGGATCCAGTTCACGCTCGACGGTACGGTGTTCGGGTACCTCGTGCTGATCTGCATCGGCAGCGCCAGCGTGTGTGCGCTCGTTCCCGCGTGGCAGGCGTCGAAAACCGATCTCGCTGCAACACTGAACGATGCCGGCCGCACCAGCGCCGGCAGTCGCAGCCGTGGCCGTTGGATCGGCGCGTACGTCGTCGCGCAGGTTGCCGTCGCGCTCGTGCTGCTGACCGGTGCCGCGATGATGATGCGGAACCTGATCAGCCTCGTGCGGACCGACGTGGGCGTCGAGACTGCAGGAATGATGCACATGACCATCGACCTGCGCCGGCCGGAGGACACCAGCGAGCGCCGGCGGTTGTTCTTTGGGCAGCTCGACGAGCGGCTGGCGTCGAGCCCGCTCGCGCGTCTCGCGCTCGCGAGCCAGGCGCCGCTCGGTGGTGCACGCGTCCATCGAATCCGCATCGACGGGCGACCGTCATCCGATGAGTCGGCGTTGCCAACGGTCTCGGTGGTCGGCGCGGGCCCCCGCTATTTCGACGTCATCGGCGCGCGCGTCGTCAGCGGACGCGTATTGGGTGCAGCGGATCTGCGGCAACCCAACGAAAGTGTCGTCATCAACGAGCGCTTCGCGCAGACGCATTTCCCGAACGCCCAACCGGTCGGGCAGCGCGTGCTCCTGCTGGAACCGAACGCGCCGCCGGCGCAACAGCCGTCCGTGGAGACCTCGGCGACGCCTCAATGGGCGACCATCGTTGGCGTGATCGGGAATGTCAGGCAGCGTCTCCTGCCATCGCGGGACTTCGACCCTGTTGTTTACAGGCCGTACACCGCGGACGCTCCGCAGCTGATGCGCATCATCGCGCGTTCTTCATCCGAGTCTTCAGCCGCGGTCTCGTTCGTGCAGGAACAGGTGCGCGTTCTCGATCCCGATCGCCCGGTATTCGCGATCAGCACGATTGAGCAAACACTCGCGCAACAGATCTGGCCGCAGCGACTGTTCGGCTCGATGTTCGCCGGGTTCGCCGCAATCGCCTTGCTGCTGGCGACGTGCGGGCTCTACGCCGTCACCGTCTATGCGGTCTCACGCCGGACACGCGAGATTGGCGTTCGCGTCGCGCTCGGCGCCGATGCACGCAGCGTGTGGTGGGCAGTGACGAGCACCACGCTGCGTCAGTTAGCCATTGGGTTGACCCTTGGAATCGCCGGCGCCGCCGCCGTCGCAACGATCATCCCGGCGTTTCTCGTCGGGACCGGCGGCGCGGATCTGGTCGCGTTCGCTGTGGTCGCGGTGCTGATGGCAGCATCCGGCATCGTCGCCAGCGCCGTGCCGGCCCGCCGAGCGATCCGACTCGATCCCGTGACCGCGCTGCAGAGCGAGTGATCGCTATCGTCGAGGCCCGCTGAGCTCCTTCAGCTTTCCTTCGGCGCTCTCGCGAATCGTGTCGCGGAACGCGGTCGGGACGTCCGTCGCCGTTGGCAGAAGATCGAGCGCTTTCTGTGCGTTGACACGCGCCAGCTCCCGCTGGCCTGCCGCAAGGTAGCCGTCGGAGAGGCTGTCGTACGCGTTCGGCGATTTCGGAAATGCTTCGACGTTCAGCCTGAACACCTCGAGCGCATGCGCCACGTCGCCCGCCTGGAGATGTTCGTATCCGATGGTGTTCACCACTGGTTCGGGGAACAACGTCGCATTCGGATTGCGCTTGCGCGCCTCCGCCAATTGCGCGGCGACCTTGGAGGTTCCGCCAGGTTCATCCATCAACGCGAGCAGCGCGCTCTCTTTCACCGCCTCGGATGAATCCGCTCGAAGGGGCGCGCGGTCAGCGTTCGGCACGAGCGTCGCCCGGAACCAGTCCACGATCGCCGTGATCAGCTCGGGGTGCGGCCGAAACATGTCGGCGCCATGGCCGCCAGTCGAGTAGCGCACCAGCTTCTTCTCTGGTGTGGCGGTCAGGCTGTACAACCACTGCGTGGTCGCGACCGAGACCGGGAATTCATCGTCGTCGGCCAGCGCCAGGAACGTCGGGATGCGCCGGCCGGCACGAAGCAATCGTCGCCCTTCCAGATCTGTGGTTCCCGACAGAAGGACGAGCGACTTCACCTCTGGATGTCGCCGAGCCGTCTGGACCGCGTTGTTCACTCCGCAGCTGGCGCCACCGACGCCGATGCTGTCCCGCATGACGTTCGGTTGCGACGCCAGATACTGGAACGCGAGGTCGATGTCGGCTGGCCAAAGTCCCTGCTGCTTCAGCTGCTCGGCACGCGGCAGCTGATTGAATCGTCCGCCGCCGCTGTCGCCGTACCCACGCAGATCCATCGTCAGCACGTGAAGACCGGCCGACGACAAGCGTTGCGCCAGATCGTTCCAGGCGCTGCGTTCCCGATTGCATTGATGCAACAACAGCACGCCGGGGCCACGCGACGAGGCGGGGTAGAGAGTCGCTTTCAGGGTGACGCCGTTCGACGCGGCCAGGTCCACGATCCGCGGCTGCGCGGACGCATCGGCGGCGACCAGCGTCACGATCAGGACGCCAAAGACAAGCCTCATGGGGGCGATCCTAGCAGCACCTTCGGCGCGGATATACAGGGAACGACTGGCTATAGAACGGATCGCCGCGCACTCCACCTGCGATCGCGCGGCCCGACGTACTCCGACTGCGGCCGGATGATGCGGTTGGCGCGACGCTGCTCCAGGGCGTGAGCGATCCAACCGCTCACGCGGCTCATCGCGAATGTCGGCGTAAACAGATCGACGTCGAAGCCGAGGCCGTGCAGCAGCAGCGCCGTATAGAACTCGACGTTGGTCTGGAGGCGGCGGCCGGGTTTGTACAGCTCGAGGAGCCGGAGCGCCTCCGTCTCGACGGCGCGCGCGAGGGTATAGAGCGACATGTCACCGGCGCGCGTGTACAAGCGCTCCGCCGCTCGTGCGAGGACATCGGCTCGCGGATCGCGCACCTTGTAGATCCGGTGGCCGAATCCCATCAGCTTCTCGCCGGCCTCGATCTTCTTGCGCAAGATTGACTCGGCGCGAGCCGCGTCGCCGATCTCGAAGACCATCTCGAGTGCCGGGCCGGGGGCGCCGCCGTGCAGCGGTCCCTTCAGCGCCCCGAGTGCGCCGACGATCGCCGACACGAGATCCGAGCCGGTCGAGATGATCACGCGCGCGGCGAACGTCGAGGCGTTGAGCCCGTGATCGACCACCGTGTTCAGATAGGTCTCGAGCGCCCGCACGCGTTCGAGGTCCGGCGCCTCACCGTCGAGCATGTAGAGGAAGTTCGCCGCGTGATCGAGGTCGCGCCGCGGCGGACGCGGCTCCTGACCGCGGCGGAGATTCCAGTACGATGCGATGATCGTCGGCACGCGTGCGACGATGTCGACCGCCTCGTCCGACTCGAGCGACAGCGTACCCGCGGCCATGCGCAGGGCATCCATCGCACCAAGACGGCGCTCGGCACATGCGCGCAGCACCGCGATCGTCGCGGCCGACAGTCCTCGAGCGCGGCCAAGATCGGCGCGAAACGCCTCGAGCTGCGCCGGTGTCGGCAGCTCGCCGTGCCACAGCAGCCAGGTCGTCTCCTCGAACGTCGCCTGCTCGGCGAGCTCGTCCACCTGATAGCCGGCGATGACGAGCTCACCCCGTTCGCCATCGACGTGGCTCAACTGCGTCGACGCCGCGACGACACCTTCCAACCCTGGGGCGGTTCCGCTGGTCGCCATAGTTCGACCGTACCGCCCATGTATGATGCTGTCAACGTTGATTCGGCAATCAATGTTCTAGGAATCAGGATTCAGGAATCGGGAATCAGCTCTGGGCCAGGTCTCAGGGGGCGGGAATCAGGATTCAGTTATGGGCCAGGAATCAGGGACCAGGAATCAGGAAACAGGGATGCGCCAATCGCCCCTGGCGTGGATTCGGGCGGACGAGGCGTCGCGTCTGCTCGGCGTCAGCCGCGCCACGCTGTACGCCTACGTCAGTCGCGGCTTTCTTCGCTCGCAATCGTCACCGCACTCGCCGCGTGAGCGGCTGTACTCACACGACGACGTCGAGCGGCTACGGCGACGGACCGAGGAGCGGCGGGCGCCAGACAAGGCGGCGGCGCGCGCGCTGCAGTGGGGCATGCCCATCCTCGAGTCGTCGATCGCGTTGATCGACGGCCATCGCCTGTACTACCGCGGCCTGGACGCGTCGATCCTGGCGAGCTCGCGATCGCTCGAGGACGTGGCGGCGTTGATCTGGACCGGAACATTCGAGGCGATCCCGCACTCGCGATCGCTGGTCTCGGCGGCCAGTTCGTCGGGTGCGCTGCCATTCGTGGCGCGAGCGCAGACCCTGCTCGCCGCCACGGCCGCACGCGACCCGCTCGCGTTCGATCTGCGACCGTCCGGTGTGACTGCCACCGGCGCACGAGTGATGCGGCTGCTCGCGAAGGCGGCGATCGGAAGAGACCCAGGGCACGCGAGGATCGACGCCGCGCTTGCGCGGACATGGCGGGTGCGCGATCGCGGTGCCGACGTGGTCAGGGCAGCATTGGTGTTGTGCGCCGATCACGAACTGAACGTCTCGTCGTTCACCGCGCGTTGTGTCGCGTCGGCAGGGTCACATCCGTACGCCGTCGTGATCGCGGCATTGTCGGCCTTGGAAGGGCATAGACACGGCGGCGCCAGCGCACGTGCTGAATCGATGATCGACGCGACGCGTCGAACGCGATCGCTGCCGGCAGCCCTCACCGCCCGGCTGCAGCGCGGCGAATCGATCCACGGGTTCGGTCACCCGCTGTATCGCCACGGCGATCCGCGAGCGCGGGTACTGCTCGACCTGCTGGGCGAGCGTTACGGGAAATCCGCCGAGTATCGGTTCGTTGCGGAGCTGGCGACGGCGGCCGGCGAGATCACCGGCGAGCATCCGAACGTCGACTTCGCGCTCGCCGCAGTCGCCCGCGTGCTCAAGTTGCCGCCGGGATCACCGCTCGTGCTCTTCGCCATCGGGCGCAGCGTCGGCTGGATCGGCCACGCGATCGAGCAGTACGAGAACGGGCACCTGATTCGTCCGCGCGCGAAATACGTCGGCGTCGCACCCGCGCCAGACGGTGTCGCTACTTCGATGGCGTCGCCGACTTGATCCAGGCGTTGATGATATCGATGGGCAGCGGGAACACGACCGTCGTGTTCTTCTCGACGCCGATCTCGGTCAGCGTCTGGAGATAGCGCAGCTGGATCGAGGCCGGCTGCGTCCCCAGTATGGCCGCCGCATCCGCCAGTTTCTGCGAGGCCTGAAACTCGCCATCCGCATGAATCACTTTCGCTCGCCGTTCACGCTCCGCTTCGGCCTGCCGGGCAATGGCGCGCTGCATCGACTCAGGAATGTCCACCTGTTTGACTTCCACTTTGGTGACTTTGATACCCCACGGTTCGGTGTCCTGGTCGAGGATGACTTGCAATTTCGCATTGACGCGTTCGCGCTCGGACAGAATCTCGTCGAGCTCGAACTGTCCGACGACGCTGCGCAGCGTGGTCTGGGCGAGCTGCGAGGTGGCATACAAGTAGTTTTCCACCTCGCGGAGCGCACGATTCGCATCGACGACCTTGAAGTAGCAGACCGCATTGACCTTCCCCGACACGTTGTCGCGCGTGATGATGTCCTGGGGCGGCACGTCGAGCGTCACCACGCGGAGTGGAATGCGGTACAGCGTCTCGATCGGCCAGAACACGAGTCGCAGCCCGGCGCCCTTGGCCACGGGAGCCATGCGGCCGAGACGAAGCACGGCGCCCCTCTCCCATTCTTTGATGATGTAGAGCGAATTCCAGAACCAGATCAACGCAATCACCAGGGCCACGAGCCACCCAAGCGAGAACTCAGCGAGATTCACGGCCATCTCCTTCCTGCGCGGTCACACCTTGCTCGGAGCTGATACCTGATCCCGATTCCTGATGCCTTCGACAGGTTCGACGTGAAGCGTCAAGCCGGCGACCCGCACGACACGCACGGGCGACCCTTCGGGAATCGCTGCGTTCGACGCCGCGCGCCAGAGCTCGCCGTGCACCGAGACCATGCCGTAGTGTGTATCGCCGCCAATGGCGGCGGTCACCCTGCCGACATCGCCAATCCAATTCTCGACGCCGGCCAGCGGCGTCCATGCCCGCGACCGCACGACCAGCCGCATTAGGAAGATTGTCAGCAGGGCGAAGGGCAGTGTCGCGCCGAGCGCCACTCCCACGCTGACGCCCGCTCCCGTCAGCGGCGATCGCACGAGCATCAAGGCGCCGAGCAACATCGCCATCACACCGCCGGTCCCCAGCACGCCGTGGCTGACGTATTTGGCTTCGAGGATGAACAGCCCGAGGGCAAGCGCGATCAGCACGATGCCGGTGAGGTTGATCGGCAGCAGCTGCATGGCGAACAACGCAAGGACGAGGGCGATGCTGCCGATCACTCCGGGTGCAATCATCCCGGGATGTGTGAACTCGACGTACAGACCGAGCACGCCGACCAGCAGGAGGACGAAGAACATGTCTGGCTCGACGATGCGGCTCAGAAACCGCTGGCGTGCCGTCATCTCGACTGTGATGACATCTGGGGTCGCGAGCGAAAGCGTGGCGGTGCCGCCGCTGAATCGCGTGACCGTGCGGCCGTTTAGTCCGGCGAGGAGCTCGCCAGGCGAGTTCGCGATCAGGTCGATCAGCTTGCCCTCGAGCGCCTCGCGTTCGGTGAACGCCTTGGCCTCCGTGATCGCCGTTTCCGCCAGCTCGATGTTGCGCCCACGCGCTCCGGCGTAGCTGCGAAGGTAGGCGGTCGCGTCGTTGAGGATCTTGTTCTTGATCGTCTCATCCATCTGGACGGGATAGCCGCCCACGGACAGCAGCGGCGATGCGGCGCCCGTATGGGTACTGGGCGCCATGGCGGCGATGTCGGCAGCCAGCAGGATGAAGAAGCCGGCGGAGGCGGCGCGTGCGCCGCCAGGCGTCACGTACACGGCCACGGGCGCTTTCGAGTCCAGAATGCGCCGGATGATGTCGCGCATCGCCGTGTCGAGACCACCCGGCGTATCCATCGTGATCAGGATGAGCGCCGCGCCTTCACGATTCGCCCGGTCGATCCCCTCGCCGAGGTACTCAGCCAGGATCGGATCGACTTGTCCGTCGACGTGAAGTTCGACCACGCGGGCGCGCTGCGTCGACGGCACCGCCGGCTGGCGGGACGCAGCCAGCGCCGAGAGCGTCAGGCACAGCGCGAGTGTGAGCGCCAATCCCGGCGCCACGGCGTGCGACGCTCGGCTCATGCCCGACTCCTCCTTGACCGGTCCCGACGCGAGACCGCCATACGAGATGCCCCGATGTCACTCGAAATGTCGAGGCCCTGTCAAGGCGACGCCCGCGCAACAGCCACGCGAGCGGTTAGGATGAAGCTGAACGTGCCCGGGACGCTCGAACGCGCGGATGTCGTGATCGTCGGCGCTGATCCAGCAGGGTCGTTCCTCGCCTATCTGCTCGTGCGCGCGTCACCTGCCAGCTTACGCCGGCAGCCGGCTGTGAGAAACCGCCCGCGCCGTCGTCAATCGTGTCTCAACGCCACGATCGGATCGAGTCCAGCGGCGCGGCTGGCAGGCACCGTGCTCGCGATGGCAGCAACGAGCAGAAGCAGGATCGACCCTGCCATGTAGGTCAGCGGATCAGTGGCAGTTACTTGAAATAGATTGGCCTCGAGCACGCGCGAGAAGGCAATCGCGTTCGCGAGCCCGAGCACCAGCCCCGCGGCGATGAGGCGTGTGGCACGGCTGAGGACCATCAGCAGCACATCGGCGCGACGTGCGCCGAGCGCCATGCGGACCCCGAACTCCCGCGTCCGCTCGGTCACGGAGTGCGCCACGACACCGTAGATGCCGACCGCCGCGAGCACGGCGGCCACGGCACCGAAGAGCCCGAGCAGCCACGTGTACAGTCGGAGGCTCCGGACCTGCGCATCCAGCGTCTGCTCGACTGTTCCAGCGTTGGCGATCGGCGTCGCGCGATCGACCTCGGCAACGGCTCGCTTGATGTTCGGCACGATTGCCATCGGATCGCCCAGCGTTCTGACGACGAAGTACATGCCGATTCGCATGAACACTGTCGGCCCCGCCGCCAACGAGGTCTGCTGCAAATGCGGCACATAGACTGCGGGCTGATGGCTCGCCTGGAATGGACCGACGAGCGTATCACCGACGATGCCGACGATTTGCCGCGGTTGCTCGTTCGGGAGGCTGTCAAATCGCAAGTACTGACCGACCGGGTCCTCGCCTGAAAAGTACTGTCGCGCCATCGTCTCGTTGATGATGACGACAAACGGTGCTGTGGCAATGTCGCGCTGGTCGAAGTCTCGTCCGCCGCGAAGCGGAACCTTCATCGTCTGGAAGAACCCGCGTGTAATGGCCACACGCATGACCGTCGGTCGCGACGCCGCTCCGGCGACGGATATCGCGGACGAGGGCTCGGCGCGCCCGTCGATCCGGAAGGGAACATCAGCCGAGGAGCCGCCGAACGGCGGCGTATTCGTCGCCGCGACTGACTGCACGCCCGGCACCGTTTCGAGCCGCTGCAGCACGCGCTCGACAGTGTTGGCTGGGACCGCGCTGACCTCGAACAGTCCAGAGCTGCCAAACATCCCGATCTGTTTGTACGATTCGCGCGCGGGCAATCGGAAGTCGAAGGTGAGGAGATTCGTCGGGTCGGCCCCAAGCTCATTGCCGACGACACGCGCGAAGCTGTGTAGCAACAGCCCGGCTCCGACGAGCAGCAGCAGCGCAAGTGCAATCTGACCGACGACAAGAGCGTGGCGAATCCGTTGACGACCAGCCGTCGCACCGCGGCTCGATTCCTTCAACGCACCGGTGACGTGGGTCCTCGAGGCCTGAAGCGCCGGCAGCACGGCAAACACGAGGGCGGTCACCAGCGCCACGAGCGCGGTGAAACTCAACACCCGTAGGTCGATCGACACGTCCTGCACACGCGGAAAGTCGGGCGGTGCCGTTCGAACGAACAGACGCAGACCACCCCACGCGAGCACCATTCCCAGTCCGCCGCCGAGCAACGCGAGGGGAAGCGTCTCGGTCACGAGCTGACGTACCATGCGCGGGCGGCTCGCGCCGATTGCCTGCCGGAGCGCCACCTCAGTGCGCCGAGCCGCCGTGCGCGCCAACAGCAGGCCGGCAACGTTGGCGCAGGCGATCAGCAGGACGACCCCGACGGCGCCCTGCAGCATCAGCAGGGCGGACCCGTAGTCGCCGCCAGTGCCGGCGCTTCGCGTTGCGGAGCGTTGAAGCGACTCCACCTTGGCGCCGAACCCACGATGGTGAACGGGGTCGGTCGCCGCAAGCCGTTCGCCGAGCGCATCGATTTCGGTCTGCGCCTGCTCGACCGTCACGCCTGCTTTGAGCCTGGCGATCACGGTGTTGGCACCGACACGACTTTCGACTTGCGCTCTGGTGAGGCACAACGGGACGAAGAACTCGACCTGCTCTCCGAAGAAATTGAACCGTTCCGGCATCACGCCGATGATGGTCGTGGGCTGGCGATCGAGCACGATTGTCTTGCCGACGATGTTGCCGTCGCTCGCGTAGCGGCGTTGCCACATGCGGTGGCTCAGGACCACAACCGGCGCGAGCTGGTCGACCTGATCCTCGGCCTCGGTGAACGTCCGACCGAGCATGGGTTCGACGCCGAGCGTGCGAAACATCGACGGCGATACTGTCTGCCCGAGCACCCGCTCCGGAGGAATGCCGTCCTCGGCGAAACCAAGGCTCTTGATCCCGCACGCGAGGCCATTGTGTGCCGCCACCGACTCGAACGACCGCGTCAGATCCTTGAACGCGACGTATCGAGTGATGCTGTGCGTACCGAGCCGATCAGGCTTCGTGGTGTCGGGAATGTTCCAAACGGTGACGAGCCGGTGGGACTCCGGTAACGCCAGCGGTCGCAGCAGCGCCGCATCGACGAGGGTAAACACCAACGTGTTCGCACCGATCCCGAGCGCAAGTGAGACCGCGGCCACCGCCGTGAACCCCGGCGCGCGCCGCAGCGCTCGCAGTCCGCAGGTCAGGTCGGCGCGGAGCTCATCGACGAGACGCAGCCCGCGGGCCGCGCGCACTTCTTCCTTGTAGCGCTCGACCGCGCCGAACTCGAGCCGCGCGCGCCGCCACGCCGCATCGGGTTCGAGACCGCTGCGAACCAGATCGCGGGCGCGCGCGTCGATGTGCAGGCGGATCTCTTCCGCCATCTCGTCTTCGAGACGGCGGCGCCGAACCAGGCCGGACGCGAGTGACCGCACTTTCGCCCACATCATGGCTACGCTTCCTGCGCGCGCAGCGCCCTCGACATCGCGAGCGCAAGCCGTTCCCACCGTTCGGTCTCCGACTTCAGCCGTCGTCGGCCGGCAGCGGTCAGCCGGTAGTACTTGGCGCGCCGGTTGTTATCGGACGTGCCCCATTCGCTCGCGAGCAGCCCCTGGTGTTCGAGCCGGGCCAGCGCCGGATAGAGCGCGCCCTGCTCCACCAGCAGCGCTCCGCCGGTGATTTGCTGGATGCGCAGCAGCACGCCGTAGCCGTGCTCCGGCGCCAATGAGATCGATTTCAGGATGAGGACGTCGAGTGTGCCTGGAAGCAGGGCCGCTTCGTCACCCATGCGTTGCACTCCTAGACTGCTTAGGAAGCCTAAGTCGACGTCTCCTAAGTTGTCAAGGAGAGGCAGGTCCGCCTGAAGGCGGACACTACATTGCGCTATTCGTAGCGGAGCGCGACGATGGGGTCGACGTGTGCGGCGCGCCGCGCGGGTATCCAGCATGCCGCGAAGGCGACGAGCGCAAGGACGGCCACGACGGCGAGATGCGCGCGCGGGTCGGACGGGGAAATGCCGAACAGCAGCCCCTCGACGAGGCCAGTCAGCGTCAGCGATCCGGCGATGCCGATGGCGAGGCCGACGGCGACCAGCGTCACGCCGTGACGAATCACCAGGCGAAGGACATCGTGGGGGTCGGCACCGAGCGCCAGGCGGACACCGATTTCATGCGTCCGCTGTGCCACGGTGTACGACAACACACCGTAGAGTCCGATCGCCGCCAGCAGCAGCGCCACACCCGAGAACGCCCCCAGCAGGAGCGCGTTGAAGCGCTCCTGACCGACGGACATCCCGATCCGCTCGTCGAGCGTCTTGACGTCGTAGATCGGCTGATCCGTGTCCACCGACTGGACCGCCGCACGAATCGCTGACACCAATCGAGCCGGATCGTTATCGGTCTTCACCACGACGTACGACATATTGAACGGCCGCTGCGCCAATGGAATGTAGACGAGCGGACGGGCAGCGCCCGGCAGGCCGGCATGCGTCACGTCGCCGACCACGCCGACGATTTCGCGCGCTGGCGTCTTGTCGCCGAACACCAGCCACGAGTCGAGTTTCACCCGCTTGCCGATCGGATTCTCGTTCGCGAAGTAGGAGCGCGCCAGCGACTCGTTCACGATGACGACGTTGGGCGCCTCGAGTGAGTCACGGTCAGTGAAATCCCGTCCCGCGATCAGCGGAATGCCGAGCGTGCTGAAATAGCCAGGCTGGTTCGCGACGAGGGCCGTCCGCGGACGCGCGTCCTTCGACACCGGTTGGCCTTCGATCTCCAGATACGGCCACAAGGCGTCGGTGGCGGCACCGCCACGATCTGGCAGCTGCATGCCGGCTGACACGCCGGTCACGCCGGGGACCGCTCGGAGCGCCGTCTGCAGCTCGCGGAACTTGTTGCCGGCCTGTTCGTACGAATACTTCTCCCACGGCCACGTGACGTCGAACGTCAGCACGTTGTGCGGATCGAATCCCTGCGGCGCCTGCTGCAGCCGCCAGAACGTCGTCAGAAACAGCGTCGCGCCGGTCAACAGCACCACCGCGAGCGCAATCTCGGCGACGACCAGCGCGCCGCGGAGGCGCGGGGCGCGCGCGCCGTCGGACAGCGTGCGCCCGCCCTCCTGCAACGCGACCGTCAGATCCACTCTCGAGGCGAGCCAGGCCGGCGCGAGGCCGAAGACCAGACCGGTTGCGAGCGAGGCCGTCACAGTGAATCCCAGGACCCACCGATCGACGCCGATCTCGCCGGCACGCGGCAAGTCGCCCGGAACGAGCGCGACGAGCGCATCGACGCCCCATGTGGCGATCAGGCCGCCGAGGACGCCACCGGCCAGCGCAAGAATCAGGCTTTCGATCAGGAGCTGCATCGCGATCCGGGCGCGACCCGCGCCGAGGGCGGACCGGAGCGCGATCTCGCGGCGACGATCGGTGGCCCGCGCCAGCAGCAGGTTCGCGACGTTCGCGCACGCAATCAACAGCACGCAGGCGACGGCCGCAAACAGGACCAGCAGCGGGCGCGACACGCGACCGGCCACATGTTCGGCGGCCGGCACGAGGCGAATGCCGATTCCCGCATTCGACTCCGGGTACTGACGGCTCAGGCGCGTCGCGAGCACATCGAGCTCGGCCCTGGCGCCGTCGACGTCGACGCCCTCTCGAAGGCGTCCGATCGTGTCCATCATGCGGGCGCCGCGACGCATCTGAGGAATATCGGCGAACTGCTCAGGACCGAGCGCCGCCCACATATCGACTGGCACGGTTTGAATCGGGAACTGAAATGCGCTCGGCATGACGCCGACGACGCGGTAGCTCTTCCCGCTCAGCGTCAATCCACGACCAACGATCGCCGGGTCCGAACCGAAGCGCTCCGCCCAGAAGCGATGGCTCAACACGACCCCCTGCTCGGGCGCGTCGCGTTCCGCGCGCAACGTCGTTCCCAGCGCCGGTGGAACCCCGAGCACCGAGAAGAGATCGCCGATGACGACCACCACCTGCACCCGCTGCGGCTCGGCCGCGCCGGTGAGTACCATTTCGTATCCGTACCAGGATGCGAGACCGGCCAGCGAACGGCTCTGCGTCCGGATGTCGATGAAATCGGGAAAGGACACCCACGTCGCCGACGGGTTCTTCGGATCGGCCGACCACACCGAGACGAGGCGACTGCCGTCCTTGAACGGAAGCGGCCGCAGCAGCACGGCGTTGACGACGCTGAACACGGCGGTGTTGGCGCCGATGCCAAGGGCCAGCGTCGCCACCGCCACCAGCGTCAACATCGGCGCGCGCCGCAGCGCACGGATACCGTGCCGCACATCGCGCACCACCGCGTCGAGCCACGGCAGGAGTTTCACGTCCCGGCTGGTCTCGCGTATGCGGAGCCGGTTGCCGAATTGGCGTCGCGCCAGTAGTTCAGCCTCCTGACGAGGCATTCCGTTCGCGACCAAATCGTCGACGCGTGCCTCGAGGTGGAAGGCGATCTCCTCGTCGAGCGCGCGATCGACGCCCGACGGCCGAAACACGTTCGCAAGACGGGACATCCAGGACATGCACTGCCTCTAGTGGACCTCATCAACCCGAACAGTACCGCGCAAAACCGACCTCGACAGCGATCTGCCGGCCGCGACAACACCGGGGTCCCCGCCGCGCCTGCGCGGTGGGGTGGTAGCGGAGCGGCCGGTCCCGATTTGGGCAATACGCCATTAAGCGTGCTTGAGAACGTAGTTCACTGCATCGGTGGTCGAGCGCCACCGCTCTTCTTCCGCGCTGAGCCGTCGTCGTCCTTCGGCGGTGATCTCGTAGGCACGCGCGGTGCGGTTGCGATCGGTCGTGATCCTGCGCGCCTTGATCCAGCCGGCTTCCTCCATCCGATGCAGCGATGGATAGAGCGAGCCTTCCTCCACGCGCAGCGTCTCGGAGAGCTCGTGAATTCGGGATGTAATCGCGTAGCCGTGGAGAGGTCCTCGACGCTCGAGGATCGTCAGCACGAGGAGCGGCAGTGAGCCTTGCAGAGTGTCCGCGCGTGTCGCCATACTGAGCCAGCTTAGTAAGCTCGCTCAGTCTGCCCTGGATTGACCCGGCCTGTCAACTCCACCGGACCGGGCGGGCCCAAGACCTGATCACGTCCACTCGCTCGGGCGGCCCTGCAGCTGTGTATGCGACAGGACTCGATCGCCGCCGTGTGGCTGGAAGAACACCGTGGGCGGTGCTCCGGCAAACGTCCGGAACTCGTTGATCATGTGGGCCTGGTCGTAGAAGCCAACGTCGGGAGCCATGCCTGCCCACTGCGACACGTCCGACGACAGCAGCGCGCGGACCAGGGACTGGAAGCGAGTGATTCGCGCGAACACTTTCGGCGTCAGGCCCGCACCGGCGGCAAACCGCCGGGCGAATTCCTGCCGGCTCAGTCCGTGGCTCCGGGCCACCGCATCGATCGCGATGCGGCCGCCGTGGCGATTGATCGCACGCGCGGCCATCGCCGCGATCGGCTCCGGGCTGCCAGCGTGACCGATCCGCGTCATGAACGCGGCCATCACTGCCGAGATGCGGGCTCGAATCGGACGGCCCACCCACGACGCGTACAGCTGCTCGACTTCCAGCGATGTCCAGAGATCGTCGAGCGGTACGATCCGGTCGAGCAGTTCCGGTGCCGGCACTCCAAACAGACCGAATGTCTGCGTCGGCGGAAACACGACGCCAATGGCGTCGACGTGTCTTCCCACGCGAGCGATGCGCGCGTGCGTCACGGGACCAATCACGCAGACACGAGGCAACAGCGCGGACGTCGTCAGCGATCGACCGGCCGCCCATGGATCGCCGAAGTTGACGACGACCGACACTCCGGTCCCCGGCAGAAACGTGTTCAGGAGTGGATCCGATCGCTCGAGCCAGTACTCGGGGTTGTGGTCACAGTTCCGCGCCACCGGCCGGCGGCCCGCTCCGCGCACACAGCCCTCGTACGACCAGAGCGACAACGCCGGCGTGGTCGCTCGCAGGTCTATGTGCTCGGTGTAGAGCACTCCCCCGTCGGAGAGGTCAGACATCGGCGAGCGTGAGTGGCCGCGGCCTTTTGCCATCGATATCCGTGAAACCATACTCCAACCCGAGCGCCGCGGCGACCAGGACCTTGCCCGAGTGGCGCAGGACGTCTGGATCCGATGCGAGCGCGGCCACGGCGCGGCCGATGAAATCTGGGGACTCGGAGTTGCTCAAATCCAGATAGGCTGCCGCCTCCATCACTTTTTCCGTCCGCACCAGACCCGGATAGAGCGATACCACCGCCACGCCATGCGGCCTGAGCTCGGTGGCCATGTCGAACGTCATCTTGTCGGTAGCCGCCTTCGAGACGCCATATGGCACGTTGGCGATATGTTTCTGCGCCGCCCAGAAGGAGATGTTCACAATCAACCCGCCGCGATGTCGCACCATCGTCGGCGCTGCCAGTTGGCTCGCACGGTAGCCCGCGCGAACCCCGCCGCCGAGCATCGCATCCCATCGCCACAGCGGCTGGTCCCAGAACGGCCTGGGCCAGGTGAACTCGCCGTGCTCGATCATGTTTTCGTAGCCGCCCCAGACGCTGTTCACCAGGATGTCGATCGTCTCCGACTCCTCAGCCACGCGCGCGAACAGGGCGTTGACGTCCTCGTCGACACGATGGTCGCAGCGAATGGCGGTGATCGGCTCGTCGAAGGGTTCGTGGTCGGGCACCGATCGGCCGGTGACGACGACACGTGCACCCTGCCGAGCGAGTTCGCGCGCGACACCTCGGCCCACTCCTTTCGTGCCGCCAGTAACGATCGCAACCTTTCCGTTCAAAGCCATGCGCGGAGCGTATTCGGATCGAGAGCAGCTCGTATTGGAAAAATGGTCAGTGTAGGCCGGGCCTTCCAGGCCCGGCGACCGATGCCCGAATGAGCTCAGCGTCGAACGACGGCCACCACATAGCGACAGGCCTTTCGCGTGGCGTTCTCGAACACGCAGTCCGACGGCGGCCCGAGCATCAGACAATCGCCGGGCGAGAGCTCATGGACGTCGCGGCCCTCGTGAAACGTGAGCTTGCCATCGATCACCCAGATCTGCTGGTGAATGAACGTGTAGGTGTCGGCCGCGAACGGAACGCGCGCCCCCGGCGGCAGCTCCGCCTCGGTGAGCTGCAGCAGCGTGTCGTGGGCTGGGGACACGGCCCGACGCCGGTAGCCCGTTTCGGGATCCTTCCACCAGGTCCGGTCCGCGGCGCGCGCCACCGGCGACGTTTCGGTCTCCACCTGGGCGAACAGCTGCGACAGCGGCACGCCGAACGCGACCGACAGCCTGGCCAGCAGTGACGCGGTGGGCATCGCCTCGCCGCGCTCGATCTTGCTGATCATCGCCCGCGACACGCCCGATCGTTCGGCCAGGTCGGCCACCGACCAGCCGCGACCCTCCCGTTGCTCGCCGATGTGATCGGCGAGCCGTTCTTCGAGCGATCGCGTCTTCGATATCATAGTAGACATCTCGTCCATTATAGTAGATGAACTCGATCGGGGGCTGCCGTGGACATTCGTGATGCCGTCGAAGACGACCTGCCAGAGATGCTCGCGATCTACAACGACATCGTTGCGACGTCGACCGCCATCTACCGCGACGAACCGATGCCGCTGGCCGAGTACCAAGCCTGGTTCCGGGCGCGCATCGCGCAGGGCTACCCGGTGCTCCTCGCCGCCGATGACGCGACGGTGCTCGGGTACGCCTCGTTCGGTGACTTTCGCCCGTGGCCCGGTTACCGCTTCACCGTCGAACACAGCGTCCATGTTCGAGCCGATCAACGCGGGCGTGGCATCGGCTCGCGACTCGTACGGACGCTGATCGACCGTGCCGCCGCGCGCGGCAAGCACATCATGATCGCCGGCGTCGATGCCGACAACGCCGCGTCGCTCCGGTTTCACGCACGCCTCGGGTTCGAGCGCGTCGCACACTTTCGTGAGGTCGGGTTCAAGTTTGGACGCTGGCTCGATCTCGTCTTCCTGCAGCGAACGCTGGACCGTCGATCGACGAGCGCCACCAATACGACGACGGAACAACACACGAGTGCGTCATGACGGGATCGCGTGCGCTCGCCGTCGCGCAGACCTGCCCCGTCACAGGCGACGTCTCCGCCAACATCGAGGAGCACATCGCGCTGACCCACGTCGCGGCAGCCGACCGCGCGCAGATCGTCGTCTTCCCGGAGCTCTCGCTTACTGGGTACGAAATGGATCTCGGACACGCGCTGGCGTTCTCAGAGGACGATCCGCGGCTGGAGCCGCTGCGGCTGGTTGCGGTCTCGTGTTCGGTGATCGTGGTGGCAGGCGCGCCCGTTCGCATCGGGTCGCAGGTCCATATCGGCGCGTTCGCCCTCGCACCTGAGAGGACGACGTCGCTCTACACGAAGCACCGGCTCGGAGCATTCCCCGAGAGCGCCCGATGCGATGGAATCGTTCCGCCTCCCGAGGCTTCCGTGTTCGCCCCGGGCGATCGCCATCCGCTGGTACTACTCGGCGAGCACACCGCGGCGATCGCGATCTGTGCCGACATCGGCAACGCCGCTCATCGGCAGAACGCGAAGGCGCGCGGCGCCGACACGTATCTCGCCAGCATGTTCGTCATTCCTTCTGAATACGAAGGCGAGGAGAGACGACTGCGGAGCTATGCCGCCGCCTACGCAATGATGGTGGCATTCGCGAACTACCGGAGTGCGACCGGCGGTCTGGCGACCGCCGGGTGCAGCAGCATCTGGTCTTCAGCCGGCGATCTCCTCGTACGGCTGCCGGCTTCTGGCAGCGGAGTCGCCGTCGTCCACGACACGCCCGACGGTCCACGCGCGACGACGTGGGTTCGGAGCCGCTTCTAGAAGCCCTCGGTCGATTCCTCTCGTTTCGCCCGCCCGTGTGATCGTCGCGGACGTGGACGTCTCGAGCGCTGGCGGAACCAAGTACGAGCGCGATACCGACGAACCGGCCGACGGACGTTCGCATCACTGCTTCGCCTCCGCTTCCCGCTGCTTCAGTCTTGTCGCAGCAGTGGCGCCGGATCGATCCGCAGCACGCGACGCGCGGGAACGTAGCACGCTGCCATCGTGACGAACAGGAGGCCGAATGCCACGGTCGAGAGCGTGAGCGGGTCCCACGGCGAGACGTCGATCAGCAGACCGCGAATCAGGCCACCGGCGGCATAGACACCAGGGATCGCGATCACCATGCCGATCA
>Ga0111538_10004293_pt1 | contig 19859 bp, 19 predicted proteins | sample SoiMethybrSBSTD1_FD_79669 | JGI IMG/M metagenome (GOLD analysis project Ga0111538, IMG submission 79669) | Bulk soil microbial communities from a Populus tree surrounding site in Tennessee, USA - Soil MetaG P. TD hybrid SBSTD1 (version 2)... | ecosystem: Environmental > Terrestrial > Soil >...
CGCATGCCGACCGAGGTCGCTCCCGGGATCACGCGCCTGGGCAACGAGATCGTGAACTTCTACCTGGTCGAGGACGGCGACGGAGTGACGCTCGTCGACGCGGGCCTGCCCGCATTCCGCTCCCAGGTCGACGAGGTGCTCGCCGGCCGGCGGGTGGACGCGGTGATCCTCACCCACGGCCATACCGACCACGTCGGCGTGGCCGAGGGGCTGCGCCAGGACGGCGCGACGGTGTGGATCCACGCCGCCGACGCAGCGATGGCGCGCGACGGCGACGAGCAGAAGACCGAGGGGAACCTCGGCAGCTACCTGCGCTACCGGGCGACGTGGAAGCTGCTCGGGATGGCCGTGCGGTCAGGCGGCGTCCGGCGGCCCAAGATCGCCGAGGTCACCGAGTTCGGCGACGGCGAGGTGCTCGACGTCCCGGGCCACCCGCTGGTCGTGCACACGCCCGGCCACTCGAACGGCCACGTCGTCTTCCAGTTCGCCGATCGCGGCGTGCTGATGGCCGGCGACGCGCTGTGCACGTGGAACCCGCTGACCGGCCGCCCGGGGCCGCAGCTGATGCCGCGGGCGTTCGCCTCCTCGATGTCCGAGGCGCAGGCGTCGCTGTCGCGGCTCGAAAGGATCGACGCGGGCATCGTCCTGCCGGGCCACGGCGATCCGTGGACCGACGGCGTCGCGACCTTGGTTGCGCGGAGTCGCGAGGCGAGTCTGTCCTGACGCTTGCCGCGGCCGATCCCGCTTCGGATCAGGGACCCATGATCCGCGTGATCCACGTGCTCCGGAGCTCGAGCCGGGTGCGGATCGTCGCGGCGCTGACCGTCTGATTGCCCTCGCTGCCGCGCACGAGCACGGTCGCCGCGCGGCCGGACGGCGTCCGGGTCGCCACGCGCATGCCCTCCAGGTCGCCGAGTAGTGCGTCGCCGAGCTTGCGTTCGGCGTCGCGCTGGGTGAGCCGGGCGGTCCACGTGTGGTAGGGCGAGAGGTCGTCGTGCGGGTCGTCGACCGGGCGCAGGTAGGAGATCGGCGTGCCGCCGAACGCCTCCTCGTTGCCGGCCGTGCGACCGCCCGAGGTGGAGAAGAAGAACGTCTGGGCGACCTCGCCGCCGGCCATGACGACGCGCCCGCGCGTGCCGCGGACGGCCGCGTTGGTGGCATCGGTCTCGGCGAGCACGCCGCCGTAGACCTGCGAGCGGACGTCGGCGAACACGTCGTAGGGCTCGGTCGGCCGGCGGCTGCGCAGCGCGTACGAGCGTGCGACCACGGCCTGGGCTTTCAAAGCCTCGGCCGACCAGCCGGCGGGCATCTCCCGCGGCACGACGCCGTACAGGTACTGCTCGATCCCCACGCTGTTGACCGCGAGCACCGCGCGCCCGTCGCGCGAGAGGATCATGCGGCTGCGGTAGACGCCGTTGCGCACGCCGTTCTCGGCCACCCCGCGCAGCGTCGTGTTGGCGCGGCCGGTGACGCGGATCGGCGCGCGCACGCGCGCCCGCGTGTGGCCGGTGGAGGTGTTGATGATCTCGATCCGGTCGGAGTTCAGCGCCTTGAAGCGGTAGATCTGCGTCTCGCTCAGCCGCACGCGGCGGCCGCCCGTCGCGCGCACCATCGTCGCCCCGCTGAGCCGCGGCGCGCGGGCGCGCTTGAGGCGGACGCGCATGCGCGTCGACGGCGCCGTGCCGAGCGTCGTGCCCGTGTAGTAATGGCCGACGATGAACTGGTAGTCGCGGCCCTCGTCGCGCGCGTAGCCGTACGCGCCGTACTGGGACAGGCCGACGCCGTGGCCCCACCCGCGGCCGTCGATGACGAGATCGTCGGCCATCGCCGTGGCCGGGAGCAGGGTGAGCAGTGCTGCGGTGAGGATCGCGAGTCGCATCGCGGTCCTCAACAGTGACGGATGGGCAACGTTGCGGTGTCATCCTTCCTCGATCACCGCTCCGGTTCCCACCGCCGAGAGCGAGCCCGTGCCGCGCGAGGAGCCCCGGCGCGGCGGCTCGCGGCTCTCCTGGCTCGGCCTCGCCGTGTCGCTTCTCGCTGTCGCGGGCGTCGTCTATTGGGCCGTGCACCAGCCCAAGCCCGACCTGCCGTCGACCCGCTCGGAGATCCTCGCGCTGCTCGGCGCGATCGCCCTCTACGGCCTCGCCACCGTCGTCCGCAGCGAGCGCTGGCAGCGGCTGCTCGAGGACGAGGGCGCCGTGCCCGCCCGCGTCGACACGTACGCGCTCACGTGCGTCGGCTACGCGGGCAACAACATCCTGCCCGCGCGCGCGGGAGACGCGATCCGCGCAGTCTTGATGGCGCCGCGCGCGGGAACGTCGATCCGCACGGTCATCGGCACGCTGCTCGCGGAACGGCTGCTCGACATCGCCGTGCTCGTCGTGCTGTTCGTGGTCGTCGGCTACGGCCTGCTGGGCGAGGTCGGCGGCGACAAGGTCGAGATCATCCTGCTCGCGGTGGCCGGGCTCGCGATCGCGGCCGCGGTGGCCTACTTCGCCGTGCGCCGCAACGAGCGACTGGTCGCGTTCATCGCGCCGATGCTGTCGGCCACGCTGGGCCTCAGGCGGGCGCACCACGGGCTCCTGCTGCTCGGCCTGACGCTCGTGATCTGGGGTATCGAGGCGGGCGTCTGGATGTCCGCCGCGGCCTGCGTGGGCTTCGGCATGGACCCGATCGAAGGGCTCTACATCGTCGCGCTCGCGTCCGTGTTCTCGATGATCCCGTCCGGCCCCGCTTACGCCGGCACGCAGGATGCCGCCGCCATCCTCGGCATCAAGGCGCTGGGCGGAACCGGGGCGCAGGCGGTCGCGTACATCGTGATGCTGCGCTTCATCATCGTGGTCCCGATCACGCTCGTCGGCCTCGTGCTGCTCGCCGCGCGCTACGGCGGGCTCGGCCGCCTGCGAGAGGCGCGCCGGTGACGGCCACCGAGGTCACGCAGGACGCCACGGCGCCGAAAGCGCGCATGCCGCGGCCGCGCGGCGAGCTGATCGCCTACGGCGTGCTCGTGGCGGTCGCACTCGCGCTGCGGTTCCTCGATCTCGGCGACCGCCCGTTCCACCACGACGAGAGCCAGGACGCGTACTTCTCGTGGACGTTCTGGAAGAACGGCGGCTACGAGTACGACCCGCTGCTGCACGGGCCGCTGCGCTTCTACCTGACCGCCGCGATGTACACGCTGTTCGGGGCGTCCGACTTCACCGCGCGGCTCGCGCCCGCGCTGATGGGCACGCTGATGGTGCCCCTCCCCTACCTGCTGCGGAACCAGCTCGGCCGCGTCGGCGCATTCGCGGCGGCGCTCGCGCTGGCGATCGGCCCGAGCTACCTGTACTTCTCGCGCTTCGCGCGCGAGGACATCTACTTCGCGGCGATCACGCTGGCGCTGCTGGTGGTCGTGTTCCGGTTCCTCGACGCTCCACGGCGCCACCACCCGGCCCTGATCGGCGTGCTGCTCGCGCTCAGCTTTGCGATCAAGGAGACGACGTTCATCACGCTGTTCGTCGCCGGGACGTTCTTCATCGTCGTGCTGATCTCACCGCGCCGCGATCTCGTGATCGCGCCCGTGCGCGCGGTCGGGCTGGTCGCGTGGGGCTGGGCGCTGTTCGCCTTCCTCGGCGTCTACACGGTCCTGTTCACGACGTTCCTCACCAACCCCGACGGCGCCCAGGGCCTCTACACCGGCCTGGACTACTGGCTGGGCCAGCACGACGTCGGGCGCGGCGGCGAGTCGCGGATCTTCTACGGCGTGATCCTGACCTTCATCGAGTGGCCCGCGCTGCTGCTCGGGGCGATCGGCGCCGTCACGGCGATCCGGCGGCCGTCGCTCCTGCGCCTGTTCCTCGTCTGGGGGTTCGTGGTGTCGCTGGCGGTGTACTCGTGGGCGGGCGAGAAGTTCGCGTGGCTGGTCATCCATCCGCTGCTGCCGCTGCTGCTCCTGGCCGGCGCCGGCGTCCAGGCGATCTGGGATGCGCGGCGGCAGTGGTACGGCAAGGTCGGCTTCGCGGTCACGGTGGCGTGCTTCGCGTACGTCGTCTTCGCCTCGTACTCGGTGAACGCCCGCTACCGGGCCGACCCGCGCGAGCTGCTCGTGTCGACGCAATCCGCGGAGCAGGTCGCGAAGGTCGCCGACCAGGTCATGGCCAAGGCGAAGGCGGCCGAGGCCGCCGGCCGGCCGTTCTCGGTCACGATCGACTCCGCCGAGGGCGCCACGTTCCCGTGGGCGTGGTACTTCCGCGACCTGCAGACTGGCTACATCGACCTCGGCGGCACGGCCAGCGCGGCGCCCGACTCGGACGTCCTGATCCTCACGCAGGGCGCGCGCGACCGGCTCGACCCCGACCTGCGCGCGCGGTACCGCGGGCGCGAGTTCCCGTTCCGGGTCTGGTGGGTGCGCGACTACAGCAAGCTGCGGCCCGCATCGGCCTGGCGCTACCTCACCAAGCGCGAGCCGTGGAACCCCACCGGCGGCATGCCGGAGTTCCTCTACGAGCGGCGCTGAAGGCGCCAGACCGTGGTGTCGTCACGGTCGAACACGCGGGTGCCGAGCTCGTCCCACTTGCCCAGCCCGCTGTCGCCGTACGTCGTGCGCTCGATCGGGCCGAAGACGACGTAGGAGATGTCGTAGCGGCGGATCAGCTCGCGCGCCTCGGTGAGGTTGGTCGTCGTGTAGAGCGTGCGGACGTCCGCCTCGCGGCCGGCGGGATCGTGCTCCCACTGGACCTCGTGGCCGGCCCAGCCGAGGACGGTCGCGCGCCCGGTGAACGTGGAGATGCGCCCGTGGCCGAACTCGGAGTAGTCCTCCCCCACCGCCTCGAGCACGACCGCCGACCCCGGCGTGTTCGCCCGGATCCACGCCATCGCCGCAGGGTCGCCCGGCGCGCTCGGCCGCAGCCACGCGAGCCCGTCGAGCGTCGGTGAGCGCGAGAAGCCGTTCTTGCGCGCGTAGGTGCCCGCGTACGGATAGACGGCGCCGAGCAGCAGCAGGCCGGCGGTGACCGCCGCCCACACCGGCCAGCCGCGGCGCGGCAGCCAGGCGCCCGCCCACGGCAACGCGCAGGCGGCGGCGACCGCGAGCAGCAGCCACGCCTGGTAGCCGAGCTTGAAGACCGTGTTCATGCGGAACAGGTCGGTGCCGTCGAACGCGTCGCGGACGTAGACGAGCTCGGGCAGCAGGATGCAGACCAGCCCGCCGCTGACCAGCAGCCACAGGAACCGCTCCGGCGCCGCCAGCCGTGGCGACAAGAGCGCGCCGAGCGCGACCGCGAGCACGCCGGCGACCGCGGCCGGGCCTGCGAGGTCGGTCGGCGCGAGCAGCGACAGCGCGAAGATCGCGGCCACGCCGCCCCACACGAGCACCCGCAACGGGCTCCGGGCCGACAGCACGCGCGCCGCGAACGCCGCAGCCAGCGGGCCGGCGAACAGGCCGTAGAGCAGCGCCTGGTCGCCGACGAAGCGCGTGAACGAGCGCCGCTCGTCGACCCACCCGATCCCGCGCGCCGCTTCGTCGAACTCGAGCACGAACGGCAGCACGAACACGACGCCGGCGACGAGCACGAGCGCGCACCAGACGATCGCGTAGGCGCGGCGGCCCCGGCTCTCCGGCGCGCGCAGCCAGCTGACGACCGCGAGCACCAGCAGCCCGGCGGCGACCGGGTAGGACCAGGTGTTGATGGCGAACAGCGCGCCGATCGCGAGGCCGGCGGCGAGCGCCTCGGCGGCGCCGCGCCAGACCGCGTCGCCGCGCGGGCCGACGAGCGTGACCTGGAGCGCGAAGCCGAGCGCCAGGAACGTGAACGGCACCGCCAGCAGGTGCGCGTGCAGGTCGCCGAGCAGGAACGAGAACCACGGGAACTCGGTGATCGTGTTCGGGATCACGCGCGAGGGCGCGAACCAGTCGTAGTCGCCCGGTGGGTTGGCCGCGTCGAGCCACTCGCGGACGCCGGCGAGGTTGCCGAGGACGATGCAGACGACCACCGCAGCGACTCCGGCCGCGACCGGCCCGCCGCGGACCGCGGGGAGCCGCTCGCGCGCCGCGGCCCACAGCGTGCCGGCGAGCGTGAACACGGAGACCGCGGCGAGCCCGGCGATCAGCGCGATCGAGAGGTTGTAGCCGTGGTCCGGCGCAACGCCGGCGACGCGGATCACCATCGCCAGGACGAGGTGGCCGAGGTAGTAGTAGTTGAGGTCCTGCCCCGCCAGCCACGGATCGTGCGGCGGGAACGAGGAAGAGGCGTTCGCGGCGTTGATGAACGCCATGTCCATCGGCTTCTCGGTCCCCCACACGTCGGGCGAGTAGGCGACGAGCAGCGCCATCCCGAAGAACACGACGGCGAACACGACCTCCGCGCCGACGAACATCCGCCAGCGGTGGGGGTCGTCGGGCGGCAGCGCCCGGGCGGTGAGCCACTGCCCGCGCCAGCGCGCCACACGGCCGGTTCCGCGCGGCTGCGTGAGCTGCCGGCCGAGGATGCTCTGGCGCCCGGCAACCATGCCGCCGACCAGCGCCATCAGCGCCGCGACGACGAGCACGGTCGTCGTCGTGTACGAGACCGGGGCGACCGACACGAGCATCCACACCGCCCACGTGAGCAGCAACAGGCCGAGCGGCTTGGCGAAGCCGAGGCCGGCGCCGGGCAGCCGCCCGAACGCGAGCGCCGCCAGCGGGGCGGCCGCCAGGCCGACGACCTCGACCAGCGCGAAGAACCCGAGCGCTTCGAGCACTTCTCGGCAGGCTAATGCGTCGAGCGGCGCGTCTCGTAGGCTCTCGGCAATGAGCACCTACGACCTCATCGCCGACCTGCCGCTGACGATCGACGACTACGCGTTCGAGCTGCTCTCCCGCAGCGTGTCGAGCGGCTTCGAGCGCGTCAGCACCGTCATCCACATCCGCGGCGGCGGCGAGGAGGGTCTCGGAGAGGACGTCACCTACGAGGCCGATGAGCACGGGCTCCAGCAGGAACACGGGCGCGAGCACCCGCTCGCCGGCCAGTGGACGTTCGACAGCTTCTCCGCGCACCTCGGCACGCTCGACCTGTTCCCGGCCGGCGCGCCGCGCATGGACGTGTTCCGCAACTACCGCCGCTGGGGCTTCGAGAGCGCGGCGCTCGACCTCGCCCTGCGCCAGAACGGCACGTCGCTCGCGAAGATCCTGGGCCGCGAGCTGGAGCCCGTGCGATTCGTGGTCTCCAGCCGCATGGGCGAGCCGCCGACGATCGAGCCCGTCGCCCGCCGGCTCGCCCGCTACCCGGCGCTGCGCTTCAAGCTCGACGCGACGCCCGACTGGGATGACGCGCTCATCACCGGCCTGGTCGAGCTCGGCGCCGTCGACTCGTTCGACTTCAAGGGCACGTACAAGGGCACGCCGGTGGACGCGGCGACCGACCCGGGCTTCTACCGGCGCATCGCCGAGACGTTCCCGGACGCGTGGCTGGAGGACCCGGACCTCGAGACCGCCGCCGCCCGCGAAGCGCTGCGGCCGTTCGAGGACCGCATCACCTGGGACGCGCCGATCCACTCGGTCGACGACATCCTCGCGATGCCCGTGCTCCCGCGCACGGTCAACCTCAAGCCGTCGCGCTTCGGCTCGGTCGAGGCGCTGTTCGCGGGCTACGACTTCTGCGCCGATCGAGGGATGGGCGCGTACGGCGGCGGCCAGTTCGAGCTCGGCGCCGGCCGCGGCCAGATCCAGTACCTCGCTGCGCTGTTCCACGCCGATGCCCCGAACGACATCGCGCCGTCCGGGTATGACGCACTTGATCCCGAGCCCGGGCTCCCCGAGAGTCCGCTCACGCCCGACCCCGAGCCCACCGGCTTTCGCCGGCGGTCGTAGACTCCGAGGACAGCCATGGCCCCCAAGCAGCGTCAGATCAGGATCGAGCAGAAGGGCGCGCTCGCCGCGATGCAGCGGCTCGAGGGCAAGTCCGACGAGGAGCTCGCGGCCGAGACGCGGTTCCGCGCCGCCGCCCAGGCGATCCTCGGCGCCCGCGCCGCCGAACGGATGGACGCCAAGCGCTCGCGCGAGCACTTCCGCGCCGCGATCGCCGCCGCCCGACCCCAGGAGCGCCTGCAGCTGCAGCGCATGGCCGCCGCCTCGCTGGCGCTGGCCGAGCGCCGCGCGGGCGATCTGAAGGTCGCGGCCGAGAAGCTCGGCCAGACGCCGCCGTCCAGCCGCCAGCTGTTCATCCTGCAGCTGATGGGCTACATCGCCCCGCCGCCGGGCTCGAGCATCGTCCGGCGCGTCGGCGGCGTGCTGCTGCTGATCGCCATCGTCGTCGCGCTGCTGGCGCTCGGCTGGGGCATCGTCCAGCTCGTCGCGCTGCCGTTCGGCGGCATCGACAAGACGATTTCGATCTTCTGGGGCTTCCTGCTCGTGGCCGTGGTCATCGGCGTGATGGCCGTCATCGGCAGGCGCCGCCAGGCGCGGGCGCGCGAACGCGCCGCCCAGCAGCGGGCGGACCAGGTCAGCGGGCGACGGCCGGGCTGAGCAGCTCCTTGAACCGCTCGGCGGCGACCGGCGCGTCGCTGCCGCGGTTGTTGTTGAACATCACCCTGACGCTGTCGGCCTGGGACGCCAGCTCCCGCACGCGCCCGCTGATCTCCTCGAGCTCGTCGTCCGAGTAGCGCCACGCGAACCGCTCGGCGACCGAGCGCCCGCGGATGTACCCCTCGGCGTTGCGGCCGTGCGCGCGTAGGTACGCGAGCCGTGGGTTCGTCACCGCGTCGAGCCGCGGCATGATCGTGAGGTGGTCGGCCTCGGGGACGTCGACGCAGACCCAGGCGGCCCCGTGGGCCTCCATCCACTTCAGCGTCTCCTCCGCCCGCGTCTCGCGTGTCCACGAGTTCCGGCGCAGCTCGATCGCCACGGGGTGCGGCGCGAGCCGCTCGAGCACCGGCGCCAGCTCGTCGAGCTCGTTGCAGCGCGGCGCGAAGCCGGGCGAGAGCTGGAGCAGGAAGCTCGCCAGCTTGCCGGCGTCCACGAGCGGCTGGACGGCCTCCAGCACCGCGTCGGCCAGCGCGTCCTGGAGCGCGGCGTCGAGCACCACGCGGCCGCGCGCGGTCGTCTCGGCGCGGTCGCGCAGATCCGGCGGCAGCGAGTCGAGCTTCGCCGAGTGGCGCGAGAGCAGCTTGTGGAGCTTGACGTCGAACGTGAAGCCTCCCGGCGTCTGCTCGGCCCAGCGCGCGACCGTCGACGCCGCCGGGACGGCGTAGAACGTCGAGTTGACCTCGACGGCGTCGAAGTGCTCGGCGTACCAGGGCAGCCGCTCGCGCGCCGGCAGGCCCGGCGGATACCACTGCGCGACGAACCCGGGATCGGCCCAGCTCGACGTGCCGACGGCGATGCCCACGCCCTGATACCTACCCTCACGTTTCGCCGCCATGCCGCGTTCAAGTGATGTGCTGCCACCCTTCTGGACCCTGATCGAGGCCCATGGCGACGAGCTGCTCGTACACGCCCGCCGCATGGCCGGGGAGCAGCACGCCGAGGACGTCCTGCAAGACGCGCTGTTGCGCGCGCTGCGCGCCTATCCGCGCCTGCGCCACGCCCAGCACCTGCGGGCCTGGCTGTACCGCGTCACCACCACGGCGGCGATCGACGCCCACCGCGCCCGCCGCCGCGAGCTGCCGACCGACGACGTCCCGGCCGCTGCCACCTACGACACCTACGACGAGGGCGCCTTCGAGGCGCTGATCGCGCCGCTGCCGGACGGCGCGCAGACCGCCCTGCGGCTGCGCTTCGTCGACGACCTCGATTACGAAGGCATCGCCGACCGGCTCGGCATCTCCGCGGTCGCCGCGCGCCAGCGCGTCTCGACCGCCGTCCGCACCCTGCGAGAGAGGCTCGCCGCATGACCCCGCTGCCCGAATCCCTGCTCGAGTCCGTTGTGTCGGCCGCCGTGCGCGAGGGCCTCGCCGACGCGATCTTCACCCGCCTGTCGACCCCGATCGGCCGCCTGCTCGTGGTCCAGGGCCGCGAGGGCGTCGTGCGCGTCGGCTTCGAGGAGGAGGCCGAGGACCGCGTGCTCGCCGAAGTCGCCGCCGGGCTCGGCCCGCGCATCCTCGTCTCCGACCGCGAGCTCGCCGCGACCCGCGACACGCTCGACGCCTACTTCGCCGGCGAGGGCGATCCCCAGGGCGTGCCGGTCGACCTCTCGCTGGTCGCCGCGCCGTTCCGCCACGCGGTGCTGGAGACGCTGCACGACTCGGTCCCGCGCGGCGAGGTCGTCACCTACGGCGCGCTTGCACAGCGCGCCGGCAATCCGCGCGCCTACCGCGCCGCCGCGACGGCCTGCGCTCGCAACCCGATCCCGATCTTCGTCCCCTGCCATCGCGTGCTGCCGGGCAGCGGGGGCATCGGCAACTACGGCGGCGGCGTCGCGCGCAAGCGGGCGCTGCTCGAGCTCGAGGGCGCGTTGTAACACCGGCGAACTACGGCATTTGAGGAGGGGCCAGAGGGGGTGAAAGACGACGCTGGCGCGTTGACCACCGTATAGGTGGCAAAGTCGCCAGGCGATCTCCGCGGCGGCCGATCCCGCCCCTCAATGCCGAAGTTGGCCGGGGCGTGGGCTGCGCTACTTCTCCGCGACGGTGATCGACTTGATCACGACGGGGTCGATCGGCTTCTCGGTCGCCGGGTCGGTGTCGGCGACGGCGATCTTGTCGACCACGTCCTGGCCGGCGGTCACGCGGCCGAGCAGCGCGTAGTCGGGCGGCAGCCCAGCGTCCTCGGCGGTGACGACGAAGAACTGGCTGCCCGAAGCGCCGGCGGGCTCGGTGGCGGTCTTGGCCATCGCGACGACGCCCTTCGCGTACGCGAGGTCCTTGGGCGGAGCCTCGACGACGGTGTAGCCCGGGCCGCCCTCGCCGTTGCCCTGCGGGTCGCCGCCCTGGATCACGAAGCCGGCGACGATCCGATGGAACGTCGTGCCGTCGAAGAACTTCTTGTCGGCGAGGGACTTGAACGAGCCGCCGGTCTTCGGCGCGTTCTTGGGGTCGAGCGTGATCTCGAAGTCGCCGCAGTTCGTGGAGACGGTGGCGACGTACGTCGAGCCCGGCTTGAGCTGCTCCTTGGGCTTGGCCAGGTCACCGGCGCCCTTCGGCGCGGGCTCGTCGACCTTCTCGCATCCGACGGGACCCTCGGCGGTCGGCGCCGGCGTGGGCGCCGCGGCCGACTGCTCGTCGCTGTCGTCGCCGCCGCAGGCGGCCACGAGCACGGCACAGCAGACGAACACCACCACGAGCCGGAGCATGGGCGGCGATGATAGACACGCAGCGTGCCCGTCTCCTCCCGCATCCGCCCCTACGACCACGTCCTGCTGGACCTCGACGGCTGCCTGTGGGTGGGCGACGACGCGTGCGAGGGCGCGGTTGACGCGGTGACGGCGCTGCGCGAAGCGGGTGCCTCGGTGCTGTTCCTCACCAACGACGTCCGTCACACCCCCGAGGACTTCGTGCGCAAGCTCTGGCGGCTCGGCTTCCAGGCCTCGATCGCGGAGGTCGTGACGGTCGGCGCGGCGGTGCAGTTCCTGCTCAACGGCCGTGGCCACGGCTCGGCGTACGTCGTCGGCTCGCAGGCACTGATCGACCACGTGGCCAACGCCGGGCTGCGGATCCTCAACCGCACGCCGTTCGCCACGCGCGCCGACGTCGTGGTCGTGGGCGCGCACGACGACTTCCACTACGACGAGCTGCGGATCGCCACGCAGGCCGTCCTGCGGGGCGCCGAGCTGGTCGGCGCCGGGCGCGACCGCACGTTCCCGATGGCCGACGGCCCCTGGCCGGCCAGCGGCGCCGTGCTCGCGGCGATCGAGCACGCCACCGCGCACAAGGCCGACGTCATCGTCGGCAAGCCCGAGCCGGCGATGTACGAGGCCGCCCGCGACCGCCTCGGCCCGGGCCGCGTGCTGGCGGTCGGCGACCTGCTGGAGGTCGACATCGCGGGCGCCCGCCGCGCCGGACTGGACTCGGCGCTCGTGCTCACCGGCGGGACCACGCGCGAGGCGGCCGACGCCGCCGACCCCAAGCCCACGCACGTCGCCGACTCGCTCGGCGCGCTGGTGCTGGGTTAGCGACTCGGAGTGAACCGAAGCGGCGGCTGCCGCGCAGTGCAGAGCGGTAAGGGATCCCGCTCCTCCTCCCCAGGGGCATGACGAAAGGACTTAGGCATGACGCGCAAGCGCGCGAGCCGAGCCGCTGCGTCGATCGCGGTCGCCGGAGTGCTCAGCGCACTCACGGCGGGCGCGGCGAGCGCCGCGGAAACTGCCGTCGGTCTGACCACCGCGAACCCGAGCACCCTCGTGACCTTCCCGGTGGGCAACCCGGGTGCGGCCACTCCGGCGACGATCAACTTCCCGAATGTCGACGGAGGCATCTTCGGGCCCGACACGAACCTGATCGGATTGGACCACCGGCCGCGCGGCGGCGCCCTCTACGCCCAGGCGACCCGGGGGACGCTGTACGTGCTCACGCCGGCCGCGGCGCCGGGGCAGTTCAATGCCACGCCGGTCAACGTCACCCCGGTCGTGAGCCCGTTCGGCGTCAGCTTCCTCAGCGACTTCGGCTTCGGCTTCAACCCCGTTGCGGACGCCATCCGCGTGGTCGAGGAGGAGAACCTGAACTTCCGCTTCAGCCCGAACAACGGCAACTCGCTCGGGACGGACGGAAACCTCAACCCCGGTGACCCGCGCATCGTCGCCGCCGACTACACGAACTCGTTCGACGGCGCGACCAGCACCACGCTCTACGACATCGACTCGGGCTCGGACCGCCTGTTCACCCAGGGCTCGGTCGGCGGCGCGCCCGTGTCGCCGAACACGGGCAACCTGATCGACGTCGGCCCGCTCGGCGTCGACACCACGGACAACGCGGGCCTCGACATCGCGCCGGCGTCCGGCACGGCCTATGCCGCGTTCGAGCCGGCCGGCAGCCCGGGCAGCTCGGTGCTGCACAGGCTCAACCTGTCGACGGGCGCCGCGACTCCGCTCGGCACGATCGCCGGCGGCATGCCGCTCGAGAGCCTGTCCGTGGTCCCGGCGTCGGTGCTCCAGTTCCCCTCGTCCGCCACGGCGGTGAGGAAGAGCAGCGGCCAGGTGCAGATCCCGGTCACGCGCACGGGACCGGCGAACCGCACGGCCACCGTGGCGTACTCCGTCTCCGGGGGCGGCGGCGGGATGCTGACGTTCGCGCCCGGCGACTACCAGGAGAACATCACGGTGCCGACGAGCGGCAACGTCACGATCACGCTCAGCGGCGAGAGCGCGAACGCGATCCTCGGGCCGCAGTCGTCGACCAGCGTGGTCGTGGTGGATGACACCGCTCCGACACCGCAGCCGAGCCCCGGGCCTGGCGACGACACGACCGCGCCCGCACTGCTCGCCAAGGCCGGCGCGCTGAAGCACCGCGTGCTGCGCGTGCGCTACTCGTGCGACGAGGCGTGCTTCGTGCGCGCGTCTGTGCGGCTTCGCCGCAAGACGGTCGGCACGGCGACCGACAGCATCGCCAGCGCCGGCAGCGGCAGGCTGCGGATCCGCCTGAACAAGGCGGGGCGGATCGCCAGGCTGAGCAAGCTCACGCTCCGGCTGACGGCGCGCGACCGGGCCGGCAACATCCGCTCGCTCTCGTTGCCCCTGGGATAGACAGCTAGCCTCCCGGGCCGCATGGAGCGCGCGGTCCGACTCATCGTCAACCCGTCCGCCGGCGGCGGCCGTGCGAGCAAGCTCCTGCCCGACGTGGAGATGGCGCTGCGCTCGCACGGCCTGTCGTTCCGGGTCGACCGCACGACGTCGATCGACCACGCGCGCGAGCTGGCGCGGACGGCGCGCGACGCCGGCGAGCTTGCCGTGGCGATGGGCGGGGACGGGCTCACCGGGGCCGTCGCGGGCGAGCTGCAGGGCTCCGACGTCGCGATGGGACTGCTGCCGGGCGGCCGCGGCAACGACCTGGCGCGCAAGCTCGGGATCGGCCACGACCCGGTCGCGGCCGTCGACATCCTCGCCGCCGGGCGCGAGCGCAGCATCGACGTCGCCGAGGCCGGCGGCACCGTGTACGTCGGCATTCTCAGCGCCGGGTTCGACTCCGACGTCAACCGCATCGCGAACTCCACGCGGCTGCCGCTCGGCACGCAGGTCTACGCCTACGGCGCGCTGCGAGCGCTGTGGAGCTGGACGGCCGCCGACTGGGAGGTCGTCGTCGACGGTAGCGAGCACCGCTTCAGCGGGTACGCCGTGGCGGTGGCGAACTCTGGTGTCTTCGGCGGCGGGATGTGGCTGGTGCCGGACGCCTCGCTGGAGGACGGCCTGCTCGACGTGGCGTTCACCGAGCACCGTCCCAAGACCGCCTACCTGCGCGGGCTCAACAAGGTCTTCAAGGGCACCCACGTCAACGATCCCGGCTTCACGATCGTGCGCGGCCGCGAGATCACGTTCAAGGCCAGCCGGCCGTTCACCGCGTACGCGGACGGCGATCCGATCGCCGACCTGCCGACGACCGTGCGCGTGCTCCCCGGCGCGCTGCGGGTGATCGCGCCGTGAGGCTGCAGGCGGGGCTGCTCGCCGCCCGCGTGACCGGCGCCGCCACGCGCCTCGCCGGGCGCGGCGGCACGTCGCTGCCCGGCAAGGTGCTGATGCGCGCGGAGCCGCACGCGATCGCGCGGCTCGGCGCCCGGCTCCCTCAGGGCAGCGTGGTCGTCTCCGCCACCAACGGCAAGACCACGACGGCCGCGATGATCGCGACGATCCTCGGCCGCACCGGCACGCGGCTCGTCCACAACCGGGCGGGCGCGAACATGGCGGGCGGCGTCGCGGCCGCGCTGGCGGCGGGGCGAGGCGACCTGGGCCTGTTCGAGGTCGACGAGTTCTGGCTCGGCCCGGTCGCGAGCGAGCTCGAGCCGCGCGCCGTGCTGCTCGGCAACCTGTTCCGCGACCAGCTCGACCGCTACGGCGAGCTCGAGATCATCGCCGACCGCTGGGCGCACATCGTCGCGGGCCTGCCCGCCGCCACCGGGCTCGTCCTCAACGCCGACGACCCGCTCGTCGCCGACCTCGGAAGAGAACGGGAGGCCCTCTACTACGGCGTCCAGGACGACGCGCTCGCCCTGCCGGAGCTCCAGCACGCGTCCGACTCCAAGCACTGCCGCCGCTGCGGCCACGCCTACGTCTACGCGGCCGCCTACCTCGCCCATCTCGGCCGCTACGAGTGCCCCAACTGCGGCGCGCGGCGCCCGGACCCGGCCGTGTCGGCATCGGACGTGCAGCTGCGCGGCATCCGCGCCGCGATCTTCACGCTCACCACGCCGGAGGGGACGCGCCGGATCGAGCTCCCGCTGCCCGGCCTGTACAACGTCTACAACGCGCTCGGCGCCGCCGCCCTGTGCCTGCAGCTCGGCGTGCCGCTCGACGAGATCGCCGCCGGCCTGGCCGCCGTGGAACCTGCGTTCGGGCGCGCCGAGACGATCGAGCTCGACGGCCGCCCGATGTCGATCCTGCTCGTCAAGAACCCGGCCGGCGCCAACGAGGTGCTGCGCACGCTCGCGCTCGAGGCGACCAAGCTCGACCTGTTCGGCGTGCTCAACGACCGCACGGCCGACGGGCGCGACGTCTCGTGGGTCTGGGACGCCGACTGGGAGATCATCGCGCCGCACGTCCGGCGGCTCACGTGCTCGGGCACCCGCGCCGCCGAGCTGGCGCTGCGGCTCAAGTACGCGGGCGTCGACGCGGCGCGGCTCGAGGTGGTCGACAGCCTCGAGCAGGGGCTCGACCGCGCGCTCGCGAACGGCAGCGGCCCCCTGTACGCGCTGCCCACCTACACGGCGCTGCTCGAGCTCAAGGACCTGCTCGCCCGCCGCGACCACGCGGAGTACTGGCGGTGAACGTCGTCGTGTGGCACGACCTCGAGTGCGGTGCGTACACCGCCGACCTGCCGCTGTGGGACGAGCTCGCCGCCGGCGGGACCGTGCTCGACGTCGGCGCCGGCACCGGCCGCGTGGCGCTGCGCCTGGCCCGCAACGGCTGCACGGTCACGGCGCTCGACCGCGACCCGGTGCTGCTCGCGGTGCTCGCCGACCGCGCCGTGACGGCGGGCGTGCGCGTCCGCACGGTCGTCGCGGACGCGACCGACTTCGACGCCGGCGACGGCTTCGACCTGGTCGCCGTGCCGATGCAGACGATCCAGCTGCTGCCCGAGCGCGCCGGGTTCTTCCGCTGCGCGCGCCGCGCGGTCAGGAGCGGCGGCCGCGTCGCGCTGGCGATCGCGGCCGACCTCGAGCCGTTCGAGGGCTCCGACCTGCCGCCGCCCGACGTCGCCGAGAGCGGCGGCACGCGCTTCGTCTCGCAGCCGACCGCGGTCCGTGCTGTGCCCGGCGGCACGCGCATCGAGCGGCTCCGGCACGTGATTCCGCCGGGCACGACCGAGCGCGACGTGATCGAGCTCGCGACGGTCAGCGCCGATGAGATCGCCGCCGAAGGCGCCGCCGCCGGCCTCGAGCCCGCCGAGACGCGGTACATCGAGCCGACGCTCGACCACGTCGGCTCCGAGGTGGTGATCCTCCGTGGCTGAGCACACGCTGCGCGTCTGCGCGCTGTATCCGGACCTGCTCAACATCTACGCCGATCGCGGCAACCTGCTGCTGCTCGAGCGCCGCTGCGCCTGGCGCGACATCGGCTTCGAGCTCGCCGGTGCCGGGCTCGGCGATCCGCTCGATCCCGACGCGCACGACCTGTTCTACATCGGCGGCGGCCAGGATCGCGACCAGGCGCTGTGCGCGCGCGACATGGTCGAGACCAAGCGAGACGCGCTGCACGCCGCGGCCGGGCGCGGCGCCGTGGTGTTCGCCGTCTGCGGCGGCTACCAGCTGCTCGGGCACGGCTACGAGATGGGCGACGAGCGCCTGCCCGGAGTCGGGCTCGTCGATCTCGACACGGTACGCGCGGACGGCCCGCGGCTGATCGGCAACGTCGCGATCGAGCTCGAGGACGGCACGACGCTCGCGGGCTTCGAGAACCACGGCGGTCGCACGCATCTCGGACCGGGCGCGACGCCGCTCGGCCGGGTGCTGCGCGGGCACGGCAACGACGGGCGGTCGGGCTTCGAGGGCGTCCGCGGCGGCCCGCAAGACACGGTGGTCGGTACCTATCTCCACGGTCCGCTGCTCCCCAAGAACGCCCATTTCGCCGACTGGCTGATCGCCATGGCACTCGGCATGGCGCCGCGAGATCTTGCCCCGCTCGACGACGCGCTGGAGGACGCCGCGCACGCCGCCGCGCGACGCGCTGCCGGGGTTTAAGTACACCGGCCCGGTAGACTTTCGGGCCGCCCTTCCCCCAGGGGCCTCCTCTCGTGTCGACAGCCAACACCGCCCAGTCCGAGGGGCCGTCGGCCTCCCGTCAGGCCGCCTCGCTGGAGTTCCGCGAGGCGACCAAGCGATACCCCGGATCCGACCGGCCCGCCGTCGACCGGCTGTCGCTCGAGGTGCCCGCGGGCGAGATCTGCGTGCTCGTCGGCCCGTCGGGCTGCGGCAAGACGACGGCGATGCGGATGGTCAACCGGATGATCGACATCACCGACGGCGACATCCTCGTCGGCGGCAAGAGCGTGCGGCAGAGCGACGAGACCGAGCTGCGCCGCCATGTCGGCTACGTGATCCAGCAGGTCGGCCTGTTCCCGCACCGGAACGTCGCCGACAACATCGCCACGGTGCCGCAGCTGCTCGGCTGGGACCGCAAGCGCACCGCGGCGCGGGTGGACGAGCTGATGGACCTGATCGGCCTGCCGCGCGAGATGGCGCGGCGCTACCCGGCGCAGCTGTCCGGCGGCCAGCGCCAGCGCGTCGGCGTCGCCCGCGCGCTCGCCGCCGACCCGCCGGTGATGCTGATGGACGAGCCGTTCGGCGCGATCGACCCGATCAACCGCGAGCGGCTGCAGAACGAGTTCCTGCGCCTGCAGGCCGAGATCCGCAAGACCGTCGTCTTCGTCACCCACGACATCGACGAGGCGATCAAGATGGGCGACCGGATCGCGATCATGCAGGAGGGCGGCCGGCTCGCCCAGTACGCGCCGCCGGCCGAGCTGCTGATGAGCCCGGCGAACGAGTTCGTCGAGGACTTCGTCGGCGCCGACCGGGCGCTCAAGCGGCTCGCGCTGCAGCGCGTGCGCGACGTCGACCTGATCGCGGCCACCGACGGCCACCCGTCCGAGCCGCGGATCGATATCGACGAGCCGCTGCGCGACGCGCTCAGCGAGATGCTCGGCGCACAGGTCGCGATCGCGCCGGTCGTCGAGGACGGGCGCGTCGTCGGCCTGCTGTCGATCGAGCGGGTGTCGCAGGCGATCGGGCGTAACACATGACGGCGCTGCTCGCCCAGCTCGAGATCCACAACCGGTCGGCGGACAACAGCTGCGTGGCCGACAACGGGATCTGCCCCGGCTGGATCGCCGACAACTTCGACCGCTACCTGACGCCGCTCTGGCAGCACGTCTTCCTCACCGTGGTGTCGGTGGCGATCGGGTTCGTCATCGCGTTCGCGCTCGCGCTGATCGCCCACCGCCGGCGCTGGCTGATCAACCCGATCGTGCAGGTCACCGGCGTCCTCTACACGCTGCCGAGCGTCGCCGTGTTCTTCCTGCTGCTGCCGATCACCGGCCGCGGCGACACGACGGCGATCATCGCGCTCGTCGCGTACTCGCTGCTGATCCTGTTCCGCAACTTCATGGCGGGCTTCGAGAACGTGCCGTTCGAGACGCGCGACGCCGGCCGCGGCATGGGGCTGACGCAGCGCCAGCTGCTGTGGCGCGTCGAGCTGCCGCTCGCGCTGCCGGAGATCATGGCGGGGCTGCGGATCGCGCTGACGACGACGGTCGGGCTCGCCTCGCTGGCGTTCCTGGCCGGCGCCGGCGGCCTCGGCGAGGCGCTGTTCGACCAGATCGCGTTCCGCTCCAACGTGCTCGTGGCGGGCGGCCTCGCGCTCCTGCTGGCGGTCGTGCTGGACCTGCTCGTGCTGGGCATCCAGAAGGCGATCACGCCGTGGACGCGGGCGGTGAGCGCATGACCACGCTGGCCTTCCTCGGCGAGTTCGGCGACGCGATCGACTACATCTTCCATGCGCGCGAGTCGCGGGCGGGCGGCTCCCAGGTCGGCGGCAAGGAGCTGCTGCCGCTGATCTGGACGCACCTCGAGATCACGCTGATCGCGATGGCGATCGCGATCGCCGTGGCGCTGCCGATCGGGCTCGCGCTCGGCCACACCGGCCGCGGCGCGTTCGCGACGATCTCCGTGTCCAACACCGGCCGTGCGATCCCGAGCGTCGCGCTGATCGCGTTCTTCATCGCGTTCTTCCCGCAGACGCCCGAGTTCTGGAACGTCACGGTGGCGCTCGCGCTGCTCGCGATCCCACCGATCCTCACCAACGCCTACGTCGGCGTGCAGCAGGTCAGCCGCGACGCGGTCGACGCCGCCCGCGGGATGGGCATGTCCGGCATCCAGGTCGTGCGCCGCGTCGAGTTCCCGCTCGCGCTGCCGCTGATCTTCGGCGGGATCCGGACGTCGACCGTCAACGTCATCGCCACCGCGACGATCGCGCCGCTCGTCGGCGTGCTCACGCTCGGCGACCCGATCATCTCCGGCACCGTCCACGGGCGCGCCGGCCAGATCGGCGCGTCGATCGTCGTCGCCGTCATGGCCATCACCGCCGAGCTGCTACTCGCCGCCGCCCAGCGCGCGATCACGCCCGCCGGACTCAAGCTCGAACGAGACCCCTCCAGCGTCAGCCCCCTCAAGAGGAGGATCCAGACCGCCCCATGAAGCGACCACTCATCCTGATACTCGCCCTGATGTGCCTGTTCGTCGTCGCCTGCGGTGACGACGATGACGA
>Ga0111538_10004294_pt1 | contig 19858 bp, 16 predicted proteins | sample SoiMethybrSBSTD1_FD_79669 | JGI IMG/M metagenome (GOLD analysis project Ga0111538, IMG submission 79669) | Bulk soil microbial communities from a Populus tree surrounding site in Tennessee, USA - Soil MetaG P. TD hybrid SBSTD1 (version 2)... | ecosystem: Environmental > Terrestrial > Soil >...
AGCACGCCGTCCTTGCCGCCGTCGCCGATGTTGAGGAGCCGGCCGTTCCAGTTTTCAGGCAGCGGTAATTGCATGTGGAAGCGGATGCGCGAGTCGATCGTGCCCTGGATGTAGCAATGTGCGGGCGCTGCGGCAGTGGCCGGTCTCGAGATGGCTCGAGTGACGGTCAGGTTGGGCAGATCGAGCAGCGACTCACATGCGATCGGGAGCGCGACGCTCGCTGATGGCGCGTTCTGCGCTGTCAATCGCGGCGCGACAAAGATAGCGACGGCGAGCGACAGAATCGCAGCGGTCTTGACCATGTCGCAGGCATTTTATCGATCTCCTGATTTTGGTGCGAAAGAGCCCGAGGCCTGGAGACAACGCATGGGTAGTATGCATTCGAACTGGCCGAGGTGATTCGCGACAAATGTGCGACAGGTCTGTGTCGATCTCTTCGGCCGTTCTCGCAGGTAACGCGACACCGTGCGTTCTGAAACGACGACTCCGAACTTGATTAGCTCGCTCTGAATTCGCGGCGCGCCCCAAAAGGGGATTCTCGTCGGTCAGACGCCGAATTAGAACGCGACAACTGCGAATCGATGCGGGGTCGGCCATGACGTCGCGAACGGCGCCACCAGCCTGCTATCGGGATGCTTGTGGACCGGTTTCCGTACTTCAGATACCACCGGTCGAACCACGTCAGGTGAACGCCGACGATGGCCCATCCCGCGACCGCCGTGCCGACGCCGATCGCCGCGCGTTTCAACCATCCGGGCGCGCCCAGAATGTGTCCGACCACCGGGCCGAGGACGGCCGTCAGCACGAAGATCAGGATGGTCGTCAGCAGCCCTCCCACGGTGATGAGCGGAACGTCCTGCGTCTTCCATGCGGCGTACGCGGCCACAGCGAACGCCAGCACCAGAAGGACGAGGCTAGCCACACGCAGCGATCGCGACAGCTTCCAGATCTTGAACGCGAGGCCTCCGGACTGCGCCAGGATGTCCATCAATCGCTGGTGTCCGGTCTGCATTGCACGATCGATGTATTCGAACTCCCAGTCTTGCTTCTGTCGTGACGCCCCGAATCCCCGCTCCTTGAGGTTGTGCGTCGTCATCTTGTACCCGCTCGTCATCAACGCATGCGCTTCGGCGTCGCAGAAGGAATCCAGATCCGTGCGGATGTCGGCCAGGAGCCGCTGCACGTCCTTGCGCACGTCGTAGGCGGTGAACTGTACCACTGCGGTGGTCGCCAGCGGGTTCTCCTTGGGATCATCGCGTTAATCCAGTCCTTCGGGGTCACCTCCAGCCCCTGCTTCAGGTGCATATAGGTGGCGGTCACGACGCCGCCACGGACGCGGCTGGCGAGACCGCGATACGCGAGGTCGCGCATGCGCGCCTGAAAGATCGCGTCGCTGCGGTACAGAACAGGGACCGGACCGACTCCGGGCTGGTCCATCTCGCCCATCTGCCCGCTCGCATCGCTGATGATCAGGTGATCGCAGTCCTGCTCGAGCAGGCTGAGGACGCCCTGGTTGTCGTGAACGCCGCCATCCACCAGCGTGACGGGGATGTCCTTGAACAGGTCATGGAACTGCAAGGGTTCGAAGAGCCCGGGCACGCAGGAGGACGCGCCGACCGCATATCCCAGTCGAATGGTTTTGTACTGGTCCGGTGCCTGGTCGTAATACATGCGGCGGAGGCGGTAGTTGCCGTCCACCTTCGTGTTGATGATGCTGGGCGGTTCCCCCATAAACGTGGTCGTGAACTGCCACTGGTGCCCCGAGTTGAGGGAGCTCGTGTTGACGACGAGGGCTGGCACCTTCGCTGCCCGGCGCTAGTTTTCGTCGCGCGGGTGAAAGTCCGGCGATGTCTCCTTCGGTCGAATGCGAAGGTCACTGATGAAGCGGGCCGGCTGATTACCATTGCGGGCGACGCGCGAGTAGAGGTGCTCCTCGTAGAGCTGGTCGATCTTGTGGGTCCTGGAGTACTGCCGGCTGAAATACATCCGCAAGTTGTCGCCCAGGGTTGCCGAACGCCCGCATCCGGATGTTCTTCTGCACACCGGCCAGGAAGGAGGACGCCACGCGTGTGACGATGGCGATGTAGTCTTCGCGCGTGACGGCGGCGTGCCTGTGGAAAGTCATTTGACCAGTCTGTTCGGCCGCTGCGTTGGCGAGAACGTCCCCCAACGTCGGTGCGGGTGATGCAGTTGGCCACCGTGTGCGCGAGGTGACGCACAGACGATCGGGAAGATCGCATACGACGAGCGTTTGGTTGTGACGCGTCGTGCCGACCTGATCAGAGATGTGGCGAGGGCGAGTAGTCGAGGGAGGTCCGCGCGCCGAAAGCTGCCTGGCTCGTTACGCGGCGACGCGGTCGTAGCGCTGGTGCAGGCCGCCGACTTCCGCGGTCGCGATGACGCGTCCCGGTAACGGTGATTGAACGGGCCGAGCCATCGGGCTGTTCTTGGCCAGCCGAGATGCGTGCGCGAGCGCGTGTAGTAGGCGACGTAGCGCGCCAGCAACCGGCGCAAGCCGGCCTCATTCAGGACGATCACGTGATCAAGGCATTCGCGTCGGATCGAGCCGATGACGCGTTCCACGTAGGCGTTGTGGGCAAGAATGACGAGCACGAAGAGCAGGCGGAACGTGAGCGTCGGCACGACGAAGAGGTCGGCGGCCATTGTCTGGCTCCCATGAGTGATGAGGAAGGTCCGCCACGTTTGCGACGGCGGCCGTCGCGGCGGGCGCATGTATTTGGCAACGGTCGACTGACTCACCGAGATTCCCAGCTTCTGGAGCTCGCGGTGGATTCGAGGTGCGGCCCAGAGTGCGTTTGCCTTGGACATCTCGCGAATCAAGGCGCGGGCGTCGGCGGGCGGCCCGGTCGCTGGCTGCACGACACGGCCGCGCGCCAGCCATGCTTTATCGCTTGACAGCCATGCCCCACAGCACACGATCAACACTGGTGAGGCGAAGCCGCGGGCGGCGGGAACGATGTGCAACAGCCAACCGGTGCCGAAAGGCGACGTTTTCCAGGTGCAGCGAAGCGTGGGAGCGAACGAGAAAGCAGAGCGATTGAAACAGCGAAACGACGACTGCCGCCACGAGTCGAGACTATCGGAGAACGTCCGTAACCTCGATCGTCACAACGTGTACGGTGTTTTCAATAGGCACAGGCGGGAACAGGTCATCTTGAAACCACTGCGTGGCTTTGACCTTGACGATCTCCGTAGCGCCCGTCTTCAGAGCGAGCCGGGCCTGTTTAGGGTTGTGTCACTCCTGCGAAGGTCACCAAGTCGGCCACGGTGAAATCGCCGGCCGCGGCTGACGGTAACATTGGCGTAAACCCACCGGACACATTCAAAAACGACGAGGCATCACGTTTGAGCAGACGGATGAATGTCTCCGCTACTATTCGTCCGCCGACCGGCCCAAGTTGATTTCCACCGCCGAGCACTGCAGCCTCGCGAAGGATGTAGTACCAAAGCGGTGTTCTGCTGAGCAGGATGCCACCGTTCGAGTTCAACAGCGCTACTTCGGCTGGAGGCAAGCCTGACGTTAGATCCGCGGTCGTCATCGGCGCAATCCCGAACAAGTTGGCCATGCCTTGACCACTCGGCAGGCCGAACGCGAGACCCCTTCTCAGGTTGCGCGTTGCCAAGATGGCCATTAGGCCTGTCAATCCGGGAAGCGTCTCCAACCCCGCTGCCATGAAGCTATCGATCCGTCTCGCCTTGTTGTGCACCGGCACCGGAACACCCGTGTCGAAGAACGCATTGAAATCGACAACCCAATTGGAAAAGACCGGAAGCCGCGGCACGCGATTGAACTCGAATACCTGACCGAGCGTAGCGCCAGGGAAGTTGAAGTTTACCCAGTAGGTGTCGCGGATCATGCTGTGCCCGAAACGGTAAGCGGCCACAGCGAATTCGACGGGCATGCGAAATGCACTGCCGACGGGCGCGACTACGGTGGCCAGCGCGTTGTCCACTGCGGGCGCACCACAGACCCGCTTCAGGAAATCGTGCACCACCGCCCACTGGTAATGATGCGTCACGATCCGCTTTGCTTCGGCGAATATGTCCCCCGCGAAGTCCGCGGCTAACAGCAGGTCGACGACGGCATTGTGGAACCGAAGCATGGCATGGTGAAACTGCACCACGATCAGATTCTCATCGTTACGCGGGTCCCCGATGATCGCAGTCAGGGGACCAGGCACCCTCGGCACGTCCCAGTTGGCCTGGGCAGCCATACCACCCGGTGCACCGTTGCTGCTTGGCCCGCCGGGTCCCGTATTTGTGTTGGAACCCACGAGGAATTTCACGGCTGTCGGAGGGCCCGCGGTTGGAAACGAGTACATAAACGGGTCGAGGCCGGGGCCACGTGAATACAGTGAGTCCAAGTCCAAGGCCGGGCTGCGCATGTTGTTGATCGTGTTGGCGTCCGTGTCGGCGTTAAGCGACGACGAGATGTCGAACGTGATGTCGTGATCCACAAATTGCCCGAAGTAGGTGAAGCCCGCAGGGATGACGGATACACCGGCATCGACCGGATTGTGGGAGTTCGGATTTGGGTCGCGCCCAGGATCGCCCATCATTCCGCCAAGCTGCCCCACGAGCGCCTGCATGGCGGCATTGAACGGCAATCTGGTCGCTGTGCGAACGGCGGCGGGCGACATGTACCCGAACCGGTCAGCACAGGACGAGATCAGGGCGGGGAAGGGAAACCACGTGAGGGCCAGTTTCGCGCCGTGGAAGCGACGTAGGTCCGGCTTCAGAGCGCGAACGCTGCTACGCAGTTCTTCCGGGCGTTTTTCCTCCGGCACACCGGCACGTGGATTTACGCGATTGATCGCAGCCGCGAGCCGCTCCGGGGGAACGGTCGAACGCAAGCCTCGGTCGATCAATCGCCGTCGAAGGGCTTCGGCCGACAGCGGACTGCGATTGACGAATCCCTTCGATGTGGCGGGATGCTCAAGAAATTCCAGTAGTTCCGAAGGGAGCGTCGTCGTGGAACCCGGTTCGTCGGCGGCGCGAACCTCGCGCCGCGGGCTTCTCGATGCAGTCTTCTGCGTCCGTGTCCTCTTCGCCATGATGCCTCCTTGCAGCGGTCGCGATCCGTTCGTTCCGATGGGCGTCGCGCAGATCGCAGACGATCCGATGAATGCCTTTAGCTAGTTCGCTGTATTTCCAGGCGCGCGTCGCGCCTAGACACCGCAATTGCTGGGGCCACGAGAACACAACTCGTGTTTCGAGGCGGCATAAGGTCTAACGACCGGCGCAAAGGATTCGAACACGACTGACCATGAGGCAGCTGCCAGGCGGCGCTTCGAGCGACGTGGCGTTATAGTGACGCACTCACGTAGGTAGTGTAGTACTTGTAAAGAACGATATCGCATCGTGGCACATAGCAATTCCACGCTTCGCGATAGGGCAGGGCGCGGTCGTTTCGCGTGTATTTCACCAGCGTAGTCTTCCGGAGCGCAGAGTTCAAATCAACTGGCGGCGCTCCATCGCTGTCAGTTGTGCCTACCGAAAAGCCGATTTGGGGACAGGGGCGCTCCATTCTGGGCCTCGCGACCCCGCGTGTGAGTCCCCGCTGTGCGCGGACGATGCCGCTTGCGATCGCGAGCGGCGGACGGCTCACGTATCAGCGCGCGCACGTCAGGCGGGACGCCGGGGCGCCCGGTGTGGGTGTCGGCATTTCCAGGTCCAGAACAGGCGAAACCGCGGCGATGCCACGCGATGACCGTCTCTGGTGTAACGATATGAACGGCCGAGTGCCAGCCGCGCCATGCATGCGAGAGCCACGCCCGAAGGATTCGATCGGCCGGCGTGAAGCGCAGACGCGCGCGCAACCCGTACGAAGTTCTCGGTAGTCACAGGCGCAGAGGGATCCCTTCGCGACATCGATCAGGGCCACCATCTGGCAACGTTGCTTATGTCGTCGCGAATACTGGCGAGCGCCGAGCCTCCACCCAGTCCAGCCACGATCGGCGCCATCACCGACAAGTCCATCAAGAACTGGTCGCGCGGATAGCGCATCAGTCCTTCCATCAGCTTCGTCCACAGAGGCAGGCGCTCGGTGTTCGAAAGGCGCATCAACGGCCGTACGAGCCCGGCCAGATGCTCGGAGCGGTGGCTCGGATCGTTGACCGGATTCGTGATCCGGACGGCGGCGTCGATCGCCTTGTTCAAGCAGGGTTCGAGAAGGTCTTCGCCACAGCTGCCTGCGACGGCCGCCAGAGCACGAACGTACAGATAGGGTGAAGATGCTCGCAGCTCATTCGCGAGAGCGAGGGCCTCATCGAAGTCGCCAAGATCCGCAAGGAGCGACGCGAGCCTGGAGGTCTCGGTCTCCGCGTTACGGATCTCGCACCGGGTCCGCAAAACCTTGACGAGCGCGAGCGCAAGGGGCTGCGATAGGTGCTCTAGTTCACGGATGTCGATGATCGGATCGTAGGGATTCGCGGCACCTTCGACGTACTGAATCAGCTCCGACAGGACGCGCTCGCGCTCCGGTGACGCCAAGAATGGTTGAACAGCAGCGGTGACCTGAAATATGCGCCGGGGGTTGCTGGTCTTGTCCCGAACCTCGCGGATAGCCGATAACACCGCCTCCGCTTGCCCCAACTGCGCCAGCGCTGCCGCCCATGTGGGCGGTCGAGGGTCAAACATGTCCTGAAGCGCCTTCTTGAAGCCCTGCCACACAACCGGATTGTTCAACTCATCCCACGTGCGTGAGTTGTCCGGAAGACGAGGCAGCAACGGAAGCAGCCTCTCGAGATGGCCGTGCTCGAGGAGTGTCTTCCATGACAGCCGAACGGCGTGCCCGACCATCTCGTTGCGCGCGTATTTCGCGTACAGCAACAACGCTTCGAGGCGTCGGTCGTCATCCTCGATCCTCAAGATCGCGTTGTCGACGCCTTCGAGCGAATCGGGATGATGAGTCGAAAGATACTCGAGCACGGCGTCGAGGTGGACTGGCAGAAGGTCGCTGCTCAGCGTAACAGCGAGCTCCGCAGGCGGCTGGTCCGGGACGAAGGCGGCGAGCACGCGAGAGGTCGCCTCCCGTTGCTCACCGTCGTTGATTGAGATCAGGTGCTGCGCGGCAACACCCAGATCATCCGCCTGGAGGTAAGGAGCCATGTTCTCGAGCGCCCGTGCCCGCCAGAACACATCATCCATCCCGACGGCACGCTCCAGGGCGTCCCGGGAGTAGCCAAGCGCAGCCAGTCGAGGCAGTACGTGACGTAGGGCGGCTTCGCGCAGATTGGAATCTTCGATGGATCCAACGACCTCGAGGGCTCGGTGAATAAGGTCTTCGCCGATGTTGGCTACGATTGCCCCGAGCAAACTGGCGCGTTCGTGCTCGTTGCACGCAGACGCAAGATCGAGTGCCGCTTCCGGATGTCCCAACGTGGCAAGTCGCACGACGTACGGGATCCTCAGGTCGCTGCGCATCTCCAGCCGGTGACCAACGTCGCGCAGCAGCTCGATCGGCAACTCCGGCAGCAGCTCCTCTCTCGCCTGTTCACCCGCCTTGTCCCATCTCAGGTACGCGTCTTGCCACACCGCGGCGACCTCGGCGGACCGGGCAGGTTCTTGCAGCCGTTGCGCAAGGCGGGCCATTGCGCACGCTAAACGAGCCGAATACTCGGTCGTTGCCCTGGCGACGTCGAGCGCCTCCTTCGCGAAGCGGTCGTCGAGATGTCCGGCGACCTCATAGAGCGCCTCTGCGGCGAACACCGCATGGGGAATGCCGCGAATCAGCTCGATAGCCTCGCGCGCGTATCCGAGCGCTGCCAGGCGCGCGGCAACCGCAGGGGACGCCAGGCCGCGGTACCACGAGAAGTCCATCTCCGACAGGACGGCACGGGCCTCATCGAGATGCTCCGGCGACAGAAAAACACTCGTATCGCGAAGCGCTCGGGCCCGGCGCTCGGAGTCCTCGATGCCTCTGACGATGGCAAAGGCGCGCGCGGTATCGGCCGACTGCGCGTAGCGCGGAGCCAGGAACACTGCGAGCTCCTCACGAATCCGCACATCGCCGAACAGAGCAACCAGCTCACTGATACCCCCTAGAAATGTCGCCGGCATGCGGCGGATCAGGCTCGCAAGCGGATTCGCGACCTGTTCATCTTCGAAGCGTTTGGACGCGAGCGCGCTCCGCGCGACCGTAAGCGCGATCTGAAAGGCTCGAGTGCTGTGGGGGTCGGTGAAAGCCTCTCCGAGGCTCCACAGCGTTTCGAGCTTCCGATACAGTTGGGCGCCATCCTGGTCGGGCAGGCTCTGTGCGCGGTCCAGTAGCCGCTCGGGCGAGTTGAGTCCTCGACGATACATCGCAACCAGGATCGAGATCGGAAGGTTCCTGCCAACGGCCGCCAGAGAAGAACGCATCAGCCCATAGCGAATCTGCCGGGCGACGCTGGCAGCACAGCCGGATGCGCGCACCTCCCGCGTGCACGCATTCGAAGCGAGCCTCGAGGCACGATCAAGGTCGCTCACATAGCTACTCGAGAGACCGGCGGCTTCCGTCGCCCGCTGCCACCCATTGCCGCCTTTTTCGGCGTCGAGGGCGAGCAGCCGATGGACTTCGTCGTCACGCTCTGCAGCGACGAGCTGCTCGACCAGGTGCTGGAAGAAATAACCGTCGTTGGGGCCGGTGGGCCAATCGCCGCTGCTGCAGCGCTGCCGATAGCTGTCCAAGAAGCGTGCCCTGATCTCTCCCAGCTGGCCGCCCTGCTTTTGCAGGTAGTCGTGTTGAATGTCATGGAGCGACAGGAGACCCTGTCCATCGCGTCGGACGAGCGATCGATCCACCAGGCCGTCGATCGTCTTGCGCGCTTGCGACTCGTCCAGGCCAAGGGGTTTCCAGAATGTGAGGAAGACTGCCTCGGGAACCCGCTCATCTTCCGCAAACACCGCGAAGTCGAAGTATTTCTCGCGCAGTGCTGGAGCGAGGCTGTCCACGCTCACCTGCATGGCGACGAGCAAGTTGGGCTTGTCTGCATATTCGGGGAACGTGTGTCGGATGCGCGCGAGGTCGGCGTTTGAGAGATGGGTGAGGGCATCCTGCCATCGGTCGCTCGGCCTGCCCGCCACCATCGCCCCGACCATCGCGAGCCCCAGGGGCAAGTAGCCACACTCGCGCGCGATGTCGGAAGCCATCGCCGGAAGTCGCTCGCGACGAGTGGCCGACGCTTTCGCAAGGAGTTGGAGCGCAGCTTCTTCGCCGAGAACATCGACATCGCACTGGACCGCATTGAGGCTGCGGGCAAGTCCTCCGTCGCGAGTGGTCAGCAGCACGCGCGAGCGCGTGTTCTCCGCGGCGCGCACGAACGCATACGCGTGCGCCTGTTCCCAAACGTCATCCAGGATGAGCAGACAGGCTTTCTGCGCCAGGCAATCTGCGAGGCGCCGCGGCGCCGCGTCAGCGTCTGCGTTCGCCAGGTCCGGGTCGGCCAGTTCGACGCCGACGCGACGCAGGTTCACCAGGACGATGTCGGGGCGACGATTGTCCGGTCGACCAAACGTGAGCCAAATCACGCCGTCCGTGAATGAGCGTCGGGTGAAGCAGGCCCTCCCAAATGCCGCGGCGAGCACACTCTTCCCAATGCCGCCCATCCCCTGGAGCGCCGTCGTCTGGAGCGCCGACGTGATCACGGTGGGCTCCGTGACGTCAGCCAGTACACTCCGTTTGAGCTTCTCCAGGTACTCGGGCCGCGCGACGTAGTGCGCGGAGGTCCACTCCACGCCGCTCGGTTTGCCCGGTGCGAATGTCTCCTGCATCAGGATTCGAATCAGCTCGTCTAGAGCCTCCTCGTACTTCGCATCGCTCCGGAAGTCGGGGCTGTGAAAAGAGGCCAGCTCTTTCGGCGTGAGGTTGAAACCTGAATCCTTGATTCGTCCGGGAATGGTCAGCGGATCACCACCGCGAATCACGGGAACGATCACCTTGCAGTACTCGAGAGCGTGCTCCCACTCGAAGCGGACGTAGTCCGAGCTCACCGCACGTGGTCCGACAATCAGCAAGAGCCTGGAGCACTGGTTCGCAATGGCGTCCCGGATGACTTGAAGAAACGTCTGCCCGCGGCTCTCCATCGCCGCACGGTCCCACCAGACGGGAACCCCGAGCCGCGTCAGGTCGTCGTGCAGGCGGTGAACGAACGGCTCGTCGTCATCCCTTGCGTACGAGATAAAAACCTTTCGTCCGCTCTGCCCGCGTTGCTCCATCGACTCCTACCTGTCCTGCGCAGAAAATAGCTCCGCGAGCCTAACATCTAGTCGTCAAGGGTGGGGACGCCACAACGCCTTTCATGCTAGGGGGTGAGCCACGCTCATGATGACTCCCGCAAAAATTTACGCGGCGACGGATTCTAGCAAGTAGTGACGATGCAGGCCGCCGAGACGGGAACGGACATCAGGAATTTGCTGCCGCGGAGGAGACGCCGGCCTGTGGGAGCGCCGGCTGACGATTGAGAACTTTGGTGGCGGCTCAGTGGCTCAGTGGATAGGTGACCTTCGGCGGCAGTATGTCTCCGCGATCTGCGACAGATTGTCGAAGTAGTTAAAACGGCCAGTGAAGGTTCAAATTCCCATCGTCTCACTGAGTGCGGTGGCGTCTATCTGCTCAATGTTCACGTCGGGTTTGTTACGGGCGATCTTGACCATATCGGCAGTCCCGCCAGGAGCGTCACCTGGTCTGCCATCCCACAGCACGAGAAGAGTGACTCTTTGGGCTCCGTAAGTCGCGCCCATCTCGAGAAGCCAACGGTTCCCTCGCTCCCACTCGTTCGTAGTAGCGCCGTGCAGCCACGACGGCAATCCGGGACCATCGGAGAGCTGACACACCGCTGGTAGCTTGTTATCTTTGCGGTCGTCAAGGAGTTTGAGGAACCGCTGTCGCCAATGCAAATCATCGAACACTTTCGCCAGATAATCGTCCTTGGGCATCGGCAAACAGATTGTGCTCTCGAGGTCGAGTTTGTTGCACGTCTCGTGGAACAGGATGTCGGCGCCCGGCAGGGCGGACGCGAGTCCAATAATTTTGTGAGTCTCTATGAGTGGCCGCAGCCGCTGTTCGATTGCTTCCTGTGCGCGAACGAGTGATGCTGAAGGTAGCCGTGGCTGCGGGCGGCCTGGTTGATCGACACCGTGACCTGCGAAGATCACGACGTGAAGAGGCTTGTCACCCTTTTGCTCGGGCTGCTGCCGTTGAAGCTCGAGGACGATCTTGCTCGCCAGCTGGCCACGAACGCCGAGCGCCGCGAAGAGCTCCAGCTGCCCGACTGCCGCCTTCCAGGTGAACAGGTCATTCGTGGGAAGTACTGCTTTATAGCTGGCCGTGATGCGTCTGACATTGTCATCGGACAGAAAGAGCAGATCGGGTTTCGTAATCGCGGCCCACAGCCGGTTGTTTTCGCTTTCGCCGGGTCGCTGCAGTGCCGCATCCGCTGCTGCGCTGACTAGTACGTGCAGGCGCGCAACATCCGCTTCGACCTTCTGCCGATAGGCGATCGCCTCGCTGTCGCTCGCAAACGAGTCCTTCCATTCGATCGTCGGATCTCCTGAAAGATCCAGGAAGATAACCCCCATCTGCAGCGCGGCCAACCCGGACCAGAAGTGATTCAGATTCACCACGAACGCATTGCGGTAGGCTTCGTAGGAGTCTCGAAGCGCCTGATTCATCGCCGCGGCACGGAGTTCGGCTTGTTCCTTGACGTCCTCGAACTCAGTCCGCCACCCCGTCTTCTGATTGCGCCCTCGCAACGCGAGCGCTTCGACGCGATTGTCCAGCTTGGCGGCGTCGTTCTTCAGCACACGCTCGATGGCCTGGTCAGACGCTTTCAGGAGCTCGGCTTTCTTCTCCTTGCGTGACTCCTTGCGGGATAACCGTTCGAACACATTCGCGAGCGCCAGGTTCGCTGGGACGTCTTCCGGCTCGAGTTTTCTGATCTCGTCGAGGATTTTGCGCGCCTCGTCCAAATCCCCGGCCTTCCATAGGGCTTCGGCGAGTAGCTGCCGCGCCGGCCGTTCGAATCGTAACCCTTCCACGTCGTGCGCCAGCAGCCGCAGCCAACCCTTCGACACCGCGGCGCGTGCACGTCCCAGCTCCTCGAGAAATGCCGGTGGGACCGCCTGGATCGTTTGGGGGTCCACCTCGGGCAGGTCCTCCAGCAGGTTGAGCACGGGACTATCTGTTGCGTCGGACGCCCGCGCAGCCTTGATGACTTTCACGAGGTTCGCAACCGACGACTCGGGTTTCACGAGGTCATACGTGACGTAGCGGTCCGTGAGGAGATCGAACGGCGTCGAATCAGCCGTCGGTCCTCCTTTGATCAAGATTGTGCGCTTCTTGCGCAGGGCGTGTCGGATTCCGAGCTCGTAAAACACGTTCGCGTTGTGAATCGAGACGTCGCAGATGACGAGCTCCGCCTCGACGATCTTCGCGAACATGTCTTCGCGGATGTTTCCCGGCGTGATGATTTCTCCCATGTCCCCACCGGGAAACCCGCATTCCTGTAGGGCAGGCATGATCAGGTCCTTGTAAACGCGATCGAAGTCGAGTTGCGCGCCGGCTGAATCCTTCTTGACGTTGAACGGTCGGATAACAAACGCAACAGGCATATCGACTCCTTCCGTGTCGAACTCACGCGACAACGGTAATGCGTTCGACGGGCTCGTTCCGGTCCTTTGCCCTGAGTGCGACTTCCAGCAGGACGCGGCCGGCATCCTGCGGCCCAAGATTGGATTGCGAACGAGCTCGTCGAGAAGGCGGCTGCAGGTTCGAGACTAGATTCTTCATGAAATTCTTGAGTTTTCAAGCCCCTGGCGCCGCCATGCTTCCAGCGATGGACGGAAGTCGTCAAGGGATCGTCGTCGTTTTGAGCTCCGCTGGCGCGCGCTCCGTGAGGTTTATGAGGGTGAGACGACGCCTGCGAATCCCACGCTTTATTAGAACGCCCGAGGTGGTGAGACCGAACACGTCAACGGATACAGTTGACGTGACTGATGGCGCATCGCCGCACACGTAAAAACTGGTCGCGCTGTTTTGAGAGCTCTGTTACGATTACGACCCTTCAACTGCAGGCTGGAAACGATGATTCTCGTATATGCAGGTCGCAGAGTCGATCCTGAAGATTCTGGTGCCAAGATACGATTCCCGGCTGCCAGCATTCCTCGCGTCGTGGATGATGTCGACCGCGTCCTCCGCCAGTTGGGACCCACCACGGTGGTTGGCTCGGCAGCTTGCGGCTCAGACCTCCTCGTTCTCGAGGCGGCGGGACAACTCGGTATGCGCCGGCGGATCGTCCTCCCTTTCGACCGCAAAGCTTTTCGCAGCAGCTCAGTGACCGACCGTCCCGGTGACTGGGGGCCGCGATTCGACGCAGTCATCGACGATGTGAGTGCGCGTGGCGATCTGGTCGAGCTCGCGCTGGATCCGGAAGACGACAGTACGTACTCCCAGGCGAACGTGGAGATCTGCACTCAGGCGGAATCGCTTGCACGCGTCACAGACGAGACCTGCGCCGCCGTCGTTTTATGGAACGGCTCGACGCGTGGTGCGGGTGACGTCACCGAGGCGTTCATGAATGAAGTACGTCGTCGCGGATGGTCTGTCACAGAGATCGACACTTCGAAACGAAACGAAGACGCCCGTTGATGGAGAAGACGCTATGGCCGTCGTCGACAAGCTGAAAAAGACAGGGCCTTACAAACTGCTCGCACTCGACGGAGGCGGTATCCGTGGACTGATCACCCTTCAAATTCTGGCGAAGATGGAGGAGATGCTGCGACGAGAGCTCGGGCAGGCCGACGCTTTCGTGCTGGGAGACTACTTTGACTACATCGGCGGCACCAGCACCGGCGGCATCATTGCGACATGCTTATCACTCGGCTGGCCCGTGGAGAAAATCCAGACGTTCTACGAGCGCAGCGGTGCCGAGATGTTCGATAGCGCGAGCATCCTGAAGCGATTTCGCTACAAGTTCGAAGACGAAAAGCTCGCCGCGATGCTGCGCCGCGAGCTGGGTGCCGACATGACGCTTGGCGACCCACGGCTCAAGACGTTGTTGCTTCTCGTGATGCGAAATGCGACGACGGATTCACCGTGGCCAGTCTCGAACAATCCGCTGGCGAAATACAACCTGCCTGATCGCATGGATGACAACAATCTCAATCTGCCCCTGTGGCAGCTGGTTCGCGCGAGCACAGCGGCGCCAACGTACTTTCCGCCTGAGACGATACAGGTGGGTACACATCGGTTCGTCTTCGTGGATGGCGGCGTCACCATGTACAACAATCCAGCATTTCAGTTGTTCCTGATGGCTACCGCGGCACCGTACAGACTGTGCTGGTCCGTCGGCGAGGAGATGATGCTCGTCGTCTCGGTAGGAACGGGCGCGAGCGCGGATGCGAATGAAGATCTTGCCCCCGGTCAGATGAACCTTGTCTACAACGCTACTTCGATTCCGTCGGCACTGATGTTTGCAGCGTCTAACGAACAGGACTTTCTTTGCCGCGTGTTTGGCAAGACCATGTGTGGTGCGCCCCTCGACCGTGAAGTCGGCGACCTGATAGGCCCGGCGAACCCTCTACCGGACGGACGAATTCCAGGCCCTGTCCACCCCAAGTTGTTCACGTATGCGCGGTACAACGTAGACCTCTCGGCTCGAGGTTTAGCGGGGTTGCATCTGTCACACATTCGGCCGGAACACGTCCAGCAGATGGACTCGGTGGATCACATTGCCGACTTGAAGGTCGTCGGGCAAGCGGGCGCGATCCAGGTCAAGAGGGAACATTTCGCGGGATTCCTTCAGCAAGCTGTCGTCTGAGGACCGTCGTCGTGAAGAACCGCGTGTGAGGCACGCGAGACGGTCACAGACTGCGCGGCAAGGTCCTCGACAAACGACACAACTGTGCCAGGCTTGAACACGCCAGGCATGTCGACACCACGAACGCTCCGAAGAGGAGCACATACAACGGTTTCAGCTCAGGGCCAAGGTTGCAGCGAAAACGCTGCGCTACGACCTGCTCCTTCGGAGTGCAGAATTTGTCCTGAGCGTGGACGTACACGAGGTCGCCGGGATCGCGCGCGAGAGCAGCGAGTGCCTTTGCATCCTGCAGGCCGAAGGGCCATCGTTTTCGATCGCGATCGACGAAGTTACTCGTGACCGAACCGTCAGGCTGCGCGGTCGAATGCCACCCGACGGCTCGTTCCCAGATCATCACTTCTTGAAAGACGAGGTCATAAGCAGCGATTGGCCCACTCAAGAACGCAAGTAAGAGGAGCACTGTGGACAGCAGTTCGCGGGTGCGACCGGATGGAACTTGCGATCTCAAGTAACCTGGCATCGCCCACCGTGGAACTACAGGGAGGAATTCGAGCCAGATACGATCGTCGGCGTAAGCGGGTGATCGCCACGCAGCGCGAAAGGTTTCGAGAATTCGCCGATACAGCACGCTGAGAACCAGCGTTGTCGCCAAGACTACGACGGGGCCGCCGAGAACGATTGACACGGTCCAAATATTCACGCCTCGATCAGGAAATGACATGAACATCGACACGGCAATCAGAGCGGCCGCGACACCGATTGCCATGGTAGAGAGTCGGCTGAACTGCGGACGCAGGGTTGAAACCGTGTCCACGAGCTCAAGGTTCGGTGAGACCGGTCGGATGTGTCGAGCGAGCAACTCGAAGAAATCCCCAGGAGTGTCGTACGGGACTGCGACAACGCCGTCCTTGAAGGCGCGCTCGCGAAACGCCGACACATCGGCCGGCGGGTCCTCGCCGGCAGGGGGATGGATACGAGGAGTTCGGGTTTGGGCTGGTCTGCGCGCAGTTTGAGCGCGCGCTCATACTCTTCTAAAGTCCACTGACCCACGCGCTTCCAGACGACCACGACTACGACGTCGAGACTGGGAAACTCGACCGATAACGCGATAGCGCGGTTTGCACCGCCAGCATCGAAGCCGGCGGCATCGGTATCCCAACGAACTGGTATGACGATATAGGAACGCCGTACGTGCGGCAGCAGGTTCAGTCGCTCGATGGCGCCAGCAAATCCTTCGCGTTCCTCGGCAAGCTCTCGCGAGCAAGCAAGGAAGACACGGAAGCGCCGACGAGTGTCCTGGTTCTGGTTTCCGCTGCTGTTCGTTGCGTTTCCCATACACGCCTGCAGATAGTAACGTTCTGCTGCGCTACACTTTCGCGCAGCTATATGCCTACTGCATTCATTGTCCACGGGCAAGACACGCAAGTGCGTCGTGAACTCGAGAAGTTCCTGGAGGCCCTGAGCTTCGAGATTCTGCCATTTCATGCGGCGCGGTCCGGCGAGGCGCAGATCGACGTCGTGCTGCAGAACGTTGTCAATGGCGTCACTCTGGCCGATATCGTCATCGTGCTCTTCACGCCGGAGGAACAGGCGAGCTTTCACGATCCCGAGCGCGGACACTACGTCGCCGTCGATCGCACGGGGGAAGCGATGGGTGGGTGGCAGCCACGACCGAACGTGCTGTTCGAGACCGGGGTTGCCGTCGTCTCGGCCAAAGAAAAGACCATCCTGGTCAAGAAGGGGTCCGTACGGTCCATCTCCGATCTCGCGGGCATTCTATTTGTGAACCTCGATGCTGACGACGCGAAGAAAGTGCTGCTGAGGGCGTTACAGGACCGGGTAAAGGGTCTGACACCGCCGAGATCGGTTGGCGAACTTCCGGGTGACTTCATCCAGATCGAGCGAACCCGCTGGCCGTACCACGACGAGTTGGGAAAACTCGAACGGGCCCTGTCCGCTGAGAAAGCGCCGGGCTCGAAGAAAACGCTATTCGAGGCACTGGCGGCATTCGTCGAGGAGGAGCCGGATCCTGACAAGTGGACCAGCCCGCGGCTCATCACCTTCCTCTGGAAGAAGGTGTGCAAGGACACCAAGGACAATGGCAGCATGAACGCGACGTTCTGGCAGTTCATGATTCACGGTGTCCTCGCATTCAACGACATCGATGTGAAGGGTAACGGGTGGAGTGCGCCCGAGAAGAAATTGTGGTGGGACGATCTGCAGGAGCACGTCTCGCTCACCGCGCGAGGCTCCGCGCTGCTGCGTAAGCTGCTCGTTCAGTCCGACGTCAGGTGACGCGGGAGCTCCGCGAGGTGCTCCGCGACTTTCGCAACGCCCATCGCGACGAGTCTGTGATCGTGTGCGGGTGCGGTGAGTCGCTCAACACGCTCGAACTTGCCGGCCGTTCGTCACGATTGGCGTGAACGACGTCGGACGCCGGTTCGATCCCGCGTCACGTTGACGCTGCTCGCGCCCGATCTCGCTGCTGAGCACGCTCGACGCCAGTCAGATCGATGACCACGTCTACGAGGCGTACAACTGGTTCTTCCGTGCCGCGCGGGTGTGGCGCTCTGGTGTTGCGCGTGACCTCCAGAGCAGCCTTCTGGGGGAACGACAATGACCACAGAAGAGGCGTATCGCCGGTTGGAAGAACTCAAAGGGGCACTCAGCAGGTTCGACTGGGAGGCTGTGCGCTCGATGTGCCGCGACATCGTCGACGACGTGTGGCGCACGTCAGCGCCGCCGCCGGCGCCAATCCTGAAGGAGATGCTCAATCAGGTCAGGCGCAAGCGACAGTTCGTGACTCTCGAACGGTTTGCCGAAGGGTTCCTGATGGCCGGCATCAACGCACCGACAGTCAGACAGCAGTACGCCCAAACGCTCATCGAGCAGGCGCGATTTGCCGCCGCGGAGTACGGGCTTCGATCGTTGCTCGGCGAGCCCAAAGACTCGTCGCCGTACCGGGAAGCGAGCGGACTCATCGGTCGCACCAACAAGCAGATCTACGTGGACGCACATGGGCTCGGACCGGCGGCCTGCCTGCCGTTTCTCGAGCGCGCGATCGAGTCGTATGGGGCGTCTATGACGAGAATCGGGTTGCGAACTACTGGCACGACATCAATGTGGCGGCGCTGTCCGCCCGCCTCCTGAAGAATGGCGGGGCCGTCCCGTCGCACGTCGATGCGCCAGCCGACATCGCGACCGAGGTCCTGAAGGCGCTTCAGCAGACATGGGATGCACGCCGCGCCGAGGCGATATCTGCGGGCACGCTGCCGCAGTCTCCTTACGCGTTCGAACTGGCGACGAAAGTCGAGGCACTGGTAGCGCTCAGGCCGTTTACCGAAGCCCGCAACGCGGCGGAGATCTACGTCGAAGCCGAAGGGAGCGACGCGTTCGAGTTGGGGAGCACAGAGCGTCAGCTGCGAGAGCTGTGGGAACTCGACACAGATCCCGACCCAAACGCCGCGCGAGTGCTCGCAATCATCCGGGCAAAGCTGTTGACGCGGCAAGGCGGCGCCGTGAGCATCGCGCCTGAGGGTATCAAGGGTGCGGTCAATGCCGCTAGCGATCTGACACTCGAGGCGAAGCTCGGTAACACCGATTCAGTGACTCTCGCGTGATACGCCAAAGGACTGGCTTGCTGCAATGCCGGCCGTGATCTACCACCAGACTTCGAACACGACGGTTCCTGTGTCGGGCGACGACGTGCTCTGAAGCTCCGATGACACGACGCTCGATGCGACCGTGGTGCGGGTGAACGTACCCTCAAGGGAACGACACCGCTGGTCCCTCGTCTATACAGTCGCAGCGGGTGCCACTCGACGAGTGGGCCATCCCCGAACATCGAGCTGTAATACGTACGCATCAGGAGCAATCGTCTCTCGTCGAAAGGTATTGTCATGGCCGATGAGCCGAAAGACCCTCCGTCGATCAGGCAGAAGCCGCGCAGCTAATGGGACAGATTCCCTTCGGCGCCATTTTGGGTGCGCCGCTCATGGCGGCCGTCAGTGCGCAGGCCGCCGCCGCGCAGGCTTGTGTAGACTTCATCAAGAACGTCGGCCTCGGGCGCGCCAACTACAGGACGCTGGGCAAACAGTTACAGCTCGGCGAGCGCCTTCTCGGCCAACCCGAGCTGGCACTCGACTTCGACGTCGCGTACCGGATCATGTCACACGGCATGAGAAGAGGAAGCTTCATGGGAAAAAAGCTAGTCGACTTCATCGGCACGACGGGGAGCGACTATTTACACGCCCGACGAATCATAAACGGCCTCGATCAAGCAGCGAAGATCGAGCAACACGCGCGCGGGCTGGAAATCGTACTGACCACGTCACTAATCAGCCCCGTCTGACTCAGGTGCCTTTCGGAACGCGGAACCAGACCGCGGCAACGGATAATCACTCCGTTTCGCTTCCGATTTTTGGAAGTGTTTGAAACTGTTGGCCTGATCCATACCGGTTGTTGAGGTATTGGCGGAGATCGGATGTTGATCAAACCCATTGCCCGCTGCTTTGCGCGGTTCGGTCTTACCTGGATCAACGACTGCCACGCGACAATCGAACCTGAGCCGACGCGCGTGGCACCGCCGTTACGCTTTGATGCGGAGACTCTGCCGCTTCTGTCGACAAGGCCGGGCTAAGTCATAGACAGTGTTGTGTAGCAGCGCCCTTCGAAGCCGAACGGCGCCTGGGGCTAAGAGCGAGAGCTCTGCGCCAGGGAGACAGTGAGTCGGAGCCGATCAACCCACTTACAAGAAAGGCGACGACATGACGAGCGCGAGTGGCCTCCGTGTGCTATCGATCGCGCTAGGTGTGTTCTTGATTTTCATGGGGCTCGACAAGGTTGATTGGCTGATGGACAGCAGCCTTCTGGTCGGGCGCCTGCAGGAGTGGCGTGAGTCGGCTCCCCCGATGGCGCGGTGGTATCTCGACACCATTGCGCTTCCTGGCGCCCCCGTCTTTGCGCGCCTCGTACTCGTCGGCGAGCTTGCTGCAGGTGCCGCCCTCGTTTGCGGGATCAAAGTCCGCTTGGCCGCCAGC
>Ga0111538_10004295_pt1 | contig 19856 bp, 19 predicted proteins | sample SoiMethybrSBSTD1_FD_79669 | JGI IMG/M metagenome (GOLD analysis project Ga0111538, IMG submission 79669) | Bulk soil microbial communities from a Populus tree surrounding site in Tennessee, USA - Soil MetaG P. TD hybrid SBSTD1 (version 2)... | ecosystem: Environmental > Terrestrial > Soil >...
GCGGCCGACCGGGCGCTGGCGGCCCGGCTGGACACGACGTGGATCGACCACGTCGAGCGATCCGGGCCCCGGCCGTCCGACCATGCGGCGCTGGTCGCCGGCTTCCACCTCACCGGGGGCCGAGCCGAGGGTGCCGCGACCCGGAGCTGACAGCGGGAGCGGCGCGGGGATGTCCGTGACGTCGGTCGTACCGGCTGCCGGGGGACGCCCGACCCGTCGGCTTGCGAACGCGGCTCGGCAGGGCGATGTTGGTGGCGCGGACGACCAGCAGGGACACGCCCATGCCCGACGTCTATGCCACGATCGCCGACGTCGACGTCTCGATGCAGGAGCGCCTGGCCGAGATCCTGGAGCTGCGGGCGGCCGACCCCCAACAGCGCGCCATGCTCGACTCCTACCTCGCCGAGATCGAGCTGCCGCCCGGGGCCCGGGTGCTCGAGATCGGGTGCGGCACCGGGGCGGTCACTCGGGTCCTGGCCCGCCGTCCCGACGTCGCCGAGGCGGTCGGGATCGATCTCTCCCCGGTGTTCGTCGCCAAGGCCCGAGCGCTCGGCGCCGCACTCGACAACGTGACCTTCGAGGAGGGAGACGGCCGGGCGCTGCGCTCGCCCGATCACGACGTCGACGCCGTCGTCCTCCACACCACGCTCTGCCACATCCCCGGGCCCGAGCGGGTGCTGGCCGAGGCGTTCCGGGTCCTCCGTCCTGGCGGAACGCTCGCCGTGTGCGACGGCGACTACGTCACCATCACCGTGGCGCTGGGGGAGGCAGATCCCCTGCAGGAGTGCATCGAGGCGGTGAAGGCCGCCTTCCTCAACGACGCCTGGTTGGTGCGTCGCCTGCCGACGCTGCTCCCGGCGGCCGGCTTCGAGGTCCTGGGCTCGCGCAGCCACGGCTACCTCCAGACCACCGAGCCGGAGTACATGACGACCCTGGTCGACCGGGGTGCCGACGCGCTCGCGGCCGGGGGCCGGATCGGGCCCGAGCTCTGCGCCTCCCTGAAGGCCGAGGCCCGTCGGCGGGCTCGGGCCGGCGAGTTCTTCGGCTTCATCGGGTTCGTGAGCTTCACGGCCCGCAAGCCTGCCTAGACGACTCGGGCGCCGCCGTCCGCCGGCCCGCACCGCCCGGCATCGGGGGCCGGCGGCGCGAGCCGGCCCCCGATCGAACCGGTGTGTCAGCAGCTGAGTCGGATCGGTTCGTGGCGCAGGGCGTCGACGATGCCGCTGTAGACCGTGGCGTCGAAGGCGATGCCCACGTGCTCGACGTACCTGAACGGGCACTGCGCCTGCACGGTGACGTTGGTGTTGTTGCCGTCGTTGCGCAGGAAGCCGCTCGTGTAGGGGATGACCAGCTCGTCCCAGATGGTGGCGAAGTTGGTGTAGGCGACGTTGCCGATCGTGTCGTCGCCGGCGTTGAGCTCGTTGAGGAAGCTGGACCCGATCCTCATCTGCTCGCAGCCGGCGATCCCCGCGCAGTTGCCGAGCAACAGGAACGCTCCGAGGTTGGCGACCGAGGTTCCGTAGTGCAGCGATGCCAGGCTGATCATGCTGTCGACCTCGGACGCGCCTCCGAGGTTCTTGATGTAGTAGCGGCTGGTGAGCCCGCCTTGGGAGTGGCCGATCAGGTCGACCTTCTGCGCGCCGGTGGAGGCGCGGACGCCGTCGACGAACTGGTTCAGCGCCGCCGCGCTCGTGCGGATGTCGGCCAGTCCGAAGTCGACCGGCCCGAAGATGTACGCCTGGTACCCGTCGGCCCGGAGCCGGTCCGCGAGCCCGGTGTAGAAGATGCCGGCGATCGGCTGGCCGGTCAGGAAGCCGCCCACGATGACGACCGGATCCTTGGGTGGTGTCTGTGCCTCGGCGGGTGCGGCCGCCGTGGCCGTCACCGCTCCGAGAAGTGTCACCGCGCCCATGAGCGCGGCAACGAAGCGTCTCCTCATCGTCCCCCCTGTCGATTGTCGCTTCGGTGGTTCGCCACGTCGGTGCGACGTGTGCATGGAGTGCGTAACACGAGTCCCGATGGGCGCCAAGGACCTGATCGGTCGCGGGCGTGCAAGCAGGCCCGGTCGCCCGTCAGGACGGGGAGGATCGTGGATCTGCGACTCGGGACGCGTCCGAGGGCCTGCTGTTATGTTCCCAGCGGGCGGCTCACGCGGCCTGTGAGGGGGCATGGGGTGGAGATCGTCGCGACATCGCTCGTCAGCGAGGACGCGCTGCGGTTCGTCCTGCTCGGGATGGCGACCGGCTCGCTCACGGCGCTCGTCGCCCTCGGGATCGTCCTCGTCCACCGGACCTCGGGCGTCCTGAACTTCAGCGCCGGGGCGCTCGGCGGCATCGCCGCCTTCTCCTTCTACGACATCCGCGACGACGGCTACCCGACGTGGTGGGCGCTGACGTTCGGCCTCGCCGTCGGGCTGCTCCTCGGGCTGCTCACCTACGCCGTGCTCGCGTCGCTGCGCACCGCCTCCCAACTCTCCAAGCTGATCGCCACGCTCGGCCTGTTCAGCGCCGGCCAGGCCTTCATGGTGCTGCGCTGGGGAGGCGGCATCGTGCAACCCAGGTCGATGCTCCCGTCACGGGTCGTGACGCTCTGGGGCGACGTGACCATCGGGCTCGACCGACTGCTCCTCATCGGCATCGCCCTGGCCTGCGCCGCCGTGCTGCGGCTGGTGTACTCCGGGACCCTGTTCGGGCTGGCGACCTCGGCCGTCGCCGAGAACCGTCGGGTCGCGGCGAGCTCGGGATGGTCGCCGAGTCGCATCGAGCTCATGAACTTCGCCGTCGCCGGTGGGCTGTCGGCCCTGGCCGCGATCCTGCTGGCCCCGATCATCACGCTGAACGCGGCGGTCCTGTCGATCGCCGTGATCCCCGCCCTGGCGGCCGCGCTCGTGGGCCGGTTCTCGTCGTTCGGGGTCACCGTGATGGCCGCCCTCGGCATCGGCATCGTGCAGAGCGAGATCTCGCTCTTCCAGCCCGACATCGCCGACGGCCTCGGCGTGAGCGCGGCGTCGCTCACCGGCCTGGTCCAGGCCGTCCCGCTGGCGATCATCCTCGGCTACATGGTGCTGACCGGCCGGTCGCGCCTCCAGCGCGGCGAGACGGTCGCCCGCATGCCGCTCGCCGGCAGCGGCCGGGTGTCCGTGCTGCCGCTCGCCGTCGGCGTGGCGATGGGAGCCGGGCTCCTCGTCTCCGTCGAGGACTGGACCGACGCGCTCATCACCTCGTTCGCCCTCGCCATCATCGTGGCCTCGGTGGTGGTGGTCGCGGGCTACGCCGGCCAGCTGTCGCTGTGCCAGATCGCGCTGGCGGGCGTCGGCGCATGGGTCGCGGCGCGCCTCATCTCGGCCAACGGGTGGCCGTTCGAGCTGGCCTGGCTCGCCGCCGTGGTCGTGACCGCGCTCGTGGGCGTCGTCGTCGCCCTCCCGGCGGTGCGGACCCGGGGCACCAGCCTCGCCGTCGCCACCCTCGCTCTGGCGCTGATGTTCAACTCGCTCATCTTCACCAACAGCGCCGTGACCGGCGGCGTGCGAGGGCTTCCGGTCGACGGTGTCTCGCTGCTCGGCGTCGACCTCGACCCCGTCGACCACCCCGAGCGCTACGGCGGATTCGTGCTCGTGGTGCTCGTGCTCGTGGGGCTCGTGGTGGCCAACGTCCGCCGAGGCCGCATCGGGGCTCGCCTGCTGGCGGTCCGGAGCAACGAGCGAGCCGCGGCCTCGCTCGGCATCGGCGTCGTGGGGGCCAAGCTCTACGCCTTCGCCCTCGCCGCCTCCATCGCGGCCGTCGGGGGCGTCCTCCTGTCGATGCGGCAGGCGAACGTCGGCTTCGGGCAGTACGGCGTCGTCGGCTCGGTGCTCCTCGTCCAGTACGCGGTGGTGGGCGGCATCGCCTGGGTGTCCGGCGTGGTCAGCGCAGCCGGCTCGCCCGGCGCGCTCGGCTCCGAGGTCTTCACCGCGCTCCTGCCCGACGGGTCGGACGTCACGTCGTGGTTGGCCGTGCTGTCCGGCGTGAGCGCCGTGCTGGTGCTGCGCCAGGCGCCCGACGGCATCGCCTCTCGGTGGTCGCGGACGGTGCACCGCATCACCGAGCCGTTCCAGCTTCCGCGCCGGAGCGCGGGCACCGGATCGCCGGTGAGGTCGAGACCCCGGCGGCCCCCCGCCTCCCTCGAGGTGTCCGACGTCGTCGTGCGGTTCGGCGGCGTGGTCGCCCTCGACAGCGTCACCTTCACCGTCGAGCCCGGCGAGGTCGTCGGGCTCATCGGCCCCAACGGTGCGGGCAAGACGACCCTGCTCGACGTCGTCACCGGCTTCACCCGGCAACAGCGCGGGACGGTGCGCTTCGACGGCGTCGACATCGACTCGTGGACGGTCGAGCGGCGGGCGCGGGCCGGGATCGTCCGGTCCTGGCAGGCGGTCGAGCTGTTCGAGGAGATGACGGTGCGCGACAACCTCCTGGTCGCCGCCGACGACCAGGCCGCGTGGCCGTACGTCCGCGACCTCCTGCGCCCCGGGCGACGGGCTGCGACCCCGCTCATGGACGACCTGATCGCCGAGCTCGGCATCGAGGACGTGCTGGACGAGCGGCCGTCGACGCTGCCGCACGGGCTGGCGAGGCTCGTCGGCATCGCCCGCGCCCTCGTGACCGAGCCGTCGGTGCTGCTGCTCGACGAGCCCACGGCCGGGCTGAGCGAGCACGAGCGCGACGAGCTGAGCGCCGCCGTGCGAGCGATGGCCGCCCGCTTCGGCATCGGGATCCTCGTCGTCGAGCACGACGTCCCGCTGCTGCTGCGGACCTGCGACCGCCTCGTCGCCCTCGACTTCGGCCGCAGGATCGCCGAGGGCACCCCGGAGGCCGTCGCTCGCGACCCGGCCGTCATCGAGGCGTACCTCGGCACCGAGGTGGCGTCGTGACCGCCGGGCTCGACCCCACGGGGACCACCGCGCTGGTGGAGGCCACCGCGCTCCGGGCCGGGTACGGAGGCGTCGAGGTCGTGCGGGGGGTGGACCTCCGGGTGGAACCGGGGGAGGTCGTGGCGTTGCTCGGACCCAACGGAGCGGGCAAGACGACGACGCTGCTGACGATCGCCGGCGAGCTGCCCCCGCTCGGTGGCGACCTCCGCGTGCTCGGTTGCCGCGGACGCGACCCGCTCCACACCCGCGCTCGCCACGGCCTCGGGCTGGTGACCCAGGAGCGGGCCGTCCTCATGGAGCTGACCGTCGACGAGAACCTGCGGGTCGGCCGGTGTGACCGCGAGCGCGCGCTCGAGCTCTTCCCCGAGCTGGAGCCCCATCTCGACCGGCGGGTGGCGCTGCTCTCCGGTGGCCAGCAGCAGATGCTGGCGCTGGCCCGTTCCCTCGCCCGCGACCTGCAGCTGCTCGTGGTCGACGAGCTGTCGCTCGGCCTCGGACCGATCGTCGTCGACCGCCTCCTCCAGGTCGTGCGGACGGCGGCCGACGAGGGGATCGGCGTGCTCCTCGTCGAGCAGCACGTGCACAAGGCGATGCAGTTCGCCGACCGGATGCTGGTGCTGCGGCGCGGGGTCGTCGAGCTGGCCGGAACGGTCGCGGAGCTCCGCGGCCGGCTCCACGAGATCCAGGACGCCTACCTGCGCCCCGAGCCAGGAGGAGCGGCGCCGTGACGACGACCGTCCGGCCCCCCGCCGTGCTCGCCGTCCTGGCCCTGGTCGCGGCGCTCGCCGCGGGATGCGGCAACGGCAGCGTCGGCGACACCCGGCAAGCCGCCGACCCCGACACCGCCGAACGAGCGGCGCCGACGCAGCCCGAGCCCACCGACTGCCCGGGCGAGCCGCTGCGGTTCACGTCGATCGCCACCCTCACCGGCGGACCGACCGGCGGGAACAACGCGGTCCGGGCCCGCATCGGCACGGACGCCGCCCTCGCGTCGATCAACCGGGAGTGCGCGCTGGGCCGGCCGATCGAGCTCTCGGTCTGCGACGACGGCGCCGACGTGAACGGCAGCCTGGCGTGCGGGCGGGAAGCGGCAGAGGACGGCTCGCTGGCGATCATCAGCTCGGTCGGCTCGTTCGACGACGGCGCGGCGGCGTCGGGGCTGCCGGGCATCTTCCTGTGGGGCACCTCGGCCTACGAGCTGACCGCCGAGGGGGCCTACTCGTCGATCAGCGGGATCACCGTCGGGATGGGCGGCGTCTCCGCCGCCCAGGCCGCCGGTGCCGACGACTTCGTGCTCGTGCTGCCCGACACCCCTGCTCTGCAGTTCGTCGCCACGCAGGTGGAGGAGCTGGCCTCGCTGCTCGACCTGGAGCTCGAGACGCTCTACTTCCCGGCCGACGCCACGGACTACGCGCCGATCGCCGCCCAGATCGCCCAGCGGGAGCCCGATGCCGTCGGCATGCTGCCGACCTCTCCCGTCGTGATGATCAACGCCCTCGCCGCCGAGGGGATCACGCCCGAGAACCACATCATGTCGATCGCCTCGATCGTGATGACCCCGGAGGTGATCGACGAGCTGGGCAGCGCCCTGGACGGGCTGCTCGTCGTCAGCCCGACCCTCCCCCCGACGGCGACCGACAACCCGGGCATCGCCGAGTTCCGAGCCGACCTCGAGGCCAGCGGCTCCGACCCCGACGACCCCGACATCGACTTCACCACGGTCGTGTCGTGGTCGAACCTGAAGAAGCTGGAGGAGGCGCTGCTGGAGATCGACCCCTCGGACCTGGCGTCGCTCGACTCGCAGGCGCTGGTCGAGGCGATCGTCGATCATCCGGTCGACCGCCCCGAGGCGGCGGCGTACGACTTCGCCGAGAACCAGCTCCCGGAGTTCCCGGGCCTGGCCGGCTTCCGCGTCTTCACGCGGGAGGTCGCCGTCCTCGAGGTGCAGGACGGCCGGTACGAGGTCCTCTCCGACGGCTTCGTCGACATGCTCGATCCACCGCCGCTGGAGTAGCCGCGACGGTGGGGGAGCGCTCGCTTGGGGATCGCGGACCGGCCTCGCGGAGCGAATCGGTCGCGGCCCCCGGCCGTCCCCGCCACCACCACGGTAGGGCGAGGTGGGGGGCTTGCCGCAAACGACCCGAACGTGCTGACCATGACCCGTTCGCCGAGCCGATCACGGCCGGCAGGGACGAGATCCAGGAGTCGTGGAGGGCGTGTGTTGGCTTCGGCAGCGGGGACGGATGCGAGCGCGGTGTCGTGGGACGCGCCCGGCGGGGGAGCGGCGATGACCGAGCACGCGGTGGTGATCGCAGGGGGCGGCCCGACGGGGCTGATGCTGGCGGCCGAGCTGACTCTCGCGGGCGTCGACGTCGTCGTCGTCGAGCGTCGCACCAGCCAGGACCTCGACGGATCGCGCGCCGGGGGCCTCCACTCCCGCACGATCGAGGTGCTCGACCAGCGTGGCGTCGCGGAGCGATTCCTGTCGGCGGGGCAGGTCGTGCAGACCAACGGGTACGCCTACATCCCCCTGGACATCAGCGACTTCCCCTCCCGCCACAACTACGGGCTCGCCCTCTGGCAGCGCGACGTCGAGCGCATCCTGGCGGCCTGGGTGCTCGACGAGCTCGAGGTACCGATCCTGCGTGGAACCGAGGTGCTCGGCTTCGCCCAGGACGACAGTGGCATCGACGTCGAGATCTCCGATGACAGGTCGCTGCGAGGGGCGTACCTCGTCGGCTGCGACGGGGGACGCAGCGTCGTCCGCAAGGCCGCCGGCATCGACTTCCCCGGGTTGGACCCCTCGACCAGCTGGATGATCGCCGAGGTCGAGATGGACGGCGAGCCCGAGATCGGTTTCCGCCGCGACAGCGTCGGTCAGCACGCCCTCGGGCGACGGTCGGAGGGGGAGCCGATCCGAGTGGTGCTCACCGAGCGGACCATCGAGCACCGCGGCGAGCCCGGCATGGACGACCTCCGCAGCGCCCTCGTCGGCGTCTACGGGACGGACTTCGGGCTGCGCAGCGCCAGCTGGATCTCACGGTTCACCGACATGGGGCGGCAGGCCGCCTCGTACCGCGAGGGCCGGGTGCTGCTAGCCGGGGACGCCGCCCACGTGCACCCTCCGCATGGTGGCCAGGGCATGAACACCGGCATCCAGGACGCCGTGAACCTCGGGTGGAAGCTGGCCCGGGTGGTCGACGGGACGGCGTCCGACGGCCTCCTCGACACCTACCACGCCGAGCGGCATCCGGTCGGCGCCCAGGTGGTGCACAACACCATGGCGCAGGTCGCGCTCGGCTCTCCCGACGACCGCCACCAGGCCCTCCGCGACACCATGGCGGAGCTGCTGGGCATGGAGGAGCCGCGCCGACGCTTCGCCGGCGCGATGTCCGGTCTCGGCATCCGCTACGACCTCGGTGACGGGCACCCACTGCTCGGGTGGCGCGTGCCCGACCTCGACCTGCAGACCGCCGACGGCCCCACCCGCGTGTTCGCGCTGCTGCACGAGGCCCGGCCGGTGCTTCTCGACCTCAGCGGGGGCAGCGGCTTCGACATCTCGCCGTGGGCGAACCGGGTCCGGGCGGTGAGGGCCGAGCACGAGGGCGCGTGGGAGCTGCCGGTGGTCGGTGAGGTCGACGCGCCCACGGCCGTGCTGGTCCGACCCGACGGCCACGTCGCCTGGGCGGGAGATCTCGCGGACCCGGAGCTGCCGCGGGCGCTCGACACCTGGTTCGGCCCCGCCTCGCCGGCTTGATCGCCGCGCGCTAACCATCGTTCGGTCACCCGGGGCGGGGGAGCGGAGGCGCAGCGACACGGGAATGAAGTGCAGAGATCGTTGGTTACACCAACGGACTGCTATTGTTGGTCAGACCAATGAATTCCCCTCTGGAGGCAACGATGACCACTCCCTTCGGCCCGCAACTGATCGGTGAGACCGAGAAGACGCTGACCGCACTGCTTCGCCGGTTCCTGGCAGAGACCGGCCTCAGCGAGCCGCAGTGGGTGACGCTGCGGGTGGCTCAGCTCTACGGCGCGGACGACACCGAGGGGCTTGCCGCCGCAGTCGCCGATCGCGCCCACTTCCCCGACGCGACCGTCCTCGTCGGGTCACTGACCGATCGCGGTCTCCTCGAGGACGGTCGGCTCACGCCCGCGGGACGGGACGTGATCAGCAGTGTCCTGGCAGCGAGCGAGCGCCAGACCGGTGGAATCTGGCGCGACCACCCTGCCGCCGACCTCGCGGCCACGACACGCGTCCTGAACCAGGTCCTCGCACGCGCACGCGTCCTGCTCGACTGACGTCGTGCGCGGGGCGGCGGCGTCTCTGTCCCAACGCTGACGATCGCGCTGGCGATGTGACCGTCAGGTCGTGTCGGTGCCCACCGGCATCCGCTCCCGTTGGTTGAAGGTCGTGCGGTAGCGGCTGGGGCTGGTGCCCACCTCTGCCGCGAACCGGGTGCGGAAGTTCACCGCCGAGCCGAAGCCCACCCGCCGGGCCACCTCGCCCACCGGCAGCCCGGTGGTCTCCAGCAGCTCGCGGGCCGTCAACAGCCGCTGGCGCTCGAGCCAGCGGCGCGGGGTCTGGCCGTGGCGTTCGGCCATGCGGCGTTCGAAGCTGCGCCGGCTCATGTGGGCGCGTGCCGCCAGGGTCCCGACGGACAGGTCGTCGTCCAGGTGCTCGAGAGCCCAGGTCAGGGTGCGTCCGAGGTCGTCGTCGGCGTGGGCGTCAGGCACGGGGACGGGTACGTACTGCGCCTGTCCGCCCGACCGTTGTGGCGCCACCACCAGCGCCCGGGCCACGGCGTTGGCCGCCGCCGCGCCCTCGCGCCGGCGCACCAGGTGCAGGCAGCAATCGACCCCGGCGGAGCTGCCCGCCGAGGTCACGATCGTGCCCTCGTCGACCCACAGGCGGTCGTGCTCGACGGTGACGGCCGGGTGGAGCTGGCCCAGCAGCCCGGTGCAGCTCCAGTGGGTCGTGGCCCGCCGACCGTCGAGCAGCCCGGCGCCGGCGAGGGCGAAGGCGCCGACGCACAGCCCCACCACGGTGGCGCCGGCGTCGTGGTGCCGGACCAGGAACCTCGCCACCTCGGGCTCGACCGGCCGACCGGGTTCGCCCCACGTGGGGACGACCACCAGGTCGGCCCCCTGTGCGGCCTGCAGCTTCCCGGGCGGGGTGAGGCGCAGGCCACCGGTCGACGCCAGCGGTCCGTCGTGGCGGCTGCACACGACCACCTCACGCTCGGGGCGCCCGGCCAGGCGGGCAGCCCAGGTGAACACGGCGATCGCGCCGGCCAGCTCGAACAGCGAGCCGCCGTCGACCGCGAGGATCGCGACCTTGCCGCCGGTGCGCAGGCGGTCGCTCTGCTGCCGGCTCGCCGTGCTGTCCGACATGGCGCCTCCGGTGCCTCGCGGGTGTCCCTGTGACGTGATCTGAGCGTAGAGCGTCGTTTGCGCCGCTCACACCCGCACCCGGCGAGCCCGGACGATGGGCACATGACCGCACCGACCGCCCTCATCGTCATCGACGTCCAGGAGGAGTACTTCTCCGGCGCCCTCCAGATCGAGCACCCCGAGCGCACCGCCAGCCTCGCTCACATCGGCGAGGCCATGGACGCCGCCACCCGCAACGGCGACGCCGTGGTCGTCATCCGTCAGAACGGTCCGGGTGACCTGTTCGCCACCGGCAGCCCCACGTGGACGGTCCGGCCCGAGGTGCTCGGACGTCATCACGACGTCCTGATCGACAAGACGCTGCCCGGGGCCTTCACCGGCACATCCCTCGAGCAGTGGCTCGCCGCTCGGGACATCGGACACGTCACCATCGCCGGGTACATGACCAACGTCTGCTGCGACACCACGGCACGTCAGGCCTTCCACCTCGGCCTCGGGGTGACCTTCCTGCACGACGCAACCGGGGTGCCCGCCATGCCCGGCGTCGACGGTGCCCCCATCGCCGCCCCGCGGTTGCACGAAGCGGCCCTGGCCGCGCTGGGCATGATCGGCATCGAGCTCGCCTCCACCCGGGAGTGGATCGAGCGTCGCTCCGCGGTGGCACCCGCGCGCTGACATCCGGCCGCGCGCGCATCGACACCCTTCTGGGGCCCAGCCGTTGCTCGGGTGCTCGGCCCTGTCTGCGGAGGAACCAGCCCGAGGCCTCGTGGATGCGTTGCCAGCGGCCCGCTGGTACGGACGGGGAGTGTCACAGGCATCGGGCCTGTCGCGTCTCCAGTGGTGTCCGTTCGAGGCGGATCGTGAAGGAGGCATCCGATGAAGGTGTTCGTCGCCGGAGCGACCGGTGCGATCGGCAGCCGGCTCGTCCCCCAGCTCGCCGCCGCCGTCGACGACGAGCCGGCGCCGGTGCGCGCATGGCTGCCGTTCCTGGCCGACCAGCTCGGGGCGCCCGAGCCGAGAAGGGTCCCTCGCGTGGTGGCCCGCCTGCTGGGCGGCGAAGCCGCGGCGATCATGCTGACCGAGGTCCGGGGCGCGTCGAACGCCAAGGCCCGCCGGGAGCTCGGCTGGGAGCTCCGCTGGCCGACGTGGCGCCTCGGCTTCGCCAAGGGGCTGGACGAGTGAACGCCCGGCTGGACGCCCAGCTCGTCGAGGAGCTGCGCCCCGTCGGGTTCGCGGTCGCCTACCGGATGCTCGGCAGCGTGAGCGAGGCCGAGGACATCGTCCAGGAGGCGCTCCTGCGCGTCCACAACACGCTCGCCCGCGGCGAGCGGATCGAGTCACCCCGCGCCTACCTGGCGACGGTGGTCACCCGGCTGTGCATCGGCCACCTGCGCTCGGCCCGCCACCGGCGCGAGGCCTCCGTCGAGGCCCTGCCCGAACCGCTCGTCGGCGACCTGCCGGCCGACCCGACCGGTGGCGGCGACCCGGCGGCCCGCGCCGAGGTGGCCGACTCGTTGTCGCTGGCGTTCCTCGTGCTGCTCGAGAGCCTGTCGCCGGAGCAGCGGGCGGCGTTCCTGCTGCGCGAGGTGTTCGACTACCCCTACGACCGGATCGCCGCGATCGTGGCGACCAGCGAGGACAACGCCCGCCAGCTCGTGGCCCGGGCGCGGCGGCACGTCGAGCAGCGACGGCCCCGCTTCGAGCCGTCACGTGAGCGCCGCGAGCGGCTGGCCCAGCGGTTCTTCGCCGCGGTCGAGGACGGCGACCTCGGCGGGCTCGAGGAGCTCCTGGCCCACGACGTGACCCTGCACGGCGGGGGCCTGCCCCGGCCGGTCACGGGTCGCGTGCGAGCGGCCCGCACCCTGCGGGCCGGGATGCGGATCGCCCGGGCCCGCCTCGGCGGCGCCTCGCTGCGCCAGACCTGGGTCAACGGTCAGCCCGGAGCGATGATCCTCGACCCCTCCGAACGGCTGATCGGCGTCCTCGCGCTCGACATCACCGAGGGCGGCCGGATCCAGGCCATCACCTCGGTGAGCGACCCCGACAAGCTCCGGCACCTGGGCCCGCTGGCCGACCTCAGCCCACTCGGCCGCCCCGGCCACCACGGCCGCCGCCCCGGCGACGAGCCCGGGCCGGCACACCCGCCGGCCTGAAGACGACCCCACGACCCATCACCACTCCGGCCCCCGAGGCGGGAGTCCCGAGCGACCCCGGAGAAGGGCTCATGAACCTCACGCTGTGGATCATCACCGGCCTGCTGGCCAGCGTCTTCGCCGCCGGCGGCATCGCCAAGCTGGCCGTCCCCAAGGACAAGATCGCCACCGCCCCCGGCGGGCAGTGGGTCGAGGGGTTCAGCCCCGGTGCCGTCAAGGCCCTCGGCGCCCTCGACCTCCTGGCCGCTGCGGGCCTTGTCCTGCCCGCCGCGCTCGACATCGCGCCGGTCCTGGTCCCGCTGGCTGCCGTCGGCATCGTGTTGCTGATGACCGGCGCGGTGATCACACGCCTCCGCCACGGCGGGACCAAGGCCATCCCGATCGACACGGCCTACCTCGCCATGGCCGCCGCCGTGGCAGTGGCACGCTTCGGCCCCGAGTCCTTCGGCAGCTGACCGCAGGCTGACCGATGCAGGTGCTGTTCGGCGACACGAGGCCGGCAATGAGGCAGCAGCTGTCAGCAGACGACCGTTCGGGACCGGCGGGGGAGTGCGGAGCAGTGGGGCCGGTCGCCTTCCGTGCCATGGGCGCCGAGGTTGTTCGCCTGTGGTGACGCCGCAGCGACAGGCGGCCTGCCCGCAGCGAGGTTCAGCAGCGGACAACCACTCTGTGCGCGAGACTCAGCGACGAGAGCGCTCGGTCCGCTCGGCCGGGGCCTCACGGACAGGGAGGGAAGGCGATGAGGAGAACCGGCATAGCCCTCGGCGCGCTGCTGATCGGGTTGCTCGGGCCACTGGCGGGATCCGCGGGAGCGCAGGAACCGCAGGAGCCGTTGTGCGGGCCGCCCGGGGAGGAGGTGCCGGCGACCATCGTGGGCTCGGGCACCATCGTGGGCACGCAGGGCGACGACGTGATCGTCGGCAGCGGCGAGAACGACACGATCCTCGGTCTCGGCGGCAACGACGTCATGTGCGGGCAGAGCGGCAACGATCGCCTGATGGGCGGTCCGGGTGACGACGTGCTCATCGGCGACGGCGAGGACCTCCCGCCGTTCGCACCGTCCAACGGGGCCAACGACGACACGTTGGTGGGAGGCCCGGGCAACGACCTGCTGGGCGGGCTCGGCGGCGACGACGACCTGCAGGGCGGCCCCGGCGACGACCAGATGATCGGATTCGGCGGGGTCGACCGGATCGGCGGCGGCCCCGGCGACGACACCGCCTTCGGCGGCCCGCTCGACGACCCGATCGACGGCGGCCCCGGCGACGACACGTTGTGGGGGAACTTCGGCAGCGACACGATCGCCGGCGGGCCCGGCGACGACTTCATCGACGGGGACAACCCCTCCCCGCCGCCACCGGACCTGCCGTTCCCGCCGGGGACGAACGTCGACGACTGCCGTGGAGGACCGGGATCGAACACGGTCCTGAACTGCGAGATCCAGGGCTAGGCGGCCCGGGCGGCACCCGCCGACGCCGGGGGACCGACGTCGGCGGGTGCCCGACGGGCGCGGTCACGGCGCATCAGCCGGCCTCGCCGACCAGGCGGAGGCCGACGACGCCGGCCACGACCAGGGCGACGCAGGCCAGGCGGGCCAGCGAGAACCGTTCGTCGTACGCCAGCATGCCGACCAGGACCGTGCCGACCGCGCCGATGCCGGTGAAGACCGCGTACGCCGTGCCGACGGGGATCCGGTCGAGCGTTCGCGTGAGGGTGACGACCGCCGCCGCGCCGAACACGATCACGGCCACGCTCGGCCCCAGCCGGCTGAACCCCTCTGCCGGCTTGAGGCTGGCGGCGAACGCCACCTCCAGCAGCCCGGCGGCGAGCAATGTGAGCCACGCCATCACGCCACACCTTCTGAGGTGGCGGCGCCACGGGGAAGCCGATGACGGAGCCTGAGCACGGCCTGGCCCGAGACCAGACCGAGCGCGACCGCGCCGAGGCCCCAGCCCCAGCCGGCGGTGTCGAGCCCGAGAGCGGCGTCGAGTGAGACCTCGCCCGGACCGGTGAAGACGAGCGCGCCCGCCGCCACCAGCAGGGTCAGGTCGTACTCCCAGCCGCCGTTGAAGTACCAGGGTCCCTTGCCCGACTTGCTGGAGCCGATGGTGTTCACCATGACGCCGACCAGCGCGGCGGCCGCGAGAGGGGTGATCAGGCCGGCGAGGAACCCCACGCCGGCGACGACCTCGGTGCCCCCCGCGGCGATGAGGAACGGGCGAGCCGGTCGGTACCCGATCTGCTCGAAGACGGCACCAGCCCGGCTGGTCCCCAGCCCACCGAACCGCTCGGTGAACTTGATCAGGCCGTGACCGACGAACACCGCCGCCACGATCAGGCGAATCGCCAGCAACCCGAAGTCGACGCTCTCCATGGCGCTCTCTCCTATCCGGACTATAGTCCGCTTAGCTCGACGAGAGCGTCAACCCGATGAGTCGCCCTTCTGTTCCCGTCCTCCTGCGCACCGGTCGTCCGCGACGGCGCGACGCCGAGCGCAACCGCGCGCGCATCCTCGACGTGGCACGACGATTGGTCCACGACCGTGGAATCGACGTGGTGACCATGGATGCCCTCGCCGCCGCGGCCGGCGTGGGCAAAGGGACGCTGTACCGGGCCTTCGGCAACCGGGCCGGGTTGGCCGAGGCGCTGCTCGACGAGGCCGAGACGGAGCTGCAGGAGCGGATGCTGTCCGGTCCGCCGCCGCTGGGGTGGGGGGCACCGCCGGGCCGCCGGTTGCGGGCGTTCGTCTCGGCCTACGTCGACTTCCTCTCGTCGAACGTCGAACTGCTGGTCGAGACCGAGCGCGGAGCTCCCGGCGCCCGCTTCCACACCGGCGCCTACGCGTTCTGGCATGCCCACCTGGCCGGACTGCTGCGCCAGGACGGCCGCACCGACCCCGAGGTCCTGGCCCACGCCCTGCTGGCCCTGCTCGCGGCCGACCTCCACCGGCACCTGCGAGCTCAGCAGGTCGATCCCGCCCGGGTCGAGGCGGTGATCCTCGGGCTGCTGGATGCCAACGCCCGGTGAATCGACGCCGCGTCACGGGCCCATCTGGGCCGTCCGACCACGACGTCGCGAGTGCTCGAGCGGGTCGACACGTGCCGGCGGATCGCAGTGCAGCAGCACGACTGGCCGATCGTCTGGCGGCCCGACGTCCACGTACCCCGACGTCCAGCGGGCCGGCGTCGATCTGCCCGACCGGCCCGAACAACGTCGCGTCCGCGCTCAGCTCACGGCGGCAATCACGGCCTCGATCACCGCGACGACGGCGTCGGGCTGGGAGATCATGATCACGTGCGAGCCCTCCACCTCGGTGATCTCGGCGCCCGCTCGTTCCGCGTAGGAACGCACGACGTCGGTGCCGATCGCCTTGTCGCCGGTGGGGACGACCGCCCACGAGGGCAACCGCTTCCACGCCGGCGCACCGGACGGCTCGCCGAACGCGAGCTCCGCGATCGGCCGCTGGATCACCCCGATCAACGCCACCTCCCGGTCCGACAGGTCGGACGCGAACGCCTCGCGGACCTTCGCCGGATCGATGGAGAGCTCCGTCGCCGTCCCGCCGTCCGTCGGGTACTGGTGCGGCACCAACGCCGACAGGAGGACGCTGTCCCTGGAGCCCCCCTCGACCTCGAGCAGCGTCTCCCCCTCCTCGGGCGCGAAGGCCGCCACGTAGACCAGGCCCAGAACGTTCTGCGCTCCGGTGGCGGCGTTCGTGATCACCGCACCGCCGTAGGAGTGGCCGACGGCGAGGACGGGACCGGGGATCTGGGCCAACACGCTGGCGACGTACGCGCTGTCGTGTGAGATGCCGCGCAGCGGGTTGACGGCCGCCGTCACCTGGACGCCCTTGGCCTGCAGGCGCTCGACCACGCCGTTCCAGCTCGAGCTGTCCGCGAAGGCGCCGTGCACGAGCACGACGGTCAGCGGCGAGGACGTCGTCTGCTGAGACATGATGATCGCTCCTTGGTCATCCGAAGGTGAACACGTAGGCCTCGATGCCGGGGTCGAGGAACTCGATCTCGAACAGGCGGTCCCCGATCGGGGGCTGCTGACGGATCAACTGGTACATCCTCTGGTAGTCGGCGGTGCCGTCGCCGGTCGCGTCGATGTCGACACCGTGGGCGTCCCCGGGCGGTTCGCCGTCGAGTCGGACCGTGAAGCGCACCGGCGGGCGTCCTGGGGGCGGGCCCATCACGAGGTGCAGGTCCCGGGCGTGGAACCGGTACGAGATCGAACCGCCGGGCTCGTCGAGCGCCGCGGGCTCCGCGCCGACTCGCCAGTCGCCCGACAGCGACCACTGGTTGCGGCGCAGGTCGGCGGCGGCTGCCGAGTAGCCGTGGCGCTCGTCGGGCACGAAGCCGCCGGGCGAGGCGAACCCGACGGCCCGCCCGAAGCCGACGTAGGTCTCCGGTGAGCCGAGGCCGGACCAGTCGGCCGCTCGCTCGACACCGCTGGGCTCGAGGCGCACGAGCCCCTGCTCGATGTCGGCGCCGGCCTCGCGCAGGAGCATCTGGAGCAACATCTCGGACTCCTCGTACTCTCCCTCGCCGAAGTGGTGGTGCCGGATCCGGCCCTCGGCGTCCACGAAGTACAGGGCGGGCCAGTAGTGGTTGTCGAAGGCCCGCCACACGGCGTAGTCGTTGTCCACCGCCACCGCGTAGCGGACGTGCAGCTCCTCGATGGCCCGGCGCACGTTGCCGAGGTCGCCCTCGAACTCGAACTCCGGCGTCTGCACGCCGACGACCACCAGCCCTCGGCCAGCGTACCTGTCCGCCCACGCCCGCACGTACGGAAGCGAGCGCAGCCAGTTGATGCAGGTGTAGGTCCCGAAGCTGACGAGGACGACCCGGCCCCGAAGATCGCCGCGTGTCAGCGGCGCACCGTTCAGCCAGGTGGTCGCCCCGTCGAACGCCGGCAGCTCACCTTCGACCGGGAACTCGTTGCGATGGCGGAGCACGGCCGTCCCCGTCACCGCAGCGAGCTGAAGGCGTCCCGCAGCTCGTCGCAGAAGAGCTGCGGCTGCTCCCACGCGGCGAAGTGGCCGCCCCGGTCGACCTCGTTGAAGTGGATGAGGTTGTCGGGATATGCACGCTCGGCCCAGCTTCGCGGCGCCTGGTACAGCTCGTCGGGGAACACGCTGATGGCGTACGGGATCGAGATGTCCTTGGCGTCGAAGAAGTCGCCCGTGTTCTCCCAGTAGAGCCGCGCCGCGGAGATCCCGGTGTTGGTCAGCCAGTACAACGAGATGTTGTCGAGGAGGTCGTCGCGCGTCAGGTCGCTCTCCAGGCGCCCTTCCAGGACCTCCTCGACCAGGCCGGGCTGACCGGTGCCGTCGCCGTGGTCGAGCATGAAGGCCGCCAGGTCGACGGGTGAGTCGGCCAGCCCGTACAGCGTCTGGGGACGGGTTCCCATCATCAACGCGTACGCGACGTGCTTCGCGTAGAAGCCGCGCAGCTGTTCGTACGCGCGCCGCTCGTCGTCGGAGAGACCGGACGGAGGCGGGTCGCCGTGCTCGAAGCCCGGAACGACGTCGACCGGCGCCGTGCCCGGCATGTTGGAGTGGATGCCGAGCAGCCCCGGCGGCGCCTGCTTGCCCATCGCCTGGGTCACAGCCGCGCCCCAGTCGCCGCCCTGCGCCACGAACTCGTCGTACCCGAGCCGGTGCATCAGCTCCGCCCAGGCCTCGGCGATGCGCACGGGATCCCAACCGGTGGTCGTCGGCTTGGCGGAGAACCCGTGGCCGGGCAGCGAGGGGATGACGACGTGGAACGCGTCCGCCTCGGTGCCGCCGTTGGAGGTGGGATCCGTGAGCGGCCCGATGATCTTCATCTGCTCGATGATCGAACCGGGCCAGCCGTGCGTGACGACGAGCGGGAGCGCATCCTCGTGCTGCGAGCGGACGTGCACGAAGTGGATGTCCAACCCGTCGATCTCGGTCAGGAAGTTCGGCAGGCTGTTGAGCCGGTCCTCGCAGTCGCTCCAGTCGTAGTCGGTCGCCCAGTAGCGGGCGAGCTCCTGCATCGTCGCGAGCCGCACGCCCTGGGAGTCGTCGTCGACCGTCTCGCGATCCGGCCAGCGCGTCGCCGCGACCCGGCGGCGCATGTCGTCGACCGCCTCCTGCGGGAACCCGATGGTGAAGGGCCGGATCGTCTCGCCGTCGGTCCCTGTGCCCAGGGTGACTTCGTCGGTCATGGACCCCTCCCGTTCATCTCCGCTCGTGCACCGACCCTCACACGGAGCGGGGCGACGCGACGTCACCCCCAGCGGATGAATGACCACCCACCGTCCGGCGGGACCGCGATGCACCGGGAGCACTCGGCGACGAGCGAACGCGGCGGTGGGGCCAGCTCCCGAAAGGTACCGATGCGGCCGACATCGACGAGGGCGCCGAGCCGGGCGCGACGAGCGCAGAGCAGTGCCGGGTCAAGGAGCTCGAGCAGCGGGTCCGGGGATGGAGCGAGCTGACGATCTGTGTCATCCGGTGTCGCTGCACCAACAGGGGATCCGTGGACGCTCGTCGGTTCTACAGACGCCCAGAATCCTCGTTCTGTCAAGTAAACGGGTGATCGAGGAGGGGACAGGCAGTCCGCCCCGGCCGTGCGTTCCTGACGCTCGCCCCGACCCTTCGGCCGACCGGCCGCCGACGTCCGTCCCATGACAGCAACCCACAGACCGGTTGCTCGACGCCGCGAGGCGGCAGGCCGACCGTCCGGTCCGCAACCACGAGCCGGTGCCGACGCGCCGACCCCCGATGCCCGCTCCTGTCGCCCACCCGCCATTACGTCACTGTGACGCTATATCGGTGCATCTCCGAGCCCGACATGTCACGACGTCGACGAAGCCCCGGGCGATGGTGCGGCCCGTGCGCTCGAGGCCGGCCCTGGCAGCGATCATCGCCGCCAGGGCGGCCTCGTCGTCCTCGGTGACCGGGCCCTCGTTCTCCGCCCAGGCGCGGACGATCGGCGGGTCCACCTCGGGGTGGAACTGCACGCCCCAGGCGGCGTCCCCGAACCGCAACGCCTGCGGCACGCCGTCGCCTGTCCGGGCGAGCACCGTCGCACCGGGCGGGAGGGCGACGACCACGTCGTCGTTCCATTGCAACGACACCGGCGACGAGTCCCGGTGCTCCGTCGCCAGCCGGCCGAGCAGCGCGTCGGTCTCGCCGTGGCCCGTCAGGCCGACGGGCAGCACGCCCTTCTGCTTGCCCGCCGGGTGGCGGCCGACCGACCCGCCCGCAGCGACGGCGAGCATCTGGTGTCCCAGGCAGACCCCCAGGACGGGCACCCCCGTGTCCACGGCCGACGCCAGCAGGTCCCGGGTCGGCGACAGCCACGGATGACGATCGTCGTCGGTCGCCCCCATCGACCCGCCGAGCACGACGAGGCCGTCGATGGCGTCGA
>Ga0111538_10004296_pt1 | contig 19856 bp, 23 predicted proteins | sample SoiMethybrSBSTD1_FD_79669 | JGI IMG/M metagenome (GOLD analysis project Ga0111538, IMG submission 79669) | Bulk soil microbial communities from a Populus tree surrounding site in Tennessee, USA - Soil MetaG P. TD hybrid SBSTD1 (version 2)... | ecosystem: Environmental > Terrestrial > Soil >...
GGTTTTGAAGCAGGATTCAATTCAAAAACGACTTTCAATACCGTCTTTAAGAAATTTACCGGGCTTACCCCAACAGAGTTTAAAAACCAGGATAAGTCTGCCCTTGCCCTGGTTTAAATTTCCCGCATAGGGAAAGTATCCGTTCTGCCCTGTTTTTTGCGCGCAATGCCTGCCATAACACTCGCCGGTTTTGAAATATTAAATACTGATATGGTTTTTATATTGCAGAGAAGCAGGTTTCTTTCAACAGTGTGGGCGAAATAATGGTAAGTTTCTACCAAGCTTTTCAAAAGACTTTGCAATGGAATGAATCGGCAGCAACAGTTTTTATGAGTATTTTAGCTCGGATAATAACATCATTAATTTTCAAACAATGTTGTTGCTTTCTATTTCGAAGAGGTATTGATTAGTGTCATGCGGTTTAAAAAAAACAAAAACAAAAACAAAAAACATGTGGACGACTGATTCACTTTGGTTTGAAATAGCTATCGTAAGTGCCATATTTGCCGTCGGCAATATGGTTATGGGTCATTTTGAAGAACGGACCCCAAAAGCAAGGCGCGTGGGAAAATATGTTTTGGTCACGGCGCTGATCTGCGGCTTATCAGTTTGGCTGGGCAGACCGGTGGCAATGGCAGTGCTTGGTCTATCCATTTTCCCACTATTATATATTCATGCCTACTACCTGCCAAAGAAAAAAGGTATTAACGGGTGGACCGGTGAGCCCAAAATCAAGTACTACGAATTTCGAAAGTGGGATAAAGATATTTTTTCCAAATAGCCTGCCTGGTCCATCCTCGAAAGTCAATGCACAATCATTGACTTTTTTTTGCATTTTAAATACGCCCCCCGGCGAATTCGAATTCAAAGCCGCAAAACCTACGCATCAGGTCTACACCTGGCCAACTTTTTGTTGGTGTCCAGCCCCCATTTTCGTCTGACTTATTCATTGCTGATGTGACAGGAAAATAGTTTGCAGATTCTAAGGTCCAAACTTGGGGAATTGCCTGGTCAAACCCGAATGGGGTCATAATAACAGTTCGGATTTATTAATTCGTACTTCGGTTATCCTCCCTCAAACGATTCACTGTTCTGGATTCAAAATCATTTTATTGTATAGTTCGAACGTTCGAACCGAACATCCCGAACCACTAGTTGCATGTTCGACCGGTTCGGATTGCTTAAATGGAACAGTATCGCCTTTTCTGCACGCCATTTTTGTGCTGCAAATAAAATTTTTAAAGATCAAAAACCATAAGTAATGAGAAAAGTTTTCAAAACAATCCTGAAGTTGATGATACCGGCGCTATATATATTAATAGCCCACCGGGGATCAGCGCAACAGGAAACGCTGACCATTAAAAAGGCAATTGATATTGCTCTGACCAACAACCGTTCGCTTCGCTCCGATAGCCTGAACATCGGGATCACGGACCAAAAGAACCAGCAACTGGCTGCATCCTATCGCCCCCAGATCAATTACACCAGTGGGGCGGAATACAACCCGGCGATTGCTTCGCAGATGGTTCCGGGCAGCATGGTGGGTCAAAACAACAAGGACATGGTGCCGGTTCAGTTTGGCACACGTTACAATTTCAAAACCGGGGTTGAAGTAACGCAAACCATTTTTCGCAAGGATCTGCTAACCCAGATCAGGGCAGCCGATCTGCAGAATAATATCGCAAAGACAAAGCATAATCTTACCAAAGAAGATTTGGTGTACCAGGTAGCCGGGCTATTTTATGCACTTCAGGCTAATGCAGAATTGATCCGTACTACGCACTTTGACTATCTCAATATGAAAGACGTGCTGAGTATAGCAAAAGCACAGTTTCAAAATGGCGTGTTGAAAAAAATCGATTATGAATCACTGGAAATAAATGTCGCGAATACAGAATCGCAATTGAACCAATTGCAAACTCAATACAATGATCAACTCGCTTATTTTAACTATTTACTCGGTCTTCCGGCCAACTCGGAGACCATTATCAGTGATAACATCTCACGTGAACTTCATGCGCTGACCGGCAACGGCAAAGATCTGCAAAGAGAGGACATACGTTTGTCGTTGCAACTGATAGAAGCCAAACAAGAGGAGTTGAAAAGCATCAGGGCTGAAAAAATGCCGGCAATCAGTTCTTTCCTGCGCTATAGCTATCAGTCACACTTCAATGAACCGGGCAAAGCCTTTAACAGTAATTACCTGTATAATAGTTCTACTATTGGTATTAGTGCGACAATTCCCATTTTCGACGGTAATAAAAGAAAGAGCCGTATCAGCACTGCAAAAACTGAACTGGAACAGCTGAAGTTGAATAGCGAATACAAACAGGAAGAAGCAGAAATGCAATGGAAATCTGCTTCAGGAACTTTCTATAATAACCAACAGCAATACAAGATCACGTTGCGTAACCTGGAATTGGCAGAAAAAGTTTTCAATTCCCGCAGGGCACTTTACACGGAAGGGGTGACAACGCTTATCGAGCTGCTGGATGCTGAAAGCGAGCTAAGCCAGGCCAGGAACCTGCATATACAGGCACTGATCGATGTGCAAACAAGCTGGCTTGACCTGCACAAAGCAAATGGTACCCTGTTGACAAAGTATGTCAATTCAATCTGATAAATAAAAATCATTAACCACGACATAAACCTTACATCATGAAAAAGAAAATAATAATCATTTCTGCTGCTGTATCAGTCCTGGATGCAATTGGGCATTTGCTGATCACAATCAAACCGCAACGCCGCGTGATGCAGCAGATAACGCTGAAAGGGATCAGAAAACCTGTAAGCATTTGTCTTAATTAATTAAACAACAATCAAAAACTAAAAACCATTAAAATGAAAAAGATTGTATTAACCCTGGTTACTGCACTTATAATAGTGACCAGTGTATTCGCCACGGAAGAAGTAACGTCCGAAGTATTAGAGGCCTTTAATGCCAGATTTCCCGGAGCAAAGGAAGTAAACTGGAGCAGCGGAAGAAATTACTACAAGGCTACATTCATATTTTCCGGCACCCACATGGTTGCCTGGTATGAAATGAGCGGAAAGTTGATTAGTGTAACGCGCAACATGAGTTCTACTGAACTACCCCTTTACCTCCGAAGCAGTCTAAAAAACAATTATACCAATTACTGGATAACTGATCTGGTTGAAGAATCCAACAAGAATGGATTCACTTTCTACATCACACTGGAAAATGCGGACTATAAAATCATCCTCGTATCTAAGAAAGGAAGTGACTGGGAATTGGATGAAAAACACGAAAAACCTTAAATCACAATTAAAACTTAAACTAAAAATTAAATCAATTAAAATAAGATGAAAAAGAAGATTATAACAATGAGCATATGCCTGTTAATCGTTGCCGGCATCGGGGTAGTGCTGGCCAACAACAAGGCAAAAATCGACGCAGCTGCCAGACCTGTAAAAGAAAAAAGGTCCGTCCCGGTAAAGGTCACCATAGCAAAGGAAGATTCATTCAACACGTCGTTTACAATCAACGGCTCAACAGTTCCGGCAAAAGAAGTGAAGGTTGCTTCGGAGGTACAGGGTAAACTGGTTGGGCTTTATATCGAAAATGGCGACCAGGTTAGGGCAGGACAAGTGATCGCAACATTAGACGCTTCGGTTTATTCGGTACAATTGGCCAGCATAGATGCATCAATTGCTAAAGCCCGGCTCGACCTGGCGAGGTACGTTAAACTTATAGAAATGGGCGGCGCTACTCCTATGCAGGCAGAAAGCGCACAACTTCAGATCAATTCATTAGTGGCCGAAAAGAAACAAGTGCTGGAGCAAATAGATCACATGCAGATAAGGGCACCATTCAGCGGTAAAATCGAAAACGTCAGCGTTGAACTTGGCTCATTTGTAACGTTCGGAACCGTGTTGGGACAGTTAATTGATAACTCTTCATTAAAAATAAATGTATACCTGTCCGAACGGGAAGCATTCAAAGTCAAACTGAACCAACCAGTGACAATCAGCAGCGCAGTATTGGTACAGCCAAAAACAGGTCGTATTAGCATGATCAGCGATAAGGCAGACGCGTCAGGGAAATTTTTGACAGAAGTAAGCTTTTTAAACAATGATAAAGAAAAACTGAAAGCGGGAATAATCGCAGATGTTCACTTCAATGCGGAAGAATCTGAAACTGGTTTGTCGGTGCCGGTTGCCGCATTGGTTGGTAGTGCAAAGGATGCAAAAGTCTATGTGGCTGATGGCAATAAAGTTAGCCTGAGGAATATCAGGACGGGCGTGGTAACTGCAACTAAGGTCCAGGTGACGGAAGGATTGCGGGCGGGCGAACAGGTCGTTGTGTCTGGCCAGCTGAACCTGGAAAATGGAACGGAGATATCAATTAACAAGTGAGTTGTGAGTTGTCATTGCGAGCGAACCAGGGAGTAATGAGTAATGAGTAATGAGTGATGAGTGATGAATAGTGAATAATTAATAATTAATTCATCACGGATTATTCAAGATTAAAAATAAAAGAATCATCAAAAGTAAAAAGCAAAATATGTCATTAACAGCATTATCAATAAAACGTCCTTCACTGATCGTGGTAATCTTCGCAGTTTTGGGGTTATTAGGAGTGGCGAGTTATTTCACAATAGGCTACGAGCTGCTTCCCAAGATGTCGAAGCAGATCATAACGATCAGTACAACTTACCCGGGAGCTGCGCCCACTGAAGTGGAGAACTCAGTCACTAAAGAAATAGAAGACGCAGTTTCTTCATTAGAAAAGCTGGACAACATCAAATCTCAGTCCTTTGAAGGAATGTCCAAAGTGATTGTCGAATTCAAGGCAGATGTTGATATCAACCAGGCGATGCAGGATGCCCAGCAAAAGATAGACGGTATCGCTGCCGATCTGCCCGATGACGCAGAAACTCCGGAAATTTCTAAGTTCTCGTTCGATGAAGCCCCGATCATGAAAATGTCGGTATCTGCCAACACAGATAACCGGGAATTGTTTGAGATCGTAGACCAGCGCATCAAACCATTATTGTCAAAATTGTCCGGCGTGGCGAATGTGGGTATGATGGGTGGCGAAGAAAGACAGATCCGTGTGAACATTGATCGGAAGAAGCTCGAATCATCTGGTTTGGATGCTCAACAAGTATTGAAAGCCATCGAAAGCTCGAACCTGGATTTCCCGGCCGGATCAGTAAAGGACCAATCGAACGAAACAACAATTCGCCTTGCCGGAAAGTTCAAGAACACAAAGGATATAGAGGATGTGGTGATCACTCATCGCGACGGTCGCGCCATTTTCCTGAAAGATGTGGCAGCTGTGATTGACGGTATCCGCGAGACAGAAACAGTCAGCCGATATAATGCAAATACCGCGATTGGCCTGATGATGTATAAACAAACAGATGCGAATGCCGTGGAAGTAAGTGACCAGGTGCGGGATGAAATAGCAAAGCTTGAAAAAGAATATGCAGCACAAAGTTTGAAATTCGCGATTGCACAGGATTCGTCTGAGTTTACATTAAAAGCCGCTGAAGCTGTAAATCACGACCTTCTCCTGGCGATTGTATTGGTTGCATTGGTGATGCTCGTGTTCCTCCATAGTATGCGAAATGCAATCATTGTTATGGTTGCCATACCCGCGTCATTAGTTACTACCTATATCGCAATCCATGCATTTGGCTTCACCTTCAACCTTATGACGTTGCTGGCTCTTTCCCTGGTGATTGGTATTCTCGTGGATGATAGTATCGTTGTTTTGGAAAATATCCAGCGCCACATGGAGATGGGTAAGGATAAACGAAAAGCGGCATTGGAAGGAAGGCAGGAGATAGGATTTACTGCAATGTCAATTACGCTGGTGGATGTAGTGGTGTTTCTGCCGATCACAATGGTTGATGGAATGATTGCGGATATTCTCAGGCAGTTCTCCGCGGTTGTAGTGGTTTCCACCCTGATGAGTCTCTTTGTATGTTTTACGTTAACGCCATTATTGGTTTCGCGTTTTGGCAAGGTGACACACCCCACCAGGAAAAAACTGGGCGGACGGATCATCCTTTGGGTGGAAGCAAGAATCAATAAGTTGATCGAAAGCTATACTGTACTGCTCAAATGGAGCTTAGGACACAAGCGATGGATATTGGTCACCACAATGGCTTTGCTGGTCGGATCTTTCTCACTCGTGGGTGGTGGATTTATCGGTAGTGAGTTTGTAAATATGGGCGATAGGGGAGAGCTGGTGGTAAAAGTGGAACTTCCAAAGGATGCAAATATTCAGCAGACCAACTTGAAAACCCAGGAAGTTGAACAATTCATTTTGTCAAAGCCCGAAGTTGTGAATGTGTTCTCTTCGATGGGGAAGAGCGATGACAAGTTTAGCGCACAGGGGGAAAGACATCTCGCCGAGATTGGTATTAAACTCGTCGACAAAAATGAGCGTTCTGTGAGCTCAGAAAAGTTTGCCCAGGCGATCCAAAAAGAACTGCAGGAAAAAGTTGAAGGCGCAAAGATCACTACGAGCCAGGTGGATATTATGGGTAACACAAGCGAAGCGCCGATACAGTTAGTGCTCAATGGCGAAAACGTAGACAGTCTCCTAAGTTATGCTGATATTATTTTGGCGAAGATGAAAACCGTTCCCGGCACGTCGAGCCAAAAAGTTTCCATTGAAAATAATAAACCTGAAGTAAGTGTAAAGGTGGATAAGGAAAAAATGATGGCGCTGGGCCTGCGGATGGAGCAAGTAGGTGGAATAATCAACCTTGCCTTCAGCGGTAATACTGATTCTAAACTGACAGAGGGCCAATACGACTATGACATCGCCGTAAAGTTAGATGCATTCAACAGGCAATCCATTGATGAATTGAAGCAATTATCGTTTGTCAACTCTTCAGGGGAAGCGATTCGTCTGGAGCAATTTGCCAATATCGAAAGAACGATCGGGCCAGCTAAGCTGGAACGCAAAGACAGGATGAGTTCTGTGACTGTCTCGACAGAAGTAATAGGCCGTCCCCAGGGAACAGTGGGTGAGGAAATCAAAGCATTAGTAGAAAAAGATCCTGCACCGGCAGGCATCACGATCTCTTATGAAGGTAATATGAAACAGCAAGCCGAAGCATTTGGCAGTTTAGGCTTAGCGCTTCTCGCTTCGATCATTTTTGTGTACCTGATCATGGTGGCATTGTATGATTCATACATCTATCCTTTTGTGGTATTGTTCTCTATCCCGGTTGCATTGGTGGGTGCCTTGCTTGCGCTGGCAATGACCCTTCAGTCATTAAATATCTTCTCTATACTCGGTATCATCATGCTCGTGGGATTGGTCGCAAAGAATGCGATACTGCTGGTTGATTATACGAACCATTTGAAAGCACAGGGCCATAATACAAAAAATGCGCTGATTGAATCCGGACGAACAAGGCTTCGCCCGATCCTGATGACAACTATCGCGATGGTGATAGGAATGTTACCACTTGCATTGGCCAGCGGCGCGGGTGCTGAATGGAAAAATGGAATGGCCTGGGCGCTCATCGGTGGTTTGACAAGTTCAATGTTATTGACGCTGGTTGTCGTGCCGGTGATGTATGTCATCATTGATAAGATTAAAGAAAGGTTTACAAGAAAAACAGTGGAAAAAATAACCGAAATAAAACTTTTGCCTGCACCGAACTCATAATTCGAAAAGAATTGCATTTCGCCCTGAAAAGCACCTTATTGCATATCACAGGAAGATCAAATCATGAGTATTAAGGCTGGGTCTTTTTTAAAAGAGCAGGGCCCTAACGATAGTTCTTTTTGCATAGGGTTTCATGGTCAAAGGAGAGCAGGTGGCCGAAGGTTGCCTGCTGCTTTTAAAGTTGACCTATTGATTTGTAGCAATGAATCAGCAATCAATTTAAAATCTAAATCAATCTTATAATGAAAATTAACTCAGTCTCTTACTTTAAGAATTTGCCCGCCGCGATGGATTTTTTTAATAATTGGATCATGCGGGTGGCCGAACTAAGCGGTACTTCCTATGAACGAATAAACCTGGAAACTGCATTGGGTGAAACGGTTGTTTGGGGAATAAACAGGGATCGGGTTGACCTGAAAACAATTGTCATTTTTCCCGGTTTCCGAACCTGCGGCCTGTTTTGGGATTTGGACAATGGCCTCAAACCGCTAAAGGGAGAATTCCGGATCTTTCTTGTTGACACAAACGGGCAGCCAAACCTAAGTGATGGGAACACTCCCGACATAAAATCAAATGACTACGGCGCCTGGGCGGCAGATGTTCTAAAGAAATTGCGTGTCGGGAAAGCTATTGTCGCAGGTGCATCATTTGGTGCCCTGGTAGGTCTAAAGCTTTGTATCGTTGCGCCCCGCATGGTTGAAAAAGTTATTTTGCTCAACCCTGGTTGCCTTCAGACGTTCTCGCTTTCCTTGCGCAACTTGTATTATAATCTTTTGCCCCTTATATCGCCGACGACAAATAGCGTTGAAAAATTTCTCGACAATGCAGTCTTCCATAAGGACAAACATTCGGTTTCCCCCGCCGCAAAAAAGCTGGTCACCGAATACGAGTTATTTGCTATTAAGCAATACGTAGATAAAACCCAAAAACCATATGCCATGAAGGCAACAGAGCTTGAAGATGTGATATCAGATGTTTACCTGGTAGTCAGCGACAAGGATCCGCTTTTTCCCTATCAAAAATCCGTGAAGGCTGCCCGAAAGTATATCCGAACGCTTCGCGGAATTTTTATCCTCGCAGATATCGGTCATGGGATAGAAACTTCTCATAAGGCGATGGAAATAGTGGCGGCAATTGCCTCGGGAAAGGAAGAATCACCCCCGCTAAACGAACGAACTTATAAATCCGAACCTGTAAACGTTATTCAGGTTAGTTCGGATTGATAAAACGGGGCGATTCCAGCTATTACGGATGCCAAATTTGTATCGCCAAACAAAATTGATCGAATCATAAAACAGACAGAAATGGAAGTACTTTTTTCTCTGCCAATATTGATAATCCCATTTATCCTGCCAATGATAGCCGGGTTGATGGCAAAAAGCTATGGCAGAAGTTTCTGGACGTGGTTCCTTATTGGAGTGCCGTTGCCGCTTATTGCTAACGTCATCTTGCTTTGCCTCCCCGACAGGGCACAAAATCACAGCAAACCGGTAAACAAGGACAAATCATCGCCCGGTTCCCTGGTCTGGATCAACCCGGCCAATGAAGAAGATCAACTTGACTTTTCAAAAATCGCATAAACTAATTATCTATGAAAAATAAATACATCGCGATTGAAATTTTAATGGCCGCAAGTTGAAAACCTAAGCGAATTAAATCGGATATCTATGGCGAACTCGAAAAAACTATTGCCGAAAGGAAAAAGTTGATCAAACAGTTTGAGAAAATCTTCTCGCCTGGGAAACCCGGCAATGAGAAAGACATTCATGTTCAACTGGCGGAAACGATCGCTGAATTCAAAAGGACGAGATGGCTTCTGGATAAACGATTATTCGGCGGTAAGCCACTAAGCAGTTTAGAATTTACAAAAACACGGGCAGCATAAGACAATTAATCAAAAATGGAGTCAATATACTCAATAATGCTTCTTTTGTTGATGCTTTCATGTGCCTTGGTAACTGGCCTTATTGCAGAAAAGTTAGGTAGAGGCTTTTGGTTGTGGTTCGCGATCGCCATCTCGTTTTCCATAGCCGCCCTTTGCCTGGTCCTGTGTCTTTCATCAAACCAGGAGGCCCGCGAAAAATCTTAATTCAAAAAATTTTGGAAACTGAAGATGCCTGCCCGGCATTGAATTCGGCGATATCGCTTTTTCCGCTGTTAGTCTTATTGTTTGAGTCAATGTCACTGATCTATATTATTAATGTAAGCTCAGAAAGAAGCAAAACAGGTATCCCGCTTTTTTAGCGGTACCTCAGTGTCGTCGTTGACATCTGTCTGGCCTTCTTATTAATCAGGGGAAATCAGTAAGTCGGCTAATGACTATTTCTTAAAGGGAGCAGGGTTGGGATTGGCATTCATATCGGCGATCTGGTTACCGGGAATCTCGGAACAGAATTTCGCCAGCAATACTCCATCACGGGCAACGTGATGATCGCGGTCTCAGGAATTGAACAATTAAACAAGAAGTACAATTTCCTGGTTCTCGTGTCGGAAGCCGTTGTACAAAAAAATGGAAAAGGACTCAATTCCCGCTGAATTTCTGGACACCATTGAGCTAAAAGGCATGCCTGATATGTTCCGGATATACATGGTAGCGTAGCGAAATAGAATTTGGCGGTTTTGGGGTAAGAATCTTCAGAGGAAGGCAGGCTAATATTACCAAAAACCGGTCTGCTAACACACGTTGAAAAATAAAAACGACGGGCTAAACTTTTGTTACTACTTTTGTAAAAACCAGGTATGATTACCTATCCTCCTATAAAATTTGAATGCCGCGTCAATGGCAAAGAGCTATTGGCAGAAGTTGAAACAACGGCGCATGATGGAGGAAAATTCGAATTCTGCACCAAATTCAGTGATGGGTATAGTGACACTGTTTTCCATGATGAAAAGTCGGGAGTCTGGGAAACAGGGCATGGAAAAACTACTGCCTATTTCAAGAAAATCAAAGATGATCTCTCCGCACTTTTATTTTACCCGGCATTTAAGCATTACCTGAACTTCAGGCACAAGCTCGCAAACCAGGTGGTCAACATCTGGGTCTTCGAAACAGAAACGGAAAATCGCAATGTCGTTTATACCATTTACTACCATGGAAATTACCGGTTCGAAATGAAAAAAATCCGCGGCGGCTGGTATGCCAAAACGGTAAAACAAGATCGTCCCGAAACAATTGATGAAGAGTTGATTGAAAAAATCGGTAAGATGATAGATGACCGGATCAAAAAGTAATGATATATATGACATGCTTGGACCGAAGTAAAAAATCCGGGTTTCAATAGAAAGCATTCGTTAATTGGTTTTTAAAGTTATTCAGACCAGCCGGTGTTAATAAGTCCGGCATGAGATTTTCTATTGAATCTCTCTCTAATTTGCTATATATGAAAAACAACGCCTCGACGATCCGCCAGGAAAAACCAAATCTGACCGTTGTAAGAAAAGACGACAGTAAAAGCAATTCATCCGGACCAAAACTGGTACCGGTAAAAAAAAGTGTAGAACAGCAGAAGATTCTTCTGCCCAACCAGCCTGAAAAGTATATAAAGGCAAAAAAACACGATTTCCTCTAATGTGTTTTATTGCTATTTTCAATTATCGTCACTCGGTAAATTTGTGACGTACGAATGAACTTGACGCCAGTCAATATGATGTTCAACTTTCCCCTTCTTCATATTATACACACTTTGAGATTTTGAAAAGTAATTTGTCCCGGCTTTAATTGTTCGCCAGGGCATCGAGTTTGGTCTTTGGTCATTGTTTGAAGTAAAAACAAGTTGTGAGAATATTTTCAGTCCGTAGGAAACCAAAGGACACAGATTACAACTAACCCGTAGCTCGGGACCTATACTGCGACCAGGTTTTGGTTGTTGGTCAGGGCGGCGGGTTTGGTATTTGGTCATTGTTTGAAGAGCAAACAAATTGTAAGATTATTTTCTCTGCCGTGGGAAACCAAGACCAACAACCTGCAACCATTGTTTGAAGGGCAAACAAATTGTAAGATTATTTTCTCTGCCGTAGGAAACCAAAGACCAACAACTTACAACCTAACCCGTAGCTCGGGACCTATTACTGCGACCAGGTTTTGGTTGTCGGCCAGGGCGGCGGGTTTGGTATTTGGTCATTGTTTGACCGGCAAATAAGTTGTAAGATTATTTTCTGTGTCGTAGGAAACCAAAGGCCAACAACCCGCAACCAAACCCGTAGCCAAGACTTAAAACTATGACCATCGTCATGTTCAACTTTCCGCTTTGCTAACCTCTACAATCCTCGAACATTATTAAGAACACAATTGGATAAAGATTTTGATATGATAACTATGGTCAGCTATCCACGAAATATTTAATTGTGATGGTGTACATGTTATCCACAGATTCGACTGGTGAGTAATTTTTTTTTGAGAATTTAAATCCCCATTTTGTTTCATTGACTATTTAATAAAGGCTGGTTTCGGATGGCATATCGTTTGTCGCAATATTTCTACTGCAATATTTTTTTCACAACTAAAAAACGAAACGTCATGGCAAACACAAGAGCAAGACGAGCCCCTGCTGAAAAAACACGTACAGGAAACGGAATGCCGTCAGAAAATTCACAATTGGAAAAATTATTTCATGATGCTTTAAAGGACATTTACTGGGCAGAGAAGCATCTTACCCAGGAACTTCCTAAAATGCAAAAGGCCGCAACAAGCGAAGAATTGAAAGATGCCATCGAAGAACATACGGCTCAGACGGAAGAGCATGTCAGCCGCCTCGAAAGGGTGTTTGAAATATTAGGCAAAAAAGCGCAGGCAAAGAAATGCGATGGTATGGAAGGGTTAACCAAAGAAGGCCATTCAGTGGTTGACGAAACGGAAAAGGGAAGCATGACCCGCGATGCTGGGATTATTATGTCGGCTCAGAAGGTGGAGCATTATGAAATTTCGGCCTATGGTACACTGGCATCCCTGGCTACGACTTTGGGACTGAATGAAGTCGCCGATATTTTTAATGAAACCCTTGAGGAAGAAAAAGAGACGGATGCCAACCTTAGCAGTATCGCCGAAAACAATATTAACCTCGAGGCAAAATCGGAAACAGAAGACGAAGAAGATGATGATGACGAAAGCTAAGTTCTTTTTTAAAGTTGCGAAGAAGAGTAATAGACCGGGCTATTGGCCCGGTTTTTTTTAATTACAGTAGCAAATGTTATTGTTTAATAGGATAATGAATTAAACAAACAAAGTAAAAATTTCAAATATGAAACGAAATAAGCTTTCGCAAAGGAAGTTAAAACGGGCCCGCTTTTATGACACTATTGCTCAATGGATCACCAAAAAAGCAGGTAGCCCGGCAGTGTCGCTTGGGGCGTTCGTGCTCATATTGTTATGGGCGATCACAGGACCGGTGTTTGGGTTTTCTAATACATGGCAGCTTGTAATCAATACAGGCACTACTATCATTACATTCCTGATGGTCTTTATCATTCAGCAGTCACAGAATAAAGACACGGCCGCTATACATCTAAAATTGAATGAGCTGATTGCCTGCAACGAAAAGGCCAGCAACAGGCTTGTGGACATTGAAGATCTGACTGAAGAAGAAATTCTTGTGCTAAAGAATTTTTATATTAAACTTTCGCGAAGCGCTCAAAAGGAAATGGATTTGCATTCGTCGCACTCCCTGGATGAAGCGGAAGACAACCAAAACCTCAAAGCAAAAATGTCCAAAAAACCTGCAATCCCGAAAAAACAGTAATTATCCCGAAATGGGCGAACGATGATTTTTTAAAACACACATTAGTATCTGCTCACACTTGTTGAATTTGGAGTCAGGATTTTTTAACTGAGGCAAGGGCGCTCCCTCGCAGAAAGCTAGCAAAGACGGATGCACATAATATTTCTTGCAAATATTGCGACTGTTGCCCAGTTTTTCACTTACCCAGTCCAGCATTGCAGACGACGTTTTTGACCCACCGGCTTCATTGGAAAGATTCCCGTTCATCAAATATTGGATCGCCTGTATAGAGCCCGCCCATGTACGTATATCTTTTGCACTAAATTCTGGTCCCGTGGCGGCCTTTATATAACTATTGAGCATGGAGGAATCGATTGCACGCCTTCTTTTTTCACCATCGAAATATTGAAACAACGTTTTCCCCGGAATGTCGCGGCATTCTTTTACAATCTGCGCCAGTCTCTTATTTGTTATGCCTATATTGTGTTCTATTCCTTTTTTACCTGTAAATGACACAAAAAGTTTATCGCGTTTTACTGACACGTGACGGTCTTTGAGCGTTGTCAGTCCATAGGATCCGTTTTCCCGTTCATAAGTTTCATTTCCAACACGGATATAGGTTTTTTCCATGAGGTCAATCGCAGCGGCTAGTACCTTTTGTTGCGTTAACTTTCTTGCATTAATATCTCTTGAGATCTTTCTGCGGAGTTTCGGCAAATGTTTTCCGAATTCATACAGGTGATGAAATTTTGTTTCGTGTCGCAAACTGCTCCAACGGGGATGGTAACGATATTGCTTTCGGTTTCTTAGATCATAACCGGTGGCCTGGATATGTCCATTCGGTGAAGGACATATCCAGACTTTTGTCCAAGAAGGTGGGATGGCCAGTTTTTTTATTCGTTCGAGCTGATTTTTATCCGTTACTCTTTTTTTCCCTGTCCAATAAATAAAGTTGTTTCCTTTTTGCTGACGCGTGATTCCAGCACCTTTTCCGGTTACATAAACAAGATTCGCTGCTTTTGCCGCCTTGCCTGAATCTTTACTAGCTTCTAAAAGTTTATGATGTGAAAGTCCTTTGTCTTTGCGCATTCAACTTATTCTTAAGCCGAAATTATTTAGATTTTTTCTTGGGTACTTTGGCGCCCTTTTTCCGTGCCTCGGATAAGCCAATGGCAATTGCTTGTTTTTTACTTGTCACCTTTTTACCGCTTCTTCCGCTTTTTAGGGTGCCGTGTTTTCTTTCATGCATGGCTTTTTCAACCTTGTCCTGCGCTTTTTCCGAATACTTTGCCATAAAATTAGTTTTACGATTATAATAGAATCTTTTTTCAAAATTCCTGCCATCGATAGTAATTCGTCTAAAATGGTGGTTATCCCTGCCTGCACTACACTAATATTTCACCTTGATGACTAATGAAGATTTGCTATGGGCCCTGGTTAACTCCCTGTCAGTAGAAATGAGAATTTCTTTCCACACCTGACAGCCGCGTTGCGCAGGGATACGGAAAAGCAAAAGGGAAGGCGGTCTGATATTTGAGACTTTTGTCTTTACCCGCATAAATGAAGAATGTAAAGCTAAAAATTAGAGAATCATGAATTCCGTATATCAGTCGTGCATCGAATATTGTCAGCGATGCGCAGAAGCATGCGAGCAATGTCTTGCAGCTTGTTTGAAGGAAGAAGATGTGAATATGATGGCAAAATGTATAAGCCTTGATTTAGAATGTATATCGGTTTGCAGGGCAGCCGCTCACTTAATGGTGCTGGATAGCAATCACGCGAATGCTATGTGCCAGGTATGTGCTGATGTGTGTACCGCCTGCGCCGAGGAATGTGAAAGGCACGAAATGGATCATTGCCAGAAATGTGCGGCAATGTGCAGGGATTGCGCTGCCGAGTGCATGATGATGACTGCGGCATAGCTTGCTTGTTAAATTCAATCGTACCCTGGCAGGAAAAAAAATTAGGATTATGGAAAAGCAAAAAGTTCAGACGTTGATGGTTAGGAGTATTGCCTTCGGTCATAATGGGAATATTCCACTACAATATACTTGTGAGGGGGAAAATTTTAACCCACCTATCGAGATTAGCAATATCCCTCGAGAAACGGAAACACTTGCACTTATCATGGAAGATCCGGATGCTCCACGCGGGATATTTGTGCATTGGGTTTTGTGGAATTTATCGCCGCACAGTTCAATAGCTGAAAGGACAAATCAAGGAATTAGTGGTCGAAATAGCTTTGGAAAGATAGGCTATGGTGGTCCCTGCCCGCCGTCAGGAACGCACCGTTATTTTTTTAGAATTTATGCGCTCGACAATTCGCCTGAACTGGATAGGAGTACCGACAAAGACAAATTGCTCGACGCAATGAGAGGCCACGTAATCGCAGAGGGGGAATTAATGGGATTGTATTGTAAAAAAAATAAAAGTAACCTATGAGGTAAGAGGTTAATGGAGCTTTCTGAAATCATTATACAAAGAATCAGTGCGCAGGGTCCCTTATCTTTTCACGATTTTATGGAAATGTGCCTTTACTATCCTGGTAAAGGTTATTATACCTCTTCAGGTGATAAGATTGGAAAGAACGGCGACTATTACACCAGCTCAAATATCACCAGTCTATTCGGTGCCATGATCGGCAAGCAGCTTGAAGAGATGTGGACCATCATGGACAAAAAGGAATTCTGCATTGTTGAATATGGTGCGGGTACGGGAATGCTTTGCCGCGATATTATTAGTTATGTTGAGAAAAACGATGAATTCTTGTCGAAGCTCCGTTATTGCATTGTTGAGAGAAGCCCAACTATGCGTGAAAGGGAGAGTGGTCGCCTTGATGGGAAAGTATGCTGGTATGACTCAATTATTGACATAGGAGCTTTCACGGGTTGTATTTTGTCAAACGAGGTGGTGGATAATTTTTCCATCCACCAGGTAGTGATGAAGGAGCAGTTGATGGAGCTTTTCGTAGACTACAGGAATGGATTTGTGGAGGTTCTTCGCCCGGCGGAAAAAAAATTGGCTGATTACCTGGCGCAGCTCCATGTCCGTCTGCCGAAGGATTTTCGTACTGAAATAAACCTGGAAGCGGTCACGTGGATGAGAGAGATAGCGAAAACTTTGAAGAAAGGATATGTACTTACCATTGATTATGGATATCCATCGTTGCAACTGTATAGCCAGTGCAGGAGCAATGGCACCCTGTTATGTTATAGCAAGCATACCGTCAATGACCATCCGTATGAAAATATCGGTGGGCAGGACATTACATCTCACATTAATTTTTCGGCTCTCTCATACTGGGGTGGCAAATGGGGTCTTACTACCAGTGGGCTTACAAGCCAGGCGAGCTTCCTTCGTTCGCTGGGGCTTGAAAGATTTCTTCACGAGACCTACCTGAAGCAAAAGGACTACATGCGCTTCAGGGAGTACGCATTTTTGAAATATGCTTTGCTTTTTGACATGGGACAAAAATTCAAGGTGCTCATTCAAAGCAAAAATGTGCCCTCAACACAGCTTTCCGGCTTACTGGCATAATTTTTCTATTTCGATTGGAAAACTTTGTGGCTGATCAGTTTTTCAATAGTGCAATCATTCAGAAAATCAGGGATCATTTGATCTCGCGGCAGGAAACAATTGCAGTGGCAGAAAGTGTGACTTCAGGTTTGCTGCAGCTCGCATTATCGCAGGCAGAAAACGCCGCAGAGTTTTACCAGGGGGGAATCACTGCGTACAATCTTGGCCAGAAAAGCCGCCATCTTATCGTTGAACCGGTGCATGCCCTTTCGGTTAATTCAGTCTCGGAGAAAGTTGCCATGGAGATGGCTTTGAATGTTTGTTCCCTTTTCACCAGCGATTGGGGTGTTGGAATCACTGGTTATGCTTCCCCCGTTCCCGAATCGAAGAACAAGTTATTTGCATACTATGCAATTGCGCACAAAGACAATATTGTTAAATCGAAAAAGATAAGTCCGGCGAAAGATGAGCCATTCAGGATTCAGCAACTATATGTATCAAAGGTGGTTGAAGATCTCGCCGGTTGTTTTAAGTCTCGTTAATTCATGTCGTCACTGGCATTATTTATTCTTTTAAATGGATGATAGCCCTTAATATATTTATTAAGAAATTTTCCTTTGGAACCCGATATCCTCATGGCCTCATATTTTTCCAAAGGAACATTTTGATATTCATAGATCATCCCGGACACAAAAATTACCTTCAATGTAGATGATTCTGGGTTATACTGCATAGTTGAAATAACGGTTGAAGGCATATCACAACTATTAGTTTCTGGCCTGCATTACTCAACAAGTTGTGGCTCCAGTTTTTCTATTTGCCTCATGACAGCGGGTATGTCAAATCCTTTTTCGAGAGCTCGCCCGAACAGGTCTCCTTTTTTATCGACTCTTTTCTTCATGTTTTTGATCGTAAACTTTGAAGGATGCAGTCCTCGTTTTACCTCCTGCCACTCCAGCGGTGCCGAAACAGTCGCTCCCGGTTTGGGTCGCACGCTGTATGCAGATGCCAGGGTTTGCCCGCGGCTATTTTGCAGGTAGTCAATATATACTTCGTTCTTTTTTCTTTTGGAAATAGATCTTTCGAGTGTCGTGGTCTCCGGAATCAATTCGTGAACCATCGTGGCCAGCATTTTCGCAAAATCTCTCACCAAATCATAATTGTACCGGTGATGACAGGGTATGTAAATGTGCATGCCGCTCGCTCCCGACGTTTTGCAACAACAAGTAATCTTCCATTTGTCCAAAACTTCTTTTGCAGCCAATGCAACGTTGATTACATCATCAAAACTATTGTCATCAGATGGATCAATGTCCAGGATAAGATAATCGGGCTTGTCAGGGTGCATTATGGTCGAATTCCATGGATTCATTTCAATACATCCCAGGTTCGCAATGAATAACAGGCTTTTCAAATTATTGCATACGAGATAGTGTATTATTTTATCTGAAGACTCCGCATAAATATCCGCCGTTTTGATCCAGCCTGGAGCTATATCGCCCGCATCCTTGTGAAAGAATCCCTGGTCCTTTATCCCGTTTGGATTTCTTTTCAGCGAAAGTGGTCGGTTTTTCAAATAGGGAAGAACATATGCTGCCATCGCCTCATAATAGTTGATAAGATCGCCCTTTGTGATTCCTTCGTCGGGCCAGTAAAGCTTATCAAGGTTGGTAAGAAGTGAATCGGTCTTTTTCATATCTTTTTCTTTGTTGCTGAGGAAGAATATTTTTCACTATCGTACTTTTTATTGATAGCGTATTCATCCTTATGTTTTATCAGGAGCCAGTTGTTGTCGCCGGTTTTAAAACGTACCAATACAAATCCACCTTCAAGCTTTTCTCCTTTTAAAAAAATTTTCAGCTCGCCCTTGCCCAAGGCTTTTAAGGCTTGTTGTTCGGTGATCTTTTCCACGTTTTCATTCACCGGGAAAAAAAGGCCTTTATCCCATACTTCAACAGTTCCCGCTCCATAGTTGCCTTTTGGGATTGTGCCCTCAAAATTAATGTAGCTTACCGGGTGGTCTTCCACCATTACCGCAAGCCTTTTGTCTGCAGGATTCATTGAAGGGCCTTTGGGTACCGCCCAACTCTTCAATACACCTCCCATTTCGAGACGAAAATCATAATGCAAACGTGACGCATCATGACGCTGTACGACAAAACGAAATCGATTTTTCCTGATGACCTTTCCTTTGGGCTCAGAGGTAGCTTTGAAATTTCTCTTTTTATTGTAAGTGAGTAGCGCCATCAGGATGCTTTTCTTTTCGACGGTTCAAGACTTGCCTTCAGCTGCGCCATCAGATCTTTACCCGGTGAATGAACGACACGCAGTGGCGAACTGACAAGTTTTTTGCCCTTTGCTTTTGCTTTAATCAATTTCATCAACTTATCAGAGTACGAATCTTTATAACGGGATATATCAAACTCATGCGTCAGCTGGTCGATCAGTTGGGTCGCCATTTTTACTTCCGCTGCTGTAGGCGAAGACTTGGGGATATTTATTTCACCGGTGTCGCGTATTTCTTCCTGGAAGCGGATCTTATTCAATAATAATATTTCGCCATAGGATTTAATAATTACAAGGCTCTCCCTGCTTCTCAACACAAATGAACCAAGCCCGACTTTACCGGTTTTTTTCAGGGCGTCACGAAGAAGCGAGTACGCTTTTGCACCGCTTTTTTCTGGTTGAAGGTAATAGGGTGTTTCATAGTAAATACTCTCAATCTCCTTTTCTTCCACAAACTCTGTAATTTCGATGATCTTGTTTTTTTCCGGACTTGCTTTTTCAAAATCCTCATTGGTCAGTACCACATACCGTTCATTAAGCTTGTATCCCTTTACTATATTTTCCCAGGCGACTTCTTTACCAGTGTTGGCATTCACCCTTTGAAATTTGATGTTCGCGTGATCCTTCTTATCCAGCATGGCAAGGTCCAGTTCGCTTTGCTGGACGGCACTGAAAAGTTTTAC